>Ga0207705_10000478_pt1 | contig 34357 bp, 30 predicted proteins | sample KBSC13metaG_FD_184314 | JGI IMG/M metagenome (GOLD analysis project Ga0207705, IMG submission 184314) | Corn rhizosphere microbial communities from Kellogg Biological Station, Michigan, USA - KBS C1-3 metaG (SPAdes) (version 2) | ecosystem: Host-associated > Plants > Roots > Rhizosphere > Soil ... | reverse complement strand
CCTGAGCGCGGGCGGTCCGCTGGGCGGCGTCGAGTTCGGCCCGGCCGCCGATGGCGAAAACTACTACGTGGCCATCGCCGACATCTTCACGCCCAAGCCCATGCCCGGCCTCTACGCATTCCGGATCGCCGACGGCGAGCCGCTGTGGTCGGCGCCCAGCCCGTCGGTAGCCTGCCCCTGGAAGAATCCGTTCTGCCATCCGGCGATCTCGCAGGCGGTGAGCGCCATGCCGGGCCTGGTCTTCGCCGGCGCCATGAACGGCCGCTTCCGGGCCTATGACAGCAGGACCGGCAAGGTGGTCTGGGACTACGACACCACCGCCGAGGTCACCACCGTGTCCGGCAAGCCCGCGAGGGGTGGCGTGATGGACGGCGCGGGGCCCACCATCGCCGGCGGCATGGTCTATGTGAGCTCGGGCTACCAGGGCCGCTCAGGCGCGCCGGGCAATCTCTTGATGGCCTTTTCGGTGGACGGGCGTTAGGCGGCGGCGGCGAACCTACGTCAGGCCATGGCCAGCATCCAGATGGCCATGCCGATCATCATCAGGTTCTCGGTCAAGGACACGAAGCCGAGCGGGACCTTGCTGTCGCCGCCGACGCAGGCGCACTTGAGCTCCCGGCGGTCGATATAGACGGCCTTGAAGACCGACACCGCACCCACGCTTCCGATGACGAGCGCGACGGGGGCCGAAAGCCAGGTCAGGGCGCCGGCGGCCATCAAGGCGCCCGCGAGCAACTCGGCGAAGGGATAGACGTAGCCGTAGGGCGGCCAGCGCCTCGCAAGAAGGTCGTAGTTCAGGAACATGGTGGAGAAGCTCTCCACGTCGCGCAGTTTCTGCAGGGCGAGGACCACCATGCTGAAGGCGATGAACCACTGGACGCCCGCGACCGTGAAGGGCGCGCCGAACGCGCGATAACTCGCCGCCACGGCCATCAGGGCCGCGCCTGCGAAAATCGCAATCACCGGCGCGTAGGTGGCGGCCTTCGGGTCGCGCACCTTGACCCCGAAGTGCCGGCGCAGGTCGTCATAGCCGCCGATCCGCTCCCCGGCGATGAACACCTGCGGGGTGGTCGCGACGCCTTGCGCCGCCTTGAACGCGTCCACCTCGTCGCGCGTCCTCAGTGGGTGATCGTCCACCGAAAAGCCGTGGCGGCGGAGGAGGTCCTTGGTCTTCAGGCCGTAAGGGCACAGATGGTCAGGCATGACCATTCGATAGAGCGTCGCCTGGCGATCTGGTTGGGTCATGCGGTCTCCTTCGGCAATCGCCGTCTCGCCCGCTGCGTCGGCGAGCGCTCAGATACCCCAGTGGGGCATTTTCCCTCGGCCATACCTAATCCGTCGGCGGGATATTGCAATTACCCCCTAGAGGTATATTTCGGCTGCAACACGGAGGTCGCATGGAACGCGAGAACAAGCCGAAGCTGCTCAACCGCCTCAATCGCATTGAGGGCCAGGTGCGCGGCATCGCCCGGATGGTCGAGGACGGCCGGTATTGCATTGACGTCCTGACCCAGGTGCAGGCGGTTCGCGCCGCCCTGGCGCGAGTGGAGACCGAGATGCTGAAGGATCACCTGGGCCATTGCATCGAAGGCGCGATCGTCAGCGGAGACCGGGCCGAGCAGCGCCGGAAGGCCTCCGAGCTCATCCAGCTCCTGGAGCGCAGCGCCCGATGAAGCTGGCCCTCGTCACGACAGCCGCGACCCTGGCCTTCGCCCAGGCCGCAGCCGCCCAGGATCCCTCCGCCATGCCCGGCATGGACCATTCGAAGATGGGCCACGGACCCGCTCAGGGCGGCCACGACATGGCCAACATGGACATGCCGGCCATGGACGAGGGTCACGCCATGACCGGCGCGCTCGGCCCCTACGCCATGACCCGCGAAGCCTCCGGCACGGCCTGGCAGCCGGACGCCTCGGTTCACGAGGGCCTGCATCTGAGCCGGGGTTCCTGGACGGTGATGGCCCACGGCGTCCTGAACGGGGTCTACGACTGGCAGGACGGCCCGCGCGGCGACGAGAAGAGCTTCGTCTCGGGCATGCTGATGGGCATGGCGCAGCGCCCGGTCGGCGACGCGGGCACGCTGCAGTTGCGCGCCATGGTCAGCCCCGACCCGCTCATGGGGCCGCGCGGCTATCCGCTGCTGCTGGCCACCGGCGAGACCGCCGACGGCAAGGCGGCCCTGGTCGACCGCCAGCACCCGCACGACCTGTTCATGGAGCTGTCGGCCAGCTACAGCCGCAGGCTCTCCGCCAGGGACAGCGCCTTCGTCTACGTGGGCCTTCCCGGCGAGCCCGCCTTCGGCCCGCCGGCCTTCATGCACCGCATGTCCATCATGGACAGCCCAGAGGCGCCGATCAGCCATCACTGGCTCGATTCCACCCACATCACCTTCGGCGTGGTGACCGCGGGTTTCGTGCACGGCGACTGGAAGCTGGAGGCCTCGGCCTACAAAGGCCGCGAGCCGGACCAGCACCGCTACGACATCGAGACGCCGAAGCTGGACTCCGCCGCCGTCCGCCTGTCCTGGAACCCGACCGCCAACTGGTCGCTGCAGGCCTCGACGGCCTACGAGAAGAGCCCGGAGCAGCTCGAGCCCGACGCGAACCAGCGGAAGCTCTCGGCCAGCGCCATCTACACCGTCCCGTTTGGCGACCATGGCTGGTGGTCGACGACGGCCGCCTGGGGCCGGCGATCGAGCGAGGGGATCGACCTCGACGCCTGGGTGCTGGAAAGCGCGCTGAAGCCCAGCCCCGCCTGGACGATCTTCAGCCGCGCCGAGCGGGTGGAGAACAATGAGCTGGCGGCGCTCGGCGGCCACCATGGACCGACCTACGCCGTGGGCAAGATCTCGATCGGCGCGGTGCGTGACTGGCCCATCGCCGAGCACCTGAGCTTCGGCGTGGGCGGCCTTTACGCCTTCAACTTCATCCCGGGCGCGCTCGACCCGGCCTATGGCGACGATCCGAAGGGGGCCATGGCGTTCGTGCGGCTAAAGCTGCGCTAGCTACTGCAGGGTCGTCGCCAGACCCTTGGCGGCGTCGTGACAGGCGCGCTCGCAGGCGCGGCAGCTCTCGGCGCAGATGCGGCAGTGTTCGTGACGCTCCGCGTGGCGCGCGCACTCCTCGCCGCAAACCCGGCAGGCTTCCGCGCAGGTTTCGATCATGCGCCGCACCAGGCCCATGTCGCCCGCCGTGCGGCGCGAGGCGACCTGTCCGGTCGCCGCGCAGATGTCGGCGCAGTCGAGGTCGAGGCGGATGCAGCGGACCAGGTCCCTGACCATCTCTTCGCCCAAGCAGGCGTCGGCGCACACCGTGCAAGTCTGGGCGCAGTCGTAGCAGGCCTCGATGCAATGGATCAGGGCGTCGTCGCCGCCATGGGCGGCTGGGTGGCTGCGGATTATTTCCTGCACATGCATGTCGGGCTCCCGGGACTGAGTGTGTCCCGCCAACCCGGCAGCACCTGGCCGGTTCCCGTGAAAATGCGAGCCTATGAATTGGCGGCGGACCAGCGATCCGCTAGCAATCCTGGCCATGGCATCCGAGATCGAATTCCTCGCCGACATCCCCCGCGTCCACGCCGCCCAAAGGGGCGAGCGCATCGCTGTACAATGCGAAGGCCGCACCCTCACCTACGCCGAGCTCGACCGGCGCGCCGGGCAGGTCGCCGGCCTCCTGGCCGAGGCCGGGGTGAAGCCCGGCGACCGCGTCGCCTGGCTCGGCCGCAGCCACGAGGCCTTCTTCGAGATCTTCTTCGGCGCCGCGCGGGCGCGGGTGTGCTTGGCGCCGATCAACGCCCGCTTGGCCGTGCCGGAGATCGCCTTCATCCTGCAGGACAGCGGCGCGGACCTGTTCTTCGTGACCGCGGAGTTCTTCGCCGCCGCGCAGATGGTGGTGAGCCAGGTCGACCGCCCGATCCGGTTGATCGGCGTGCGCGAGCCCTGCGACGGCTTCGACAGCTATGAGGCGTTGCGCGACGCCGCGCCGCCAGCCGAGCCGACCGCGCCCATCGCCACCGACGACGTGCTGCAACTCTACACCTCCGGCACCACGGGCCTGCCCAAGGGCGTGCGGCTCGACAACCGCAACTACGCCGCCTTCCTGGAGCTGCGCACCCAGGTCGAAGGCTTCGACTATGGCGCCGACGACACCGTCCTGATCGTCATGCCGCTGTTCCACGTGGCCGGGACCAACATCAGCTTTTCAGGCCTGGCCGCCGGCGGGCGGGTGATCCTGTTGCCGGAGTTCAGCCCGGCCGCCGTGCTGAAGCTGATCGAGGCCGAGCGGGTGGCGCACATCTTCCTCGTCCCGGCGATGATCAACATGATCCTCCACGCGCCGGAGATCGAAGGCGCCGACCTCTCCAGCCTGAAGAGCGTGGCCTATGGCGCCTCGCCGATCAGCGAGGCCGTGCTGGCCGCCGCCACCGCGCGCTTCGGCTGCGGCTTCATCCAGTTCTACGGCATGACCGAGTCAACCGGCGCGGGGACCTTCCTCACCCCCAGCGAGCATCGTGGGGAGTTGATGCGGTCTTGCGGCCGCCCCTGGCCGCAGATGGCGGTCCGTATCCAGGGCGACGACGGAAACGAGGTCGGCGTCGGCGAGATCGGCGAGATCGCCATCTGGGGCGGCATGGTCATGGCCGGCTACTGGAACCGCCCGGAAGCGACGGCCGAGACGGTCTCCGCCGAACGCTGGCTGAAGACCGGCGACGCCGGCTACCGCGACGCCGAAGGCTACGTCTTCGTCCACGACCGGGTGAAGGACATGATCGTCTCCGGCGGCGAGAACGTCTATCCGGCCGAGGTCGAGAACGCGATCCTGGGCTGTCCGGGTGTCGCCGACGCCGCCGTCATCGGTGTGCCGGACGAGCGCTGGGGCGAGGCGGTGAAGGTGATCGTCGTGCCAACGGCCGACGGCGCTCCGGACCCGCAGGCGGTGATCGCCTGGGCGCGCGAGCGGATCGCCGCCTACAAGGCGCCCAAGTCGGTGGACTTCATCGATGCCCTGCCGCGCAACGCCTCAGGCAAGGTCCTGCGCCGCGAACTGCGCAAGCCCTACTGGGAAGGCCGCAGCCGCAAGGTAGGTTAGGGTCCGGCGGCGACGTTCGGTACGCGGTCTAGCTGTTCCGGGCGCGGCCTTGGCGCGAGCTTCAGGCGGGACAGGCTGACCACGGCCGCGAGCGCCGCCAGGCCTGACGCCGTGGCCAGCGCCGCCGTCGTCGCATGCGTTCCGGCGAGGTGGAAGAACAGCGCCGTGGTCACCGCGCCGGTCGTCTGGCCGAGCAATCGGGCGGTGGCCAGCGCGCCGCCGGCCGCGCCGCTGCGGTGCATGGGCGCGGCGGTGATCATCGCGCGATTGTTGGGCGACTGGAAGAAGCCGAAGCCCAGGCCGCAGAGCGCCATGCGCCAGGCGATGTCCCAGTTGGTCTGGCCAGGGTGGACCATCGACAGGAGGCCGAGGCCGAGCGCGAAGACCGCCAGTCCGATCCCGCCCAGCGTGCCCGCCCGATGCCGGTCGGCGAGGCGTCCGGCGATCGGGGCGGCGATCCCCACGGCCATCGGCCAGGGCGTCATCAGCAGGCCCGTCTCGACCGCGCTGCGGCCCATCACGTTCTGGAAATAGAAGGGCAGGCCGACGTAGGCCATCATCTGGGCGCTGAAGGAGACGACCGAAGTCAGGATCGACAGGCCGAAGATCGGAATCCGCAGGAGATCGAACGGCACCAGCGGCGCGTCACGGCGGACTTCCCGCCAGGTGAGCAGGGCGCCGGCCACGACGCCTATGGCCAGCTTCGAGAGGCCGGAGGCCAGCCCCTCGCGCACGACGCTCTCGGCGCCGGTGATCAGGAAGCCGAAGGTCGCCGCGTTCAGGAGCGCCGAGATCCAATCGAACCTGCGGGGCGACCCCACCGTGTGCGGCAGGCTGCGCAGGCCGATGGCGATGGCGACAACCCCGATCGGCACATTGATCGCGAACAGCCACTCCCAGGACGCCTTGGCGAGGATGGCCGCGGCGACGGTCGGCCCGATCGCCGCGGAAACCGAGATGACCAGGGCGTTCAGCCCCATGGCGCGGCCGAGGAACTTCTTCGGGTAGGTGAAGCGCACCAGGGCGGCGTTGATGCTCATGATCCCGCCCGCGCCCAGGCCCTGCAGGACGCGCGCGGCGGTCAGGCTCTCAAGGGTGTGCGACAGCGCGCAGCCAAGCGAGCCCAGGGTGAAGACCGCCAGGCCCGCCATGTAGACCCGCCGGTAGCCCAGCCGGTCGCCGAGCGCGGCCAGCGGCAGCAGGGTCACGGTGATGGCGAGCTGGTAAGCGTTGACGATCCAGATCGATGAGGCCGCGCTGGCGTGCAACTCGCCCGCGATGGTCGGCAGCGCCACGTTGGCGATGGCGCCGTCGAGCACCGACATGGTCATGGCCAGCCAGATCGCCGCCACCGACCAGTAACGCCGCGGAACCGGCAGCCCGTCGGGCATGCCCGGCGCCGGTTGGGCGTCGGTGTCTTCGTTGCTGTCTTGGTCGGGGAGGGCGCGAGGGGGCGGCATGGATCGGAAAACCCCTCAACGTCGGTTTGGCGCCATCAGGCGGAGGCGGTCGCGCTCGGCCTGGCCTTCACCCGGCCGAACCAGTCGGTGAGCTTGCCGAACGCCGGATCCAGCGGCTGGCCCACCTGCGCGCCGAAGTCGAGGAAGCAGAAGAGGAGGATGTCCGCCAGGGTGAACCGCTCGCCGGCGATCCAGGGGCCGTGGAAATGGTCCTCCACCCATTGCTCGCCATCCTTGGCCACCGCCTTGAGCCCGGCCGCCGCCTCCGGCAGGCAGCGCATGCGGCTCTCGAACAACGGCAGGCCCTCGGCGAACCGGAAACCGTTGGCCATGGGCTCGCAGATCTTCAGGTCGACGCGGCGGGTCCACATGCGCGTCGCCGCCCGCTCCTCCGCCGTCGTCCCGATCAGCGGCGGGTTCGGCTGGCGTTCCTCGACGTATTCGCAGATGGCCGTGATCTCGGTCAGGCAACTCCCATCGTCTAGTTCCAGCGCCGGCGTCTGGCCGGCCGGGTTGACCGAGACGTTGTAGGGTTCGCGGCGGTTTTCGCCCGCCATCAGGTCCACGCTCACGAAGGGAATCTGCAGGCCCTTCTCGGCCAGGAACATCTTCACCGTCCGAGGGTTCGGGCCGATCGAGACATGCAGTTTCATGGGATTTCCTTTGCCGAGTTGCGCGCGACCGTAGGAGGGCGCCGCAAGGGGCGTCAACGACGCAGCCGTTAACCATTTTTTCAGGAGTTGATGTGGCGTTTCGTCGCGTTTTGGGGTATATACGCGCCCCATGGCCGATCGACAGTTCAAACCCGACTTGACGGGCTCTGACGAGACGCTCGAGCATCTCCTCGCCCGTCTCCGCACATCCCTGCGCCGCCCCGCGCGCCCGCGCCGCGACGGCCCCGCCGACTGGGACAGCCTGGTGACCTCGCGTCGCCCGCCCCGCGGCGCCGGCGGAGCCGAGGCGCCCATCCCACGCGAAAAGCCGCTCAGCGACGCCTACGCGCCGATCTGAGGCGAAAGCTTCGCGGGCCGCGGACCGCCCGTCGCCCAGTCAAGCAGCTCGACCGGGTGGATGACGGGCGCGCTGACCGCCGGTCCGATCTGCGCGATGCACCCGACGTTGCCGGCCGCCACGACCGCCGCGCCGGTTCGCGCGATGTTGACCGCCTTGCGGTCCCGCAAGCGCCCCGCCAACTCAGGCTGCAGGATGTTGTAGACCCCCGCCGACCCGCAGCAGAGGTGGCCCTCGGCGATGGCGCGGACCTCGAAACCGGCCTGGGCGAGCAGTGCGGCAGGCGCCTCGACGATCCGCTGGCCATGCTGCAGCGAGCAAGGCGCATGGTAAGCGACGCTGAGGCCCACCGTCCGCGTGACCGGCGGGAGGCCCACCGCCGCTATGAACTCCAGCACGTCGCGCGCCCGCGCCGCCGCGTCCGCCGCATCGGCGTCGCCGGCCAGCCGGTGGCCGTAAGCCTTCAGGGTCGTGCCGCAGCCCGCGGCCGTGGTGACGATGGCGTCGAAGGGACCCGCGCGGGTCCAGGCCGCGACATTGGCCGCCGCGAGGGTGCGCGCCTCGTCGGCGCGCCCCAGGTGTTCGGACAGCGCGCCGCAGCAGCCCTCGCCCTCGACCAGCACCACCTCGAAGCCGGCGCGCGAGATCAGCCGGATGGCCGCTTCGCGGATCGAAGGCGCCATGGCCGGCTCGACGCAGCCCTGCAACAGGGCGACCCGTCCGCGCACGCTGCCCTCCGCGGGCTGTGGCGGGGCGGACGGCAAGGCGGCGCTGCGCTGCGGGACAAGGCGCAGCAGCGCGGCCAGCGGGCGAAGCCGCACGGCCTCCAACAGCGGCGCCACGGGCCGCGCCAGGCGCCCGAGCGCCAGGGCGGTGCGCAGCCGGCGCGGCTGCGTGAGCACCGCCGGGATCAGCGCCCGCAGCATCCGCTCCGGAAGCGGGCGGCGATAATTCGCCTCGATGTGGGCGCGGCCGTGATCGATCAGCTGGGCGTAGTCGACGCCCGACGGGCAGGTGGTCTTGCAGGCCAGGCAGGAGAGGCAGCGGTCGACGTGGGTGACCGTCTCCCGGGCTGGCGCGCCGCCGTCCTCGAGCATGGCCTTGATCAGCTCGATCCGCCCGCGCGGGCTGTCGCGCTCGTCGCCCAGCAGCACATAGGTCGGGCATGTCGCCGTGCAGAAGCCGCAGTGGACGCACTTGCGGATTTCCGTGTGACTGGCGGCGGTCTCGGGATCCGCCAGCTGGGCGGCGGTGAAGAGCGTCCGCATCAGCCCTGCCCCAGCCGGCCGGAGTTGAGCACGCCCAGGGGATCGAACGCAGCCTTCACCCTTGCGCTCAGCGCTGCAAGCGGCCCGCTCAGCGGCTCGAACGCCACGCCTTCGCCGCGATAGAGGGTGGCGTGGCCGCCGAGCGCGCGGGCGAGCCCACGCACCTGCGCCGGATCGGCGTCGGACTGCAGCCAGACGAGCCCGCCGCCCCAATCATACAGGGTCACGCCAGGCAGTTGCTCGCCCACGCGCCACCCCTCGGCCGGCGGGACGGAGATCCGCCACAGCCGCTCAAGACCGTGATGGAACGCCTCCACCTCACGGACCTGGCGCCAGAACTCGTCGCTGTGGCCGGCGTCCAGCAGCTCCACGCGCCCGAAGCGCTTCAGCAGGGTGACGAGCTGATCGGCCCGCGACGTGACCGAGGCTTCGAAACCCTCCAGGCGCAGGGCGGTCACCGCCAGCTCTCCACGCAGCGGCGGCCGGGACGCCGTGGCCGCGGGCAGGTGCGCCGCGCCGGAGACCTCGGCCGGGGCGTTGAGGGCCGCGGTCATGGCCTCGCCAGCCCGCCGGTCGTCGAGCCCGAAGAGCAGGAGGGTGAGCTCGGTGCGCGCGGCCGGCAGCACCTTGATTGTGACCTCGGTCAGCACCGCCAGCGTTCCCCAGGAGCCGGCCATCAGCTTGCAGAGGTCGTAGCCGGTGACGTTCTTCACCACGCGTCCGCCAGCCCGCACCAACTCGCCGCGCCCCGTGACCGCCTGCAGCCCCAGGAAGTGGTCCCGCGCGGCGCCACAGCGGATCCGGCGCGGCCCGGACAGGTTCGCCGTCAGCGCCCCGCCAAGGGTCGGATGGCCTCTCGCGCCGAGCAGCTTTGCGAGGTGCGGCGGCTCGAATGGCAGCATCTGCCCCTGCGCCGCCACCAGCTTTTCCAGCGTCGCCAGCTTCACGCCCGGCTGGGCGGTGAGCACCAGTTCCTCAGGCGCGTAGTCGATCATCTTGCTCAGGCCCGCCAGGCTCAGCACCGCGTCGGCGCCTTGCATGGCGCCGATCCCGCGCTTGGTCCCGCCGCCGACGACCTCCAGCCTGCTGCCCGCCGCGCCCGCCTCGGCGACGACCTGCGCGACCTCCTCGGCGGTCTTCGGCGTCTCTGTCCTGGCCGCGAGGTCGAGCATCTAGAACCTCGGCAGCTCGGGAAACGCCGTGGCGCCCCGATGCACGTGCACGCGGCCAAGCTCGGCGCAGCGATGGAGCCGCGGGAACACCTTGCCGGGATTGAGCAGCAGCTCCGGATCGAAGGCGCATTTCACGCGCTGCTGACACGCGAGGTCGGTGTCGCTGAACATCTCGCCCATCAGGTCGCGCTTCTCGACGCCCACGCCGTGCTCGCCGGTGAGCACGCCGCCTACCGCCACACAGAGCTTCAGGATGTCGGCGCCGAACGCCTCGGCCGCCTCGAGCTGACCGGGCTTGTCGGCGTCGTAGAGGATCAGCGGATGCAGGTTGCCGTCGCCGGCGTGGAAGACGTTGGCCACGCCCAGCCCATACTCCAGGCCCATCTGGCCGATGGCGCTCAGCACATGGGGAAGTTGCCGCCGCGGGATGGTGCCGTCCATGCAGTAGTAGTCGGGCGAGATCCGCCCCACGGCAGGGAACGCGGCCTTCCGCCCGGCCCAGAACGCCAGGCGCTCCGCCTCGCTCTGCGAAGTCCGGATGGTGGTCGCCCCGCGCGCCCGGGCCAGCTCGGCCACGTGGGCGGAAAGTTCCGCGCATTCGGCCTCCGGCCCGTCCAGCTCGACGATCAGCAGGGCCTCGGCGTCCATCGGATAGCCCGCCCCCACGAACGCCTCGGCCGCGACGATGGCCGGCCGGTCCATCATCTCCATCCCCGCCGGGATCACGCCGGCGGCGATGACGTCGCCCACCGTCGCGCCCGCGGCCTCGACCGAGGCGAACCCCAGCAGAATGGCCCGCGCCGCCTGCGGCTTCGTCAGTAGACGGACGGTCACCTCTGTGACCACGCCAAGCAAGCCCTCCGACCCCGTCACCACGCCCAGCAGGTCGTAGCCCGCCGCATCGAACCCCTTACCGCCCAGCCGCACCACCTCGCCGCTCATCAGCACGATCTCGCAGCCGAGCAGGTTGTTGGTGGTGAGCCCGTACTTGAGGCAGTGCACGCCGCCGGAGTTCTCGGCCACGTTGCCGCCGATGGTGCAGGCGATCTGGCTCGACGGATCCGGCGCATAGTAGAATCCGTCCGCCTCGACCGCGGCGGTGATCGCGAGATTGGTCACCCCGGGCTGCACGACCGCGCAGCGGTTGGCGTGGTCCACATCGAGGATGCGGTTGAACTTGGCCATGCCCAGCACGATGCCGTCCTGCAGCGGCAGGGCGCCGCCGGAGAGCGAGGTGCCCGCCCCGCGCGGCACCACCTTCACGCCGTTCGCCTGGCACCAGGCCAGCACGGCGGAAACCTGCGCGGTCGTCTCCGGCAGGACTACCGCCAGCGGCGTCTGGCGATAGGCGGAAAGCCCGTCGGACCGGAAGGGGATGAGGCCGGCCGGATCGCCGATCACGCCCTCGCCTGGGACCAGCCGCTTCAAGGCGCGCACGATCTCGGCCTTGCGGGCAACCAGCGCGGCGTCGGGCAGCGGCATCTTCATCGGAGCCTCACGAACCAAAGTTCGCGGTCGCGGTCCAGGGCTTAGGCGTCGCGAAGGATCGTCTGGAGGCCGCGCGCGACCGGCTCCAGCAGGCTAGCGTCGGTGACGTCGACCACGTCGCGCGGCGTGTGGTGCAGCACGCTGGCGGCAACCATGCCGACGAGCGGCGCGTAGCCCAGGCGCTGGAAGAGCGCGACCTCGCCGGGCGGCTTGCGCTGGTCGATGTCCATCGGCTGGGCGTAACCCGGCTGGCCGGCGAAAGCCCTGGCCGCCAGCGGCATCAGGGGGTCGCTGACGGCCAGCAGCCGCTCGGCGGGCGGGCCGGGCCGCCGCACGATCCTGCCGTCCTGCAGCTCGAAGTCATAGACGGCGACATTGGCCCCGATCGCCACCCACAGCTTGGTGTCCGCCGGCTTGGGCGCGAGGGTCTCGGCGAAAAGATGGCCGCCGTAGCCGTCGAACTCGTGACCGGACGCGGCGATGACCGTCAGGTTGTGGTCAGTGGAGGCGGCCAGCCAGCGGGCCAGGCCCAGCCAGATCGCGATGCCGGAGCCGCGTTCTCCCGCGCAGTGCAGCCAGCCGCTCTTGGGCGTCGAAAGGACGAGATGCTTGCCCGGCCGCGAGCGGCGGCCAACCACATTGTGCGCCGTCCGCGTAACGGTGCGGCCTTCGACGCGGACGGCGACCGACTGGCCAGCTGCGGCCGCCGCCTTCAGCGCCGCGCCCTCACGGCCGGCGACCAGCAGGACAGGAACCCGCCAGGGTTGCGCTTTCGGCGTGCGGTTGAGGATCGCCAGATCACCCAGCCTGTTCTCGGTGATCGCCACGACCGCGAGCGAGCCGCTCGCCACCGCGTCCGAGATCAGCGCCGGCGGCGGCGCTTCGAGCCCCGCGCCCGTCCCGGCCGGCAGGTCGACCAGCGCCACCCTGCCCGCTCCACCCGCCACGGAGAGCGGCCCCGTGGCGCCTCCCGCCGGCGAAACGCCCGGCGTCCAATAGGGAAACCCCTCGACGGTGCGACCGCCGAGGGTCAGGTCCGCGCGCGTCAGCTCGAACACCGGATAGTCGAAGCCCTGGCGCTCGACCGTATAGCCCGCCGCCGTCAAGCCTCGCGCAAGCCACTCGGTCGTGGCCGCGTCGCCCGGCGTCCCGGTGCGATGCACGCCCAGGCCTGCATAGGTCTCCACGTCGGCGTAGAGCGCCGCGCCGGCCAGCGGATCGGCTGCCGCCGCCCGCGCACTCACGCCCGTCCCCGCCCAGGCCGCCAATCCCGCCAGCATCGCCTCACGCCGATCCACTCCCATGCCTCGCCCTCCGTGGCGCAGACAAGACCATCGGCGCGGCCCGAACGCCACCACCCTTTCCTCCGCCGCCGTCCGCCCGCAAGGTCTTCCGTGGGAGGAACCCGCCATGCCCGACGTCCTGCTGATCGACGACCCCGCGCCCTTCGTCCGGCGGCTGACGCTGAATCGACCTGAGAAGCGCAACGCCCTGTCCAATGAGCTTCGCGCTGAGGTCTTCGGCGCGCTCGATGCCGCCGACGAGGATCCGCAGGTCCGGGTGTCGATTTTGCGCGGCGCGGGCGCCTGCTTCTCCGCCGGCTACGACCTGGGCGGTGGGGCGGCCCCGCCCTATCCGTTCCACACCGCCGCCGGCGCGGGGCACTGGTCGAGGCACGTGGTCGAGGGCTGCTTCCGAGTCTGGGACTTGGCCAAGCCAGTGATCGCCCAGGTGCACGGCTGGTGCCTGGCCGGGGGCTCCGAGCTCGCGACGGCCTGCGACCTGGTCTACGTCGCCGAAGACGCCCAGATCGGCTACCCGCCGGTCCGGACGATGAGCCCGCCGGACAATCAGTTCCATCCCTGGCTCTGCGGCCTGCGTCCGGCGATGGAGATGATGCTAACCGGCGATGCCATCGACGGGGTAGAGGCCGTCCGCGTCGGCTTCGCGAACCGCGCCTTCCCGGCGGCGCGCCTGGAGGCCGAGGTGCTGGCCATGGCCGAGCGCGTCGCCAAGATCCCCACTGAGGTGCAGCAGATGAACAAGCGTTGCGTGCACCGCGCCATGGAGATCATGGGGCTGCGCGCCGCCATCCGCGCCGGCGCCGAGATCCAGGCGCTGGCTCTGACGACCGCCTCCAGCCGCGAAACCTTCGCGAGGTTTCGCGATGGCGTGTCCAAGGGCCTGGACGCCAGGGACCAAGCCTTCGGCGACTATCGGACGAAGGGCGCCGACTAGTCCCCTTTGAACGCCGGCGTCCGCTTCTCGTTGAAGCTGGCGACGCCCTCGCGCCGGTCGGCAGTCTTGAAGAGGCGGTTGTAGGCCGACAGCTCCATCTCCATCGCCGCCGCCAGGTCGAGCGAATGCCCCTCATGCACCACGTGCTTCAACGCGCGGACGGACAGCGGCGCCTTGGCCGAAATCTCGGCGGCGACGGCGAGCACGGTCTCCATCAAGGCTTCGGGCGCCGTGACGCTGTTGACGACGCCGTACTCGAGCGCCTGGGCCGCGGTAAACGGCCGGCCGGTGGTCAGCAGCTCGATGGCGCGCCGCTCGCCGGCGCATCGGCGCAGGAGCTGGGTGCCGCCCAGGCCCGGCATGATGCCCAACCCGACCTCGGGCAGGCCGAAGCGGGCGGTCTCGGAGGCGTAGGCGAAATCGCAGGCCAGCGTCATCTCGCAGCCGCCGCCCATGGCCGCGCCGTTGACCGCCGCGATGATCGGCGCGGGGACCGAAAGCTGGGCGCGAACCATCGCTTCGAAGACCTTGTGCTGCGCGGCCCAGGCCTCGTCAGTCATGCCGTTGCGTTCCTTAAGGTCCGCCCCGGCCTGGAAGTGGCGGCCCTCGCCGGTCAGCACCACGCAGCGCAGGTCGTCGCGGCCTGCGAGCTCGGTCCAGGCCAGCAGCAGCTCCTCGCCCATCAGGGTCGAAAGCGCATTGGCGACCTCGGGCCGGTTGAAGGCGACGACGGCGACGCCCGGGGCGGGCTCGGTCAGCTTGATGGTCTCAGGCACTAGAAGCTCTTCGGCAGGTCCAGCACGTGGGTGGCCACGTGGGAGAGGATGAGGTTCGTGGAGATCGGCGCCACCTGGTAGAGGCGGGTTTCGCGGAACTTGCGCTCGATGTCGTACTCCTCGGCGAAGCCGAAGCCGCCGTGCGTCTGGACCGCCATGTCGGCGGCGAACCAGGAGGCTTCCGACGCCGTGAGCTTGGCCATGTTGGCCTCGGTCCCGCAGGATGCGCCGGCCTCGAACAGGGCCGCGGCGTGCTCGACCATCAGCGAGGCGGCGGTCATCTGGACATAGGCCCGGGCGATGGGGAACTGCACGCCCTGGTTCTCGCCGATCGCGCGGCCGAACACCTGGCGCTCGCTCGCATAGGCCGAGGCGCGGTCGATGAAGAACTTGGCGTCGCCGATGCACTCCGCCGCGATCAGGATCCGCTCGGCGTTCATTCCGTCGAGGATGTAGCGGAAGCCCTTGCCTTCCTCGCCGATCAGGTTCGTGGCGGGGACGCGCAGGTCCTCGAAGAAGAGTTCGGTCGTGGCGTGGTTCAGCATAGTGCGCACGGGCCGGATCGTCAGGCCGTTCCCCACCGCCTCGCGCATGTCGACCAGCAGCACGCTCATCCCGTCGGAGGGCTTGGCCGCCTGGTCGCGAGGGGTCGTGCGGCAGAGCAGCACCATCAGGTCGGAATGCTCGGCGCGGCTGATCCACAGCTTGTTGCCCGAGACGACGTAACCATCTCGCCCGTCGCGCCGGGCAAAGGTGGCGATCCGGGTCGTGTCGGTGCCGGCGTCGGGCTCGGTGACACCGAAGGCCTGCAGGCGCAGTTCGCCCGAGGCGACCTTCGGCAGGTAGGCCTGCTTCTGCGCCGGCGAGCCGTGCCGCAGGACGACCCCCATGGTGTACATCTGGGCGTGGCAGGCCGCGCCGTTGCCGCCCGAGCGATGGATCTCCTCCAGCACCGCGCAGCCGGCGCTTAAGCCCAGGCCCGAGCCGCCATACTCCTCGGGGATCAGGACTGACAGGAAGCCAGCCTCGGTGAGCGCGGCGACGAATTCGGTCGGGTACCGCCGCTCGCGATCCAGCGCGCGCCAGTAGGGGCCTGGAAAACGCGCACAAAGCTTGCGCACCGCCTCGCGGATTTCGGGGAAGGTTTCGCTCACAGGCGCATCTGTGGCGCCTGGCCTTGCGAGAGCCAACCCCTGAACCGCCATTCCCGGCACCAGGCCGGGAATGACGAAGGAGAGCGAAGTGAATAGGCTCCGCCCCAACGAAAGGAGCCGCGAGATGTCCGAGCTAAGCTACGTAAGCGGCGTCAGCGAAAAGCCCCTGCTGGGCCAGACCATCGGCGACTGCTTCGACGCGACCTGCGCGGCCCATCCGGACATCCCCGCGCTGATCTCCCGCCACCAGAAGATCCGCTGGACCTATGCGGAGATGAAGGAGCGCGTCGACGCCCTGGCGGCCGGGCTGCTGGCGCTCGGCCTTGAGCCGGGGGACCGGATCGGCGTCTGGGCGCCCAACTGCGCCGAATGGGCGCTGACCCAGTTCGCCACCGCCAAGGCCGGCCTGATCCTGGTCAACATCAATCCCGCCTATCGCCTGACCGAGGCCGAGTACGCGCTCAACAAGGTGGGCTGCAAGGCGCTGGTCACCGCGGTCCAGCACAAGACCAGCGAGTACCTGGCCATGCTGCGCGAACTTGCGCCGGAGCTTTCCACCGGCCGCCCCGGCGACCTGCAGGCTGCGCGCCTGCCTTCGCTGCGCCTGGTCATCACCCTGGGCGAGGTCGAGCACGCCGGCTGCCTGGCGTTCCACCAGGCGTGCGACGCCGGGACCGCCGCCGACCGCGAAAGGCTGGCGCAGATCGGACCGAGCTTGCAGTTCGACGACCCGATCAACATCCAGTTCACCAGCGGCACCACCGGCTTCCCGAAAGGCGCGACGCTCAGCCACCACAACATCCTCAACAACGGGTACTTCGTCGCCGAGGCGATCCGGCTCGCGCCAGGCGAGCGGCTCTGCATCCCGGTGCCGCTCTACCACTGCTTCGGCATGGTGATGGGCAACCTGGGCTGCCTCACCCACGCCGCGACTATGGTCTACCCGTCGGAGGGCTTCGATCCGCTGGCCGTGCTGGAAGCCATCGAGGCGGAGGCCTGCCAGGCGCTCTACGGCGTGCCGACCATGTTCATCGCCATGCTGGGCCATGAGCGGTTCGGCCAGTTCGACCTGTCCTCCCTGCGCACCGGGATCATGGCCGGCTCGCCCTGCCCGATCGAGGTGATGCGCCAGGTGATCGGCAAGATGCACATGCCGCAGGTCACCATCGCCTACGGGATGACCGAGACCAGCCCGGTCAGCTTCCAGTCCGGCGCCGAGGACAGCCTGGAGGTCCGCGTCTCCACCGTCGGCCACGTCCACCCGCACCTGGAGGTGAAGATCGTCGACGAGGCCGGCCGCGTGGCGCCGCGCGGCGCGCCGGGCGAACTCTGCACCCGCGGCTATTCGGTGATGCTCGGCTACTGGGACGACGCGGAGAAGACGGCCGAGGCGATCGACAAGGCCGGCTGGATGCACACTGGCGACCTCGCCACCCTCGACGCCGATGGCTGCGGCAACATCGTGGGCCGCATCAAAGACATGGTCATCCGCGGCGGCGAGAACGTCTATCCGCGGGAGATCGAGGAGTTCCTCTACCGTCATCCAGCGATCCAGGACGTGCAAGTGATCGGCGTGCCCGATCCCAAGTACGGCGAGGAACTCTGCGCCTGGATCGTGCCGAAGCCGGGCGAATCGCTGACTCCCGAAGTCGTGCGCGACTTCTGCAAGGGCCAGATCGCCCACTACAAGATTCCACGCCATATAAAATTCGTGGAAGGTTTTCCCACCACAGTCACCGGCAAGGTGCAAAAGTTCGCCATGCGCGAGGCGATGATTGCGGAACTGAACCTGGTGCTGGAAAAGACGGCATGAGGAAGCTGAACAGCGCCATCGACACCACCTCCAAGGCCTATGCCGCCAACGCCAAGCTGAACCGCTCGCTGGTCGCGGACCTGCGCGAGCGGGCGGCCATGGCCGCGCTGGGCGGGCCGGAGGCAAGCCGCCAACGCCATGTCGGCCGTGGCAAGCTGCTGCCCCGTGACCGCGTGATGCGCCTGGTCGATGCCGGCTCGCCCTTCCTGGAGGTGGGCCAGCTCGCCGCGGGCGGGCTCTACAATGACGAGGCGCCGGCCGCCGGCCTGATCACCGGCATTGGGCGGGTGTCCGGCCGCGAGGTGATGATCGTCGCCAACGACGCGACGGTGAAGGGCGGCGTCTACTATCCGCTGACCGTGAAGAAGCACCTGCGCGCGCAGGAGATCGCGCTGCAGAACCGCCTGCCCTGCGTCTACCTGGTCGACAGCGGCGGGGCCAACCTGCCCTTCCAGTCCGACGTCTTCCCCGACCGCGACCACTTCGGCCGCATTTTCTTCAACCAGGCGCGGATGAGCGCCGAGGGCCTGGCGCAGATCGCCTGCGTCATGGGCTCCTGCACCGCGGGCGGCGCCTATGTGCCGGCGATGAGCGACGAGACGGTGATCGTTCGGGGCCAGGGCACGATTTTCTTAGGTGGCCCGCCGCTGGTGAAGGCCGCCACCGGCGAGGTGATCTCCGCCGAGGAGCTGGGTGGCGCCGATACCCACGGCCGCAGATCCGGCGTGGTCGACCACGTCGCCAACGACGACGAGCATGCGCTCAGCATCGTGCGCAACATCGTGGCCAACCTGAACACCGTGAAGCGCATCGACATGGACGTGGCCGAACCCCGGCCGCCCGCCTTCGATCCCGAGGAACTCTACGGCATCGTTCCGTCAGACGTGCGCGCGCCCTATGACGTCCACGAGGTGATCGCCCGTATCGTCGACAACTCCGAGTTCGACGAGTTCAAGGCGCTCTACGGCGCGACGCTGGTCACAGGTTTCGCCCGCATCTGGGGCTATCCCGTCGCGATCCTGGCCAACAACGGCGTCCTGTTCTCGGAAAGCGCGCTCAAGGGCGCCCACTTCATCGAGCTCGCCTGCAAACGGAAGATCCCGCTGATCTTCCTGCAGAACATCTCCGGCTTCATGGTCGGCGGGAAGTACGAGGCCGGCGGCATCGCCAAGGATGGCGCCAAGCTGGTCACCGCCGTCGCCTCGGCCGAGGTCCCGAAGTTCACCGTCCTGATCGGCGGCTCCTTCGGCGCCGGCAATTACGGCATGTGCGGGCGCGCCTACTCCCCGCGCTTCCTCTGGACCTGGCCCAACAGCCGCATCAGCGTCATGGGCGGCGAACAGGCCGCCAGCGTCCTCGCCACCGTCCACCGCGACGCCGACAAGTGGACGCCCACGCAGGAGGAGGCGTTCAAGGCGCCGATCCGCCAGACCTACGAGGATGAGGGCAACCCCTACTTCGCCACCGCACGCCTGTGGGACGACGGGGTCATCGACCCGGCCCAGACCCGCGATGTCCTGGGTCTCTCCATCTCGGCCTCGCTGAACGCGCCGATCCCGGAGACGCGCTTCGGCGTGTTTCGGATGTAGCCATGGCGACAGGGGACCAGCTTCTGGAAGCCGTGACCGCCGACACGGTCGCGACGGAGGCCAAGCGCGCCGCCAAGTACAGCCTGCCGCTCGGCACGCCTTGCCCCAACTGCAAGACCACGCTGGCGGGCGCCTGGTGCTACAACTGCGGGCAACGCGGCGAGGAGTACCATCGCTCCATCTGGAAGCTGACGTGGGAGGCGATCGAGGGCCTCGTCGATCTTGACGGCCGCATCTGGCAGACCTTTCCGCGGCTGATCCTGCGGCCCGGCAAGCTCACGCGCGACTATCTCGACGGCCACCGCGCCGTGCAGGTGCCGCCGTTCCGGATCTTCCTGATCGTTCTGCTGATGGTGTTTTTCGCGGGCACGCTCGACATCTCCAGGAACCGCGAACAGTTCAAGCTCGCGACGCCCAACAGCCCCGAGGCGGCGAAGATCCTCAGCCCCGAAATGCGCAAGAACATGGACGTCCAGCTCGGCGACGCGAAGGCGTCCGCCTGGCTGAAAGAGCGCCTGATGTTCTCGCTCGACCACCAGGAGGCCTTCTTCGCCGCCGTGGTCGACTGGGGTCAGAAGTTCGCCGTGCTGATGCTGCCGATCGCGGCCTTGATGCTGAGCGTGCTCTTCCTCTTCAAGCGGAACGTCTACGTCTACGATCACCTGATTTTCGCGATGCACTCCCTGTCGTTCCAGGGCCTGCTGCTGACCGTTGTCTTCTTGCTGGGCACGGTGGTGAACTGGGGCTCGGAGCTGCTTTGGCTGTCGCCAGTGCACCTGTTCCTGCACATGCGCGGCGCCTACAGGATCAGCGTGATCGGGACGCTGATCCGCATGTTCCTGCTGTTCATCGGTTCGAGCATCGCCTTCGGGCTCCTGATCGGGGCCCTGGTGATCGTCGGCCTGGCCACGGCGCATTGAGGATCAGCTAGATGTTCAAATCCGTCCTGGTCGCCAATCGCGGCGAGATCGCCCGCCGGGTCTTCGCCACCGCCCGGCGCATGGGGCTGGAAACCATCGCGGTCTATTCCGAGGCCGACGCTGGCGCAGCCCACGTGGCCGACGCCGACGGCGCCGTGCTGATCGGCCCAGCCGCGGCGCGCGAGAGCTACCTTGTGCCCGAGAAGATCATCGCCGCGGCCAGAGCCACCGGCGCCGAGGCGATCCACCCCGGCTACGGCTTCCTGTCGGAGAACGCCGACTTCGCCGACGCCGTCGTCGCGGCGGGCCTCATCTGGATCGGCCCGCCCAGCGCGGCGATCCGCGCCATGGGCCTGAAGGACGCCGCCAAGGCCCTGATGCAGAAGGCCGGCGTGCCGGTGACCCCGGGCTATCTGGGCGAGGACCAGTCCGAGGCGACCTTGGCCGGGGAAGCCGCGCGGATCGGCTTCCCGGTGCTGATCAAGGCGGTGGCCGGCGGCGGCGGCAAGGGCATGCGGCGAGTCGAGGCCGCGGGCGAATTCGAGGCGGCCCTCGGCGCCGCGCGGCGCGAGGCCAAGGCCAGCTTCGGCGATGACCGGGTGCTGCTGGAGACCTATGTCACCCGGCCGCGCCACATCGAGGTGCAGGTGTTCGGCGACAGCCATGGAAACGTCGTCCACCTCTATGAACGCGACTGCTCCCTGCAGCGCCGCCACCAGAAGGTGATCGAGGAAGCGCCGGCGCCCGGCATGGACGCCAAGACCCGCGAGGCCGTCACCTCCGCCGCCGTCAAGGCCGCCAAGGCGGTGAACTATGTCGGCGCCGGCACCGTCGAATTCATCGCCGACGCCAGCCAGGGCCTGCGCCCCGACCGCATCTGGTTCATGGAGATGAACACCCGGCTGCAGGTGGAACATCCGGTCACAGAGATGGTCACCGGCCTCGATCTCGTCGAATGGCAGTTCCGCGTCGCGGCCGGCGAGGCCCTGCCGCACAAGCAGGCCGCTATCGGCCTGACCGGGCACGCTGTGGAGGCGCGGCTCTATGCCGAGAGCCCGGCCAGCGGCTTCCTGCCCTCGACCGGCCTGCTGGAACATTTCCAGCTCCCGCGAACTGTGCGCGCCGACGCCGGCGTCGAGGAGGGCGGCGAGGTCACGCCCTTCTACGATCCGATGATCGCCAAGCTGATCGCCCACGCGGAAACCCGCGAACTGGCGCTCGCCGAATTGGCCGACGCCTGCGACGGCGTCGAGGTCTGGCCGGTGAAGACCAACGCCGGGTTCCTGGCCCGCTGCCTGGAGGCGCCGGACTTCATCGCCGGCGACCTCGACACCGGCTTCATCGAGCGAAATCTGGCGGAACTTACCGCCGCACCCGAACCCTCGCCCGCCGCCCTGTCAGCCGCGGCGCAAGCCGCCATGGTGGTGGACGAGACCGCCGACCCGACACCGTCGCCCTGGCGCGACCTTGCGGGCTTCCGCCTGAACGCCGGTCCCGAACGAGCGGTCCGCCTGTTCTTTGACGGCAGGCCCGTGATGGCGCGGGCGGGGGAGGCCGGCGCCGGGCGCGCGGTCCTGCTGACCGACGAGGACGAGATTGTGGTCTTCGAGGCCGGCGAGGCCTTCGTCTTCGCCGCCCATCCGCCCGCCGCCGCCGACCTCGGCGCAGCCACCGACGGCCAGGTCCGCTCGCCCATGCCCGGAAAGGTCACCCAGGTTTCGGTCAAGGCCGGCCAGGCGGTGACCAAGGGCCAGCCGCTGCTGACGCTGGAAGCCATGAAGATGGAGCACGCGCTCACCGCGCCCTTCGACGGCACGGTGGAGGAGCTCGCCGTCGCCTTGGGCGCCCAGGTCAGCGAGGGCGCGTTGCTGGTGAAGCTGGCCGCCGCTTAGCGGAACGCCGCGGCGGTGGCTTCGTCGGCCGGCAGGAAGGTTTCCAGCGCCAGCTCGGAAAGCGTCACGTCGCGCGGCGTGCCGAACACCGTCGTCGTGCTGATGAAGGTAAGGGTCCCGGCGTCGGTCCGCAGGCGCAGCGGCACCGCGACGCCGCCGAGGTCATCGGCGTTCGCCTCTCCCGGATCGGCGACGGGATAGGCCGCGACCTCGGCTTCCAGGGCGACGAGCGTCGGGTCGGCCGTGGCCTCGATCTGGGCGCGCAGGTTGTGCAGCAGGTGGGCGCGCCACTGGCCCAGGTTGACGATCCGCGGCGCAAGTCCGGCCGGATGCAGCGCCAGCCGCAGCGCATTCACCGGCCCCTCGGTCAGGACCGGATCGGCCCCCTCCAGCAGAACCCCCACCGCCTTGTTCGTGGCGAGGACGCTCCAGTGGCGGTCGAACACCAGGGCCGGATAGGGCTCGTGACCGGCCAGGACCAGCTCGATGGCGCGTCGGGCGCCGGTGAGCGCCGGATCGTCCAGCGCGCGCTCGGCGTAGGCCGGCGCGTAGCCGGCGGAAAGCAGCAGGACGTTGCGCGCGCGCAGCGGCACCTCGAGCTGCTCGGCCAGCTGCAGCACCATCTCGCGGCTGGGCCGGGCGCGGCCGGTCTCGATGAAGCTCAGGTGCCGTGTGGAGACGCCAGCGTCGAGGGCGAGGTCGAGTTGGCTGCGCCGGCGGCGTTCACGCCAGTCCCGCAGCAGCGGCCCGACCGCGGGTGCGGATGACAAGGCTTGGCTCATGATCGCATCCTTTCGCGCTGATCCTGGCGGGCCTGCTCGCGCCGCTGCGCCGTTAGTCGACCACCAGCTCCGGCCCGGACGATGGCGTCTCCTGCGGCGGCCGCAGCAGCAGCAGGCTGGGCGCCAGCAGGAGGCAGCCGATGGCCATGCCGCCGAACATGGCGTCATAGCTGATCATCGAACTCTGGCGGGTGATCTCGCCGTTCAGCGCCGCGAGGCCCGGCAGGGATTGCAGGTTGAAGATCGGCGGCAGCGTCCAGCGCAGGACCGGGTCCGTCGCGGTGATGTGTTCGGTGAGGCCCGAGTGGGCCGCCGCCGCGTCGCGGATCAGCAATGCCTGCAGGACGGAGATGCCGGCGCTGGAGCCCAGGCTGCGCGCCATGGTCGCGACGATCGTGCCTTCGGTCCGGTGCGTTGGCGCCAGCTTGGCGTAGGCCAGCACGTTGAGCGGCGCGAACAGCAGGCCCATGCCAAGGCCCTGGATCAGCCCCGCGATTTCGATCGACGCCGGCGTCATCGACAGGTCGAACTGGCCCATCTGCCAGAGCGCCAGGCTGGACAGCATGACCCCCACGAACAGCACCCACCGCGGCCCGAACCGCGCCACGAGCACGGGCACGGCCAGGAAGGCGACCAGAGACCCCAGCCCGCGCGGCATGCTCGCGATGCCGGCCTGCAGCGCCGAGTAGCCCAGCAGGTTCTGCATCATCGAGGGCAGCAGGGCGCTGGTGGAGAACAACAGCACCCCCACGAACATGCCGAACAGGGTGGTGCCGACGAAGTTGCCGTCCTTGGCGAGGTCCCGGTGGAAGAACGGATGCTCGGCGGTCATGGTCTGGATGACGAAGACATAGAGCCCCGCCAGGCAGATGGCGGTCTCGAACCAGATTTCCTTGGAGTCGAACCAGTCCTGGGTAGGGCCGCGGTCGAGCAGGAGCTGGAAGCCGCCGATGAACAGCACGAGCGCGCCGAAGCCCAGGAAATCGAACGGCCGCTCGCGCCCGCCCGCGTCGGTGTCCATGAAGGTCCAGATACCGAGGAACGCGAGGATGCCGATCGGCAGGTTGATATAGAACACCCAGCGCCAGGAGAGCTGCTCGGTCAGCCAACCGCCCAGCGTCGGCCCGATGATCGGGCCGAGGATCACGGCGGCGCTCCAGATGCTCATCACCCGCGGGATCAGCCGTTGCGGATAGATGTCCAGCATCACCGTCTGGGAGAGCGGCATCAACGACGCGCCCGCGATGCCCTGCGCCAGGCGGAAGATCACGATCTCGGGCAGGCTGGTGGCGATCCCGCAGAGGATCGAGGCGAGGGTGAAGCCCGCGATCGAGGCCAGGAACATGGTCTTGCGGCCAATCTTCATCGACAGCCAGCCGGATAGCGGCGTCATGATCGCAGTGGCGATGATATAGGACGTCAGCACCCAGATGATCTGGTCCGCCGATGCCGAGACGCTGCCCTGCATGTGCGGCAGGGCGACGTTGGCGATGGTGGAATCCAGCGTGTTCATCAGCGTCGCCAACATCAGGGCGCCGGTGATCGGGATGCGGTTGGCGATGTCCTTCTGCGACGCCATGGACTGGCGCTAGACCGGAGAGACCGAGAGCTTGCGCCGTTCGGTGGAGGCGCGCAGCTCCGCCCAAATGGCCTCCTCGCGCGCGGCGTCGTCTGCCCGTTCGGCCGCGACGTGGGCCTGGATCAGCCGTGCGCGCAGGCGCGCGTTCTCGGCGCGGAGGGCCGAGAGCCTGAGGCTGGCTTCCGAGGCTTTGTCGTCCAGCAGCACGGCCAGCGCGCGATTCTCCTGGATGAGATTCTCGGCGGCCCCGTCCCAAACCTCGGCCGCCAAGGCCAGCAGCATCGAGGAGAGCCCGAGCGCGCTCGCCCGTTCGGCGTCGGGGACTTCGGGCGCGGCGTTGCGGACCAGCAGGCCTGCGAGCTCGGACAGGACGGACGGAACGTCGGGGGTCATCATAGCCGGCCCATCACCTTCAGAATCGCCCGGTCCTGGGCGTTCAGCAGCCACCAGGCAGGATAGACCATGATCGGCTCGCGGTTGCCCCCGTCGATGAAGGCCCGCGCCGAGCCGACCCAGATGCCCTGGCCCTTCACGCAGTTGAACAGGATCCACCAGTGCAGGGCGGCCGGGTCCGCCTTGAGTCCGCTCGCGCGCTCCCAGATTTGGACGGCGCGGTCCTGGGGAACGAGGCCGCCGGCCAGCCCGCGGCCGAACTCCCAGACGGGGTTGAACCCCCAGGCGAGGTCCTCGAGCGGGTCGCCCAGGTGGGCCATTTCCCAATCCAGCACGCCATGAATTTCGCCGGCCTCGTCGTAGAGGAAATTGCCGGTGCGGAAATCGCCGTGCACGACCGAGAGCTTCCGGGCCGGCGGCGGCGGATGGGCGCGCAGCCAGCGGATGGCGGCGCGCGCGATGGGCTGCGGTTCGGCCTCGTCGCTGTCGAAGATCGCCTCCCAGTGGTCGAGTTCGCGACGCCACGCCGCGTCGAGAGGCGGCTTCTCCATGACCGAGGTCAGGCCGAGGCCTTCCGGATCGGCCCGGGCGATCTCACCCAGGATCGTCCACTTGCGCTCCGCGACCTTCGGCAGGACCGCCTCGTAGCCGCCTGCGAACAGCAGTTGCGGCGAGGCCTGGAAGCCGGCCAGTTCCTCGGCGATGAAGAAGGGATGGTCGAGGGCGTCGTGGGCCTCCTCCAGCCACAGCATTTTCGGGACCGGGACGGAGGACCCGTGGAAAACGCGGTAGGCTTCGAACTCCACGCGCCGCTCGGTGTCGATCAGGCTGGCGGGCGGGTCGCGGCGGAGGATCAACTTCCGGTCATGGACCTGGCCGCCCTCACGATAGCTGAGCCGGAACCGGTAGGTTTCCCGCGACGCCCCGCCCGAGATCCTTTCGAGCGCGCTCACGGCGACCTCCGAGGCATTCGGGAGCCGGCTTGCGATATAGGCGGCGAGCCGGGGCTCGAGGGGGTGGCTCACCCGCAGTCTCAGCTCATCTTGAAGCGGATCGGCAGGCGCTTGGGGCCGTTCACGAACACCGACTCGCTCATCGCCGGCGCGCCGTCCAGCGACAGGTCGGAGAGGCGCGGCAGCAGCTCCTCCCAAAGGATACGCATCTCCATCTTCGCCAGGTGCTGGCCCAGGCACAGGTGCGCGCCGTAGCCGAAGGCTAGGTGCCTGTTCGGCTTGCGGTCGACCCGGAACGCCTGCGGGTCGTCGAAGACGGCCTCGTCGCGGTTGCCCGAGGCGTAGCAGAGCATCAGCCAGTCGCCCTTCTTCATGTGGCGGCCGGCGAACTCGGTGTCGGCCGTGACCGTGCGCATGAAGGTCTTCACCGGCGTGGTCCAGCGGATCGATTCGTCGACCAGCGAGGGGATCAGCGACGGGTCCGCCTTGACCTTGGCGAGTTCGCCGGGGTTCTCGGCGAGCGCCCACATGGCGCCGGCCGTGGACGACGAGGTCGTGTCGTGGCCAGCCGTGGCGACGATGATGTAGTAACTCATCGCCTCCAGGTCGCTGATCGGCTGGCCGTCGATGGTCGAGTTGGCGATCAGGCTGGCCAGATCCTCGGTGGGATGGGCGCGCTTGGTCTCCGACAGCGCGCGGAAATAGTTCGAGAAGTCGATGATCACGCCGAAGTCGAAGTCGCGCTCTTCCATCGGCTTGTCCCCGTCGCGGCCAAGCTCCGGATCCGAGGCGCCGAACAGCTCCTGGGTGAGCTTCAGCATCCGCGGCTCGTCCTCCTCGGGGACGCCCATGATGCTCATGATCACGTGCAGCGGGTAATGCAGCGCGACCTCGCTCACGAAGTCGCAGCGCCCGACGCCATCCTTGCCGACCTTGGCGGCCATCTTCTCGACCGCGCCCTTGGCGATCACCCGGATCTGGTCCTCGAGCCGGCGCAGGCTCTGCGGCATGAACCAGCCCTGGGTCAGCGCGCGGTACTTCGGGTGATCGGGCGCATCCATGTGGATCAGGGTGCGCAGGAGATGCGGGCTGCCGCCCATCATCTCGCGAACCTTCCTGTCGCCCTCCTGGCCGATCAACGTCGGGGAGCGGTCGCCGTTGTGGAAGAGGTCGTTCTGGCGGCTGACCTCCAGGATGTCCTCGTGGCGGGTGACCACCCAGAACGGATCGACGCCCTCGATCTCCGCCACGCCAAGCGGCTCGTTGGCGCGCAGCCAGCGATAGGTTTCGTGGATGCGGCCGTCGGCGTAGGCGCCGGGCAAGACCAAGGTTTCGGCCCTGGATTGCGGGATACGGTGGTCGGCGGCGGTCATCACGCTCATCGGACCCTCCCCTTGTGTTCTTGTTGTCTTGCTCACTTGATACGCCTCCAGAGCGGGTCGCAAGCGTGACGGCGCGTAAAGTGGAGCGACGCGAAGTGAAGGAGTGGGCATGCTGACCAAGGGCGACGACTTCCCGATCCACCAGACGCCGGAGCCGATCGCCTATTCGGGCTCCGACCGGAACTTCTACGACCGCTACTTCTTCAACGGCTATTCGCCGGACGGCTCGGAGTTCGTCGCGGTGGCCTTCGGCGTCTATCCCGCGCTGAACGTCGCCGACGCCCACGTCTCGATCATCCGCGACGGCGTCCAGCGCTGCCTGCACGCCTCGCGCGTCTTGGGCATGGAGCGGATGGACCTCACCGTCGGTCCCATCCGGATCGAAGTCGTCGCGCCGCTGCAGACGCTGAAGGTGACGCTGGAGCGGGCCGAGGGCCTGGCGCTGGAGCTGACCTTCGAGGGGCGCTCGTTCCCGATCGAGGAGCCGCGCTTCACCCGCCGCAGCGGGCCGCGGATGTTCATGGACTATACCCGGCTGACGCAGAACGTCCGCGTGGCCGGCTGGATCGACGTCGACGGCGACCGCCGCGAAGCCGGCGCCGGCTGGGCCGGTACGCGCGACCGCTCGTGGGGCATCCGCCCGGTGGGCGCGCCCGATCCGCAGCCGACGCCGGGCGCGGGCCTGGCCGGCTTCTTCTGGCAATGGACGCCGCTCAATTTCGCCGACCGCAGCGTCTTCTTCCACGTCAACGCCGACACAGAGGGCAAGCCCTGGAACACCCGCGCGGTGATCCTGCCGGACGGGGCGGACGCCGACGGCGGCTGGCATTCGGACGTCCCGCGCATGGAGGACGTGACGATCAAGCCGGGGACGCGGCATGCGCTGGGTGGGACCCTGAAGATCCCGCTAGAGCAGGGCCAGGCGTCGATCCGGCTGGAGCCCCTGAAGGCGCCGGGGGGCGTCTTCCTGATGCGCGGCATCGGCTACGGCGGGGAGTGGCGGCACGGCGCGCTGAAGGGCGAGCTCGCGGTCGCGCGTGAGGACATCGACCTCGCCGCGGTCGATATGGGCGCGCCGGAGAACTGGCACATCCAGGCGATCTCGACGGCCACGATGGAGGCGCCCGGCGAGCCTGTGCGCCACGGCGTCGGCGTCTTCGAGCAGCTGATCGCGGGGCCCTACCGGCCCTACGGCATCTGACGCGCTAGTGCTTGCCGAAGACGTGGGCCAGGCGGGCGACCGCCGGCAGCATCAGGGCGCCCAGCAGGCACGGGAAGATGAAGAGGATCAGCGGGACGGTCAGCTTGGCCGAGAGCGCCAGCGCCTTTTCCTCCGCCCGCAGCATCCGCTTGGAGCGCATGTCCTGCGAGAAGACCGTCAGGGTCTCGCCCAGGCTGGTGCCCATCTCCTCGGCCTGCCGCAGCATGGTGGCGAGCTGGCGCGCGTCGTCGATGCCCAGGCGGTCGGCGAACGCGGACCACGCGTCCTTCCGCGACTTGCCGGCGCGGAGCTCCAGCACCAGGAAGCGCAGGTGGACCGTCAGGGTCGGATAGCGGCGCACCAGCTCCTCGGTCACGCGCGTCACCGCCGCGTCCAGGCTGAGGCCAGCTTCGACCGAGGCGACCAACAGGTCCAGCAGGTCGGGGAAGCCTTCGGAATATTCCCGCTCGCGCTTGCTGCGGCGGACCTTCAGGACCTGGTCGGGGCCGAGGATCGCAGCGCCGGCCATGAGGGCGGCGGCGCAGATCCCCATCATGCCGGCCTTGCCGCCGACCAGCACCGGCAGCAGCAGCATCACGCCGAGCGTGGCGAGCGCCAGGGCCGCAGCCCGCAGGCCCAGGTAGATGACCGGGGCTTCTCGATTGTAGAAGCCGGCCTGCATCAGGCGTGAACGCAGCACCGAAAGCTTTGCCGGATCGCGCACGGCGCTCTGCTGGCCGAGCACGCGCACGGTGCCCAGGAGCTGGCTGCCGATGAAGCCGCCGCCGCGGTTGCGGCGCGACGCGCGCGCGATCTCGACCTGGCCGCCGCCGGCCCCCTGCATCCGCCCGCGGCGGATCGCCCGCAGGCGAAACTCGTTGGCCAGCAGCCAGGCCCCGCCACCGACGCCGGCCAGGACCAGGAGCCCGCCCAGCATCGAGATCACGTTCTGGATCTGCAGCCAGTTCATCAACCTAGAGCCTCAGATCGATCATGCGGCGCATGACCAGATTGCCGATGAACATCCAGAACCCCAGGATCACCAGGCCCCACTTCACGATCGGCTCATGGATGACGTCGCCGTAGAAATGCGGTGACGACAGCATGATGAAGCCCATGGCGATGAACGGGGCCGCGGTCAGGATGAGCGCCGAGGCGCGCCCTTCGGAGGACGCCGCCTTGATCTTCAGGCGCATCTTGTGGCGGTCGCGAACGGTGGCGGCGTTGAGCTTGAGAAGCCCGGTGAGATTGCCGCCCGCCCGCTCCTGCAGCCGCACGGTCGCCGCGAAGAGGTCGACGTCGGGATGCTGGCAACGCTCCGACATCCGCGCGATCGCCTGTTCCATGGTGGCGCCATAGGCGATCTCGTCGGCGGCCATGCCGAATTCCGAGCCGATCGGATCGACCATTTCACGGCCGACCAGCGAAATGGCGGTCGGCACCGGGTGGCCGGCCTCCAGGCTGCGAACGATGATCTCGAGCGCCTGCGGAAGCTGGAAGCCCAGGGCCTTGGCCCGCTGGCCGACCTTGAACTTCAGGAAGAAGATGGGCCCGCCGATCCCCACGACGATGGCGCCGGGGACGAACATCATCAGGTTCTTGGTCAGGAAGGCGGCCGCCGCGCCGCCGGCGAGCGCGGCGCCGACCACATAGAGCGTCCACTTGCGCGGATCGTAGACAACGCCGGACGCCACGATCAGGTCGGAGAGCCAGCGCAGGCGCTTGCCCCGTTCGCCGGCCGCGTTGAGGCCGCGTTGCTTGCGCAACTCCATCACCAGCGCCGACACCCCGTCGACCCGCTCGGCGACCTTCAAGCGCTTGTTCACCTTGCGCTTCTGGGTGGCCACGGTGAGCAGCCCGATCACCGCCTGCCCGGCGGTGAACACCGCCGCGAAGATCAGGATCAGGAAGATGATGTTGCTGTCGACTTTCATGACGCCCCCAGCACGCGGGTCGGGTCGAAGTTCGACGCGTCATAGGCGATGCCGCGCCGCTGCATCTCGTCGATGCAGCGCGGGCGCAGGCCCGTGGCGCGGAATTCGCCGTGCACCGTCCCATCGGCGTCGGTGTGGGTGCGGTTGAAGGTGAAGATGTCCTGCATCTGCACCACCTGCCCTTCCATGCCGGTGATCTCAGTGACGTGCGTCACCTTCCGCTTGCCGTCGGCCAGGCGCATCACCTGGATGATCAGGCCGATGGCCGAAGCGATCTGCTGGCGCATGGCGTCGGGGCTGATCGCCAGTCCGCCCATGGCGATCATCTGTTCGAGACGGCCGATGGCCTCGCGCGGGTTGTTGGCGTGGATGGTGGCCATGGAGCCTTCGTGGCCGGTGTTCATGGCCTGCAGCATGTCGAAGGCCTCGTCGGCCCGGACTTCGCCGAGGATCACGCGGTCGGGGCGCATCCGCAGCGCGTTCTTGACCAGCTCGCGCTGGCGGATCTCGCCCTTGCCCTCGATGTTGGGCGGGCGGGTTTCCAGGCGCACCACGTGCGGCTGCTGGAGTTGCAGCTCGGCGGCGTCCTCGATGGTGATCAGGCGCTCGCCGTGGCTGATGGCCGCGGAAAGCGCGTTCAGGAGCGTCGTCTTGCCGGAGCCTGTACCGCCGGAGATCACGGTGGAAACGCGCGACCTGACCGCGCCATGCACGAAGTCGGCGAGCTCGATCGGCATGGCGTTCAGTTCCACCAGCCTCTCCAGCGTCAGCGGCTTCTTGGAGAACTTCCGGATCGAGACCGCCGCGCCGTCGATGGCGATCGGGGCGATGGCGGCGTTCACGCGGCTGCCGTCGGCCAGGCGGGCGTCGACCATCGGCTGGCTCTCGTCGATCCGCCGGCCGACGGCGGCGACGATGCGGTTGACGATGCGCAGCAGGTGGTCGTTGTCTCGGAAGTGGACGGGCGTCAGCTCCAGTTCGCCGCGCCGCTCCACATAGACCTGGAACGGCCCGTTGATCAGGATGTCGTTGATGCTGTCGTCCTTGAGCAACGGCTCGAGCGGGCCGAGGCCCACCATCTCGTCGTAGATTGACGAGCCGAGTTCCTGCAGGTCGGCGGTGTTGAGCGCCATGCGCTCGTCCCGCGCGAAGTCGGCGACCAGGCGCATGACCTCGCGGCGCAGGTCCGCTTCGTCGAGCTTGTCGAGCTTGGCGAGGTCCAGCTCCTCGATGAGCCGGCTGTGCAGGCGCAGGCGGATGTCGAGCTGCGAGGGCGGCGCACCCTTTGCGGTCGCGGCGGGCCGGGGCGCAGGCTCGGGCGCTGCACGAGGCGCCGGCGCCGGCGCCGCGGGCTGTGCCGCGGCCGGAGCCGGGGCGGCGGGCGACGGTTGCGCCGGAGTCGAGTTGGGAAGTGAGAAACGGCCCATCAGGCGGCTCGGCTGCCCTTGCCGTCACGCTCGGCGGGCTCGGCCGCGAGGCGATTGACCAGCACCTGCACGTCCTTGACGATCTTCGACTTCGGCCGGTGGGTGGCGATCGGGCCGCCCAGGTTCACCGAGGCGGCAGCGGCCTCCCAGTCGGAACTCACCCCGCCTTCGGCCTTGCGCTGCAACGCGCGCTCGGCCTCGGCCATCGAGGGCGCCGGGCCGAACATGCGTCCGGCCAGGCGGTTCAGCACGATGCGCGGCTTCTTGCCGGAGCCGATGCCGCGTTCGATTTCGTCGGACAGCGAGCGGGCGGCCAGCAAGGCCGGCACGGTCAGCTCCGACACCACCAGCACCTCGTCGCAACCGCTCAGCGCCTGGATGGTCCAGGACCTGCGGTGACGCGGAATGTCGAGGACCACCCACTGGTAGGTCTCGCAAGCGACTTCCAGCAGCCGCAGCACGGATTCCGCCGGCACCGCGTCGAAGGCTTCCGGGTCGCGCGGCGCCGCGAGCAGGTCGAGCTGTTTGGTGACCGGCGTGACGAAGGCCTGCATCATCGAGGCGTCGAGCTTGTCCGACGCGCGGGCGAGCTCGCCCAGGCGCATGGCGGCGCTCGAGCCGAGATAGGCCGCGGCCGAGCCGTCGGCGAAATTGAGGTCGATCAGGCACACGCTCTTGTCCTTGCCCGTGCGGGCGCAGAGTTGGGTGGCGATCTCGACGGCAAGCGTCGTGGAGCCGGAACCGCCGACGGCGCCGGTGATCGCCCAGCAGCGGGCGACGTCCCCCGGCGAAGCCGGCGCGGGCGCCGCGGCGGGCGCCTTGGCCTCCAGGAGGCCCGCAATGGCCTGCTCGGCGGCTTCGGCCGTGAACGGGGCATCCAGGACGTCCGACCGATCCAGGCGCAGGAGCGCACGGACCACCGCGGTCGCCAGGTGGGAGCCGACCATCAACACCGGCGGCGGCGCGGGGCAGAGCGCCAGCGCCTGGATGCCGGCGGCCAGCGCCGGGCCGCCCCAGGCGTCGGCGTCGATGATGAGGAGGTCGGCGTCGGCGATCCCCACGCCGATCAGGCGGTCAAGGCCGCCCGTTTCCAGGATCGCGCCCTCCAGCGGCCCCTTGGCGAGCTCCGGCATTGCGCCGCCGATCGCCAGAACGCGGCGACCATTGAGGGCCTGAACACTCATAACCTTTTTTACTTTCCGGAGGCGGGAACGATGGGAGCGATGGAACCACGCAGTTGCGGCTTGGCGGGAACGGGCGCGGCGGCAGCCGACGGCGGCGCGAGGGCCGGCGCAGGCGCGCTCAGCTCCGGGCGCATGTCGCCGCGCTTGTCGCGGAACATCGGCTTGTCGTAGGGCTCCCCCTTGAGCAGGAGGTCGGCGACACTCGGCTCAGCGCCGGCGATCATCTTGGTCTTCGACTCGTCGAGGTCAGCCTGGGTGACAACGTGCGGCGTCACCACGATGAGCAGTTCGGTCTCGTTGCGCTGCCAGCGCGTCGAGCGGAAGAGCGCGCTCAGGATCGGAATGTCGCCCAGCCCGGGGATCTGATGGACGGCGTTCTGGTAGCCGTGCTGGTAGAGGCCGCCGATCGACAGGGACTCGCCGTTCTTCAACTCCACCGTCGTGCTGGTCCGCCGCACGGTCAGCGCCGGGATGGTGACGCCGTTGAGGGAGATGGTGTTGGTCGGGTCGAGCTGGCTCACCTCGGGGGCGACCACGAGCTTGATCGTGCCGTCGTCCTGCACCGTCGGGGTGAAGTCCAGCTTCACGCCGTAGGGGCGGAATTCGATGGTCACCAGGTTCTGGCCAGCCGGCACGGGGAACGGAAACTCCCCGCCCGCCAGGAAGCTCGCCTTCTCACCGGACATGGCCACGAGATTCGGGCGGGCCAGCGTGTGGACGATGCCCTTTTCCTCGAGCGCCGCGAGCTGCGCGTCGATCAGGGTGTGGCCCGAGTGACCCGTCAGGCGGAGGATGCCCTGGGGCGTCGAATTGCCGATCAGGCCGGTGCCGAAGGCGAAGTTGAATGAGCCGTTGCCGATCGTCGCGGCGAAGCCGAGGTCGTGCTCGGCCGAACGGTTGGCCTCGAGGATCCGCACCTCCAGCACGACCTGCGAATTCTTGACCCGCAGCATCGAGGTGACGCCATCGGGCGAGAAGCTGTCGGCGATGGCCTTGGCGCGGAGCGCCACGCCGGAGTTGGTGACTTGGCCCGTCAGGATGACGCCGTCGCCCAGGCTATCGACCTGGATGTGCTCGTTCGGCAGCGCCTGGGCCAGGTCGTGCTCCAGGGTCTTGGCGTCGGAGCCGACGCGGACGTCGATGACTTCCTGCAGCCGCCCGCCAGGCCCGTAGACCAGCAGGTTCGTCGAGCCGAGCTCGATGCCGCGCACGTAGAAGCTGCGGTCCGTGGTGGCGACCACCTCGGCGATGTCCGGCTGGGCGACGATGATCTTGGTCGCCGGCTGGTCGAGCCGGAACGACAGGGACTTGTCGCGCGGCACGGAAATGACGCGGGTGGGCGCGGACTCGCTGGGCAGCGCGTCGGCAAACGCCGGCGCGGCGGCCGCTCCGGCGGTGAGGAGCGCGACGCTGGCGCAAAGCGCCGTGGCCAGTTTACGGGACATGGTCATGGGCTCCTGAAGGATCACGAAGGCCGGCTGGAGCTGGCGATCGTGCTGGTGGTCGGCGCCGCAGGCGCGGCAGGCGCCGGCGCCGGCTCGGGGGCCCTCCGCGCACGAGGCGCATGGCCGCTCTTGGATTCACTGGCGACGATCTCGATGAGCGCGGACCGCGGGGCCGCCGCGGGTGCGCGGCGCGTCGCGTAGGCGCGGAC
>Ga0207705_10000477_pt1 | contig 34363 bp, 29 predicted proteins | sample KBSC13metaG_FD_184314 | JGI IMG/M metagenome (GOLD analysis project Ga0207705, IMG submission 184314) | Corn rhizosphere microbial communities from Kellogg Biological Station, Michigan, USA - KBS C1-3 metaG (SPAdes) (version 2) | ecosystem: Host-associated > Plants > Roots > Rhizosphere > Soil ... | reverse complement strand
ATTACATCGTGGGGGAGGCTCGCACGATCGATGCCGAGCATGTGATGAGCAACAACTTCGCATTCGGCGGCATCAATACTTCGTTGATTTTCAAACGCTGCCGATGAACGGTGCAACCCGCCCTGATGCTCAACGTGTCGTCGTCACCGGCATGGGCATTGTCTCGTGCATCGGCAACTCGCTCGATGCCGTAGCCGACGCGTTGCGCCAGGGCCGCTCGGGTATCGCGCGCATAGACGCCTGGGCCGAGCGCGGATTGAGCAGTCAAGTTGCCGGTGCGGCGACGCTCGCACGCGAGCCCGCCTTCGCGCGCAAGTTCGAGCGCTTCATGGGCGACACGGCACGCTTTGCTTGCCACGCCGCCCGCCTGGCGATCGACGATGCGGGACTAGCGCCATCGGCGCTGCGCTCGCCGGCCGCCGGGGCGGTCATCGGTTCCGGCGCGGGCGCGCTGTCCGCTTACGATGCGGCGCTGAGGCTGGTCGCCGAGCGTGGCATCGAGCGTGCCCCGCCGTTCGTCGTGCCGCAGACGATGAGCAGTACGGTGTCCGCGAACGTTGCGCACGTCTTCGGCTTGGAAGGTATTTGCTATTCGCCGTCGTCCGCCTGCACGACCTCGGCGCTTGCGCTCGGCCAAGCGATGCACTTGATCCGAAGCGAGCGGCAACAGATCGTCCTGGCCGGCGGCAGTGAAGAATTGCACGAGAATACGGCGCTGATGTTCGATGCGATGGGGGCGCTCTCGCGTGGATTCAACGATACTCCGCAGCGCGCTTCGCGTCCGTACGATGTCGCGCGCGACGGCTTCGTGCTCGGCTCGGGTGCCGGGGTGCTCGTCCTCGAATCGCTTGCGCACGCGCGAGCGCGCGGTGCCTCGATCTACGCTGAACTGACGGGCTTCGGCCAGGCCACGGACGCGCAGACCATGGTTGCGCCGGGCGCTGCGGGCATCGCCCGAGCCATCCGCGCCGCGCTCGACGAAGCCGGGGCCCCACCCGAATACGTGAACACGCATGCGCCGTCGACCCCGCTTGGCGACGCTCACGAACTCCAGGCCCTTGCTGCGGTATTCGGCCCGCGCATCCCACCGCTGTCGTCGACGAAGGCGTTGACCGGTCATCCGCTGGCGGCCGCGGGCGTGCACGAGGCGATCTACACGCTGCTGATGATGCGCGACGGGTTCATGGCCGGGAGCGCGGGTATCGAAGCACTCGATCCCGCTGCAACAGACGCGCCCATCGTGCGCTCCACGCGCGCGGGTCCGCTCGCATCGGCTATGTCCGTGTCGTTCGGGTTCGGCGGCAGTTGTGCGAGTTTGATGTTCGGCGCTTGTGAGGGCGCGTGAAGGTTGTGACGAAACGCTTGGACTTTCTTGACACGACAACGACAACGACAATAGGAGTATGGCGATGCAACGGAACCACCTGATCGTACTGGCAGCATTGGCGGCCGTCTCGCATGCAGCGATGGCGGGTACACATCGGACCGTTTATCCGCTCAAGCCGGTCCTCGACGCGCAGCCCGTGGACGCGCAGATCGCCTTCTATTTCGGCGATGCGGCGCATCCGGCCGTCACCGCGTCGCACGGAACCGGAAGCGCGGGGATTCGCGTCGCGCGCAAGCTCGACGACGAAACGACGTCGTGCAACAAGGCATTGAAGGAGGCGCTGGCCTCGCTTCGCGCCGACGCGGTCAATCACGGCGCGAACGCCGTCGTCAATATCGAGACGAGCTTTCATGGGACGCACACCGTTTCCGCCACCGAATTCACGTGCGCGACGAGTTATAGCGCAGCCGCGCTAAGAGTGCGCGGCGAGTTCGTCACGCTCGAGAAAAAGTGAAGGCTATGGATATCAACGACGCGTAACGGAGAGCCCGCTGCTGCGTTCGTGTCAGGCGGGCGCCGTTGCATCGGAGGCGCGGATTGCCGCTCCCCAATGCGCGCGCTAGCTCGCGGTCGGCTTGCGCGCGGCGACGTTGACGAGCGTTTCGCGGCGCTTACCCGGCTTCGGGTGATACAGGCCGAGCCGCTCAAGTAGACCGAAGTCTTTCGCGCGGCTCCACCAGAGATAGGGCAGCGAGACGTTGCGTTCGGTGAATGAAAATCCGTGCGAGCGCAGCATGGCGAGATAGCCGTCGGCGCTTTTTTGCACATGCATCGGATGGCGAAACAACAGGCGGATGACCCAGGACTTGATGTAGGCGTCTGTCGATTCGGCGAACAAGAGCAGGCCACCCGGCTTGAGTACGCGCCGGAACGATTCGAGCGCGCGCGCTTGCTCGACGAGATGATGGAACGTCTGGTGGCAGAAGACGATATCGGCACTGGCATCGGGCAAGGGCAACGCGGCGCAGTCGCCGTGCAGCACGTCGATCTCGGTGGGGACACGGCGCGCCGCTTGTTCGGCGAGCGCGAGCGACGGCTCGTGGCAGTCGACACCGACGATCCGGCTCGGCCCGAACGCCTGCGCGAGCAGCCCGAACGAGACGCCTTGGCCGCAGCCTACATCGACGATGACGGGCGCCTGTGGCAGGGGCGCGCCGCTGAGGCGTTTGAGATCGTCGATGGCGACGCGCAGTACGTGGTGTTCCCACGTATGGGTGCGCAGGAACCAGACGCCGAATGCCGTTTCAGGCACGAACGTCGGGCTCGGGCGCAAAGCACGAAATGAATCGGATGACACGTCGGCTTCCCCCGCGAACAGTTGTTGTTTTGACGTCGCGGATTGTAATGGGAACCGGCGCAGGTGTGCACGAGGGCGTGCAGCACCGCTTTACTTTGATCAAGCACACCACTAAGGAATCGAAAGCGATGAATACAGAGTTCGGAGAAGTCGAGCAGTTTGACGTCGCCATCATCGGCGCAGGGCCGGCCGGGGCCGTTGCCGCCGCGCTGCTCGCGCGAGCGGGGCGGTCGGTGCTCGTGCTCGAGCGCCAGCACTTTCCGCGTTTTTCGATCGGCGAAAGCCTGCTGCCGCAAAGCATGGCATTTCTCGAAGAGGCGGGGATGCTGCAGGCCGTCGTCGAAGCCGGCTTCCAGCACAAGAACGGGGCCTCGTTCGTTTGCGGTGACAAGACGTCTTCGTACGATTTTCGGGATAAGCACTCGGATGGCTGGGGCACGACTTACCAGGTCGAGCGCGCGGTGTTCGATCAATTGCTGATCGGCCGCGCCGCCGATCAAGGTGTATGCGTACGGTTCGGCCATACCGTCCATTCGATGGCGCCGGGCGAAGCGCCTGTGCTGGAGGTAGCGGACGAAGCGGGCCGGACCTATCGCGTCGCGCCCCGCTTCGTGCTGGATGCGAGCGGCTTTGGCCGCGTGCTGCCGCGGCTGCTCGGGCTCGAAACGCCTTCGCGCATGGCGCAGCGCGCCGCGCTGTTCTCGCACGTGCAAGATGGGCTGCCGGCCGGCAGCACCGATCGCGACAAGATCTGCGTGGCCGTGCACCCCGAGCGGCGCGACGTTTGGTATTGGATGATCCCACTCGCAGGGGGCCGTACCTCGATCGGCTGCGTGGCCGACGCGGCCTTTCTCGAGGTGCCCGAATCACAGCGAGAGGCGAAGCTGCGCGAGCTGATGCGCGCGGAGCCTACGATTGCGCGTCTGCTCGGCAATGCGCCGTTTGTGATGCCGGTGAACCGGATCGGCGGCTACTCGGCTAATGTCGAGCGACTGCACGGCCCGGGCTTTGCCCTACTCGGCAACGCGGGCGAATTCCTCGATCCGGTGTTCTCGTCCGGCGTGACGATTGCATTGCGCTCCGCGCATCTCGCCGCGCAGACGCTGCTTCGGCAGCTCGACGGCGAGCGCGTCGATTGGGCAACCGATTACGATGCGCCGCTGCGCAAGGGCATCGATACGTTTCGCGCGTTCGTGGAGCGGTGGTATACGGGCGAGTTGCAGGACATTATCTTCTATGCGAATCAGACGCCGAAGATTCGCCGGATGATCAGTGCGATTCTGGCAGGCTATGCGTGGGACGAAACCAATCCTTATGCGGCCGATCCCGTGCGGCGCCTAACCGCGCTGCACGCAGCCTGCTCGGCCGCGCCGGCCTGATTGGCGCCGACGGGCGCACCGCCGCCGCGCAGGTGGCCCACGGTGCGTCGTCGCGGCTTATGCGCGCCGATGCACGCGCTGGCCCGCCGCATAGGTTTCGAGCACCGCTCGGTCGTCGCCGAGCATCGCGAACGCGAATAGCCATTCCTCCGGCGATTGCGCGAGTGCCGTGCGCCGCGCGAGCAACGGTGTGGCCTCGGGATCGAGCACGATGAAGTCGGCCTCGGACCCGGGCCGCAATGTGCCGACAGTCTGATCCAAGCCGAGCGCCTGAGCGGCACCGGCCGTTGCGAGCCAGAACATCCGCGCGGCCGTCAGGTGATGCCCCCTCATTCGGGCGACTTTATGCGCTTCGTTCATCGTCTGCAGCATCGAAAACGACGTGCCGCCGCCGACGTCCGTGCCGAGCGCAACGGGCATGCCCGCTTCTCCCGCCTTCTCGAAATCGAACAGGCCGCTGCCGAGGAATAGATTCGACGTGGGGCAATGCGAGGCGAGCGCGCCGGTTTCCGCCATGCGCGCGCGATCGCGATCGTCGAGATAGATGCAATGCCCGTACACGGCGCGCCGGCGCAGCAAACCGTAATGCTCGTAGACATCGAGATAGCTGCGATGGCCGGGAAAGAGCGCCGCCACCCATTTCACTTCGTCAGTGTTTTCGGACACGTGGCTCTGAATGAAGACATCGGGATGCAATCGCGCCAGTGTGCCGCACGCCTCGAGTTGCGCCGGCGTCGAGGTAGGCGCGAAACGCGGCGTCAGCGCATAAAGCTGACGTCCGCGCTTATGCCAATGCGCGATTAGCGCCGCACTGTCGTCATAGCCCGATTGCGCGGTATCGCGCAGAAACTCGGGGCAGTTGCGGTCCATCAGGACTTTGCCTGCGATCATCCGCAGATTGCGCGCCTCGCTGGCCTTAAACAGCGCGTCGGCGGAATGCTTATGGACGGTGCAGTAGACGAGCGCTGTCGTCGTTCCGCACGAAAGCAATTGATCGAGGAAAAACTCGGCCACCTCCGACGCGTGCTCGGGATCGGCGAAGCCGCGTTCGGTCGGGAACGTGTAGCTGTCGAGCCACGGCAGTAGGCCGGCGGCGGGCGATGCGATCATCTCCGTTTGCGGATAGTGCACGTGCGTGTCGATAAAGCCGGGTGTAATCAGCTTGCCGGTCAACTCGACGAGCGTCGTCTGCGGCGTGAGTTGCGTGCGCAGCGAGCTGTACGACCCCGCTGCGACGACGCGACCGTCTTCGACGATCAGCAGTCCGTCTTCCTCGAAGCATGCGCCGCCCGCCGTGATAGCCGGGTCGCCGACGAAGGTCAGTAATTTGGCGCGCAAGGCGGTGCGCCCGTCGTGTTGACTCATGGTGGAACGTCTCTCAGTGCGGTGAAAATGACGGGCTGCACGGTACACGGTCGAGCGATACGGCTCGTTGCGCGTGCAACGACCGAGCCCGCGATGCTGCGGTCGGGCCCGGTGAGTGCAGTCCGCCTCGGGAAATTAATGCGGCGCCGGGTCGAGCGGCCCCCAATAGGCGTCGAGATCGGCGATCAGGGCCTGCTTCTCCTCGGGTGAAACAAAAGAGGCTTCGAAGCCGTTGCGAAGGATCATATAAACTTCGCGCTCGCTCAAATCGAGCGCGTCGACCGTAGCGAAATAGTTCGCGTTGACGTAGCCGCCGAAGTAAGCGGGATCGTCGGAGTTCACGGTGACCGCGACGCCTTGCGCGAGCAGTTGCTTGAGGGTGTGCTGCTTCATGTCGTCGAACACGCGCAGCTTGATGTTCGAGAGCGGGCATACGGTCAGCGCGACGCGTGAATCGGCCAGGCGCGCGACGAGCGCCGGATCTTCGATACTGCGTACGCCGTGGTCCACACGATCGACTTTCAACAAATCGAGTGCCTCGTGAATGTACGAAGGTGGACCTTCCTCGCCCGCGTGCGCGACGAGTTTCAGGCCGCGCTCGCGCGCTTTCGCGAACACGCGCTCGAATTTCGACGGCGGATGTCCGTGTTCGGACGAATCGAGGCCCACGCCGATGAGGCGATGCGCGTAGGTATCGAACAACGGCAGGGCGGCTTCATAGGTCGCTAGCGCGTCGGCTTCGGACAAATGCCGCAAGAAGCAAAGAATGAGCTTGCTCGTGAGTCCGCGCTGCTCGCCTTCGGCAAGCGCACGCTCGATGCCGGCCACGGCCGTGCTGATCGCCACGCCGCGTTCGGTATGCGTTTGCGGATCGAAGAAGATTTCGGCGTGGACGACGTTGTCGGCGAGCGCGCGTTCGACGTAGGCGGCCGTCATCGTATAGAAGTCCTCCTCCGTCAGCAGCACGCTTGCGCCGGCGTAATAGATATCGAGGAACGACTGCAGGTCGCTGAACTCATAGGCCTGCTTCAGTGCTTCGATCGATTCGTACGAGAGCTTCACGCCGTTGCGTTTCGCGAGGGCGAAAATGACTTCGGGTTCGAGCGAGCCCTCGATATGGATATGGAGTTCGGCTTTGGGCGCGCCGGCGATTTTCTCAGCGAGTGTCGGTGTCATGGTCGGTCATCGGTTGCAGCATGGGAAACGGTGATGCGTGAGGGGCGGCCGCAGGCGTGGCGCGCGCGGCTTCGACGGCTTGCAGAAGCTGCGCTGCGGCGGAAATCGCGATGACCTCGGGTGCTTTGTCGACAATGCCTTCGACGCCGATCGGGCACACCATGCGCGCGATGCGGGCTGGATCGATGCCGTGCGCGGCGAGCCGGTGCTCGAATTGTCGGCGCTTGGTGCGCGAACCGATCATGCCGAAGAACACGAAATCGTCGCGCCGCAAGATGCGCTCGGCCAGCGCCAGGTCGCGCACGTGGTTGTGCGTCATGACGACGAATGCCGTGCCCGGCTCGGCCTCGTCGACCGCTTCGTCAGGCGCGTCGTTCGCGTCGATCGTCACATTGGCGAACTCGGCCCCAGTCCACTGCGGCGGAAACTGGGCGTCGCGTTCGTCGACCCAGCGGACCCGGCAGGGCAGGGTCGACAGCACGCGGGCGAGCGCCGAGCCCACATGGCCGGCGCCGAACAGCACAACGGGAAATTCGCGCGGGGCGATCGTTTCAGTCAGCAGCGCATTGCCTTCGTCGAAGCCCGAGCCGTCCCACAGCAAGCACTCGGGCACCTGCATGCCAGCCTCGGCCTCGGCCAGCCGCACGGGTTCACGCGAGGCGCCGAACGATACGCTGCGCTGCGTCGCTTGACGCGCTTGCAGGCGCTTGGCAAGCGCCGCGACCCAATCGAGATCGCCGATATCGAGCCGCTCGAAAGCGAGCACGACCGCGCCGCCGCAGCATTGACCGAGGCTCGGGCCCAACGAAAGCCGTTCGAGCCGGCGCAGATGGGGCACGCGCATGCCGTCGCGCAGCACCTCGCGGGCGATCTCGATCGCGCGCCATTCAAGATGGCCGCCGCCGATCGTATGCCGCGCCCGCTCGCGCGTGACGATCATCTTGGCGCCTGCCTCTCGCGGCGTCGAACCTTCGACGCGCGCTACCGTGACGAGTACGACGGCGTCGCCGTGGGTCAGCAATTGCTGCAATTCGGTCAGCCAGGGTTGCATGGATTCAGTTGTGTTCCGTTCGAACCCTGTCCGAGACGCCGGCCGAACACGGCAAGCCTTCGAGCGCGGGTGCAGTGTCGGTTGCCGATGCATGGTTCGTGCCATCGCCCGTTGGCGCCACGAAATGCGCGAGTGCCGTTAGGATCGCTTCGGGCGTGGCGGGCGCGTCGAGCGGCGGCACGCGTCGCTGATCGGGCGCGACGGCGGCCAGGGCATCGCTCAGTGCCAGGAAGACCGAGAACGCGAGCAGCAGCGGCGGTTCCCCCACGGCTTTCGACCGAAAGATCGTCGGCTCGGCATTCTCATTGGCGTAAAGACGCACGTCGAAGGCTGCCGGCGTGTCGCTCACCGCCGGAATCTTGTAGGTCGACGGCGCATGCGTCATCAGGGCCCCGTCTGCGCTCCACCAGAGCGTCTCGGTCGTGAGCCAGCCCATCCCTTGAATGAAGCCGCCTTCGATCTGACCGATGTCGATGGCGGGGTTGATCGACTGTCCGACGTCGTGCAGCACGTCCACCCGCAGCACCTTGCATTCGCCGGTCAGCGTATTGACGATCACCTCCGACACCGCCGCGCCGTAGGCGAAGTAGTAGAACGGGTGGCCGGTCATCGTGTTGGCGTCCCAGTGGATCTTCGGTGTCGCATAGAACCCGTCGGACCACAACTGCACGCGTGCCAAATAGGCGTCGTTCACGAGTTGCGCAAACCCGATCGTCCCGCCTGCGCAGATGACCTCGCCGTGCTCGAAGCGAGCCTCGGATGCTTCACCCCCCAGTGCCTTGACGGCAACCTGGGCGAGCCGCTCGCGAATCGTCAGTGCCGCGGCTTCGGCGGCCTTCCCGTTCAGATCGCTGCCCGTGGAGGCCGCGGTGGCCGAGGTGTTCGCGACCTTCGACGTATCAGTCGCCGTGACGCGCACGTGCGAAAGCGGCAGGCCGAAGACGCCCGCGACCACTTGCGCGACTTTGGTGTTGACGCCTTGCCCCATTTCCGTGCCGCCGTGATTGACGAGCACGGACCCGTCGCGATAAACGTGCACCAGTGCGCCGGCTTGGTTGAGAAACTGCACGTTGAAGGAGATGCCGAATTTGACCGGCGAAAATGCGATGCCGCGTTTGAGGACGGGGCTGTTGGCGTTGAATGCGGCCAGCGCCTCGCGGCGGGCGCGATAGTCGCTCGTCTCGAGCAGACGGGCGCTCAGCGGTGCGAGGATATTGTCTTCTACGCGTTGCCCATACGGCGTGACGTCGCGCGAGCCGATACCGTAGTAGTTCGCGAGCCGAACATCGAGCGGATCGCGGCCCAGCGCGCGGGCGATGCGATCGAGCATCACTTCCGTGACGAGTGCACCTTGCGGGCCCCCGAAGCCACGAAAGGCCGTGTTCGATTGCGTATTCGTCTTGCAGCACAACGCAACGATTTCGACGTCCGAAAGATAGTAGGCGTTATCGACGTGACACACCGCACGCGTGGCGACGGCGCCCGACAAATCGGCTGAATATCCGGCCCGCAGCGCGATTTCCACGCGCGCACCCACGATGCGTCCGTCATCGTCGTAGCCTGCTTCGTAGCGGTAGAGCGCATCGTGGCGCTTGCCCGTGATAAGGAAGTCGTCGTCGCGGTCGGTGCGCAGCTTCACGGGGCGACGCAGGCGCGCACACGCGAGCGCGGCGACGCATGCGAACACGGCCGATTGCGATTCCTTGCCGCCGAAGCCCCCGCCCATGCGCCGGCATTCGCAGACGACGCTATGCGCGCTCTGGCCGAGCATATGCGCGACGACCGCCTGCATCTCGCTCGGATGCTGCGTCGAGCTGTAGAGATGTACGCCGTCGTGCTCGGTCGGAATGGCGTAGGCGATCTGGCCTTCGAGATAAAACTGCTCTTGGCCGCCCACGGCGAATTCACCTGCGAGGCGATGTGGCGCGGCTGCGATGCGCGCCGCCGGCGAGCCGCGCGTCAAGCGCTGCGGCGGCAGCACATAGTGTTGCCGCGCTCTTGCCTCGGCCACGGTCAGCACCGGTTCGAGCGGCTCGTAGCGCACCACATCGTCGCCCTTACCGAGCGCCGCCGCGCGGCGCGCGAGCTCGTAGGAGGTGGCGACGACGGCGAATACCGGTTGCCCCAGGTATTGAACGGTACCGTCTGCAAGAATCGGATCGTCGTGCAGGACAGGGCCGCAGTTGTTCTCGCCGGGGATATCGGACGCATCCAGCACGGCGACGACGCCGGGCGCTTCGCGCACGGCAGTCAGATCGAGCGAGACGATGCGGGCGTGCGCATAGCGCGACAGCCCGAGCGCGACGTAGAGTGTGCCCGCGAGTTCGGGCAAGTCGTCGGTGTAGCGTGCTTCGCCGCTCACGTGCAGCGCCGCCGATTCGTGCGGGAGCGGTGCACCGATCGCCGTATCGGCGTTAGGCGCCGGGGCCCTCGCGCCGTGCGGCGAAGGGGCGAAAGCGATGGGCGCATCGGTATGCAGATTCATGACGCCTCCTTACTCTGCCCATAGGCATCGTCGAAAGCGAATGCATCGACTTGTGCGAGCGCGAGCGGCGCATCGTCGCGCGTTTCGAGCCAGAAGCGCCACAGCAGATTGCGCGCGACCGTCATGCGATAGGTGCTCGATGCACGCAGGTCCGTCAGCGGCCGATAATCGGCGGCGAGCGCGTCCATGGCGCGACGGGCGGCTTCTTCATTCCATGCGGCATGTGCGAGCGCCGCTTCGGCTTGCGCGGCGCGCTGGGGTGTGGCGGCCATCCCGCCAAACGCGATACGTGCGCCCACGATGAGGCTGTCGGCCACATCGATTGCAAATGCTGCGCAAACGGCCGAGATGTCCTGGTCGTAGCGCTTCGAGACCTTGTAGGTGCGAAACCGCAGGGTCGAAGAAGGGCGCGGGATACGCAGGGCAACAACGAACTCGCCTGGCTCGAGCGCCGTTTTCTGGTAGCCGAGGTAAAACCCGTCGAGCGGGATCTCGCGCGTCGCGCGGCCGCGGCGCAGCACGATCGTCGTATCGAGCGCCAGCAGCGCAGGCATCGAATCGCCGATCGGCGAGCCGTTGGCAACGTTGCCGCCGAGTGTGCCGGCATTGCGTACGGGCAGCGAGGCGAATCGCTTGCCCAGTTCGGCCAGTTCGGGGTAATCGACGACGAGCGCCGCATACGCGTCTTCGAGCGTGACGGCCGCCCCGATCGTCAGCGTGCTGGCGTCGCGCTCGATCGCCGCAAGCTCGGCCACGCGGCCCACGTAGAGCAAATCGCCAAGACTGCGCAATTGCTTCGTCACCCATAGGCCGACGTCGGTGCTGCCGGCCAGCACGAGTGCGTCCGGATGCTCGGCACGCAGTTCGGCGAAGGCATCGAGCGTTCTCGGCGCCCAGAAGCGCGTCTTGCCGAAGCCATGACCGCGCACGTCGGAGCCTTCGTACACGAAGGTGTCGCTCGGGCGGCGAGCGATCTGACGCAGCGCGTGGGCGATGGGGGCACGATCGAGTGCAACCGGCGTGTAACGCTCGCTGTCGAGCATTTGCTGGGCGGCCTCGACGATCGGGCGGTAGCCCGTGCAGCGGCACAGATTGCCCGAGAGGGCCGTCGCGATCTCGTCGCGCGTGGGCAGTCCGGCGCCGGCCGGATGATTCTCGTACAGCGCCCACATCGACATGACGAATCCGGGCGTGCAGAAACCGCATTGCGACCCATGGCAATCGACGAGCGCTTGTTGGACCGGATGGAGGGCGCCGTCGGCGGCGCGTAGATCTTCGACGGTGAACAGGGCGCAGCCGTCGAGCGTGGGGAGAAAGCGGATGCATGCGTTGACGGCCTTCAGCGCGAGTGCGCCCTGCGCGTCGAGTTCGCCGACGACGACCGTGCAGGCGCCGCAATCGCCTTCCGCGCAACCTTCCTTCGTGCCCGTGCAGTGCAAATCCTCGCGCAGATGCTGCAGCACCGTGCGCGTCGCGGGCACGTCCGAGACTTCGCGGATAGCGCCGCGATGATAGAAGCGGATGGGATGCGTCGTCATAGCCGAATCCTGAGTGGTGGAATCAGGCGCGCGTTACGCGATGGCCGGCCATAAGCCTCGCGCACGTGGATCGCCATCCATGACCGAAGATAGCACCGTCGCGGGGCAAAGACATGGCTCGACACTGATGCGCGCTATCAGCGGGCCGTCATGAAACGCCTACGGCCCGGCCTCGGCGCGAGCGGATCCGCAGCGGGGCGGCAACGCGCCGAGGGCGGCTCGAATAGCGGGTTTACCCGAGCTAACCGGACCTGACACGTTCTAGTGGACCGCGGATCGGGTATCGCGTATTGCGTGCGGGATCGAATGCGCATCGGGGGCAGGGTTCGAGGCGGCACTCGCGGGTGATGGCCGCGCCCCCTTCGGCAGCGTTCAAGTCAGGTTGAATCCGCGCCGGCCGCGCTTGCGCCAGAGACTGACGACGACCGGGACGAATATCGCCACGAACCCGATGAGCGCCCAGCCGGGCAGCAAGATGCCGAGGATCGGCGGATAGACCGTTTCGCAGAGGCCGGCGACCTTGAAGACGCTCGGCAGCCACTGGGCGGGCGGCAGGCTGTCGATGACCGGCTGCAGCGGATCGAAGCCGCAACTGAAGCCGGGGTTCAACTGCACGTAGAGATGCCGCGCCGCGCCGGCGACGCCGGCCGCCGCGGTGATTGCGATCAGTGTCTCGAACACGGCGATGCCGCGCCAGCTCGTGCGCGCCGCGCCGACGAACGCAAACAGGGCGATGAGCAGGAATAGGTAGCGTTGGATGATGCAGAGCGGGCACGGATCTTCATGCTTCGCATATTGCAAGTAAAGCGCGCCGCCGACGAGGGCTAGGCAGATGACACCGAGCAGGACCAGCAGCCTGCGCTCGCGGCGCAGCGAAGACGTATCGTTCATGTGGGACGAGCGTTCCGAATAAATAAACCGTTGGATTCTAATGTGCTTTCGGCACATCGTTCGTCGAGCACCGTTGGCGCAGGCGGGCTTGCGCGTAGGCGGCGCTGGACAGCCACTTCGGGCGGATTATCACCGAATCGATGCGAGCACGCGCTCGACCGCGAGCGCAGTGGCGAGCAGGGCATCGTCCGCATGCGGCGCGGCAGCCAACATGAGACCGACGGGCGCTTGCCCGCGAGGGTGGCAAGGCAGCGATATAGCGCAGGCATCGAGCAGATTGAAGATGCTCGGGTTGCGCAGGACGAGCGCATTGATGCGGGCGTAAGCGGCATCGTCGGCGCCGCAATCGGCGACACGCGGGGGCACGATCGGCACGGTCGGTGAGACGATCGCGTCGAAGCGCTGCCATAGTGTGCGTTGCGCTGTATCGAGCAAGGCAGTGCGTTCGGCGAGTAAGTCGATGTAATCGGCGGCGCTGGCTGCCCCGCCCTTCTCGATGCGCACGAGCACGCGCGGGTCATAGAGGTCGCTGTGTGTCTCGATGTAGGGGCGATGCCACGCATACGCCTCCATCCCCGAAAAACCGAAGCGATTGATCCATGCGAGTTGATCGAGCGGTGCGAAACGGACATCTTCGAGAATCGCGCCGGCCGCCTCTAAATGTTTCGTTGCCGCATCGACGGCGGCGGCGACAGCCGGTTCGACGTCGTCGGTGACGTAATGCGTGAGAATGCCTAGACGCATGCCCTCGAGCGGTCGCGCCTGCGGTATGGGCGGCTCTAGACCCGCGAGCAGGCGATCGACGAGCGCGCAGCACGACACCGAGACGCCGATCGGCCCGAACGAGTCGAGCGTTCTCGAGAGCGGCACGGCGCCTTGTCGGGGAATTCGGCTCGCGGTCGGCTTAAACCCCGTAAGGCCGCACAACGCGGCGGGGATGCGAATGGACCCGCCGGTGTCGCTGCCGAGCGCGACGGCTGCCATGCCGTCGGCGACCGATGCGGCCGCACCCGAGGACGAGCCGCCCGCGATGCGTGCTTCGCCTGGCTCGTCGCGCCGATAGGGCGAGAGCGGCGTACCGTAATGGGGATTGAGCCCGAGCCCTGAGTACGCGAACTCGGTCATGTTGGTGCGTCCGACAATGACTGCGCCTGCGCGTCGTAGGCGTGCCACGGCGGGCGCATCGGCGCGTGCGGGCGCGGCGTCGGCCAGCACGCGCGAGCCTGCGCGCGTCACTTGGCCTTCGACGTCGAACAGATCCTTCACGGACACCGGGATGCCGGCGAGCGGGGACAACACGGTGCCGGCCGCGCGGAGACGATCGAGCGCGTCGGCGCTCGCACGGGCGCGCTGCGCATCGGCTTCGAGAAAGACGGTCGATCCTTGGCCCGCCGGATCGGCAATGCGCTCGAGCGCAGTTTCGACGAGCGCACGGCTCGTCGTGCGGCCAGCGGCCAGATCGGCTGCGAGTTGGGCGAGCGGCGGGAACGGAGTGAAATCGATAGCCATGGGGGTCGGGACTCGAGACGAAGCGAACGGGACTGCGGGCGACGAGGCGACGAGCGACAACCGCTGTCGCAGGCCAGCCGCGATGAGAATTGGCCCGATAAGCGCAGCCGCCGGCAGCCTGCCTCTCGGAGGCATTGTAGCGGCTTGCCTGGGTGCGGACACACGGCTTCGCAAGCGAGCACGTACGGCGGCGGGCGTCGCGTGCGCCGCGGTAATTTGCGACGGATCGCTACGCTGGCGGATAATGAGGTCTTTCATCGTTTTGCGTGCGAGACGCGCTTGCCATCGCCATGAGCGAAAACACGCCGCCGAACCCCGGTCGTCCCGGGTCCGATTCTTCGTCTTCCTCCCCTTCATCCGCTTCGGTTTCGACGGATTCACCGGGCGCCGCTCCCATGACGCCCGCTCCTGCTGCGGCCCCATCGGCCGATGTGCCGCTGAGGCCGACCAGCCATGCACCCGAAGAGACGCCAGCGAGTGCGGCGGCGCGGGCCTCCACCGACATGCTCGAATCGGCGACGGCGGTCGAGCCGGTGCAGGCTCAGGCTCAGGCGACGCATGAAGCTCAGCGCGCCGAGGCGCATGCGGCCGCAGCCCAGGAAACGGCCGCGCAAGAGCATGCGGCGCAAGCCGCGCGTGTCTCCGGCACACCTGGCGCTCCGCCGCCGGGCTTTGGCGCCCCTCCGGATTTCGACACGGTCCGGCCGCCCCCGCCCGGCTCCGTGGCGCCGACGCCGCCGGCTTATCTGCGGCAAAACGATTCGGCGTGGACTGTGCTTGGCCGCACGATCGCCGCGCGAGCTCGCCAGCTTTTCGATCGTGCCGGCCAGCGCATCACCCAGCGCACGCTGCGCATCGGCGTGTCGGCGCGAATCTTCCATCCCGAGCCGGGTGCCAGAGGGCTGCGCGGCAAGACACTGCAGTATCTCGAGGAATCGGTCGCGCACTGGGTCATGTCGCGCGATGTGATGGTCTTCATGATTCCGACGGTCGGGCATCAAGGCATGCTGCATCCGAGCAACATACGGCTGCGCGATTATGCGAAGCATCTGGATGGCCTGCTGCTTCAGGGCGGGGCCGATGTCTCGCCGCAGACTTACGCCGCGAGCGACATGCGGGCTGAATGGCCGGGCGACCGCGTGCGCGACATGTATGAGCTCGAGCTGCTCTACGAGTTCGTCGAATCCGGCAAACCCGTGCTCGGCGTTTGCCGCGGCTGCCAACTCATTAACGTGGCGTTCGGCGGCACGCTTTATCAAGACATCGCCACCGAAGTGCCCACCGCGGGCATTCACGTGAACGAGTTCTACGATCAGCATCGGCACTCGGTCCGCTTTCCGGACGGCTCCTCGCTCGCGAGCATGTTCCCCGGGCGGCGCGAGGCCGTCGTGAACTCGATTCATCATCAGGCGGTGAAGACGCTTGGACGCGATCTGAACGTCGAGGCGGTGTCCTCGGCCGACGGGCTCATCGAAGCTGTCCGCTATCGGCGCGCGCCGTTCGTGGTGGGCGTGCAATGGCACCCGGAGTTCCATCGGGCGGGCGGCCCCGAACTGCTCGATTGCACGCCGCTGCTCGACGCTTTCTTGCGCTCGGCACGCGAGACGCGGTTCTGACTCACTGGTACGCCTGCCGTCGGCCCAAAAAGTGTTGACACGTTTTAGCGGTTTCTACATAATCTCGCTTCTCCGGTGCACGGAAATCAGTGTGGATCGGGGAAGTGCGGGGAAGTATCCTGCGGGAGTAGCTCAGTTGGTAGAGCGCAACCTTGCCAAGGTTGAGGTCGCGAGTTCGAGACTCGTCTCCCGCTCCAGTTTCGATACGGCGTGTCAAGCGGAGCGATCCCTCGAGATGTCGTGTGTGACACTGCATGCACGACATGCACGTATGACATGCGGTGCCATACAGCAGTATGGTAGCAGTAGGTAGGAATCCGCGGGAGTAGCTCAGTTGGTAGAGCGCAACCTTGCCAAGGTTGAGGTCGCGAGTTCGAGACTCGTCTCCCGCTCCAGGTATTGGGGAAGCTCAGCTTCCCTTTTTGTTTAGCGGCCCCCGCTGGCCGGCTGAACCGATAAGCCGGGACGTTTCGCAGCGGTGCGGCGTCTACGCTCCGGTTAGTCTCCTTTCGGCGCGATAGCAAAGCGGTTATGCAGCGGCCTGCAAAGCCGTGTAGGCCGGTTCGACTCCGGCTCGCGCCTCCAAGTAAAACCCTGACCAGCTTCGGCTCGTCAGGGTTTTTGCTTTCCGGTGCCTGCTGCGACCGCGCGGCGAGGCGAAGCGCCGCCCTCTACTCTCGGATCGTTTTAGCGATGACCACGCGGTAACAGTCGAGCCCACGGGTAGGCTCGCATTTCGCTTCGAGATGCATCCAATGCTCGAGCGGATTGCCGGAGCGCTGTTCCGGCAATCCGCTCGATGCTTATCTGGACGACCAACCGAGAAGCCGGATGCCCGCGATTCCGAATACAACGGCGAGGCTTCCCTCCAATGCGCGACGGGTTCGCCCGTAGAGCCGGCGAGCCGAGTCCATTGAAAACAGGAAGGCATAGCCGCTGAATACGAGGCATCCGATGACTGCGCAGCCGGGAATGACGGCGCCGAGCGCGGGTCCCGAATGGCTCGACGAGAGGGCGACGATCGACACCCAAACGAGGATTGCCTTGGGGTTGGTTAGATGCAGCAACGCACCCCGTAGGTATAAGTTCCGAAGCGTTTCGGGCCTGCCTGGCTTCGATGATCGCGCTACCGGCGGAGCAAGCGCCGTGCGTCCCGATTTGAAAGCCAGCCAAAGCAGATAGGCGCCCCCGAAGATCTTGACCGCCACGATGAAGTGGGAATAGGCAACGAGCACGGCGGAGATGCCGACCGCTGCTACCGTTGCCCAAAACATGGATCCGGATATGACGCCGAGCGCGAACGCCAGCGCTGCTTTGCGACCGTGATTGGCCGCGATCGACATGATCGCTAGATTGCTTGGCCCGGGACTCGCGGTGCCGACGAAATACGCCGTGTAGTTGAGCAGCAGGTTTGCAGAGAAGAAGGTATGGGCGGGCATGTCGAACCTAGGGATGGACGGCGTCGCATCATTGTTGCTATTTGCGGATCGGCCACCATGATCAGTTGGCCGGCATTTCGCCGAGCCAGTTGCGGGATCAGGCCGCGCTAGGCGTTACGGTTGCTTGCGCGCGGCCTCGGCCAGCATTGCATCGCCGATCTCGAACTGCTCGCGCGCCCTGAGCGCTTCCCCGGCGCCTTGAATGTCCCGCGCGTCCTTATTCTGACCGAGCTTGCTTTTACCGATGAGTCGCGTGATATCGATCTGCAAACCGACGATCGATTTGAGCATCGTGTCGATGTAGTCGCGCGGCGCATCGCTCATTTTCCAGGGCTGCGGGGTTGACGCTTCGTGCGTACGGGTCAGCCGGGCGACCAGGCCGCGCACGTATTTTTCGTCGTCGCGAACGGTCAGACGACCGTGAGCGTGGACGACGACGTAGTTCCAAGTCGGCACTTGCCGATGGGCTTCGTGCTTGCTCGGATACCAATTCGGCGAGATGTAAGCGTCCCCGGCGCGAAAGACAACGAGCACTTCATCGCCATTTACGACGTCCTGCCATACCGGATTTGCTCGTGCCACATGGGCGTGCAGTATGCCCAATTCGCCTTCGGTCGCCGCGAGATGGAACGGGAGGTGGTTGGCGTCGAGCCCGCTTTTGCCATGCGTAATCAATGTTCCGAAAGGATGTTGCGCGATGCATGAGTGCAGGATCTCGACGCGGGGTTCGTTGAAAGCGGCGGGTACGTACATATCGGTTCCGTTAGCGGAGGAGGCAGGCGAAACGGCCTGATCGAAGTCGGCACCTACGGATTGTCTGAAATAACTGGTTTATGATAAAGGTCCAGTTTCGACAATTTTGGTAGAACCAGAATCATGGCGAGAACGGCTCGGACCGTCGATATCGTATCGATCGGCTTGTTGGACCGCGCGGCGGGTAATCTGAGCCGTCAGTTGGCGCAGGCATTACGAGAGGCGGTACGCAACGGGGATATCGAGCCGGGCGACGCGCTGCCCTCCACACGAGTGCTGGCAGCTTCGCATCGAGTCTCCCGTGGCACAGTGATCGAGGCGTATGAGCAGTTGATCGCCGAGGGCTTTCTCGAGTCCAAGCGTGGGGCCGGCACCCGTGTCGCGCGTGCGTTGGCGGCGCCGCGCGCGGAAAGCAAAGCGCGTGTGGCGCGAAAGCCTGTTTCTCGCGCCGACTTGCCGGAGCCCGCTGCGGCATTTGCCCGGATTGCCAGGGAATTCCGGCCGCTTCGGCCCGTGCCGTTTGCTGTTTCGGTTCCGGCCGGGTTGACGGCGCCCGCTGACATTTGGCGCAGGCTTGGCAACCGCGTCCGCGCGAAAGGGCCCGGCGCACCGGCGGGATACACCGATCCGATGGGGGCCCTGCCGCTGCGCGAAGCGATCGCCGGCTACGTGCGTAAATCGCGCTCGGTTCGCTGCGAGGCGGGGCAGGTCATCGTGACGAGTGGAACGCAGCAGGGTCTCTTTCTCGCGTGCCAAGTGTTGCTCGGTTCGCGCGATCAAGCTTGGGTAGAGAATCCGGCGTATCGCGGGGTGACGGCCTTACTCGAGAGTACGGGCCATCGGGGAACGATGGTACGGGTACCGGTCGACGCGGACGGCATCGACGTCGACGCCGGGATTCGAATGGCGCCTCAAGCACGTGCCGCGTTCGTCACACCATCGCATCAGTATCCGCTGGGCATGCCACTGAGCATGGCCCGGCGCGGTGCATTGCTGGCCTGGGCGCGAGCGAATCATGCATGGGTTGTGGAAGACGACTATGACAGCGAACTACGATACGAGGGCTATCCGTTTCCGTCGCTTCAGGGATTGGATCCCGATCGCGTGGTCTATCTCGGTACGTTCAGCAAAATCCTGTTTCCTTCTTTGCGGTTGGGGTATGTAATCGTGCCCGACGATCTCGTCGATGCGTTCTGCGGCGCGCGCGTGCTGATGGACCGGCATCCGCCGAACGCCGATCAGCACGTGCTGGCGGCCTTCATGGTCGAAGGGCATTTAGAGCGCCATATTCGCAAAGTGCGCAACGTGTATGCCGACTATCGTGCCCAATTGATCGAGACGCTCGGCACACTGCTTCCCAAGGACGTGGCATGGGTCGATCCGGGGGACCAGGGTATGCATCTCGTTCTTTGGCTCGCGCGGGGCATGGACGATCGCACGGTTGTGGAATGGGCCGCGGAGGCGGGCGTGTCCGTGCGCGCTGCTTCCCCAATGTTCGCCCCCGGCACCGAGCGGCCTGGGCTCGTGCTCGGGTTTGGCGGATTTAGCCGCGTGCAAATGAAGACCGCGGCTCAGCGCCTCGCCGCTGTTATCGTCGAGGCGGCGGGGGCGCGCGGTTGGGTAGGCGCCGACACACGCAATTCTCGCGGGCCGTCGCGGCCCGCGACATTACGCCAACGACGCTGAAAGGGACTGGAAGCCATCTCGGTAGGTGAGCACGAGCGTCTTGGCAACGCGCGCTAACCGAGCGTGCTGGATCTGACGAGCGGCATCGATGCCTTGCTTGATGTCGGCGACACCGACCTCCCCGGGCATATCCGTGTCTTCCCATGTAGCGGCAAACGCGGACTGCTTGCTGTGCGAGCTCGCGCGCGCTGGGTGGCGAATGTTTACACGTGGCAGCGCGAATGCTGTCGCGACGATTCTGCCGTGAAGACTGCTTCCGCAATACATGCTGCTGCCTGCGATTAGCGCGCATATGTCCCATACGTTCGGCGAGACCAATATTCGCACCGAAGGCGTTTTCATGCGCTCGCGCGTTCGTTCGAAGACTTCCAGATCGTCATGCCAGGGCGCGATGCCGGCACGAAAAAACACCACGCCGAGGCCGTGCAGTGCAGCCGCCGCATCAAGTTGTCCGGCTATTTCATCGAGTGTTCGGTCATCGCCGAAATCGGCGCTGAACTGCACGGCGATATAGCCACTGGGGCATGCCTCGCGTATCGAAGAGACAGGGTCAATGGCCGTGCGGCTTCGAATGACCTCTCCGAATAGCTCGGCGACCATGACGACGGGATCGGGGAGAAGCCGTGCAGCGATCCCCTCCGCTCCGAGCAGTTTCAGCGTGATGGCATCGCGCACCGTGACATCGGACGCGTGCTTGAGCGTTCCAATGACTTCTTCACGCATCCCACGCTCACAGCGATCCAGTTCGACGCCGCCTACCGCGTTGAACGCGAGACTGCGAGTCTGAGCAAAACGCGCTCGCGGTATGACGTAAGGCGCGCGAGTTGGCGAGCCGAGTCGGTCGTCCGCCCATTCAAGCGGCGCCCACCGCGATGCGCCGCGCTGATCGATGACCGACTTCGCATGTTTAGCCGAAGAGAGCATGACGGCGGCTTCCCACGCATCGCAGGTCAACAGCTCGCCGCCGACGTGCACGACGTTGACCGGATGGTTATGACATAGACCGGCGAGCGTCGAGATCGCTTCAACCTGGTGACCTCCGTACTGGCGTAAATCGCGCTCGGCAAGACCGGCGAAGCGCAGGCGCCGATCGGGCAGCATGCGCGCGACGATGTGAGGAAAAAGGATGTCGCCTAAGTTATGCCGATCGAAGGCGCCGAAAAGGATGGTTTCGGTGTTGCTGGCGGTGTCGGCGGTATCGGTCATGGATGCGTCTCGGGAACGGCGTGCCTACGAGCGGCACGCCTGGATCAGTAAGGACCATGCTACGCGTCGAGGAAACGCTTCGCGATTCGGCCGAATGGCATAGGACTGCTGCTCAGATCGACCGAGCCTAGTGTGGGTTGCACTTCTACTCGCCCTGCGCATTCGCCGAATGCGGAGCCTTCTCTTAGTCCCAATTTTCGGCGCCGTTGCCTAAATCGTCCTCGATGGCTTTACCGTCACTTCCTTGTTTTGCTGCCCTCGTCGGCAAGAAGAGGAGACGCGATGAGATCGAACGTGGTCCGATGGCTGCTGGCCGGTTGCACAGTGTGTTGGATGTCCGTACCGGCGCGTGCGGATAGCGCGCTGGAGACCTGGGTGATAACAGGCGGTCTGGCGGCCTACTCGGGTGCTTTCTAACAGGTCAACGCGTTCTCGATGGCGAACAGTTCTTCGTAGACGTTGAGCCGCAAGATGACACGCAGGCCGTTTCGGATGCCTGTGAGTCGGATGCAGCCGGTCTTAGTGGCTAAACATAAAGCGAAAGCGCTTAGGCGACGATGAGAAAACCGAACCCGTTCCCAGTTTGGCTAGAGGGAGCCTATCACTGTTGCCCCGGAGCAATTCCGCGCGCGCTGCAGTCTGAGACGGTGGCTGTCGAGGATGCATGCATGCGCGTAGTGTCAGAGCCGGTAACCGCCCCCGAGCCGGTTCCACAACGGGCCGTAGCAACATGCGAGGGGTATGCATTTCGGACGGAAGAGACGCGCACGATCCCGAGCGCGAGTAGCCGTCCGCCGAGGCTGCGTATCGACAATGACGCGCCTCATCCCGACCAACGGATCGACAATCCTTCACTTCTTGCGCTTGGATGCCACGAGGCAGCCCGCGATGCCCAATGGCGCGTCTCCCGAGCCGATCGAAATTGCCGAGTCGGCAAACTACTCACCGGAGCCTGAACCTATGCAACCTCGAATGAGCGTTTCGGAATCATGGTCATGCCTCGACGCATGGCTACTGTCGACGCCCGAATCGATTCCGGGCGGATTGAAGCCCGGAGCCGATGATGACGAGATCGTGATTCTCGAAGGTGCGCTCGGTGTGAAGCTGCCCGACGAACTCATCGCCAGCTTGAAAACACACAATGGACAGGCAAATCAACACGGTGTGTGTTTTTTCGATGAAACGCTGCTGGACGTCAAAGGCATCCTCAGCGAGTGGACTTGCTGGCGCAATCTTGTCGTTGAAGGCGTGTTCGAAGGGGTGACATCCGATCCGGACAGCGGCGTCAAGGACGACTGGTACAACCTGAAATGGGTGCCCCTCACGAAAGACGGCATGGGCAATAGCGTATGCCTAGATCTCGATCCCGCTCCGGGCGGTGTGTGCGGTCAGGTGATTCGCGTCTGGCACGACGACGATCGGCGCGAACGGGTCGCTGCCAGCTATGGAGAGTGGCTGCAGTGGATGGTGATGGAGCGCACCGACTTCGAACCGCAGCGCGAGTAGCTGCGAGTAGCTGCGAGTAGCCGCGCGGAGCCAGGCAAGGTGCGGCGTATCGGTGGCGGTTCGGGTCGCAGTTGAGCGACGCGCCCACCGCGGCCTCTGGAATTTACGTCGACGCCGCGGGATAATCGCCGAGCCCCGACTTCGCCGGACCCGCTCATGACCGAATCCACCCACGAATCCACCCACGAATCCACCCAGGATTCGCACGCATCTCTCGACTGGCGCTGGAAGCCATTTTCCGATCTCACGGCTGCCGAAGTCTACGACATGCTCGCAGCGCGCAGCGCCGTGTTCGTCGTCGAGCAGCAGTGTATCTATAACGATATCGACGGGCTCGATAAAGGCGCGTGGCACTTGTTGGCATATTCGAGCGGTCCGGAAACGCAGAACACGATCAAGGCGGGGGCGAGCGCGCGGACCGCCGCAAGTCCCACGTTGGCCGGCTATCTGCGCGTCCTGCTGCCCGACGCGTCCGATGCCGATATCCGCATTGGCCGCGTATTGACCACATCGGATTTCCGTCGCATCGGTTTGGGCAGCGAGATGCTCGAGCAGGCGCTCAAGCACATCGTGGCGCAGTGGCCCGATGCCGCCATCAAGCTGCATGCGCAGGCGCATCTGCAGATGTTTTACGGCGCATTCGGCTTCGAGCCGATTTCGGACGTGCACGACGACGACGGCATCCCCCATCTCTGGATGCGGTCGGTATAAACCTGCATGCGCCTCAATGCGCCCGGGCGGGAGACGCGGAAGACGCGATAGACGCGGTAGCCGCCGGCGATTGCTCGCCGGCCATCGTTTCGCGCCGTTCCTCACGCAGTCTTTCACGCGTCGAAAGCCGCATCCAATGCCGCAGGGCGATCAGCGCGCCGAATACGCTCATCATCGACCCCGGAATCCAGAGCAGCAGCCCACCGATTTGCTGATCGCGGATCGGGCTGATCCACGTGAATGCCCGGCCGCAGATCGAATAGATCGGATAGAGTTCGTGCGGCGTGAAAAAGATCAGGGCACCCAGAACGATTTGCGGCGGAATCGCGGCGATGACGATCATGATCCGCCGCCCCGGCGCCAATCGCGCCGGCGGCGCCGGGCGCGGGTCGAGCACGAGCCACCAGAACAGCAAGCCGTCGACCACCATGCTCCAATTCATGACGCGATAGAGCCGCCAATCGAGCATCGCCTTGAAGTGAATCGGCGAGAGCAGCCAGAAGTAGATCAGCCCCACGAACAGTAGGACTGCAACAACCGGATTGAAAACGACGCCGAGCGTGACGCGCATCGGCCTGGTTCGCATGAGTGGGATAACGAAGCGCCGGCGCCACTTGAACGGAATACCGGCGCGCAGCGCGGCACCCGGGTACGACCACGCGATAAAGAACGGCCCGAGATGGTGGAGCACGAGGTGCTGCAGCCGATGCATGAAGAACTCGTGCTCGAAGAAGTAGTCGAGTCGCGTATGCAACGCGATATACAGCGCGACCAGCCCGAACCAGAACGCCACCCGACGCGGCAACGATACCCGCGCATGCCGCGCGCCGCGCGCAAACAACACCGCGGCGGCAAGCACGGCAATGACGACCGTCGGCGACGGTTCCCAAGGATCGAGCCAGTAGAGCACGTTCATCACAGCCTTCGGCTTATTGCGCCGTGCCGGGTGATTTCACGGCGAACGGCGTATCGAGCGTTTCGCCGTCGGAGAATTTCAGCTTCAGATGCACCGTATCGCCCGGTGCGATCTTGCGCGTCGGCTGTTCGAGCATGATGTGATAGCCGACCGGGGCAATGGTCAGGCTGCCGTGCGCGGGGACCTCGACCTTATCGACCATGACCATGTTCGTCGTCGAACCGTTCGACACAGTTCGATGCAGCATGGCGCTGCCGTAGTCGGGGCTCGAGATGTCGGTCAGATCGATGCGTTTGTCGCTCGCATTGTTGAGCGTGACGTAGCCGGCCGAGGGCAGATTATTCGGCAGCCAGCGCACCCAGGCGTTCGTGGCCGAGATCGCGTGCGCGCCGGCGGCATGAGCCTGAGCGCTGAATAAAACCAGTGCGCAGGCGCCGAGCACCGTTGCGGCGAAAGCGGCAGGGCTCAGCACGGTCGGTCGAATAGTTGTCTGCATGGTTCGAATGAGAGTGAGTTGACGTTAGCGGTTTGATTCGTTCGCGACCCGTTCGATCGATCGCCCTTCAAGTATCGTGCTCGATCACGCGGCGCAGATCGTGTGCAATGGCATCGGGCGAATCTCCGCTCGTAGCCAAAAGCCGCGCGCGCCCGTCGCGATCGAAAATATAAACGGCCGAGCTATGCGTCACTTCGTAGCTGCCGTTCGGATCGCGCTTTTCCATCTGATACGCCACACGATAGCGTTTCGCGAGCGATTCGACTTGCGCCTCCGTGCCCGTCAGGCCGCGGATATGCTCGGCATCGAATGCCCTCACGTAGGCATGAAGCGCTTGCGGCGTGTCCCGGGCCGGGTCGACGGAAATAAACAGAATGCGTACCTGCTTAGCGTCGCCCGCCGGTAGCTTCTCGAGCACCTGCATCAAGCGCGCCATCGTTTCGGGACAGACGTCCGGGCAGTGGGTGTATCCGAAATAGACGAGCGTCGTCTCGCCGCGAAACGCCGATGCGGTCACGGTCTGCCCCGTATCCTCCGTCAAGTTGAACGCGAGGTCGGGAAGATGGCCCGTCACGTCGGTCAGTTGCCAGGGGCCGCCGTCGTGCGAGCACGCGGCGATGAGCGCGGCGCAGCAGAGGCCGGCAAAGGTCGAAAGCGCGCGCGCCCATCGGTGACGCGGCGCGCCGGCCCCTGGTACGCCTGGCGTGGCAGGATCGAGGGCCGACGCTACGTGAGCCAATTGGGCGGCTGCGCCGGGCGGCGAGTCGACGCGGGGAACTGATGACGGCATCCGTGACTCGGTGACAGAGTACAAGCAGAGTTCAAGCGCCGCGGGCCACCCTGGCGGGCAGCGCCGGCAGGCGGCTGCGAGGCTGCGACTATAGCGCAAACGCCTTACTGTTGCCGTTCATGCGGCGGCCGCCGCAGCTGCCGAGGCAATATGTCGCATGAGAGGGCAAGCGTGGCGGCCGGAAGGTGTAGGCGCTTCCCTTCTATTTGCCGGACCGTTTCGAGACGCGCCTTCTCGAAAAGGCGACTCAGGCGCGGTAAGATGCGCAAACTTTCCGGTTCGGAGTGGCCATGCGGCCGGCCCGGCCGTTACTGAATCCAAGCTGATGCAATCTTTACCGGCTTTTCTGTCTCCGACTGAGACGGCATTCTTCTTCGATTTCGACGGAACGCTCGTCGAGCTTGCTTCGACGCCCGACGGCGTCGTCGTGCCGCCCACCGTCGCCGCTGCGCTCGACGCGCTGCGGCGCGCGACGCATGGCGCCGTGGCGGTGGTTTCGGGGCGCGGCATCGACAGCATCGACGGATTTCTCGGCATGCCCGATTTGCCGGTGGCGGGGCTGCATGGCGCCGAGCGGCGCGATGCGAACGGCGATACGGTCCGAGTCGGTTTCAACGACGCGCGTCTTCTGCGGATGGAGCGAGTGTTGGCGGACCTCGTCAACGCTCACCCCGGCACACTGCTCGAAATCAAGGGCGCCGCGCTCGCGCTGCACTACCGCAACGCACCGCTTGCCGAGACGGCGGCGCGCGAAGCAACTCAGCGGCTTGTCGACGAGTACGCCGATGCGTATGTGCTGCAGCCGGGCAAGATGGTCTACGAAATCAAGCCGAAAAACGTCGACAAGGGGCGTGCGCTCGCGGCTTTCCTCGACGAGCCGCCATTCGCAGGCCGCACTCCGGTGTTCGCGGGCGATGATTTGACCGACGAAAAGGCATTCGCCGTCGTCAACGAGCGCGGCGGGTTGTCGATCAAGGTCGGCCCTGGCGATACGTCGGCGCGCTCGCGCGTCGATTCCGTCGGCGCCTTCGTCGACTGGCTGGCTGATATCGTCGCCGCGGCACAGCGTCCCTCATGAGCCGGCTCATCATCGTTTCCAACCGGGTGGCGCCGATCTCCGAAGGCGGCCCGGCGGCCGGCGGCTTGGCGGTCGGCGTCTACGACGCCTTGAAGGAGACGGGCGGCATGTGGTTCGGCTGGAGCGGCGACGTAGTCTCGTCGGGGCAGCCGCAGTTGCAGCTCCTCGAGCAAGGCCCTGTCACCTTTGCGACGATCGGGCTGGCGCGGCGCGACTACGATCAGTATTACCGCGGTTTTTCGAATGCGACGCTGTGGCCCGCGTTCCACTACCGCGCGGACTTGATTCAGTACGACCGGCACGACTTCGACGGTTATTGGCGCGTCAACACTTGGCTTGCGCAACAGCTCGTGCCGCTTCTGCGGGCCGGCGACGTCATCTGGGTGCACGACTATCACCTGATCCCGTTCGCGCAGGCGCTGCGCGCGGCAGGGGTGAAGAACCGTATCGGCTTTTTCCTGCACATTCCGTTTCCGGCCGCCCAAGTGCTGCTGGCGGTGCCGCCGCATCGCGCGCTGGTCGAGGCGCTGTGCTCGTTCGATCTGCTCGGGTTTCAGACGCAAGCCGACGTTCGCGCGTTCTGCGATTACGTCGTGCACGAAGGTGGCGGAGAAGTCGAGGGCGCGCAGGGGCGGGCGCCTTTTGTTGCGGGCGCGCCCGCGCACGTTCGCGCATTCGGGCGGTCGCTGCGGGCGGCGGCCTATCCGATCGGTGTCTATCCCGATGAAATTGCCCAGCTCGCGAAGGCCGGTGCGCGCGGCAAGCCGGTCCGCACGATGCGCGAGACCCTGCATGAGCGCAAGCTCATCATGAGCGTGGAGCGGCTTGACTATTCGAAGGGGCTGGTCGAGCGCTTCCGCGCGTTCGAGCGGCTGCTCGATCAAGTGCCGGCCTGCCGCAACAATGTCTCGTTCATGCAGATCGCGCCGCCGACGCGCGCCGATATGCACGCGTATCAGGATATCCGCCTGCGGCTCGAGAGTGAACTTGGCCGGATCAACGGCCGCTTCGCCGAACTCGACTGGACGCCGATTCGCTATATCCACCGGCAGTACGAGCGTGCGGTGCTCGCCGCGCTGTTTCGCGAAGCGCACGTCGGCTATGTCACGCCGCTGCGCGACGGCATGAACCTCGTCGCCAAAGAATACGTTTCGGCGCAAGACCCGGACGATCCCGGTGTGCTGGTGCTGTCGCGTTTTGCCGGTGCGGCCGACGAATTGACGGCCGCACTCATCGTCAATCCGATCGATATCGACGGGATGGCGCAGGCACTCGCGCAAGCGCTGTCGATGCCGCTCGCCGAGCGGCGCGCACGCTATCGCGACATGATTGCCCAACTGCGCAGCAACAACGTGTCGGTATGGCGCGATACATTTTTGCGCGATCTCGCTCAGAGCGGCGAGCAAGCGCCGATCGAAACAGCGGCAGCGGAACCACGTGCGGCGGTGCGCAAGCCGGCACGCAAGCGTGTCGCGGCCTGAATCGTAGAAGGGCCCGACGCACCGCGAACGGGCGTGTCGACCCGGCTTATTGCTTAGGCTACGTGTTCGCCGACCTTGCGCCCGCCCGGGTGCAACTGGATGGTTTTGCCGTGCTGCTTGCTAAGCAGATCGCGATAGATGCCGGGACGAGTGCGCAGCGCCTCGGGCGTGCCGTCGTCGATGACTTTGCCCGAGCTCATGATGATGATTCGATCGAAGTTTTGCAGCGTCGACAGCCGGTGCGCGATCGCGATCACGGTTCGGCCGATCATGAGCCGATCGAGGGCTTGCTGAATCGCTTCCTCCGACGCGCTGTCGAGTGCGGACGTCGCTTCGTCGAGCAGCAGGATCGGTGCATTCTTCAGAATGGCGCGCGCGATTGCGATGCGCTGACGCTGTCCGCCCGACAGCTTCACGCCGCGGTCGCCGACGATCGTGTCGAATCCGTCAGGCATCGCTTCGATGAAATCGGTACAGCGTGCCTCACGCGCCGCGGCGTGGACTTCCTCACGGCTCGCTTCCGGGCGGCCGTAGGCAATGTTCTCGTAGACCGTTCGATGAAACAGCGCGATGTCCTGCGGTACCAGCGCGATCGCGTGGCGCAGGCTGTCTTGCGTGATGGACGCGATTTCCTGCCCGTCGATCTTGATCGAGCCGGCTTGCGTTTCGTAAAAGCGCTGCAGCAGCGCGAGCACCGTCGATTTGCCGGCCCCCGATTTGCCGACGAGGCCGACCCGCTGCCCCGCCTCGATGTGCAGTTCGAAATGGTCGAGAATCGGTCGACGGCGCGGATAGGCGAACGTCACGTTTTCGAAATCGACGCGGCCGCCGCGCGGCACCAGTTCGACAGCGTCTTCCCGATCGGGCATACCGTGCGGCTCGAGCAGCGTCTTGACCGCTTCGGCAAGTCGGGCAATGTGCTGAGTCACGTCGACGAGCGCGACCGCCAGGTCGCGCGTGCCGTGCAGGATCGTGAAGCCAAGCGAGCTCACGAGCACGATGTCCCCTGATGTCGCGCGCCCTTGATTCCAGAGCCACAACGCCCAGCCCAGCAAGCCGGCCGACAACAGCGCCGTGATGCCGGCATGCAGGAGCCGCAGCCGTTCGAGATAGAGCAAGCTTTGCTGGCGCGCATCCATTTCGGCCTTGACGGTATCGCCGAAGCGTCGCTGCTCGCGCAGCGTCATGCCGAACGCACGCACAAGGGGCATATTGCCGATGACGTCCACGAGTTCGCCGTCGACGGCAGCAGCTTTCGCTGCGAACTTGTGATGCCGCGACGAGCCGCGCCCCGCGAGCTTGTACAGGACGATGGCCAGCACAGCCGAGCACAGCATCAGGCAACCGGCCATGACGGGGTTCACCGTGACGATCATGACGATGGCGCCGAGCACGGCGATGCAAGGCGGCAGCACATTCCACGCCATCGTGTTTTCAGACGTATAGACGGCGTTGGAGGTCGCGGTGATTCGGCTCGCGAGCATGCCGGGCTGACGCTCGGCGAAATAGGTGGGCGAGTGGCCCGTCAGGTACTGGAACAGATCGCGCCGCAAGTCGCCCGTGACGTGGACGAATGCATGCGCGGCTACCCAGCCGCCGATGCGCCACAACATGTTGTCCGCGGCGATGAGTCCGACGAGAATCGCGAACGCCGCCCAGAGCGGGCCGGGGTGATTCCGGCCCATGCCGAGCACATCGATCAAATGTTTGATCGCGTACTGCGACGCGAGCGCGCAGCCCACCGCCGCGAACACGCTGGTCAGCACGATCGCATGGGAGAAGGGGTGGCGCCGGATGTAACTGAGCAAGAATGCGAGAGGCCGCTCCGCATAGCTCGAAAGCTTGGCGTTGCGAGCGTTACGCTCGGCGACGGTCAAATGTTCCAATTGTGGGTCGTGCAAAGCACGGGAAGCGAGTGTCATGAAAGCATAGTCTGCGTGTGGCGTACCGGCAGCCCTCTTCGAGCAATATCGAGATAGTGCGGCACGCCGCCATTGTAAACATCCGCGGAACTTCCCCGGGGCTTCGCGAGGAGCGTTGGATACGCACAACGCCACTTGCGGCAGCGCATCGTTTCTTGGCTCAGCTGAGCAAGTTCGGTGCGCGTTTTGAACGAAAGGTCGATCGAAGGCAACCGTAATTTTCGGCTACAATTGCGGGTTACGTTGGAATGCCGCGTGCGCAACCCAACATTGCGAGGTGTTTGCAGCGGGTTGGACCGTCGGCTTGGCGCTCGGTTGGCGTCGGCTTGGCGCGATGTTTGCACCGACGAAGTGCGAACGCGCGGTCCGCGGGCTGAGCCGCGACGCGTGCAACGCTTCCCGGCTACTGTAGGCGCGCTTCCTCGTCTCGTGGCACGCGAAGTGTTTCCTGCTTGTAACAACGTAAAGAGTTTGAAATCTCCTTGCAGTGCAACATGAAACGGGTTCGATAATCGGCTTCGATGATTGATCCGGGTTTGCCCTAGGAAATTTCGCGAGTAGCGTCAACGGTTGCGCGAGTTCTGCGTTTACCCCTTGGCTGAATATTTATTAGGAGTTCATCACTATGCGGATCGCTCAAATCGCTCCCTTGCATGAAGCGGTTCCCCCCAAGCTCTATGGCGGGACCGAGCGCGTGGTGTCGTACCTGACCGAGGCCCTCGTCGAGCTCGGGCATGACGTGACGCTGTTCGCGAGCGGCGATTCGCAGACGTCCGCGAAGCTCGAAGCGTTCTGGCCCCAAGCTCTTCGCCTCGACCCCTCGATCCGCGACACGATGGCTCCGCACATGTTGCTGCTCGAAGAAGTGCGCCGCCGCGCCGAAGAGTTCGACGTGCTGCATTTCCACATCGACTACTACCCGTTCTCGCTGTTCTCGCGCCAGCCCGTGCCGTTTCTCACGACGTTGCATGGCCGTCTGGACCTGCCGGAACTGCAGCCGATCTTCAGTACGTTCAACGATGTGCCGGTCGTTTCCATCTCGGACAACCAGCGTATGCCGCTGCCGCAGGCCAACTGGCTCTCGACGGTCTACCATGGCCTGCCCGAGAACCTGTTGACGCCGCGCACGGACGTCGAGCCGAGCTACCTCGCGTTCCTTGGCCGCATTTCGCCGGAAAAGCGTGTCGATACGGCCATTCGGATTGCCGAGAAAGCCGGCATGAAGATCAAGATCGCCGCTAAGCTGGACAAGGCCGATCGTACTTATTACGAAGAGCAGATCAAGCCGTTGTTCGCGCTTCCGCACGTCGAGTACATCGGCGAAATTAGCGAAGCGGAGAAGGCGGAGTTCCTCGGCGGCGCCCACGCGCTGCTGTTCCCGATTGACTGGCCGGAGCCGTTTGGGCTCGTCATGATCGAAGCGATGGCCTGCGGTACCCCTGTGATCGCATTCAAGCGCGGGTCGGTGCCGGAAGTCATCGAGAACGGCGTGTCGGGCTTCGTCGTCGAAGACGAACTGTCGGCGGTTGCCGCCGTCAAGCGGCTGTCGTCGCTGCCGCGCGAAACGGTCCGGAAGGCGTTCGAAGCGCGTTTCACCTCGAAGGTGATGGCTCGCAATTACCTCGCGTCTTACGAGAACCTGGTGCACGAAAAGCGCCGCACCGTGCTGCGCGAAGTCGCCGCGGGCTAGCCGCGGGGCGGGGGCCGTTAGTCTTCGCTCGCGCCGGCCGGTGTCTACGATCACGCCCCGCGTGCCTTTCGGCACGCGGGGCGTGTCGTTTGGGGTGCACTTAGCCTTGAGTTCGTCACCATGGCGGTGCGGATTCGCCTGCGGATTTCCGGCGCGCTCGGGAACGCGGTGCATACGCGGACGGGAAAGGCGGCGCGCAAATCCCTATAATGCTGCTGCCGCGAAATCGACGGCGAGAACGACCGACTTAGGAGAGCGTTTTGACGAGAGCGACCCCCACGCGAGCAGATCCGGCACCCGGTGCCGGTACGATGTTCACGCTGCGCGCCATCGGTCTCGTTTTGCTCGCGCGCTGGCTCTATTCGATGGCGCAGATGGGCTATGGCGAATCGCTTTCGGCGATGGCGTCGTCGCCGTGGGCTTCCGTCAACGGCGTTTTCCTCTTTTTGCTGATCGTTTTGCCTGGCGCACGTCCGCGCGCCGAGCGGCCGTTTCATCCGCTGCCGCAATGGTTGCGGCAGGCGTTGCGGGCGTTCGCGTTCCTGTGTCTGCTGTTCGCCGTGTGGTCGATCGGGGCGTTCGTGTGGGCCGCCGGCGGAAGGCGGACCCTTTATGCGATCGCCGAAACGAACGGCTGGCTCGTCGCCGCGCCGGCGCTGTACGCCGCGGTCTTGTGGATTTGCCGGCCGCGGGCGCTTTGGCGCACGAACGTCGCGGCGCGGCGTTTCGCGATCGGCCGATATGCGATTTCAGTCGATACCGCGACGCGTACGGTTGTCGTTTGGGTCGAAAGCCGCAAGCTAGGCCAGTACGACGCGCGCGAACTCTCGGTCAGATGGCCCGCCGCCGCGGCGATCGAGCGGGAACGCCCGACAGCCCCCTTGCGTGCGGCCGCGGATGGCGTCCCGCCTAGCCTCGGCGGTGGGGAGCGCGCCGCCCTGCGCGGCGGCACCCGCGGGTGGGCACGGCGTTCGCATGTAGAGTTACTGTGGGACTCGCCCGCAGCCGTGGGTCACAACAGCCAAACGGTTTTTCGGGCGACCCTTGCAACGGAAGGCGATCGAAGCGCTGCCCATGCGCTCGACGCGGCGTTGCGGCAAGTTTGACCTGGGGCGTTACACCGCTCGATGGAGCATGCCTTATCGGCATGCAAGGGGTAATCGAACGGCGCTTCGCCCCCAAGGAGGAACGACCATGAGGCAAGCTCACATCGATATCGCCCGAGCGTACGATGCGCTCGGCCCGGATGGGCGCACCCGTTTTCTGGTCGACCGCATGTGGCCGCGCGGTGTCACGAAGGACACGCTGCGCATCGAGGCGTGGCTGCGCGACGTCGCGCCGAGCACTGAGCTGCGCCGCTGGTTCGGCCATGATCCGGCGCGCTGGGAAGAGTTTCAACGGCGCTATTGTGACGAACTGGATGCGAATCCGCAGGGGTGGCAGCCCCTTGCGGACGCGGCCAAACGTGGGCCCGTCACTTTACTGTTCGGCGCGCGCGATCGCGAGCACAATCAGGCGGTCGTCCTGCGCGATTATCTGATGCGAAAGCTCGCGCATCACTGAGTTACCAGTAGTAGCCCGAACCGTATCGTTCTTACCGCCGTTCTTACCCCGTATCGCCGATGTCTTCCTCTTCCTCTTCCTCCCGTGTCCGGTTGCAGTCGCTGCTCGCGCAAATCCGTGCCTGCCGCGCCTGCGAGGCACATCTGCCTCATGGCCCACGGCCGGTGCTGCAAGTAGGGCGCTCCGCGCGCGTGCTAGTCGTCGGACAAGCACCCGGCGCGCGCGTGCACGCCTCGGGCGTGCCCTGGGACGACAAAAGCGGCGAGCGTTTGCGCGACTGGATGGGGATAGGGGCCGAATGCTTCTACGATCCCGACCGCGTGGCGCTGGTGCCGATGGGCTATTGCTACCCGGGACGCGGTACATCGGGTGACTTGCCGCCTCGGCCCGAGTGCGCCCAATTGTGGCTCGAGCGCGTACTGGCCGAGATGCCGCACATCGAACTGACCCTGCTCGTCGGGGCTTATGCGCAACGACGATTTTTGGCAGGCGAGCGGCGCGCGAGTTTGACGGAGACCGTTGCTGCGTGGCGCGATTATGGCAACGCATACATGCCGTTGCCGCATCCGTCGCCCCGCAATCAGGGATGGTTTAAGCACCACCCTTGGTTCGACCGAGACCTGCTGCCCGTCCTCCGGGCGCGCGTGGCTGGAGCATTGTCGGGCGAGCGAATAGAGGTCACGGCCTAACAGCGACGACGCGTGCGATCGCCGATACGTCGATACGCCGATCCCGACTCCGTTCGCATCGTACCCCGCATCGCATTCGCCATCTCGTCAGTGGCTGTCACTTATTTGCACGTCCAGCGCCGACCAATCGGCACCGATGCGGGCGTAGGCGGCCTGCTGTTTCAACAAAGCGCGATCGCTTCGATAAGGCCGCGGCCAAGTTGGCCGCGCAGGACTATCATTGCAGCCCCGGCGCGCTTTCTTTATCTCAAAATGACTGCGTGCCTCGTTCGATATCGCGCGTAGAAAGGACACGTCTCATGACTTCCGGCGTCATCCGCATTCGCGGAGCTCGTCAGCACAATCTCAAAAATATCGATCTGGACTTGCATACGGGGGAAATGACGGTCGTCACGGGACCGTCGGGCTCGGGCAAGTCGAGCCTCGTCTTCGACACGCTGTATGCCGAAGGGCAGCGCCGCTACGTCGAGACGTTCAGTGCCTATGCGCGGCAGTTCCTCGATCGGATGGATCGCCCGCAGGTCGATCGCGTCGACGGTGTGCCGCCCGCGATCGCGATCGACCAGACCAATCCCGTGCGCAGCTCGCGATCGACGGTCGGCACGATGACCGAACTCAACGATCATTTGAAACTTCTCTACGCGCGTGCTGCCCAGTTGTTCGACAAGGCGAGTGCCGAGCCCGTGCGCCACGACACGCCCGAGACGATCTACGCCGAACTTGCGGTCCGTACCGCCGAGCGC
>Ga0207705_10000476_pt1 | contig 34397 bp, 30 predicted proteins | sample KBSC13metaG_FD_184314 | JGI IMG/M metagenome (GOLD analysis project Ga0207705, IMG submission 184314) | Corn rhizosphere microbial communities from Kellogg Biological Station, Michigan, USA - KBS C1-3 metaG (SPAdes) (version 2) | ecosystem: Host-associated > Plants > Roots > Rhizosphere > Soil ... | reverse complement strand
CTGATGGCCAAGCCGTCGGGCGAGATCATCGAGACGCCGATCATCTCGAACTTCAAGGAAGGCCTGACCGTCCTTGAATATTTCAACTCGACCCACGGCGCCCGCAAGGGCCTCGCGGACACCGCGTTGAAGACCGCGAACTCGGGCTACCTGACCCGCCGTCTGGTCGACGTGTCGCAGGATTGCGTCGTCGTCGAGCTCGACTGCGGCACGGAGCGTGCGCTGGAAATGCGCGCGATCGTGCAGGGCGGTTCGACCATCGCCTCGCTCGGCGAGCGTATCCTGGGCCGCACCACGGCCGAGGATATCATCGACAGCAAGTCGGGTGACGTGGTCGTGGCCGAGGGCACCTTGCTCGACGAAGCCATGGTCGCCGCGATCGAGGCGGTTTCCCCGCAGGCCGTGAAGATCCGCTCGCCGCTGGTGTGCGAATCCAAGGGCGGCGTATGCGCGGCCTGCTACGGCCGTGACCTTGCCCGCGGTACGCCGGTCAATATCGGCGAAGCGGTTGGCGTCATCGCGGCGCAGTCGATCGGCGAGCCGGGCACGCAGCTCACCATGCGTACCTTCCACATCGGCGGCGCGGCGCAGCTCAACGAGCAGTCGAACCTCGAGGCGATCTCGGACGGCAAGATCGAGCTTCGTGGCCTGCCCACGATCGTCAACCCGCGCGGCCAGCGCATCGCGCTCAGCCGTTCGGCGGAAATCGCGATCGTCGACATGGACGGCCGCGAGCGGTCTACCCACCGCCTGCCTTATGGTGCGCAGCTGATGGTCGACGACGGTCACATCGTCTCGAAGGGCGACCGCATCGCGCAGTGGGATCCTGCCTATATGCCGGTGATCACCGACAAGAAGGGCATGGTCCGCTTCCAGGACCTGATCGAGAACCGCACGGTGCGCGAGGAGTCGGACGAAACGACCGGCCTCACCCAGCGCGTGGTGATCGAGGATGTGGGCCGTTCGAAGAAGGACGATCTGCGTCCGCGCATCACGCTGCTGGACGACAGCTCGGGCGAAGCCGGCGTCAGCCGTCTTGCTCCGGGCGCGGTCATCGCGGTCGAGGACGGCCAGATGGTCGAAGCGGGTGAAGTGCTGGCACGTGTTCCGCGCGAAGCGGCGCGTACCCGCGACATCACCGGCGGTCTGCCGCGCGTCGCCGAGCTGTTCGAAGCGCGCAAGCCCAAGGAGAACGCGATCATCGCGAAGGTCTCGGGCCGCGTCGAGTTCGGCAAGGACTACAAGGCCAAGCGCAAGATCATCATCCGTCCGGACGATGGGTCGGAGCCGGTCGAGTATCTGGTGCCGAAGTCGAAGACGATCGACGCGCAGGAGGGCGACTACGTCAAGCGCGGCGACAACCTGATCGGCGGTTCGCCCGATCCGCACGACATTCTGGAGGTGCTCGGCATCGAGCCGCTCGCAGAATATCTCGTGTCGGAAATCCAGGAAGTCTATCGACTGCAGGGCGTGAAGATCAACGACAAGCACATCGAGACGATCGTTCGTCAGATGCTGCAGAAGGTCGAGATCACCGCCGCCGGCGACACCACGCTGCTCCCCGGCGAGCAGGTGGATCGCGAGGAGATGGACGAGATCAACGCCAAGCTCGAGAAGGGCCAGCTTCCGGCGGAGGGCAAGCCCATCCTGCTCGGCATCACCAAGGCCTCGCTCCAGACGCGCTCGTTCATCTCGGCGGCCTCGTTCCAGGAGACCACCCGCGTGCTCACCGAAGCTTCGGTGCAGGGCAAGGTGGATAACCTGAACGGCCTCAAGGAGAATGTGATCGTCGGCCGCCTGATCCCGGCTGGCACGGGCGCGGGCATGAACCGCCTGCGCGTCACCGCCTCGTCGCGCGACGCGGCGCTCCGCGCCTCGCAGCGCAGCCTCGCCGCCGCCCTCGTGGCGCCGGAGAGCGCGGCCGAGGAGCATGCCGCCGAGCTCGCACGCACGCCGCGTGACTCGACCGGCACGGGCGACGATCCGCTGGGCGAAGTGACCGGTGCCACGCACGGCACCGACGCCGATGCGGGCGATTACCTGAACAGCTAAGACTGGCTCAGGCTAAGCGAAAAGGCCGTCGTCCACTCCGTGGACGGCGGCTTTTTCGTTTTGGACGCTCGGATGATCGAGGCATCGATCCGAACAAGGTTTCGGACATCCCAGCCTGGAGGCCTTGGTTTCTCCTTTCCTTCTGCACGGCATGCGCAAGCGGACATGCTAAGTGCGCCCGGCAAGGTGGCTATGCTTGTGGGAGGCGGCGGATGACGGACTCGAGCGAACCGGCGCGTGGCGGCCGCATCTACAAGGCGGGGATATTTGTCGCGCTGGCGACCTGCTTCGTCACGGTCTGGACCACGATCGTCCGTGACGACGGCAACGGGCTCGCCTTCTTCGCGGTGATCATGGCTGCCGGGATAGCCGGCTTCGCCACGCGGTTTTGCGCGGCCGGCATGGCGCGGGGGCTTTTGGGGGTGGCTGTGATGCAGGGGCTGATCGGCGCGGGTGTCGCGACCGCACCATCGACGGCGAGCCTCCCCGGCGGCGTGTTCCGGATCGCGATGGCCTGTGGCACCTATATGGCGCTGTGGCTGGTGGCGGCAGTTTGCTTCCGGATCGCCGCGACACGCCAAGAGGTGCCTGGCCGTTAGGGGCCGATCTGACCCGATCGCCACGGATGGCTCGCCGTGCCGATGCCGACTTGTGCTCGCCGTGCCGATGCCGACTTGTGCTCGCCGTGCCGACGCAGCAGAGGTGATGACATCATTACAGGGCGGAGAAACGGTGGCTGCGGGAATTCTTGGGTGGGCTAGTGCAGAGACGGCCCGTCGCCGCAGGCGAGCAGGTGCAGGCCTTTTCGCCATCGCGGCTCTCCTCGGCGGCTTGGGCATGGCGAGCGCCACCAGCGCTGCTTCCCTCTCTCCGCCACCCCGGGCGCTGGCGGTCGGCACTGGCGGCCGCAGCTCGCTGATCTTCAACGCGGATTGGCGCTTCAAGCTCGGCGACGAAGCCGGCGCGTCTCAGACGGATTTCGATGACAGCGGCTGGGAGCATACTGGGCTGCCGCACAGCTTTTCCATGCCCTATTTCCAGTCGGCCAATTTTTACGTGGGCTATGGCTGGTATCGGAAAAGCTTCACGCTGCCGGCCTTGCCGCGCGGACGCAGGCTCTCGCTGGAGTTCGAGGGCGCGTTCCAGGAAGCCGAGATCTTCGTCAACGGCCAGCGGGTCGGCCATCATCGCGGTGGCTATACCGGCTTCCCGGTCGACATCACGCCGGAGGTGAAGCCCGGCCGGAACGTGGTCGCGGTGCGGGTGAACAACAAGTGGGATCCGACCCTTGCGCCGCGCGCGGGCGAGCATGTGTTCAGCGGCGGCATCTATCGCGATGTGCGACTGGTCGCGACCGACGCGGTGCATGTCGCCTGGACGGGTACGCGGCTGACGACGCCCGAGCTTTCCGCTGCGTCGGGCAAGGTCGCGGCCGAGACCGAAATCCATAATGACGGCGCGAGCGCGGCGCGCGTGACGGTCCGCACGCGGGTGGAGGATGCCCACGGCAAGCTGGTCGCGACCCTTCCTGACGAAATCGTGCGCGTGTCCGCGGGTGGCACGGCCTATGCGACGCAGCGTTCGGGCGCGATCGCGCGGCCGCACCTGTGGAGCCCCGAGACGCCCAATCTCTACCGCGCCGTGACGCGGCTGATCGTCGATGGCCGTGAGCAAGACCGCTACGATACCGAGTTCGGCTTCCGCTGGTTCGAATGGACGGCGGACAAAGGCTTCTTCCTCAATGGCCAGCACCGATATTTCCGTGGCGCCAACGTGCATCAGGATCAGGCGGGCTGGGGTGACGCGGTCACCAACAAAGCGATCGAACGCGACGTCCAGCGCGTGAAGGATGCGGGCTTCGATTTCATTCGCGGGTCGCATTATCCGCACGATCCGCACTTCGTCGAAATGACCGACCGGCTCGGGCTGCTCTACCTCTCCGAAGCGCCTTTCTGGGGCACGGCCGGCTTCAAGAATCCCTGGGGCGCATCGGCCTATCCGACCGACCCCTCCCAGCGCGCGGCCTTCGATGCGAGCGTTCTCCAGCAGCTGGCGGAGATGATCCGGATCAACCGGAACCACCCGTCGATCGTGGTGTGGGGGATGGACAACGAGGTATTCTTTTCCGCCGGGGAGGTGATGCCCGAGGTACGGCGCCTGCTGCGGCAAGAGGTCGCACTGGCGCACCAGCTCGATCCGACGCGGCCCGCCTCGATCGACGGTGCGCAACGCGGCGAGATCGACAAGCTGGGCGATATCGCCGGCTATAATGGCGACGGAGCGGGCCTGTTTCCCAATCCCGGAATCCCCAATTTCGCGGCTGAATATGGCTCCACCACCAGCGACAACCACCGGAGCTACGCGCCCGACTGGGGCGAGCTTGAGCAGACGCCGGGCGCGCGCGCAGGCGATCCGGCGAGCTGGCGGTTGCCGTGGCGGTCGGGCGAGGTGATCTGGGCCGGTTTCGATCATGGTTCGATCGCCGGGCGGGATTTCGGCTCGCTTGGCATCGTCGACTATGCGCGGCTGCCCAAGAAGAGCTGGTATTGGTATCGCAACGCCTATCGCGGCATCGCGCCGCCTGCATGGCCGCAGCCCGGCCAAGCCGCGGCGCTGCGCGTGACGTCGAGCGCGCCGCTCATCCGGCACGCGGATGGGACCGACGACGTGCAGCTGATCGTGACCGTGGTCGACGCGGCGGGCACGCCGATCAGCAATAGCCCGCCGGTCCATCTCGCGATCGAATCCGGACCGGGCGAGCTGCCGACCGGACGCGCGATCGACTTCGCGGCCGACGGCGATATCCGGATCCAGGACGGCCAGGCCGCGATCGCGATGCGCAGCTGGCAGGCGGGCATCAGCCGGATCCGCGCGAGCTCGCCCGGCCTGCGTGACGGCGTGATCGAGATACGGACGACGGACGGGCCGCGCTTCGTTCCCGGAGTCACGCCGCTTGTGGCGACGCGGCCGTACCGGCCTGCCGGTCCGCAAGCGGACACCCCGATCGAGCAGATATTCGGAACGGACAACCCGACCGATGCCAGTTCGAGCGCGCCCGGCCATTCGTCACGGCTGGCGAATGACGGCAATGCGGCGACCTTCTGGCAGGCGGCACCCGGCGATGCGCAACCCTGGCTGCTGGTCAATCCGGAGCGGATCCTGGACTATCGCAAGCTCCAGATCACCTTCCCGCGCGCAGGGGGGTATGGCTTTGTGGCGGAGGTGAAAGGCAGCGGCGGCGCCTGGCAGCGTGTCGCCGAGCAGCCTGCCGGCGCGGACGATCGCCGCGAGCGGGAGATTGTGACGGCGCCGGTCAAGGGGCAGGCATTGCGCATCCGCATCACCGCGCCGGCGGGTGCTCCGGCGGGAATTGCCGAGTTGCGGATTATCGGCATCCTCCAGGACCGATAGCCCCTGCAGAAGGCGCAAATCAGCTTCGGCTGAGTCGGCTTCCCGGGCGAAGAACCGGGCCGTTGCTCTGCAGGAGCGGCGGCCTTCTTCGTTCAGGGGATAATCCGGTACAGTTCGAGCCCGTGCCCCTGCGGGACGCGGACCGGCTTCAGCCAGGCGGGGCGCTCGCCGCGCAACAGGCGCGCCGCGAGGCCATGGGGCGCGAATTTGGCCATCGAGCCCATCTCGCCCCGCGCCGGGCAGAAAGCGAGGTAGGTGGCGTTGCGCCGCACCGCGACGTCGCGCGCATCGGGCGCGGTGAAGAAGCGGAGAACATCCTCAAGCGCGGCGGGATCGCGATGATAGGGGCCGGTGATCGCGCGATGGTGCGTACCGGCGAGCAGATTGGGCCCGAGCTCGAGCGGCACGATGATGGTGGCAGGCGCCAGCTGGTCGAGCGGGTGCAGCGTGTCGATGAGGCCGCATTTCGGATCGGCAGCCGGTTTGGGGGACGTCGCCTCCTGCGAGGCGGTTACGAACAGCGAGGCCGATTCCGCACCGGCCGGGCACAGCAGCAGGATGCCCGCCGTCCTCGCCAGCACACGGGGCAACATGGGTAGCGCCTCGGTCTTTCTGGCCAGGCTCAGGATCAGGCCGACCGCGCCGGGAATCGCGAGCAGATTGGCGAAGGCGCCGGTGCGCATCACCAGCAGGGCGATGAGCGTGGCCCAGCCGAGCAGCACGCAATAGGTGAGATGGGCGATCCGCCCGGTTTCCGCACCCCGCCAAGTCACGACCGCGCCGAGCAACCCGACCCAAGGGAAAATGCCCCATAACAATTGCATGTTGGGCGCGAGATGCCAGAGCGGCACGCCCTCGGGAACGCTCCGGTACCATAGATCGTGGCCAAGCGGCCCGAGCGTGGCGAACGGGCCGGCGGCGCATTGCGGCGCGCCCAACCGGAACCAGGCGGCGCAGGTCAGCGCGGTCGGCAGCAGAATCGCCAGGCGCGCGATCCGATGCCGCGGGTTCGCCGCCGTTGCCGCAAAGCTCAGCGCGGCGCCGAGCATAAACATGCCGATGTGGACCGGCGAGAGCTGGTCGCAGAAGGTCTGGTGGAGCAGCCCGGTGCCATGGACAGTGAGATAGAGGATCGTCTCGGCAAGGCTCAGCGTGGCGAGAAAGACGGGAAGACGGTGACGCGGTTGCGCCGCCCCGCCGATCCAGAGCAGCCCCAGCCACGCCGCCGCGCCGGCGGTGAAGGCCAGCCCTTCGAGCGATATGTGGATCCATGCGGCGGCGCAAAGCCCGGCAATGACCGTGCCGCGCAAGTCGCTGCGGAATATCAGCGCATAGGCCATTCCGAGCCCGGCCACGATCTGCCAGCCATGATGGTCGATGCGCATCGGCAGCATCGCGTACCAGGCCCCGATGCTGGTCAGCGTGAGCGCGCCCGCGAGCAACCCCGCGCCGGCGCCGGACCGGCGGCGGGCAATCTGCGCGACCAGCGTCATGGTCGCGCCGAGCGTCACCAACGGGATGATCACCGCCGCCGCGGTCTCCGCCGCCCGTTCGCCGAACAGAGGACGAAGCGCGACGATGACGCCGGCGAGCGGGAGGTCGAGCAGACGCGACCAGTGCATCGAAAGGCCGTCGGGCAGGTTCATCCGATGCTGGGAGACGTCGAACCAGCTTTGTCCTCCGAGCCAGTCGCGCACCTCGAGCAGGCGCATGGCGTCGTCGGGATCCCAGAAATGGAACGAGGCTATCGCTTTATGTTCGAGCGCGATCAGCGCCACGGCACTTGCCAGCCAGATGCCGAGCAGCCCGAGCCAATAACGGCGCTCGCCCGTCAGCATTGGAGATTCAGGCGGCCTTGAGCGCGCGGGGAACGGCGCGGACCGAGTTGAGCGCGGCCCGCTGATCTTCGGTCAGCGGCGTGCCGATCTCATCGTGCGCGCCTTCATCGCCCGCTTCATGATATTCCGCGTCCTCGTTGACCGCCCAGATGTCGTAATGATGGTCTTCGGCAAGGATGTTCCGCACGGTCAGCATCGCGGTCATCATCGCATGATCCTGGTTGTTGTAGCGATGCATGCCGTTGCGGCCGACGAGGTGGAGCGTCGGGTAATCATGCGCCAGCTCCGTCCGGATCGCCGCGACATTGGCGGCATAGACGTCGTCATAGACCGGATAGGCCTTTTCCTGCCGCACGACCGCGCCGCCCTCGACCGAGTCCGGGGAGCACAGCCCGAGCGCGGCCATCTCGCGCGTTGCGAGCGCGATCAGCTCCTCGTCGCTCGACGACCAGAGGCCGTCGCCTTCGAAGCAGAAATATTCGAGACCGACACAGGCAAGGCTCTCGTCGGGCACCATCTCTGGCGACCAGGAGCGGAAATTCTGGATGCGGCCGACCTTCACCGTGTCGTCGTGGATGTAGATCCAGTTATCCGGAAACAGGTCTGGGGAACGGATCATCAGCGCGACGGTCAGGAAGTCGCGATATTTGAGGTCGCAGGCTTGGGGCAGCGTCTGCGGCAGGGGATGGATGCGACCGAGCAATTCGCGGATCGGTGCGGAGGAGATCACGTGGCGCGCGCGGATGATGCGCTCGCCATCCGCGCTGGTGGCGGAGACGCGCCAGTCGTCGCCGTCGTGGCTGAGTTGCCTGAGCGCATGACCCATCAGCACCTGGTTGCCGCCCGCGACGACATGGTCGCGCGCGGCCTCCCACATCATCCCGGGCCCCTTGCGCGGATAGCGGAAGCTTTCGAGCAGGGTCTTGGCTTCCATGCCGTCATTGGGCTTGCGGTTTAGGCCGAGCGACCGCTTGATCCCGTCGAGCACCGCGCCGCCCAGGCTCAATCCCTTGATGCGCTGCGCGGCCCAATCGGCCGAGATGTCGGAGCAGGCCATGCCCCAGACTTTCTCGGTGTAGGTCTTGAAGAAGATCGAGAAGAGCTTTTTGCCGAACTGGTTGATCGTCCAATCCTCGAACGAGCGCGCTTCCTTCCTGGGGAAGGCCTTCCAGCGCAGGTAGGAGGCCATGCACAGCGTCGAGCGGATCACGCCGAGATTGCGCAGCGCTTCGAACGCGCGCAGCGGATAGGAATAGAATTTGCCCTCGTAATAGATGCGGCTCATCCGTGGGCGGGTGATGAAATCGTCGGGCAATATCTCGTTCCAGAGATCGACGACGGCCTTGCTCTTCGAGAAGAAGCGGTGGCCGCCTATGTCGAAGCGGAAGCCCTGATGCTCGACCGTGCGGCTGATGCCGCCGACATATCGGGTGTCCTTTTCGATCACCGTCACGCTGAGACCTGCCTTGGTTAGGAGGTAGGCCGCGGTCAGGCCGGCAGGGCCTGCGCCGATGATGGCGACGTCGACGGAAGGCTCGGGGGGCGTGCGCATGCGAAATGTAATGCGGGACAAGAGGTAACATATGGTTAAGCCGACATTCGCCATGTTCGGCTTTCGGTAGCGTGTTGAGAGGTTCAATTATGAGACGCCTGATCGCCCTTGCCGTGCTGGCGCCGCTAGGCGGCTGCGTCTCGACCGCCTCGCGCATCGTGATGGCGCCGGTGCATGCGGCGGGCTGGACGGTGGACAAGATGACCACCAGCCAATCCGAAGCCGACCACAACCGCGGCCGGCGCGAGCGCAAGGAAGAAGAACGCGAGCGCAAGCAGGCCAAGAAGGATGCCAAGCGGCAGCGCGAGCTGGAGAAGCAGCAGGCCAGATATAGCGATCCGGAGAATTGAGGATCTCCCCTGCGAAAAACGGGACCTCGCGAGGCCCGCGGGTCGCGCCCGTTCCTGAGATGCCGGCTTTTGCTGGCATGACGGGAAGTGCGACAAATTGTCCCGATTCGGATATAGTTGTCGCCTGACGAACGGAGGCCGCGCCTGGGAACGCTGCCGGACGCTCATGTGGGGGGACGATCATGCGCATCATCACGGTCGCCCTGGCGGCGCTCGCCTTACCGGCGCCTGCCGGGGCGGCGGACATTCTCGGCTTCGAAGGGGTCAATCCGGCCTATCCGTCGGGTTCGACCCAAATCCTCTATTTCTACGGTGGCGGGCTGAGCGGGGCGGGAACGACCGGCGCCAATTACGGGATCAGCTTCAGCGCGAATGCGGTCGCGGTCTGCCTGAACAGCACCACGACCACTTGCTCCAATGCCTCGACCGGCGGGCTCGTCCCGACGTCGAACAAGGGCGCGCTCGGCCTGGCCGCGAATGGCGTAGCGATCATGGATTTCTCGACCGCCTACACAGGCGCGGTCGGGTTCCGCTACGCGATCGTCGCGGGCGCGGGCTTCATCAAGGCGTATGACGGCGTCGGGGGGACGGGCACGCAGCTCGCCAATCTGACGCTTTTGCCCAATGCCACGGGGTGTCCGGCTTATTCGGCCACGCTCTGCACGTTCGGCCCGGGCGGGCTGGGCTTCCTGACCAATGTCCGCTCGCTGGTGTTCGGTGGGATGGCCGGCGGGGTGGTGTGGGACGATATCACGCTGGGCGGGGGCAACGATCCGCTGCCACCCCCGGCTTTGGGAGTGCCGGAGCCTGGGGCCTGGATGCTGATGATCACGGGCTTCGGGTTGGTTGGTGTGGCCTCGCGCCTCCAACGATCGTCATCCCAGCGAAGGCTGGGGTCTCGCGACGCTCGTGTGCCCAATCTTGCCTGAGATGCCAGCTTCGCTGGCATGACGAGGTAGTGGAAGGGCGGGTTCAGGCCGCCAGGTCGTACAGCTCGATCTCGCCCGACAAATAGAGATTGCGCGCCTTCGAGCGGCTGAGCTTGCCCGAGCTGGTGCGGGGCAGGGTCTTGGGCGGAACCAGTTCGACCACGCAGTTCATGCCGGTGATCGCGCGGACGCGCTCGCGGATCTCTTCGCGCAGGCGGGTGCGCTCGTCGGGATCGGTGGTACGGCACTGGACCAGAACGGCGGGCGTTTCCTCGCCGCCCGGCGTGGTGATCGCGAAGGCGGCGATGTCGCCCGCCTTGAAACCGGGAAGCTGCTCCACCGCCCACTCGATATCCTGCGGCCAATGGTTGCGGCCGTTGATGATGATCATGTCCTTGGCGCGGCCGACAATGTAGATGTAGCCGCCCGACATATAGCCCATGTCGCCAGTATCGAGCCAACCGTCGACGAGGCAGGCGTCGGTCGCCTCCTGGTCGCGGAAATAGCCGACCATCACCGACGGGCCACGGCACCAGACCTTACCGATCGCGCGATCGGGCAGCGGATTGCCGTCCTCGTCGCGAATCTGGATCTCCATGTCACGTGCCGGGATGCCGCAATTCACAACGGCGCGGTAGCGCTGCGGGCGGCCGACCAAAGCGGAGCCGCCGCCCGAAAGTTCGGTTTCCTCGACCAGCTCAACCACGATGCCCTCGCCCGGCGGCATGATCGACACCGCCAGCGTCGCCTCGGCGAGGCCGTAGGAGGGGAGGAAGGCCTTGGCGTCGAATCCGGCCTCGGCAAAGGCGTCGACGAACGCCTGCATCACGTCGGGGCGGATCATGTCCGCGCCATTGCCCGCGACGCGCCAGCGGCTGAGATCGAAGCGGTCGCTCGCCTTGGTCTGGCTCGACATGCGGCGCGCGCAGATGTCGTAGCCGAAGGTGGGCGAATAAGAGAGGGTGGTGCCGGGATTGCGGCTGATCAGGTCGAGCCAGGCGAGCGGACGCCGCGCGAAATCCTCGGTCTTGAGATAGTCGGTCGAGACCTGGTTCGCGACCGGCGAGAGCAGGCAGCCGACCAGGCCCATATCGTGATACCATGGCAGCCACGAGACACAGCGGTCGCCGGTCTGGACGTTCATGCCGATCGAGTGGGCGGCGAGATTGGACATCAGCGCGCGATGTGTGATCGCGACGCCGTGCGGGAAGCGGGTCGAGCCGCTGGAATATTGGAGATAGGCGATCGCGTCGGCATTCGCCTGGGGGAGGTCGACCGTCAGCGCCTCCGCCTCCGCCAGTTTCTCATAGCTCAACGCCTTGACGCCACGCGCCTCGGCGGCGGCCTGGGCCATCGTTTCCAGTTCCTGCGGGTAAAGCAGGAGGATCGGATCCGAGCTGGCCAGCTGGACCGCGAGCTGATCGATATAGGCGTCCTTGCCCCCGAAGGAGGTGGGAAGCGGCAGCGGCACCGGCCAGATGCCCGCATAAACGGCGCCGAAGAAGGCGGCTGCGAAGTCCGGACCGGTTTCGGCCAGCATCGCGATGCGCGCTCCAGGCTCGATCCCGCGCGCGATCAGGCGGCTCGCCGCGGCGAGCGCGTCGGCGCGCAATTCCGAGAAAGGATAAGCGCGAATGAGATTTCCGCGCGGGTCGTGGAAATTCAGGCCGCGCGTGCCGCCCGCGGCATAATCCAGCGCCTCGCCAAGCGTGGCGAAGTCCGCGAAGCGCCGGGGACGGGCATCATCGCTTGGCGTAGGCGTCCAATTCGTTTCCGCACCGGCCGTCTGCACCCTCGAACGTCTCCTCTCACGCGCCCACAGAATGAGCTAAAATAGCGTTTATACGTAAGCGACGGGCCGCGTTCAAATTCCGGCCCGACTGTGGCACAAAGATGGCGCATGTCACGCCGCAAATTCGCGTCTTCGGGCCGCGCCCCTAAAGCATTGGACCTTGCGGCCCTTAATGCGCTGGCCCTCGCCTATCTCGGAAAATATGCAACCACACGTCACAAATTGCGAACCTACCTCGCGCGGAAGCTCTCCGAACGGGGCTGGGAAGGCGAGGATGCGGCGCCGCTGGACGCGGTCGTCGAGCGGTGCGCCGAGCTTGGCTATGTCGACGACGCGCTCTTTGCCGAGGCGCGCGGGGCGGCCTTGATGCGACGCGGTTATGGTGCGCAGCGGGTCGCTGCGGCGCTGCGCGGGGCGGGAATCGACTCGGAAATCGCGGCCCCGGTGCGTGAGGTGGCGCGCGAAAACGCGCTCGAGGCCGCTCTGACCTTCGCGCGGCGCAAGCATATCGGTCCTTTCGCATCCGAATCGATTTCTCCGGACCGGCGCAGAAGAGACTTCGCCGCGATGCTCCGTGCGGGCCATCCCCCTGATATTGCGCGCCTCGTTGCCTACGCCGAGCCCGGGGCCGAGATCGCCCCGGCATGAACAAAAGTCAGCCGGCTACCGTTTTGGTCTTCCGAAATTTCACAAAAATGGTAGTTTGGACTATTCGTACTTAGGGTTACAGAAAATGAAGAGTGCCGATGTGGCGATGCTTGCCGCAACTGTTGGCATTGAGGGTGAGGCGCTGGGAACCGGGGCACGCGAGAGCGCGGATCAGGTTCCGGCCGTCGTCGCGTCTGGAAGCGTGAAGTGGTTCGACGCCACGCGCGGATTCGGGTTCATCGTCGGCGACAATGGCGAGGGGGATATTCTTCTCCATTTCTCGGTGCTGCGCGATCATAATCGCCGGACGTTGCCGGAAGGCACGCGCGTGGTGTGCGAAGTTGTGGAGCGTGACCGCGGGTTGCAGGCGCGCCGCGTCGTGAGCTTCGACCTCTCGACCGCGACCGGGCCGGACGCCGACCTGATCGCGCGCCGCAACGCCGACCGCGTCGATCCGACCCAGCTGGAAGGCGATGCCGGCCCGTTCGAGCCGGTGCGCGTCAAATGGTTCAACCAGCTCAAAGGCTATGGCTTCGTGGTCCGCCAGCTGGGCGGGATCGACATCTTCATCCATATGGAGACGGTGCGCCGCGCCGGCCTGAGCGGGCTGGAGCCCGATCAGCCGCTCCAGGCGCGCATCGCCGAGGGCCGCAAGGGGCCGCTCGCGGTGGTGATCGAGACGGTCGACTAGATCGCGCCACCCGTCAGCGAGCTGCGGGCAAGGCTATCTCGAACAGATAAGGCCAGTATTTTCCCGTGACATACAGCCGGTTGGTCTTTCTGTCATAGGCGATGCCGTTGGGAACTGCGCCGTCCGCGGTGGTGCCTGCTTTGTCCCACAGCGCCTGGACGTCGATCAGCCCCTTCACCCGGCCGCTTTTCGGATCGATGCGTGCGATCAGGGCGGTTTGCCAGATATTGGCCAATATCTCGCCATGCACATATTCGAGCTCGTTGATCAGCGCGAGCGGCTGGCCATTCAGCGTGACGTTCAGCCGGCGCGATACCTTCATCGTCTTCGGGTCGAGAAACCGTAGCGTGGGCGTGCCGTCGGACATGATGATGTTGCGGTCGTCCCGCGTCATCCCCCAGCCCTCGCCCGTATAGGTCCACGTGCCCGTCTGCCGCAGCGTCTTCAGATCCCAGACATAGCCCTGGCCGCCATGCCAGACGAAGCTGCGCAGCGTATCGCCCCAGTCGACGATCCCCTCGCCGAAATATTCCGGCGGAATCGCGATGCTCTGGACGGTCTTGCCGGTGGCGAGGGATTTCTTCTGGATGAAGCTGTGTTTCTCGAAGCCGGTGCTTTCGTAGAGCCACCCGTCGCGGATCAGCAGCCCCTCGGTGAAGGCGCTCGTATCGTGCGGATAAATGTGCAGCACGCGCGGCTGCTCGACGGGGACGGCGGCGGTCGCAGGAGAGACGAACAGGAGGGAAAGGAGGCGAAGAAGGCGACGCATCGACGCGCCGTAGCATAGCGCCTTTGGTCTGCGCCAGATAAGCGGACGCCGCCTGGCGCATACGCGGTTGCCGGGCGCACCCTTCGCGGCTAAGCGCGAAAATATGGGAATCCTGAAGAACACCTTCACCTGGTGGGAGGGTGCCGGGCTCGGCACCTGGCTGTTCAGCAAGCGCAATGGCAGCAAGGTCGGCACCGACGGCCTGGGCAACGCTTATTTCGAATCGAAGAAGCCGGTCGCCGGCCGTACGCGCCGCTGGGTGATCTATGCGGGCCCAAACGACGCGAGCCGCGTTCCGCCCGCATGGTTTGGCTGGCTGCACCATCAGACCGATGTGGTTCCGACCGATCTGCCCGCGCCGAAGCCATGGGTGAAGGACCCGGTGCCAAATCTGACCGGCACCGGCGCGGCCTTCCGCCCGGTCGGCGCGTTGGAGCGGGGCGGCAACCGCGCCGCTGCCACCGGCGACTATGAGGCGTGGAGCCCGAACTGATCCGATGAAAGCGCTCTTTCGCGAAAATATCGGCGAAGCGATCGTCGGGCTGCTGGTGGTGATCCTGGCCATATGGTTCGTGATCTTCGCCTGGGATCGTACCGGCGGCGGTGAGCGCGCCGGCTCGATCAAGATCAGCGCGATCTTCCCCAACGCGACGGGCGTGACCGCAGGCACCGACGTGCGCGTCGCGGGGCTCAAGGTGGGCAGCGTGACGCATCTGTCGCTCGATCCGCAAAGCTATCAGGTGAAGGTCGACATCGCGCTCAACCCCGACGTGAAATTGCCGTCGGACAGCAGCGCGGCAATCGCGTCCGACGGCCTGCTCGGCTCCAATTTCGTGTCGTTCACGCCGGGCGGCAGCACGACGCCGCTCAAGAGCGGTGACACGATCACGGACACGCAAGGGTCGATGGACCTGATGGCGCTGATCGGCCAGTTCATCAACAAGCCCAGCGCGCCCGCGGCTGGCGACGCTTCCGCTGCAGCCGGCGCCGCACCCGCGCCCAAGCCATGATCCCGCGCCGCGCCGGCATGCTGGCGCTGGGGCTTGCGGCGGCAGGTGCCATCGCCTGGACCGCGGTCTCGCAGACCGAGCAGGCGACGCCCGATCCGGGCGCGGCGCTCTCGCCCGATCCGCAACAGGGTAACAGCACCGACAGCGCACCCGCGCCCGAGCCGGCCAGGAAGGCCGCGCCGACTCCGCCGCCGGTAACGAGCGAGACGCCGATGGCCGAGCGGGTCGCGGTGATCGGCATGCTCAACAAGCGCAACGGCGTATCGCGCGATGCGACGCTGCACCCCGGCCAGGGCGTGCGCTGGGGCGATCTGATCATCCGGCTGCGCGCGTGCGAGACCACCGCCGACTGGGAGCCCGAGCAACTGACCGGGGCCTTCGTCCAGGCCGACAAGCGCGCGCCCGACGGCAATTGGCATCGGATCTTCTCCGGCTGGCTCTACAAGGAAAGCCCGTCACTGAACGTGGTCGAGGATCCGCTTTACGACGTCTGGCCCAAGAGCTGCACGATGCGGCACCCCGATATCGGGCCGGCGACGGTCGCGGCGACATCGTCAGGCGCCGCCCCGCGTTCGATCGCGAAGAAATCGGCGGGCGACGAGCCAGCCCCGGGGAAGGCGGCAGAGCCCAAGCCGAGCGCCGAATCCAACAACGCGACATAGGTGTCGCGCCCGACCTCGATCGTCCCGAGCGAAGCGAGATGCTCGGTCAGGAACTGGCAATCGAGCAGCTTGAATCCGCCGACCTTGAGCCGGGCCACCAGATGCGCGAGCGCGACCTTCGACGAATCGCGTGCGCGGCTGAACATGCTCTCCCCGAAGAAGGCCGCACCCAGCCGCACGCCGTAGAGGCCGCCGACGAGCCGGTCGTTCTGCCAGGCCTCGACCGAATGCGCGTAGCCGCGGCGGTGCAATTCGGCATAGGCCACCTCGATATCCGGATTGATCCAGGTGTCGGGGCGGCGCGCGGTCGCCTCCGCGCAGCAGGCGACGACATCCCCGAACGCCTTGTCGACGGTGATCGTGTATCGATCCGAACGGATCGTCTTGGCCAGAGAATGGGAAAGATGGAAACCGTCGAGCGGCAGTACGCCGCGCTTCTTGGGCTCGACCCAGAAGACATCGGCCGCATCGCGCGTGCTCGCCATCGGGAATACCCCGACGGAGTAAGCGCGCAGCAGCAGATCCGGGTCGAGCGCGGCCATTTGACGCGAATCTACCCCGATCCGCCTCTCGCGTGAAGCGCATCCCACCGCTAGAAAACCGAAATGAACACTTCTGAGATCGTACTGGTGCTGGCCCGGGCCGAGAATGGCGTGATCGGGCGCGACAACAAGCTGCCCTGGCACCTGCCCGCCGATCTGAAGCACTTCAAGGACATCACGAACGGCAAGCCAATGATCATGGGGCGGCGCACGTTCGAAAGCCTGCCCGGCCTGCTTCCCGGCCGCCGCCACATCGTGCTGACGCGCGATCGCAATTGGTCCGCTGCCGGCGCGGAGGTTGCGCACGACCTTGCCGGCGCGTTGGGGTTGGCGGACGATTCGGCGGTCTCGGTGATCGGCGGCGCGGAGATTTTCGCGCTGTTCCTCGACTGGGCGGACAGGATCGAGCTGACCGAAGTTCATGCCGATGTGGAGGGGGATGCGGTCGTTCCCGCGCCGGACATGAGCCTGTGGCGCGAGACGAACCGCATCTGGTACCCGGCCGAAGGCGACGCCCCGGCTTTCTCCTTCGTGACGCTGGAGCGGCGCTGACACCCCTCCCCTGGAAGAAAGGGGGCTTTGAGGCGCTGCCTAGATCTTCTGCGGGACCACCACCGTCGCGTCCGAGCCGAGTTGATAGAGGAATTGCTGGCGCTCGGGCGAAGCATGTTTGAGATGGCCGAGCCGCTGCATCTGGCCAGCGGTCAGGCGGAAGCGGGTATAACCTTTCTCGATCAGACAGGAATCGAGCACCTTCTGGAGCTGCTCGCTAATGTCCATCCACGTGGCATGCTTCACGCCCTCGACCAAAGTGGTCGTGTAGAGTTTGACATGTCCGGGACGCAGATCCAGCACTTCCCCGTTTTGCACGGCGATGCCGAGGAAGCCGGTCGGCATCGGTGGCAGCGGGTGTAGCGCGATCGGCGCGCCATAAGTGGCATTGGCGCATTCGAGCGCGTCGGCTCGATATTGGGCGAAAGTAACGCCGGGCTTTCCCCAGCTTTCATCGCGTTTCTTGACCTTGAGCGCGCCGACCGGCGTGCTGACGAGGGCAAGGCTGAGCGCGGCTACGGTGGCGAGACGAATATGCATCGGCATCGTCCTTTCACTAAGGGCGACCGGAACTTACGCGCTTCCGGACCCGGAAAAAAGGCGAAACCTGTCCATATCAGTACGGAAATCGGCCTGTGTGAGGGGAGAGGGGGAGACAGGCGCGCGCGGCTTTTCTATAGCGCGGCGCATCATGACGCTCTTTTCAAGCGGTGCGCCGCTGCCGCCCGATCTTCGCGGTGCGGTGATCGCGCTCGGCAATTTCGACGGCTTTCATCGCGGCCATCAGGCGGTGGTCGGACGCGCGGTCGAACGCGCACGCGCCGAGGGCCGTTCGGCCCTGGTCGCCACCTTCGATCCCCATCCGGCAGCCTATTTCCGGCCCGACGCGGCGCATTTCCGGCTGACCACGCTCGAGCAGCGCGCGGCCCTGTTTGCAGAGGCCGGCGCGGATGGAACATTGGTGCTGCGTTTCGACGCGGTGCTGGCGGCGCTCAGCCCGGAGTCCTTCGTCGCGGACGAGCTGGTCGGCTGCTTCGAGGCGGCGGGCGTGGTGACGGGCGAGGATTTCACCTTCGGCAAGGCGCGATCGGGCAATGTCCGGAGTCTGGCCGAGATGGGCCGCAAGCACGGGCTGGCCGCTGAAACGGTGGCGCCGGTTGCGGACGACGAGGGCGTGATCTCGTCGAGCCGGATCCGCGCGGCGCTGATCGAGGGCGATTGCGATACGGCGACGCGGCTGCTGACCCGGCCATTCGCGATCGCGGGCGAGGTGGTGCATGGCGACAAGCGCGGGCGCGAGCTCGGCTATCCCACCGCCAACATGGAGCTCGGCGACTATCTGCGTCCGCGCTACGGCATCTATGCTGTGCGCGCGCGGCTGGACGACGGCCGCGTGGTCGACGGCGTCGCCAACCTGGGCATAAGGCCGAGCTTCGATCCGCCCAGGGAATTGCTCGAACCCTATTTCTTCGATTTCGACGGCGATTTGTATGGCCGGCGGATCGAGGTTGGGCTGATTTCCTTTCTGCGCGGCGAGGCGAAGTTCGACAGCCTTGATGGGCTCAAGGCGCAGATGGCCGCCGATTGCGAGGAAGCGACGCGCCGCCTACATGCCGATACGTCGCCCTGAACTGGTTTCGGGGCCCACTGCGAGCGCCGCTCTTTCGGTGTTTGTTGCGCGGTGGATGCTGAAACAAGTTCAGCATGACGGATTCATTCGTTAGAGCGCCACCCCGACATGTCTGACTCTCCCGAAAAGCGCGACGCCTCCGCAAAAGATTGGCGCGACACAGTCTTCCTGCCGAAGACCGATTTCCCGATGAAGGCGGGCCTTGCCGCCAAGGAGCCGGCGATCCTGGCCAAGTGGCTGGGCGATAACCTGTACCAACAGCTGCGCGACAAGAGGAAAGGCCGCGAGCGCTTCATCCTGCATGACGGCCCGCCCTACGCAAATGGCGACATCCATATGGGCCATGCGATGAACAAGGTGCTGAAGGACATCGTCGTCCGCACCCAGTCGCTGCTCGGCAAGGACGCGCCCTACGTTCCGGGCTGGGACTGCCATGGTCTTCCGATCGAATGGAAGGTCGAGGAAGCCTATCGCGCCAAGAAGCAGAACAAGGACGAGGTGCCGGTCGACCAGTTCCGCTCCGAATGCCGCGCTTACGCCGCCAAATGGGTCGCGGTGCAGCGCGAGCAGTTCGAGCGGCTGGGCGTGATGGGCGAGTGGGACAATCCCTACCTCACCATGAATTACGCGTCCGAGGCGGTAATCGCGGGCGAATTGCTCAAGTTCGCCGAGACCGGCCAGCTCTATCGCGGCGCCAAGCCGGTGATGTGGTCGCCAGTCGAGAAGACCGCCTTGGCGGAGGCCGAGGTCGAATATGAGGACATCGTCTCGACGCAGATCGATGTCGCGTTCGAGATCGTCGAGAGCCCGATCCCGGAGCTGGTCGGCGCCTATGCGGTGATCTGGACGACCACGCCGTGGACGATCCCGGTCAACCAGGCTTTGGCTTACGGGCCGGATGTTGAGTACGCGCTGGTCGTCGCAACCGCTTATTGGGAAGGCGAAGGTGAGCAGCCGGAGTTCTCGCTCCCCTGGATGGAGCGACAATTTTTGGTCGCTTACGATTTGTTGGATGCCTTCCAGCAGCGACTGGACGCGGAGGTTCGCCGTTTTGCGCCGGCCGGCTTCCTTGCGGCCGTTGAGATGGCCGGCTTGAACAGTGCTGACACGGTGCGGGGGATCAGCGTGATCGGAGAGCGCGCGCTCGAAGGCTCGCATTTGCCGCGCATGTACGGTCCTGATGTGAAGACCACCTTCTACAAGGGCTCAGACCTCGCCGGCACCGTCGCACGCCATCCGATGCACGCGCTCGGGGGCTTCTTCGCCAAGCCGCGCCCGATGCTGCCCGGCGATTTCGTCACGACCGATAGCGGTACGGGCCTCGTCCATATGGCGCCCGACCATGGCGAGGACGATTTCCTGTTGTGCAAGGCGCACGGGATCGATCCGGTGTTCGCGGTCGAGGGCGACGGCAAATATCGCGCCGACTGGCCGTGGCTGGGCGGGCAGGGGAGCGTCATCAACCCCAAGTTCAACGCGCCGGACGGGCCGATCTGCAGCGATTTGCGCGAGGCGGGGGCGCTGCTGGCGGCGAGCGCGGATTATGCGCATAGCTATCCGCATAGCTGGCGGTCCAAAGCCAAGGTGATCTTCCGCGCGACGCCGCAATGGTTCATCGCGATGGACAAGCCGATCGCGCTGGAGATCGACGCGGTCGAGCAGCCGCCCGAAGTGGTGGCGGACGAGATCACTCTCGGCCACGGCAAGGGCAATGGCGCGACGCTCCGCGAACTCGCGCTCGACGCGATCCAGCGTACGCGGTTCGTGCCCGAGAAGGGGCGCAACCGGATCGGGGCGATGGTCGAAGGGCGGCCGGATTGGGTGATCTCACGCCAGCGCGCGTGGGGCGTGCCGATCGCGCTCTATGTCCACAAGGCGACGGGCGATTATCTGCGCGATCCGCAAGTGAATGCGCGGATCATCGCGGCGTTCGAGCAGGGCGGGGCGGATGCCTGGTTCGGGGCGGACCATCAGGCCTTGCTCGGGCCCGATTATGACGCGGCCGATTATGAGCCGCAGAAGGACATTCTGGACGTCTGGTTCGATTCAGGCTCGACCCACGCCTTCACGATCGAGGCGCGTTATGGCGAGGGCGTGCGGGCGGACCTGTATCTGGAAGGGTCGGATCAGCATCGCGGCTGGTTCCAGTCGTCGCTGCTGGAAAGCTGCGGCACGCGCGGGCGCGCGCCCTATGACGCGGTGTTGACCCACGGCTTCGCGCTCGACGGGCAGGGCCGCAAGATGTCCAAGTCGATCGGCAACGTGGTCGATCCGCTCAAGATCATCGGCGAGAGCGGCGCGGACATATTGCGGCTGTGGGTCGCGAGCACCGATTATTTCGAGGACGTGCGGATCGGCAAGGAGATCCTGGCCGGGACGTCGGATGCCTATCGCAAGCTGCGCAACACGTTCCGCTATTTGCTCGGCGCGCTCGACGGGTTCGAGGAAAGCGAAAAGCTCAAGGCAGCGGATATGCCCGATCTCGAGCGCTATGTGCTGCACCTGCTGAGCAAGCTCGACGCCGAGCTGCGGATCGCAACGGACGGGTTCGAATTCAACCGCTATGCGCGCGCGCTGAGCGACTTCTGCAACAACGATCTGTCGGCCTTCTTCTTCGATATCCGGAAGGATTCGCTTTATTGCGACGCGCCGGCGAACAGAAAACGGCGGGCGTACCGCACCGTGCTCGACATCCTGTTCCATGCGCTGGTGCGTTATGCCGCGCCGATCCTGTGCTTCACCGCCGAGGAAGTGTGGGGCACTCGTTTCCCGGATGCGGGTTCGGTCCACCTGCTCGAATGGCCCGAGGTCGATGCGGCCTGGGCGGACGAAAAGCTCGCGGCGCAGTGGGACGAATTGCGCTCGCTCCGCCAGGTGGTCAGCGCCGAGATCGAGCCCAAGCGGCGCGACAAGGAGATCGGCTCCAGCCTGGAAGCCAAGGTCGCGATCGGGCTGCCCGACGGCCGGATCCCCAACGTCACCATGGATGAGCTGGCCGAGTTGCTGATCGTGTCCGAGGCCGAGATCGACACGGTCGCGCACGGCCCGGTCGCGGTGGTGCACCGGTCGGATTATCATAAGTGCGGCCGGTGCTGGCGCCTGCTTCCCGAGGTGGAGGATGATGGCGATCTTTGCGGGCGGTGCACCGAGGTGGTCGGTGCGTAAGGTCGAGCCTAACTCACGGGAGACGGGGCGCAACCCGAGCGGCGGCCCTGCGGGCGAGCGACCGCCCCTCTCCCAACCCTCTCCCCCAAGGGGGAGAGGGCTAATGATCGGCTGGCTGGTCGCGATCCTGGCGTTCGCGGTCGACCAGCTCAGCAAATGGTATGTCACCGGGCCGCTCGCGCTGCCGCAGCGCGACAGCTACGAGATTTTGCCGATCTTCCGGCTGATGTGGGTCGGCAATCACGGCGTCTCGATGGGCAAGCTAGTCGCGAACAGCGACGCGCAGCGCTGGGCATTGACCTTGTTCACGGCCGGAATCGCCGCGTTCGTTGCCGTCTGGATGACGCGCGAGACGCGCCGGTTCGACCGGATCGCGCTCGGGCTGATCCTGGGTGGCGCGCTCGGAAATATCGTCGATCGGGTACGGCTCGGCTATGTGACCGACTTCCTCAACCTTCACTTCGGCGCATGGTCGCCCTTTTTGGTCTTCAACATTGCCGACGCAGCGATTAGCATCGGCGTAGCCTTTCTCGTGTTGCGCGCCATTTTCACGCGCGACACGGCCGCCCCCTCGGAGGAATAGAATGATCAAGCGTATCCTGGTCGCGGCGCCGCTGGCGATGCTGATGCTCGCCGGCTGCCATAGCGGCCCCAAGGGCGGCGTATTCGCCTCGCGCAAGGGCGTGCCCGACGAATTCGCGGTCGGCCGCGCCGCGCCGCTGACCGTGCCGCCCGATTTCGCGCTTGTGCCGCCCAAGCCCGGCCAGCCGCGCCCACAGGAGGCCGACAGCTCGACCCAGGCGCTTGCCGCGCTCTATGGCGGCCCGCGCCCGACCAGTCAGGGCGAGGCGGCATTGCTGCAGGCGGCAGGCGCGCCGGCACAGCCGGGCATCCGTTCGGAAGCGGGCGCGGACGATACGACGGTGGTCAACAAGGGTCAGAATACCCAGCAGATCCTGAAAGCACCGCCGAGCACGGACAGTTCGGCCAACGCCACGGTGCCGAAGTAAGATCATGAGCACGCGGGAGAGCGGGGTCGATTCAATCGATCTCGTTATCCTGCCGCCGTCGCGCGACCTGGGCGACGGTTTCACCGTCCGCCGCGCACTGCCGCAGCCGCAACGCCGGATGGTCGGCCCCTTCATCTTCTTCGACCAGATGGGGCCGGTCGAACTGCGCGACGGGCAGGGGCTGGATGTGCGCCCGCATCCGCACATCGGCCTCGCCACCGTCACTTACCTGTTCGACGGCGAGATCATGCATCGCGACAGCCTGGGTTCGGTCCAGCCGATCCGTCCGGGCGAATTGAACTGGATGAATGCGGGCGCGGGGATCACGCATAGCGAGCGCAGCCCCGATGCCGCGCGCCATGGCGGATCGAAATTGTTCGGCCTCCAGCTTTGGGTGGCGCTCCCCGCCGACCAGGAGGAAAGCGCGCCGAGCTTCCAGCATTATGATGCGGACGCGATCCCGGCCGGCGAGATGGATGGCGTGACGATACGCCAGATGGTCGGGCGGATGGACGGGCTGGCGGCGCCGGTGAAGACATTGTCCGAGATGGTCTATGCCGAAATCGCGATGCCGCCGGGGACGCGCTATCGGGTGCCGTCGGGACAGATCGAGCGCGCTTTCTATCTGATCAGCGGCGGGGTGACGGTCGACGGGCAGCCGTTCGGACCGAGCGAACTCGTGATCCTCAAGCCCCATGCCGAGATCGTGCTGGCGAGCGAGACGGGGGCGGGGCTGGTGCTGGTCGGCGGCGAGCCCTTCCCAGAGCAGCGCTTCATCTACTGGAATTTCGTGTCGAGCCGGGCCGACCGGATCGAGCAGGCCAAGCAGGACTGGCGCGATCAGACATTCGCGAAGGTGCCGGGTGAGCAGGAGTTCATCCCGCTACCCGAGGACCCGCCCAGACCGGTACGGTATCCTTAGCGGCTGACGCCTCCATTCCGTCATCCCCGCCAAGGCGGCGATCCATATTGGCTGGCTTCGAGGAAGAATCCGAAGGTTTGGAAATATGGATTCCCGCCTTGGCGGGAATGACGGAAAGTCAGGCGGCCACCGCTAGCTGCAAACCCTTGCCGGGCTCAACCAGCACCTCCAACGCGTCATAGCCGGGTATCGTCGGATTATCCGTCTCGATCGGGTGCGTGTGGGTCGCGCCGATCACGATGCAGGCCATGCCGGCTGCCTTTGCGGCGGCAATGCCGGCGGGCGCGTCCTCCCAGACCAGACAATCCTCAGGCGGCACGCCCAGCAGGTTGGCTGCCATCAGGAAACAGTCGGGCGCGGGCTTGCCGTTGGCGACGTCGTCGGCGGTGACCAGCAGCGGCGGGACCGGCAAACCGGCGGCCTCGATCCGCCGCAGAGCCAAGTTGCGCGGTGCGGACGTCACCAGTGCCCAGCGATCGGCGGGTAGCGCAGCCAGAAACGCCTCCGCCCCACTGATGGCCGTGATGTCGTCCACATCCTCCATCTCGGCGATCGTCAGCGCCTCATATTCCGCCTCGACGTCGAGATGGGCCGGGCCCCAGCGGCGGATCGTCTCGATCGCGCGCATACCGTGCATGTGCTTGCGCATTTCCTCGAAATCGACGCCGTGGCGCGCCGCCCAGGCACTCCAGGCGCGATTGGCCGAGGGAATGCTGTCGAGCAGGGTGCCATCCATATCGAAAAGGAAAGCGGCAAAGGTGCGCCCGAGCGGCAAATCGGCCATTTTGATCCCTGCTACTATCGAAAGATAAGCCGGCCCTAGTCCTTCGATGAATGGTTCGCCACCGTCACAAGCCTTATAGTCGGCTGACCAGTTTGATCGGGGGGGTTAGAGACTCCGATCCTGCCGGCGGAGAGACCCCAAACTCTCCGCCGGTAATGTTTCCAGGACATGCAAGAGCTATCCGGCGCTAGCCGCGGCTCAGCGCGCGACGCAGCCCGGGGCCGTCGATCGCCCCTTCCGCCAGCTTCGCCAGGATCAGCGCCGAAAGCTGCGCGCGCTCGACGAAGCTTCCGCCCCAGGCGAATTCGCGTTCGCTGTGAATGTCGCCCCCGCGCACGCCGAGCGTGTCGATTCCGGGGAGGCCGGCGGCGAACAGATTATTGCCCTCGCATACGCCGCCGGACGGGGCCCAGGCGAGCGACTGACCGATCAGCGCGCCTGCTTCGCGTACGGCCTCGAACAAAGCCTGCTGCGCGGGCACGAAGGGCTTGGGTTTGCGCGTGATGCCGCCATGCAGTTCGGCCTCGATCCCATCGCCGTGGCCCTCAGCCAAAGCCTCCTCGATCGCCTGCATAAGCCAGGCTTCGGCGTCGGCATCGGGCAGGCGCGCATTGAAGCGCAGCACCGCGATATCGGGCACCATATTGAGCGGTGCGCCACCGTCGATCCGGGCGACGTTGACCGTCACGCCCTCGCGCAGGCCGTTGAGCGCAGCGAGCGCCTGCGCGATGCGGGCGGCGGCGAGGATGGCGTTGCGGCCGCTGGCGAAATCCCGCCCCGCATGCGCGGCGCGGCCGGTGACGCGGACGTGGAAATTGCCCGATCCCTTGCGCGCCGACACCAGCGTGCCGTCGGCGAGCGCGGGTTCGTAGGTCATGCCGACATGCGCGGATGCGCCCAGTTCTGCGAGCAAAGGCGCGGACGCGAGCGATCCTGTTTCCTCGTCGGGGGAGAGCAAGGCGGTATAGCCCAGCCGCGCGGCGAGCGGATGCGTTTCGAACGCGGCAAGCGCGGCCAGCATCACGCTGATGCCGCCCTTCATGTCGGCGATGCCGGGCCCGTGCAGCGCGCCATCGGCGCGCGTCCCGACGGTGCGAAACCGCGTCTCAGCGGGGTAGACCGTGTCGTAATGACCGGTCAGCGCGATCTGGACGGGCGCGTCCGGCCGCACGCGCAGGCGCAGCGCATCGCCGGTCGAAACCGCGCGGAGCGTTCCGTCGGCAGCAATCTCTTGCGTGTCGCCAAGGGGGATGCGCTCGACCGGACCGATCGTTGCCATCGCCGCGGCAAGGCGGGCAGCCATCTCCTCCAGGCCGGCGAGATTGCGGCTGCCGCTGTTGATCGCGCACCAGCCGACGGCGCGCGTGACGATCGCGTCGCCGCCCGCCGCCAGCCCATCGAGCATCGCCCGATCGTCCGGCGTGAGCGTCAGCATGTCAGACGTGATGTTCGTGCGCGAAGGCCGCGGCGGCGCCGTACAGCCCGGGCTGCGGGTGCGTGATGAGCTTGACCGGAATGTCGGACATCATCCGTTCGAACCGGCCCTTGGCGACGAAGCGCTGCGCGAATCCCGATCGTGGAAGATGGTCAGCCAGGCGCAGGCCGAGCCCACCCGCGATCACGACGCCGCTGGCACCCTGGGCGAGCGCGATATCGCCCGCGACCGCGCCCAGGGACAGGCAGAAACGGTCAAGCGCGGCTGCCGCCAGGCTGTCGCTGCCCTCCATCGCGGCGGTCCACAGGCTCTTGTCGTCGATCTGCGCGACGGTGCGCCCTTCGAGCACCGCGAGCGCGCCATAGATGTTGTTGAGGCCCGGCCCCGACACGACCCGCTCGGCCGAGACGCGACGAAAGCGATTGCGCAGCTGCTTCAGGATATTGTCCTCGATCGGATCGAGCGGGGCGTAATCGATATGGCCGCCCTCCGTCTCACCGACATGATAATCGTCCTCGGTACGCAGCACATAGGCCACGCCGAGACCGGTGCCGGGCCCGACAACGCTGACAGCGCCCTTTGCAGGCAGATCGGTTTCCGGACCGCACAGATGGCGCAGATGCTGGCTGTCGCAGCGCGCGACCGCATGCGCCACCGCGCCGAAATCGTTGACCAAAGTATAGCGGTCGACGTTGAGTTTTTCAGGGATCAGGGCGGGGCGGATGATCCAGGGATTGTTGGTGAGCTTGAGCACCTCGCCATGGATCGGCCCGGCGATCGCGATCGCGGCGTTGCGGGGCAACGGCTCCTTCTGCTCGTGCGCGAAGGCTTCGAGCGCGAGCTGGAGGCTGGCATGTTCCGCGGTCTTATACGTCGATTCCGGCGCAAGGCTGGTGACGCGGCCATTTTCGACTTCCGCGATCGCAAAGCGCGCGTGGGTTCCGCCAATATCTATCGCAACAAGTTTGGTCGCCAATTCATCCACCTTTCGGCACTGTCATCGTGCCCTGGCAGGGGGCCTAGCGGAACGACGCGATTATGGAAGCAACTTTCGCATTTTTGCGCCGCTTTAATGCCGCGCTGTGTCAGAAAATTGCTGCGCAGCATCACAAACGGCCAACCAGCGGGCCCGTTCGGCTTGCGCGTCGGCCAGGGCGCGATGCGCGGTCGCCATCTTCGGTAGCGCCGCGATCGCGGTGACGCGAAGTCTTTCGACCTCCTCCGCGTCCACACGCCGATCGTCCGACTTTCCCTGGAGGATGGCGCATATCGCCTCACGCTGCACCTCATCGGTATCGCGCAGGCGCAGGGCGTGGCGCGGCAGGCCAGCGGCGCGGAGCAGGGCGCTCAGCCACTTGCCATCCCATGACGGCGCGCTGGCGGTAAGGTCGTGACCCGACAGCGTGGCGACCATGTGCCGGGCAAGCGCCTCATGAGGCATGCCGTCGCGCAGGAGCAGGTCGCGCGGGATATGATGGATCGCCTCGGCCTCGCTGTCCCAATCGTCCCAGCCGGGGGCGGGACTGATGAGATGGGTTTCGGACGCACCATCCTCGAACACCCATGCAACCTCGATCGGATAGGAATGACGGGCGAGCGACGAGGCTTCGAAGTCGAGAAAGGCGATCATTTGCCAATGTAACACGCGGTGAGTGGTTGCGGCTCCGCGCGATATGCGGCGGTCTGTAAGACGTCCAAATTCGTCATGCCGGACTAGTTCCGGCATCCAACGGAAGGGAGGGCTCAAGCCGCGGCGTGGATCCCGGAACAAGTCCGGGGTGACAATTCCAAAACTAACGTCCGAGCATATGATCGACGAGCGCGCCGAGGGTGGCAAAGCCGCTGGCCTTGAGGGCGGTCACGCCGTCGCGTGACGAGGCGGGGAGCAAGGCCCGGCCGAAACCGAGCTTGGCGGCTTCCTTGAGGCGGAGCGGAGCGTGGGCAACGCCGCGTACCTCACCCGACAGGGCGATTTCGCCGAAGGCGACCGTGTCGGCGGAAATCGGGCGTTCGGCGAGCGCGGAGATGAGTGCGGCGGCGACCGCCAGATCCGCGCCGGGATCGGCGATGCGATAGCCGCCCGATACGTTGAGATAGACCTCGCAGGTCGAGAAGCTGAGCCCGCAGCGCGCCTCGAGCACCGCGAGGATCATCGCAAGGCGGCCGCCATCCCAGCCGACCACCGCGCGGCGCGGGGTGGCGCCGCTGGCGAGGCGCACGACCAGCGCCTGGATCTCGACCAGCACGGGGCGCGTGCCTTCCATCGCGGGGAAGACGGTCGCGCCGCTGACCTCGTCGCCACGCTGGGTCAGGAACAGAGCGGAAGGGTTGGCGACCTCCTCCAGCCCCTTCTCCGCCATCGCGAAGACGCCGATCTCGTCGGTGCCGCCGAAGCGGTTCTTCACCGCGCGCAGGATGCGGTAGAGATGGCTGCGCTCTCCTTCGAAGCTGAGCACGGTATCGACCATATGTTCGAGCACGCGCGGGCCTGCGATCGAACCGTCCTTGGTGACATGGCCGACCAGCACAAGCGCGGTCCCGCGATCCTTGGCGTAGCGGATCAGTTCCTGCGCGGAGGCGCGGACCTGGCTGACCGTGCCGGGCGCGCCCTCGATCAGGTCCGAATGCATCGTCTGGATCGAATCCACGACGAGCAAGGCGGGCGGGGCGCCATTATCGAGCGTGGTGAGGATGTCGCGCACGGAGGTCGCGGTCGCGAGCTGGACGGGGGCATTGCCGAGCCCCATGCGCCGCGCGCGCAGGCGGACCTGATCGGCGGCTTCCTCGCCCGAAATATAGGTGACGCGCGATCCCGCCTCCGCAAGCCTGGCCGCCGCCTGGAGCAGCAGCGTCGATTTGCCGACGCCGGGATCGCCGCCGATCAAGGTCGCCGATCCGGCGACGAGCCCGCCGCCCAAGGCCCGGTCGAGCTCGGCCATGCCGGTCACCAGCCGATCGGGGAGCGCCACGTCGGCGTCGAGGCCGCTGATCGCGATCGCGCGGCCGCCGGAGCGAAGATCATGCTTGGCCGCGAACGGCGTGACCACGCCGCCGCCCGCCTCCTCGACCATCGTGTTCCACTCGCCGCAATCGACGCACTGGCCCTGCCACTTGGTCGATACGCTGCCGCACAATTGGCAGACGTAGCGGCGCTGCAGCTTGGCCATTTCAGGATCTCCGAAAAGTCGAACGAAGCAAGAACATAATCACGTGCGGGCGATCTGGCAATCGCGGCGCTGGCCATGCTCCATTTTAGCTTCTAATCTGACCGCCATGGCGTTCCTGCGCACCCTCTTCTGGATCGCCGTCACGGTGATCGTGGTGGTATTCTCGGTCCACAACTGGACGCCAGTGTCGGTCAACCTGTTCGGCGATACGGTGGTCGAGACCAAGATGCCGATGCTGCTGCTGATCGGTTTCCTGATCGGCTTCGTACCGCTTTATGCCTGGCATCGCGCGGTCACGTGGCGGCACAGCCGCAAGCTTTCGCAGATCGAGCGGACGCCGCCGGCGGCAATGACGCCTCCGCCCGCCGCCGGCCCCACCCCCGGGGCCACACCTACGCAAACGCCGATTGGCGACCCCTTTCAGGACGATTGATGTCGAGCCCGATTTTCGTTGCGATCGATACCCCTGACCTTGCCCGCGCGGTCTCCCTCGCCGAAAAGGTCAAGGGGCATGTGGGCGGGCTCAAGCTGGGCCTCGAATTCTTCTCGGCGCACGGCCATCAGGGCGTGCGCGAGATGGGGCAGGTCGGCCTGCCGATCTTTCTCGACCTCAAGCTGCACGACATCCCCAATACGGTCGCGAGCGCGATCCAGGCGCTGCACGGGCTCGAACCGTCGATCCTGACGATCCATACCGCGGGCGGCCGTGCGATGATGGAGGATGCGAAGGCGGCCGCGCCCGAAACCACGCGGGTGGTGGGCGTCACGGTGCTGACCAGCCTCGACAGCGATGATCTGCATTCGATCGGCGTACAGGGCGGCGAGCATGACCAGGTCGAGCGGCTGACCGGCCTCGCGCGCGAGGCCGGCTTGGACGGCGTGGTATGTTCGGGCTTCGAGGTCGCGGCGGCGCGCAAGATGTGGCGCGATGGCTTTTTCGTCGTGCCGGGTGTGCGCCCGGCTGGCGGCGCGGTCGGCGACCAGAAGCGCGTGATGACCCCGCGCAAGGCGCTCGACAATGGTGCGTCGATCCTGGTGATCGGCCGCCCGATCACGCGGGCGGAGGATCCGGACGCGGCCGCGCGCGCGATCGCCGCCACGCTCTGATTTCGACCGGCGCGTCCCGTCGCGATTGCGCTTGCGTCGACCCCTGACTAAGGCTGACATCGATAGACAATTTGCGTTCAGGAGAGATTGGGGCATGAAAATTTCAAAGATGCTGGCGACGGCAGCGATCGTCGCGCTGGCTGCGCCCCTGGCCGCCGCGGCCGGCCCCGATCCGCTCGCCTGGCAGAACAAGGCGCTCTCCGCCGATGCCCGCGCCAACCTGCTGGTCAGCGCGATGACGCTCGACGAGAAATTGCTGGTCGTGAGCAGCCATTACGGCACGCAGGTCGAGTGGAATAAATATCGCTTTCCGGAGGCCCGCCGCCAATCGGCCGGCTTCGTCCCCGGCGTGCCGCGGCTCCATTTCACGCCACAATGGCAGACCGACGCGGGAAGCGGCGTGGCGACGCAGGGCGTTGCTGCCGAGGATCTGCAGCGCACCGCGCTTCCGGCAGGTATCCTGACCGCATCGACCTGGGACCCGGACATGGCGGTCAAGGGCGGCGCGATGATCGGGGCGGAGGCGCGCGCGTCCGGCTTCAATACAATGCTCGCGGGCGGCGTGGACCTGCTGCGCGAACCCGGCAATGGCCGCAATTTCGAATATGGCGGCGAGGATCCTTTGCTCGCAGGAACGATGGTCGGTGCGATCGTGCGCGGCATCCAGTCCAACCACATCATCACCACGGTGAAGCATTACGCGTTCAACGATCAGGAAACACGCCGCACCACGGTCAATATCCTGATCGACGAACCTTCGGCGCGCATGTCCGATCTGCTCGCCTTCCAGATCGCGATCGAGCAAGGGAACCCCGGCTCGATCATGTGCAGCTACAATCTCGTCAACGGCGAGTGGGCCTGCCAGAACCCGTGGCTGCTGAACAAGGTGCTGAAGGGTGACTGGGGCTATAAGGGCTTCGTCATGTCCGATTGGGGCGGCATGCACGACACGGTCAAGAATGCGCTTAACGGGCTCGACCAGGAAGCGGGGGTCCAGAATCCCAGCGACTATGTCTACAAGGATAAATTGAAGGCTGCGATCCAGGACGGGCGCGTGCCGATGCGCGTGCTCGACGACAAGGTACGCCGCATCGCGCGCGCGCTGATCTCGAGCGGCGCGGTCGACAATCCGCCGACCCCCGACAATGTGATCGACTTCGCGGCGCATGAGGCGGTTTCGCAGGCCGACGCGGAGAATGGCATCGTCCTGCTCAAGAATGAAGGGCGCGTCCTGCCGCTCGCCGGATCGGCCAAGAAGATCGCGATCATCGGAGGCCATGCCGATGTCGGCGTGCTGACCGGTGGCGGATCGGCCCAGGTCTATCCGCGCGGCGGCTCCCCCGTTCATGGCGAGGGGCCGAGCCACTGGCCCGGGCCCCACGTCTATGCGCCCTCATCGCCGATGAAGGCGCTGCAGGCCGAGCGGCCTGACGCCGCGATCAGCTTCGCGAGCGGGCGTGACCTGGATCAGGCGGCGGCGACCGCCAGAGATGCGGATGTCGCGATCGTGTTCGTGACGCAGTGGACAGCGGAAGGCATGGATTTCCCGCTGACGCTGCCCGAAAACCAGGATGCGGTGGTCGACGCGGTCGCCCGCGCCAACCCCAACACCATTGTCGTGCTCGAAACCGGCGGTCCGGTGCTGATGCCCTGGATCGATCGCGTGAAAGGCGCGGTCGAGGCCTGGTATCCGGGCAGCAAGGGCGGCGAGGCGATCGCGCGCATCCTGACCGGCAAGGTCAATCCGTCGGGCCATCTTCCGGCGACGTTCGGGGCAGCTGCGACCGATTGGCCGCGCGCGACGATCGACGGCGAGAAGCGGGGCGAGAAGGAGATATTCGACGTCCGCTTCAGCGAGGGCGCGGCAGTCGGCTATAAGTGGTTCGACAAGAACAATATCAAGCCGCTCTTCCCGTTCGGCCACGGCCTGTCCTACACCAATTTCACGCAAGGCGGCCTGAAGGCGGCGGCCAAGGGCGGAACGATCACGGCGAGCTTCAGCGTCCGCAATGTCGGAAGCGTCGCGGGCAAGCAGGTGGTGCAAATCTATGTGTCGCCCGTGGCCGGCGGATGGGAAGCGCCCAAGCGGCTGGGCGGCTTCGCCAAGCTCGACCTTGCGCCGGGGCAGTCGAAGAGCGCGACCGTCACGATCGACCCGCGCCTGCTCGGCATGTGGGACGAGAAGCGGCCCGGCTGGACGATCAAGCCGGGCAAATATCGTGTGACGCTGGCAACTTCCGCGACGGACAAAGGCAACAGCGTGATCGTGATCCTGCCGGGATCGCATCTCGCCGCAGGGCGCGGCGTGCGCAAATGAGGCGAGGCGCCGCGTGAGCCGGCAGGCGGATCGCGGCGCTTCTTCGGATCGCGGGGTCCGCTAACGCCTTTCCTGTCATACGTTTGTCACACATGCCTGCTGCGCTCGCGGCATGGCAACGATAGCGGTCTATTCTTCGAAGGGCGGGGTCGGAAAGACCACGCTTGCAGTCAATCTGGCCTGGGCTGCGGCGGCACTTTCCAGCCGTCGGACCCTGTTATGGGATCTGGACGCGCAAAGCGGCGCGAGCTTCATCCTCGCCCCCAACCGCAAGGCAGGCGACGAGGCGCGCGCGGTGATCGAGCGCGATCTCAGCCCACGCAAGCTTATCGTACCGACCTCTATCCCCAATCTGGACCTGCTGCCCGCCGACGCGTCGCTGCGGACGCTCGACGTGCTCTTCTCAGAGATCGACAGCAAGAAGCGCCTGCTCCGGATCAGCGAGGCGCTCGACAAGGATTATGACAGGATCATCGTCGATTGCCCGCCGGGCCTGGGCGTGACCGCCGACCAGGTGATCCGGAGTGCCGACCTTATCCTGCTGCCCGTCATTCCCTCGACCCTGTCAGGGCGCGCCGCCGACGAGCTGAGCGCTCATCTCGGCTACAAGAAGGGTGCGCCGTCGCTGTTGCCGGTGTTCAACCTGGTCGATCGCCGCCGCAGCGCGCATCGTGCGGCGCTGGACGCGATTCCGGGCCGCCATGCGCTGCCAATGGCAAGTCTGGTCGAGCAGATGGCCGATCGTCATGCGCCCGTGGGCGTCTATGCGCCGCGCGCGCCGTTCGTGCAGGCGCTGGGCGCATTGTGGCGCGAGGTGGAGGCACGGCTGGCGAAATCGTAAATCGCCGCGAAACAAGGCCCTATGCCCACCGGCACCGCCAGCTCGCCCCGGGAAAGATCCGTTTTGGTAGAAATACGGGGGCCTTCGATCATGCGCCTTTAATTGGAAACGCCAATGTTAACCAATGTTAGTCCTGGATGGAGTGCGGGGGTCCGTACGCTTTTTTCGGGAGGAGCTTGGGGTAGGTTCATGTTGAATTGGTTCGAAAAACACGCGCCGATCAGGACGAAGTTCCGGTTTCTGCTCGCCGTCTACTCGCTGATCGGGTTGGTCATGGCGGGCGCGGGTTCCTACGCAGCCGCCCACGCGGAAGGGATTAATCCCAGCCTCTTCATCGCCATTCTTGCTGGCGGGGCGCTGTTGTTGGCCGGCGTTACCTTGTTGGCGGGCAAACTCATCTGCACACCCTATGTGCATACCGTGCTGCGCATGGAAGCGCTGGCAGCGGGCGACCTCGACAGCCCGATCGCCTATACCGACAACCGGGACTGTGTCGGCCGCATGACGCAGGCGATGGCCGTCTTCCGCCAGAGCATGGAGAAGGTCACCGTTGTCGCGCAGGAGCAGTCGCTGGTGCAGAACGCGCTGGCGACGGGGCTCGATCTTCTTGCGAGGGGGGATCTCACGCATCGCATCGAGATTGCGTTTCCGGCGGAATATGAACTGCTCAAGCGCGATTTCAACAAGGCGATGGACGAGCTTTCGGTAGCGCTTGGCGCGGTGGCCCAGTCGAGCGGCGGCGTGCACACCGGCGCGGGCGAGATCAGTCAGGCGTCGAACGACCTTTCGCGCCGCACCGAGCAGCAGGCCGCGAGCCTCGAAGAAACCGCCGCGGCGATGGACCAGATCACCACCACCGTGCGCGAGGCCGCGCAGAGCGCAGCACGCGCCAACAAAGTGGTCGTCCAGGCGCGCCAGGAAGCCGAGCATAGCGGCGAGATCGTCGGCCGCGCGATCGAGGCGATGGGCGGAATCGAGCGGACATCCGCCGAGATTTCAGAGATCATCAGCGTGATCGACGGCATCGCCTTCCAGACTAACCTGCTCGCGCTGAACGCGGGCGTCGAGGCGGCCCGCGCGGGCGATGCCGGCAAGGGCTTTGCGGTGGTCGCTTCCGAAGTGCGCGCGCTTGCCCAGCGCTCGGCCGATGCCGCCAAGGATGTCAAAGCGCGGATCACCGCCAGCTCCGAACAGGTCGATGCCGGCGGTGATCCGCGCTTT
>Ga0207705_10000475_pt1 | contig 34403 bp, 36 predicted proteins | sample KBSC13metaG_FD_184314 | JGI IMG/M metagenome (GOLD analysis project Ga0207705, IMG submission 184314) | Corn rhizosphere microbial communities from Kellogg Biological Station, Michigan, USA - KBS C1-3 metaG (SPAdes) (version 2) | ecosystem: Host-associated > Plants > Roots > Rhizosphere > Soil ... | reverse complement strand
TTCCCGCTTGGGAGCTAAGCTTAGCTCGACGGCAGGTGGTTCGACACGTTGTTGAACGTGGTGTTCAGCTTGTTGCCGATGCCCTGCATCGCGCCAATGGCCGCAACGGCGATGAGCGCCGCGATCAGGCCGTATTCAATGGCGGTCGCGCCCTCTTCATTTTTGATCAGCTTCAGAAACTTGCTCATGGTCTTCGCTCCTAGGTTCCAACCAGTGGCGGCGAACCGCCCCCTGACCCTGCATGTCCTTCGCAGGATTTGTGGACCCTACCCCTCGAGCGGTTGAGAAAGTGTTACTCCGAAAGGTTGCGCGGAAGTTAAAATGATGAGCGGCAAACCCCTCAGTTCAGACGATCTTCTGACCGGTTTGCTGCCAGTCTTTCAGGAAGCCCGCAATACCGGAATCGGTCAACGGATGCTTGAACAATTGCCAGATGATCTTGGGCGGCGCGGTCATGACATCGGCGCCGATCTTGGCCGCCTCGACCACGTGCATCGGGTGGCGAACGCTGGCGACCAATATCTGCGTGCCGAAGTCGTAATTGTCGTAGATCAGGCGGATGTCGGCGATGAGCGCCATGCCGTCGAACCCCACATCGTCATGGCGGCCGACGAACGGCGAGACGAAGGTGGCGCCGGCCTTGGCGGCGAGCAGCGCCTGCGCGGCCGAGAAACACAGCGTGACGTTGACCATCGATCCGTCACCGGTCAGCGCCTTGCAGCTCTTCAGGCCCGCGGGAGTCAGCGGCACCTTGATCGCGATATTGTCGCCAAGCTTCCGGAGAACCTCGGCCTCGCGCATCATCCCGTCATAGTCGAGCGCGACGACCTCGGCGGATACCGGGCCCTCGACGACTCCCGCGATCTCCTTGACGACCTCCAGGAAGTTGCGTCCCGACTTGTGGATCAGGCTGGGATTGGTCGTGACCCCATCGAGCAAGCCGGTGTAGGCGAGCTCGCGGATTTCGTCGATTTCGGCAGTGTCGGCAAAGAATTTCATGGAGTTTGCGTGCGCCCCGGCTTTGTTGAATGAACCGGCAATAGCGGGCGCAATTGCACCCGTCATCCGATTCGGGAGATTGGGGATGAGCGAGCACGTCAAGGTCGAGCGCGGCGGCGGCGTGCTGGCAATCACGCTCAACCGGCCCGAGCGCCGCAATGCGATTACCGTCGCGATGTACGCCGCGCTCGCCGACGCCATCGAAAGTGCGGCGACCGATCCGGATGTTCGCGTGATTACCATCCGCGGCGAGGGACAGGATTTCGCGGCCGGCAATGATCTGGCCGACTTCCTGGCCACCGAGCAGCGGGCGGACGAGGAGATTCCGGTCTGGCGTCTGCTGCGTCTTCTGGCCGCGAACCAGGTGCCGCTGGTGGCGGCGGTGCATGGCAATTGCGTGGGCATCGGCACCACGATGCTGCTTCACTGCGACCTTGTCATCGCGGATGACAGCGCCCGCTTCTCGATGCCGTTCGTCGATCTCGGGCTGGTTCCGGAGGCCGCCAGCTCCCTGCTCTTCCCGCGGCTCGCGGGAAGGCGGCGCGCGGCGCGCTACCTATTGTTGGCCGAGGTATTCGGGGTCGATGAGGCGATGGATATCGGCCTCGTCAGCCATCATGCCGGCGAGGGGCTGTTGGCCGCTCGTCTTGAGAAGGTCATCGACGCATTGCTGGCCAAACCGCCCGAGGCCATGCGCCAGACCCAGCGGCTGCTTCGTATGGGCGCCCCCGACGACGTCCTCGAGCGGATGAAGCTGGAAAGCGGGTTGTTCGCGGAGCGTCTCGCTTCTGCCGAAGTGAAGCAGGCAATTGCCGCTTTCTTCCAAAGGCGCCGAGCTTAGCTACTCCCTCCGCTCGTGGGTACCGGAGCGGCGATCCACACGCGTTTGGTGCGCGACATGGTCACAGTCGGGCCGGGCACGAACAGGAGACTCGTCGGCTGGGTGTACTCGACCCTGATGTCATAAAAGCGGCTGGTTCCATCGTCTCCAGTGTTGGGAATGGACGCCGTGAACGTGCCCGGACCGAGCCCGTAGACACTCTGATCAACGACCGTCTTAACCTGCGCCGCCGTTGGCGAGGCACAACCGGCAGCCGAGGGATTGATGCACAAGGTGGCAAAACGCGCGCCCTGCCCGAGCGCCTGCTGAATACCGGCCGATGCCCGATATACCTGCGCCAGCTGAGCGAACATCCAGATGAACGTAACGAGGACGGGCAGCACGAACGCCATTTCCACGGCGGCAGCGCCCTCATTGTTACGGAAGATGCGGTTCGCCATCATTGAGTCCTCATCCCGGCGCGGGCCGACAGATGGTAGGTGCCGTCGGCCGCGGTGAATGACGCGAAATGAACGGGGAAGATCGGCGTATACTTGTCCTCGACAAGCACCTCCAAATAGCGCGACTCCGTCGTTGTCGGAGGACATTCGAGGTCGTCGAACGTCGCCGCATCGGTGTTCGTTTGTGAAGTGATACCGCCGCCCGAATCCTTGCACTCCAGGCGATAGGTGACGGTGACGTTGCTGGCGCTGATAGGCGCCGCCTTGCAGGTGCCGTCGGTGTTGACGCCATTGACCTGGCAAACCGCCTCGGTCTTGATCGTGTCCGCAACGGTTGTGACGCCGGTGGTCTGCATGACCTTCTCGATCGAGCGCTGCGCGCCCTGCTCAAGCGCAAGCTTTTGCGAGTAAGCGTTGCTCATGTCGCTGATGCCGATCACCAGCAGCGCGAAGATCGGAGCGACGAACGCCATCTCGATGACTGCGGCCCCGCGGTCATCATGACGCAGGCTGCGAAGCGTGAGCGCGATCATGCGACTAGCCTTATCATGCGGCTCGTGCCCGTCCCGGCGCCCAGCCCGAACGCGGAGCAGTCGGCCAGCTTCTTGAACTTGTTCGTCGTCGTGCTGTTGCCGCTGAAGTTGAGTCGGCGGGCGAGAAACATCGTGCAGATGGCGCTGGTCGTGCCGCTGCCGTTGTAATCGAGTTGCTGGCTTGGGAAGTACAATCCGCCCTGGATGATCGAACCGCTGTTGCCGTTGATCTTGTTGGTCTGATTGCTGTCCTGCGCGCGGCGGTCCTGGTAGATGGCGAGGCCCTTGAACGTCCCGCCGGTGGGCGCTGTAAGATTGGTGTTCGAACCCGCGTTCACCTTGAACTGACCAATCGTGGTGGACAGTGGGTCCTTATTGGTCAGGACGATCGTGCAAGCCGTGCAAGTGAGATTGCCTTGAATGAAGGCGTCGCCCGCGTTGATGTAAAACGTCTTATTCGGGTTATTCGGGTTTACGTAGCTGTCCAGGTTCAGCGTCGTGTTCGAAGTCACTCGCAGCGAAGCCCAGCAATTGGTGTTCGCCGTCGCCGCGGCGGCAAGGTTCGTGGTTTCGGTCAGGTCGGCCGTTGTACAGCGCATATCCGAAGGATCAGGAGTGACGTCGGCGTACGGATCCTTGAACGGCGGCGAGTAAGGCCGGTAGGCCTTGACGTGCCAGTTGTTCGACTCCTGGATGCCACCGACTGCCACGACCGATTCCAGCGTGACGTTGGAGCTGCCGCCAGCCGCCGCCGAATTGGTCGATGCCGAGTTGGCCCAGCCCGTGCAATCGGGCGCTTCGATGCCGGCGTTACCGGTGAAGTTCAGTCCCGACTTCTTCGCGCTTGTTTCGAAGGCGCCCATGCAGGGATCGCCGCCGGCCGGGATGCTGGCCGCGGTAGATACCGCATAAATGGTCGGCGCCGCGGACATGAAGAAGGAGCTGAACGGCAGCGGCTGCTGCACCGCCAGGGTCACTTTGACCGCATTCATCATCACGCCGCTGTTGGCGGGATATTCCAGTGTTGGAAAACCGGTTTTCAAGGCCATCCACGTGTGCTTGTTGAGTGTTAGGTCGTGATTGACCGTCGCCGTGATCGTCGACGTGCCACCGTTCGCCGCCTCGCGGTCATAAACCCCGGCAATCGCGGCCGAATCAGCGGCGCGCTGCAACTGGCGTTTCCACAAGGTCCATTGAATGGTGTCGGTCGCGAGACCGGCCGCCCCGACGATCAGTGGCATTGCCGCGCACGCAATGGCGAGCGCATTGCCACGGCGGTCCTTGAGGATTTTCCTGATAAAGGCGATCATTCGCATGCCCCGGCTTGCTTAAGCTTTGGACGAGCCTTTAGCCCCCACAGGGTAAGCGATGCGTTCAAAGGCATGGTTAACGCCAGTCAACGCCTGGCAGATGTCTCTCCTTGAAACAGGGACTGTCATATACCTATAATACAGCCGGATGGCCTTGGCGTTGACCGGTTCCCTGTGTCGCCGCAGAAGAGGCAGTCGAAAGGAAATTCAATGGCGAGCGAACCCGCGACGGAGACCACGACCAAGCTGAAGCTGGACCCGCCCGAGGTGCTGCAGCCGGTCGTCCCGGCGGACGCCGCCGGGCTCGTGCCGCTAAAAACCGAAGAGACGAGCGAGCTCGACAAGCGCGTCGCGCAGTTCGTGGACGAGCTCGCCAAGCTCGATTCGAACAGCCCCGAATTCGGCAAGAAAGTCGATCAGCTGACCGCGATGGGACGCAAGGAAATTGCGGAAGCCGCGGGGGCGTCGAACCGGTTCCTCGACCGGCCGGTCAAGGCGATCGACAAGGACACCGGCATCGGTGCGGACCTCACCGAGCTGCGCCGCACCGTTGAGTCCCTCGACCCCAAGGAAGCGACGAAGACGCGCAAGCTGCTGGGCATCATCCCGTTCGGCAACCGCGTCGACCGCTATTTCGACAAATACCGCAGCTCGCAGACGCATATCTCGAAAATCCTCGGCAGCCTCGCGAACGGCAAGGACGAATTGCTGATGGACAATGCGGCGATCGATACCGAGCGCGCGAACCTGTGGAAGACGATGCACAAGCTCGAGCAGATGGTGCACATTTCCAAGGGCCTCGACCAGAAGCTCGAAGACAAGGCCAACGAGCTGGATGCTACCGACCCCGCGAAGGCCAAGGCGATCCGGGAGACCGCGCTGTTTTATACGCGGCAGCGGACCACCGACCTGCTGACGCAGATGGCCGTAACCGTGCAGGGCTATCTGGCGCTGGACCTCGTCAAGAAGAACAATGTCGAGCTGGTCAAAGGGGTTGACCGCGCATCGACCACGACCGTCTCGGCGCTGCGGACCGCGGTCACGGTCGCGCAGGCGATGACCAATCAGAAGTTGGTCCTGCAGCAGATCACCGCGCTGAACACGACGACCGCGGGAATGATCGATTCCACCGGCGAAATGCTGCGCACGCAAACCGGGGCGATCCACGAGCAGGCCGCGTCCTCGACCATCCCTCTCGAGACTCTGCAGCGCGCCTTCCAGAACATTTACGATACGATGGACCAGATCGATCAGTTCAAGCTGCAGGCGCTCGGCAATATGAAGCAGACCGTCGACACGCTCGGCCGCGAAGTCGAGAAGTCGAAGGGATATATCGCGCGCGCCGAAGGCGTGAACCAGGGCAAGCTCGAAGGCGGCGTCTCACCGCTGACGCCCATCGAGGCGCGGTGACCGAAGTCACCGATAAGGTCGAACGGGCGATCGCCCGCTTCGAGCGCGTGACTCAGCAGATCGACTCACGCGACGGACCAAGCCGCGCCGCGGCGAGGCGGGAGCGGCAACGGCTGAATGCGGGGGCGGGGCGAATCATCACGAGGATCGCGGTGGCGGTCGGCGTCATCTGGCTGGCGACGATTGCGGTTGGGCTTGTTCAGCCGATCGGCATGTTCGGCTTCCTCGCTGCCCTGTTGGTAACGGTCGCCGTCGTCGGATTCACCGTCGCGCGCGGTCGTCGGCAGGTGATTACTCCGGCCGCACCGACCGCCGACCTGCCCAATGGGGCGATGGTCGAGCGCTTCGATTCCTACCTCTACCGCGCCCGCAAGGCCCTGCCCGCGCCCGCCCAAGGCGAGATCGATGCCATCGCCCAGATCCTCCCCTCGCTGAAGCAGACCCTGGAACGCGTCGATGCGGTGGATCCGGCGGCGCAGGACGCGCGGCGGCTGATGTCGATTCATCTGCCCGGCCTGATCGAACGCTATGAGCACGTGCCGGCGTCGTACCGGCAGGAGCGCGATGGCGAGGACAAGACCGTCGACCAGCGCCTGGTTGAAGGGCTGGCGGCGAGCCGTTCGGCCCTGGCCGACGTGTCCGAACGCCTCGCCCGTGCCGATGTCGCCGCGCTGGAAACGCAGGGACGTTTCATCCAATCGCGCTACGGCAACGAACAGATCGAGAGCGGGCACTAAGGCGCGTCTCTTCGCTCAAACTTGCGCAGCGGCCCCGCCCCGCTCATGATATGATAAATTAACGGCGGCTGGAGCGAAGCGGGATGCAGCTTGCCTTGCCTGGTGCTGGGCCAAGAATGAGGAGCGGACTGCGCTTGCCGCCCAGCGTGCCGCCCTTCAACACGCCCGTTCGCGTCGTGTTCACGATGCTGTGGGTGCTGGCCTTCGCCCTCGCCCTCGGCGGATCGCTCGGCGGTTTCTACCTCCGCTACACGGCGCCAGCCAACAACTCGCAACTGCTGCTCGGCAGCCGGGCCGGCTTTGCGGTGTCACCGAACGACGCCACCATGGTGCGCTTCACCGTGGGCCCCCAAGCGGCCGGCGCGGGGATTGTGGCGGGGGACAAGATCGTCGCGATCTACGGCTTGCCGCTGCCCGACCGGATGCCGGTCAATGAAGAAACACTCGCACAGCACGCCAACGACCCCGCTTACATCACGCTCGGCAATCTGCTGTTCGGCACCGACAGCGCGGAAGTGCCCCTCACCGTTCGCGATCCAAGCGGCCGCGTACGGGACGTAACGGTGACGACGGGGGACAACCATATCGACGCGGGCGCGCGGGCGCTCGGCGTGTCGACGAAATGGCTGAGCTTCATCGACCTGCTGCACGTCCTTGCCTACCCGTTCCTGCTGTGGGCAGCCTGGCTGCTCCATCATCGCAACCCACGCGACGCGGTGAGTTCAATCCTCTCGCTTGCCGTGTTGTTCACGATCGGCGCCGAACAGCCGTCGGCGACCCTGCTGGCCTATGCTGGCGTTCCGCGCTGGCTCAACGTCGCCATCTTCGACCTTGGCAATGTGCTGCTGCTCGCCGGCATGATGCTGTTTCCGCACGGCACTCTGTCGTGGCGGCGCGTGGCCCTCATCGCGGCTCTGCCATTGCTGATGTTGCTGCACGGAACGCTGTACCAGACGTTCTTCATCGGCTTCATGGTGGTTGCGGTTCTATCGTTGCTGCGCACCTTGCGGGTGACCGATTCAAGCGAGCAGCGGCAGCAGATCCGCTGGGCCCTGCTGGGCATTACCGGCTACGCGGTGCTGCGCTGCCTTTCGATCGTCGCCGATTACATGAAATGGTCAGCGGGCAGCTTTGGCGAGCAGCTACTGATCGAGATTTCCGCGGGGATCAGCTTTGCGCTCGCGGTGCTGACCCTGCAGATCGGCCTGCTGATCGCCCTGCTCCGTTTCCGGCTTTACGATGCCGAATTCGTCATCAGCAAATCGGCCAACGTCGCGCTGATCACCGTGACGGTGGCGGCCGTGTTCGCCGGTACGGCCGACGGCCTGAAGCAGATCATCTACAATTATTACGGCAACACGAGCAGCGAAGGTCCGGTGATCTTTGCCGCCGCGCTATCAACAGTGCTGATCAATCCGATCCAAGACCGGGTCCAGCGCTGGTCCGAACAGCGGTTCCAGCGGAATCTGTTCCTGCTGCGCGACGATCTTCCAGAGGTCGTGAGAGACATGCGCGAAACAGCGTCGCTGAACGAGATGCTGGAGGAAATCCTGGCGCGCGTCGGGCGCGGTGTCCGCGCCATCCGCGGAGCGCTGATCGTCAACGGCTGCGTCATGCGGGCGGCGGGTCTCACCACCGACGACGTCGAGGACTGGCGGACCAGCAAGGTTGCGCAGGATCACAAAATGGACAGCTGCGAGCCGCGCGACCGGCAGTTTCCGATCCGGATTCCGCTGGTCCCGAGCTCCGATCGCGAAGAACCGATCGGCTATCTGCTCGTTGGTCCCCGACCCGACGGCTCCATTCCCAGCCGCGACGAGCAAAAGGCGCTGAAGGAGGTGTCGGAGTCCATCGCGCGCGCAATTCGAACAGTGATCAAGCGCGAAGCGCGCGAGCAGCAGGTGGCCGAGCTGATCGCCGGCAATGCGACGCGGATCGAAGCGTTGGAGCGGCTGCTCGGCCTTGGCCAACAAGCGAGCGACAGGCGCCCGAAAACGGCCTGATTGCCCTAAGGCGAGGTCCATTAATTGACCTTGGTTAAATGAAAGCATAATTTAGCGCCAAAGCGACACCGGAATTCGACTCGGCCGCGGCTTCAGAAAGCCTGCGGGGCAATGCAAGTTCTGCGGAATTAACGAGGAGCTGGGATTATGCGGAAGCTAATGCTGTGGGGCGTAGCTGTGGCGGCAATGGTCGGTTCGACCGCAGGGATCGCGAGCGTTGTGGTCGTCAAATCGCTCGGGCCGTCGGCCAAGGCATATCCGCCAGGGAAGACGCTGCCTGAAACAGCCAAAATCGCGCTCCAAGGCGGTGACGTGCTAACCGTCATCGGCCCCGCGAGCGCGCAGACGCTGCGCGGGCCCGGCAATTTCGACGCCAAGCAGGTGACCTTGGCCTCCGCCGCGGGGCAGCGTGGGCGCTTCGGCGCGCTCCGCGCTTCCGAAGTCGCACATAACCCCAGCATCTGGGACGTTGACGCAACCACCGCCGGCAAGGTCTGTGTCGCCGATTCCAAGCTGCAGTTGTGGCGTCCCGACAGCGAGGGGCCCCTGACCGTGACCATCCGGGGGGCCGACGGCCAATCTCAGGAACTGACCTGGGCCGCGGGCAAGGCGCTGACTGCCTGGCCGGCTGCGCTGCCGCTCAAGAATGGCGCCGAATATTCGGTCGAGTGGCCCGGTGGCGGCGATACCAATCAATTGCAGCTCGTCACCGTATCGTCTCCCCCGACGGACTTGGTCGGATCGGCTCAGGTGCTGGTCGACAAAGGCTGCCAGAAGCAGCTCGACCTGTTGGTCGAAGGCGCCAGCAAGGTTGGCAAGTGACAGTCGCTAACTGATGATCCGGGCGGCCCTGAGCCGCTCGGCATCGGCCGCGTCCATCCCGAAATCGACGAGAACCTCTGCCGTATGCTGCCCCAGGCGAGGTGGTGGCAGATCGGCATCGGTGCGTTCGCCATTCAAACGTACCGGCGAACCGACCTGGGGAACGCCGGCAATCGCGCGCACCATCTGGCGATGCTGGATCTGGACGTCCTCCAGCGCTTGCGTCAGGCGATTGATGGGCCCGGCAGGGATGCCGGCCTCCTCCAGCTGTCGCAACCATTGGGCCGCCGGCCGCGCCCTGATCATTGCCGCCACCAGCGGGACGATCTGGGCCCGGTTGGCGACCCGCGCCTCGTTGGTTGCGAAGCGCGGATCGGTGGCCCAGTCAGGATGTCCGCAAATGGCCGCCAGGCGCGCGAATTGCCGGTCGTTGCCAACCGCAATAATAATCGGCTGATCCGCGGCGTCGAATGGCTGGTAGGGGACGATATTGGGATGGGTGTTGCCCTGCCGTGGCGGGTCCTTGCCGGACACCAAGGCGTTTGACGCCTGGTTGGCCATCACTGCGATCTGCGTGTCGAACAGCGCCATATCGATCGCCGCGCCCTCCCCGCTCCGTTCGCGATTGAACAGCGCCGCGAGGATCGACACGCAGGTGTACATGCCGGTGAACAGGTCGGCTATGGCGACGCCAGCGCGCATTGGCGCACCGCCCGGCTCGTCGTCCGGCAGTCCGGTGACGCTCATCATCCCGCCCATGCCCTGGATGATGAAATCGTACCCGGCGCGCTCGGCGTATGGGCCGTCCTGCCCGAAGCCGGTGATTGAGGCATAGATAAGGCGGGAATTGGCTTCTCGGAGAGAGGCGGCGTCAAGGCCGAACTTGCGCAGCCCGCCAACCTTGAAATTCTCCACGACGATGTCGGCACCGGCCGCGATCTGCCGCACCAGCTGCGCGCCTTCAGGTTGAGAGAAGTCGATCGCCGCCGACTTCTTGCCACGATTGCAGCTGAGGAAGTAAGCGGCGACACGGTCGGCGCCTTCGCCGAACCACGGCGGGCCCCAATGTCGCGTGTCGTCGCCGCTGCCGGGCCGCTCGATCTTGATCACGTCGGCGCCGAGATCGGCCAGCAATTGCGTGCACCACGGGCCGGCCAGCACGCGGCTGAGGTCGAGCACCTTAATGCCCGTCAGCGGCTTCATCGACGCGATGCCCAGAACTTGCGGTCCCCCAGCACGGCTTGCGCCGCATTGTGGCCCGGCGCACCGGTGACGCCGCCGCCGGGGTGCGCGCCGGAGCCGCACAGGTACAGGCCCTTCAATGGCATCCGATAGTCTGCGGCGCCAACCATCGGCCGCGAGCTGAACAACTGATCGAGCCCCATCTTGCCGTGGAAAATATCGCCGCCAATCAGCCCGAAACGCCGTTCGAGATCGAGTGGCGAATGAATCTGGCGACCAAGCACCGACTTGGCGAAGCCTGGCGCGTGCGCGTCGACCGTCGCGATCACGTGATCGGCCGCTTTCTCGCGCTCCTTGTCCCAGTCCCGGCCCTCGCCGAGATCGAAGCGAAAATGCTGGCAGAACAGGCTCGCGACGTGACGGCCTTTCGGCGCCAGCGACGGATCCAGGGTCGAGGGAATCAGCATCTCGATGATCGGCTGCTTCGACCAGCCATCCACTGCTGCATCCAGATAGGCGCGGTGCATGTAGCCAAGGCTCGGCGCCATGATGATGCCCGCCGTCAGATGATTGCCTTTCTTCGGCAGGACGGTGAATTTCGGCAGCTCCGACAGCGCCACGTTCATGCGGAAGGTCGCGCTCTCGCACTTCCAGCCGTGCATGCGGCGGGCGACATCCTCGTCCACGGCACCGCGGGGGATCAGCCGGTCGAACAGCAGTCGCGGGTTTACGCCTGCGATAATATTTGTAGCCTGCCAAGCTTTGCCATCCGCAACTACACCCGAAGCACGGCCGTTCGTGACGATGACTTCCTCGGCCGGACTGTTGAGGACGATATCGACTCCCGCCTCGCGGCAGGCGCGGGCCATCGCCTGGGTGATCGAGCCCATGCCGCCGACCGCGTGTCCCCATGCTCCCGGGACGCCGGCCGCCTCGCCGAATAAATGATGAAGCAGCACGTAGGCCGTTCCGGGCGCGTCGGGCGAGGCGAAATTGCCGACCACGCCGTCGAACCCGAACAGGGCCTTGGTCAGGTCGCCGGTGAAGTGCCGGTCAAGAATTTCGGTGGCGCTGCGCAGGGCGAAGTCGTGAACCACGCGCGTCTCAGCCAGCGACAGGCCGGCCATGTCGCGGCCCAACGTCAGCAGCTTGGGGATTGCACTCAACCGGCGACCGGCGTTCGGCGGAGCACGCAGCAGCCACTTCTTGAGCAGCCGAACCACCGTTTCCAGCTCGGCGAGGTAGCGGTCGTAAGCCTCGGCATCCGGCTTATGGTGCCGCGCGATCTCCTTGCGCGTGAGCCCGCCACGGCCCGCCAGCAGATAGTCGCCCTCGCCGGGCAGGAAATTGTCCGTCTTGCGCAGCACGACCTTCAGCCCGTGCCGCTCCAATTCCATGTCGCGGATGACCTTGGGCTGCAGCAGGCTGACGGTGTAGCTGGCCGCCGAATTGCGGAAGCCTGGCAGGAACTCGTCGGTCACCGCCGCGCCGCCGACGGTGCCCGCGGCTTCCAGGACCGCGACCTTCATGCCGCGCTTCGCCAGATAATAAGCGCATGTCAGGCCGTTATGGCCTGCGCCGATGATGATCGCGTCGTGCAAAAGTCCCCCGCTCAGGCTTAGCGCATGAGCACCAGTTCTTCGGCCATGGTCGGGTGGAGCGCAACCGTGGCGTCGAAATCCGCCTTCGTCAGCCGCCCTTTCACCGCAACCGCCGCGGCCTGGAGGATTTCCGGCGCATCGGGACCGATCATGTGAATGCCGACGATGCGATCCGTCGCTTCATCGACCACGAGCTTGTACAGCGACCGCTCGTTGCGGCCCGCGAGGACGTTCTTCATCGCGCGGAAGTCGGACGTGTAAGTCCTGACCTGACCCAGCTTCTCGCGCGCCTGGCTTTCCGTCATGCCAACCCCGGCCAGCGGCGGATGACTGAACACCGCCGACGGAATGCAATTGTAATCGACCCGATGCGGTTTTTTTCCGAAATGGGTGTCGGCGAAAGCCTGCCCTTCGCGAATGGCGACGGGCGTGAGCTGCACCCGGTCCGTCACGTCGCCGACGGCGAAGATCGACGGCACCGAGGTTCGGTTGTCTTCGTCGACCATTATGCGGCCGTTGTCGCCCATCTTCACGCCGGCCTCCTCGAGGCCGAGGCCCACAGTGTGCGGGTGACGGCCCGTTGCGAAGAGGACCGCGTCGGCCTCGAAGTCATCGCACCCGGACATCGTTACGTGCAGCGAACCATCGTCCCGCTTCTCGATCTTTTCGATCAATGCGTTGAACTTGAAGTCGACGCCCTTGCGCAGCGAGATCTGCAGCAACCGGTCGACCAGCTGCTGATCGTAATGACGCAGGATCACGTCGGTGCGGTTAACTAGCGTCACGTTGCTGCCGAACTGGTGGAATATGCCCGCGAACTCGTTGGCGATGTAACCCCCGCCGACGATCAGGATCCGCTTGGGCAGCTTTTCCAGCAGGAATACTTCGTTGGAGCTGATCGCATGCTCGGCGCCTTCAATGGTCGGCATCACGGGCGCTGCGCCGGTCGTGATCAGGATTTTATCGGCGGTGACTTCCTTCCCACTCGCCAACCGGATGGAATTTGGTCCGGTCACCATCGCGTGTTCGTGGAAGATTTTTACGGCGTGGTTAGTCAGCGTATCGGTGTAGGCGCCCTCCAGCCGACCGACCTCGGCAAGGACATTGTCGCGCAGGACCTGCCAGTCGAAGCGCTTCTGGGGAACGTCCCAGCCGAACATCGCCGCGTCGTCGAGGTCTTCGGCGAAATGCGCGCCATAGACGAGCAGCTTCTTGGGCACGCAGCCGCGGATGACGCAGGTGCCGCCCACCTTATATTCCTCGGCAATCGCAACGCGCGCGCCATAGCCCGCGGACACACGTGAGGCACGGACGCCGCCGGAGCCGGCACCGATGACGAACAGGTCGAAGTCGGCCATCAGATCTGGGCCCTTTCCATCAACGCGCGCGTGGAAGCATCGAGCGCCGCCTCGTCGCTGTCCTCAGCCAGTTTGCGGGCGATATCCTTGCCCAGTTCGACACCGAACTGATCGAAGGGATTGATGCCGAGCAGCACGGCATTGGCGAAAGTGCGATGTTCGTAGAAAGCGATCAGCGCGCCCAATGAGCGCCCGTCCAGCACGTTGAGCAGAATGGCCGTGCTCGGACGATTGCCGGGATAGTTGCGCTGCGGATCGTCGCTGGCCCGACCCTCCATCAGCGCCGCTCCTTGCGCAAAGGCGTTAAGAAGAAGCAGCCGATGCTGTTCGGGGTCTTGCGCGTCCTCTTCCTCGACGACGGCGACGAATTCGACGGGGACCAGCACGGTGCCCTGATGCAGCAGCTGAAACACGGCGTGCTGGGCGTCGGTCCCCGTGCCGCCCCAGGTGACGGGCGCGGTTGGACACGATACGGGCTCACCGCTTACCGTCACCGACTTTCCGTTCGATTCCATCTCGAGCTGCTGGAGATAGAAGGGCAGCAGGCGCAGGCGTTCGTCATAGGCGAACAGCGCTCGCGTCTGGCAGCCTTGGTCCTCGACGTAGAAGCGGTCGGCGAAGGCGGCGATCAGCGGCACGTTGGCGGCTGGATCGGTGTAACGAAAATGCCGGTCCATCTCGGCCGCTCCTTCGAGCATCGCCTCGAACGCGTCCCAGCCGAGCGCTAGCGCGATTGTCAGGCCAACCGCGCTCCACAAGGAATAGCGCCCGCCGACACCTTCGCCGAACACCAGGATGCGGGTGTCGTCGATCCCTTGTTCCACAGCCGCCTCGGGCCTGGCGGTCAGGGCAATCACCCGGCCATCGGGGTCCTCGACCGCGGCATCGCGCAGCCAGGCTCGCGCCGCATCGAGATTGGTCAACGTTTCCAGCGTCGTGAACGTCTTGGATGCGACGACGATCAGCGTCGTGGCCGGATCGAGCGGCCTCACGGCATCGTCGAATGCCGCTCCGTCAATGTTGGAGAGGAAGCGCACATTGAGCGCCGTGCGGCGCCGCCCAAGTGCGTCGACTGCCAGCGCGGGGCCCAGTACCGAGCCACCGATGCCGATGTGCAATATGCCCGTGACGTCACCAAAGGCGCCGGCCTCGATCGCGTCGACCAGTGCACGCATACGCTGGCGCCGCGCCTGGGCGGCTTCAACGCCCTCCGGCGATCCGCTTCCCCGCTCCGCCACATGCGTCGCGGGACGATCCTCGCTCGGGTTGACGATTCCACCGGTGAACAAAGATTCGCGCGCTTTCGCGAAATCCATCGTTCCGGCACGCTGCAGCGCCCGCTTGATCACATCGCGATCGAGATGGGTCTTCGAAAAATCGAAGTAGATGCCGGCAACGTCAAAGGTTAGTCGGCTCAGCCGATCGGGCTCATCCTTGAACAGGTCTTCGAGCCGCTTGGTCGTCTTTTCCGTCATGCTGGCCGCACATAATGAGCGGGCAGCCGATTGCCACCCCGCTTGACGGGTTCCGATCGCGCGGAAACAAGCGAGCCATGGCCTCAAGCCCGACCACCGCTGACAAAGACGCATCCTCCGTACCGCCCGAAAAGCGCGAGACCGCGGGATCGCTGGCCCGCTTCATCCTGATCGTCGCAATCGCCGCCTGGATATTCAGGGCCTTCGTAATCGCCCCGTTCAACATCCCGTCAGGATCGATGCTCCCGACGCTGTACATCGGCGACTACCTTGCGGTTGCGAAATGGCCCTACGGCGTTTCGCGCTATAGCCTGCCGTTCGGTTTCCCACCGTTCGAGGGTCGTCTGTTCAGCAGGCTACCGCATCGCGGCGACGTGGTCGTGTTTCGCCACCCGACCGAGAACAATGATTTGATCAAGCGGATCATCGGCCTTTCCGGCGACACCGTCGCCGTGCGCGCCGGGCGTCTCTTTCTCAACGGCCGCCCGGTGACGCGCGAGCCGCTCGGATCCGCCAAGATCGCGATTACGGCGAACAGTCCCTGCCGGACGATCTCGCCTGCCACGCCCAAACTCGCGGAGGCCGATGGAAGAACCTACTGCTTGTACCCCTCCTACCGCGAAACTTTGCCTGGCGGCCCGAGCTACACCGTGCTCGACCAAGTGGACCACGGTCCGGCGGACGATTTTTCACCGGTGACCGTGCCGGCAGGCCATGTCTTCCTGATGGGCGACAATCGCGACGACAGCCTGGACAGCCGCTTCCAGGCTTACGAAGGCGGGGTTGGCATGGTGCCCACGGAAAACCTCATCGGACGCGCCATGGTCACTTTCTGGTCGACCGACGGCAGTGCCTCGTGGTTCAAGCCCTGGACCTGGTTCAGCGCGTTGCGCGCAGATCGCATCGGCAATGGATATATGAGGACGGCGAAATGAGCGATGTGGCCGCCTTCGTTCGCGACAAGCTGGGGCACGAGCCGCGTGATGTCAGGCTGTTCGAGATGGCGTTGACCCACTCGAGCCGCGACGGACCAAGCTATGAGCGGCTCGAGTTTCTCGGCGATCGCGTGCTCGGCATGGTTATCGCCCGCGCGCTCTACGAGCGCTATCCGCAAGAACCCGAAGGCCATCTGTCGAAGCGTTACAATGCCCTCGTCGACCGTGCCACGTGCGCCGACAATGGGCGCGAGATTGGGCTGCCGCCGCTCATTCGCCTCGGCCGGCAGGCGCGCGAAGACCGCGCCAGCGAAAGCGAGAACGTCGTCGGCGACGTGGTGGAGGCGCTAATCGGCGCCCTTTATCTCGACGGCGGTCTGGAGGTTGCCCAGCGCTTCATTCTGAAGCTGTGGGACGCCGAACTGTCCAATCAACGCAAGGCGCCGCAACATCCCAAGTCGGCTCTGCAGGAGCTGGCCGCTGCCAAGGGCGTCAAGGCGCCGCTCTACGAAATCGTGTCGCGCACAGGCGCACATCACGCACCGAAATTCACCGTGCGCGTGTCGGTCAACACATTGGGCGAAGCGAGCGCGGAGGGCGCCAGCAAGCAGGAAGCGGAGACTGCGGCCGCGGCGGCTCTGTTGGAACAGACGCGATGAGCGACCAGCGCGCCGGATTCGTCGCCGTGATCGGCGCCCCGAACGCGGGCAAGTCCACGCTGGTCAATGCGCTGGTCGGGCAGAAGGTCGCGATCGTCAGCCCAAAGGCGCAGACCACACGCGCACGATTGATGGGGATCGCGATCGAGGGCCGCTCGCAAATCCTGTTGGTGGATACGCCGGGTATCTTCGAGCCGCGCCGCCGGCTCGATCGCGCAATGGTCGCCGCGGCCTGGACCGGCGCGCAGGATGCCGATCTCATCCTGCTGGTGGTGGACGCCGCGGCGCGCATCGGCGCGGACGCCGAGCGCATCGTGACCGCGCTCGCCGAGCGGCAGCATCCGCTGATCCTGGTCCTCAACAAGATCGATCTGGTCGCGAAGGAAAAGCTCCTCGCTCTGTCGGCGGATCTCACCGCCAGGCTCAACCCGGACCATGTCTTCATGATCAGCGCGGCCCATGGGGACGGCGTCGCCGATCTGAAGGGGATGCTCGCCCAGGCCATGCCGGTGGGGCCATGGCTCTATCCGGAAGATGAAATTTCAAACGCCACCGACCGCATGGTCGCCGCGGAGTTGACGCGCGAGCAGATCGTCAACCAGCTCTATCAGGAGCTTCCCTACGCGACCGCGATCGAGACCGAGACGTGGCAGGACCGTCCCGACGGCTCCACTGAAATTCGCCAGCAAATTCTGGTCGAACGCGACAGCCAGAAGGCCATCGTCATCGGCAAGGGGGGAAGCCGCCTGAAAGCCATCGGTGCGGCCGCGCGAAAGGAAATTGCCACGCACTTGGGGCGTCCGGTGCACCTATTCCTGCATGTCAAAGTCAACCCGCGTTGGGACGAGGACCGCGCCCTATACCGCGACATCGGCCTTGAGTGGGCCGACTAGCGGACCATTTCCTCGACCCAGGCAGGTACTTCGACACTTGCGCGGCCGATGCGGCTTTCGTCGAACAAATTGCTGCCAAGGCTCGGCTCTAGGTTCATCTCCAGCGTTCGGGCTCCGCAATAACGCGCCGTCTGAACAAAGCCGGCTGCCGGATAGACCGCTCCGGACGTGCCAATTGACACGAACAAGTCGCAATCGCGCAGCGCTTTGTCGATCCGGTCCATCTCGTACGGCATCTCGCCGAACCAAACGATGTCGGGCCGCACGTGTCCAATGGCATTGCATTGCGGACACGAAGCGCCGCCACCCATCGGTCCGGCCCAGCGGAAACGCTGATCGCAAGCGAGGCACCAGCCGCTGGTCAATTCGCCATGCATGTGATGGAGCCGCCTCGATCCCGCGCGTTCGTGCAGGTCGTCGACATTCTGCGTGACCAGCAGCAACTCACCCGGCCATTCGGCATCGAGACGCGCCAGGGCTTCATGCGCGGCGTTCGGCTCAACCATGTCCAGCTTTTCGCGGCGGGCGTCGTAAAAGGCGTGGACCAGCGCCGGATCGCGCTCATAGGCTTCGGACGTGCAGACATCCTCCACCCGATGCCCTTCCCACAGACCATCAGGACCGCGGAACGTCGCGAGCCCGCTTTCGGCCGAAACGCCAGCGCCGGTCAGGATGACGATGTTGCGAATGTCCATGCAACGACATTAGGAGCGTAATCACGATGAGCGAAGGCGCGATCCGTATCGGCATTGGCGGCTGGACATTCCCGCCCTGGCGCGGAGTTTTCTATCCCGACAAGCTCGCCCAATCGAAAGAGCTGGAATATGCGTCTGCTCGGCTCGGCGCGATCGAAATCAACGCCACCTTCTACGGCCGGCAAAAACCACAAAGCTGGGAAAACTGGGCAAAGACCGTCCCCGACGGCTTCCAGTTTGCGATCAAGGGATCGCGCTTCTGCGTCATGCGCTCGAAATTGGCCGAGGGCGCCGAAGGCATCGGCAATTTCTGTGCGCAGGGCTTCGCCGCCTTGGGCCCCAAGCTCGGCCCGCTCCTGTGGCAGTTCGCCGGACGCCGCCAGTTCGATCGTGACGACATCGCGGGTTTCATCGACCTGTTGCCGGAGAAACTGGACGGGATGACCTTGCGCCACGCGATCGAGCCTCGCCACGAAAGCTTCCGCGACGAACGCTTCTTCGATCTGTGCCGTGCTCGCAACGTCGCGATCGTGTTCGAGGATTCGGACGATTACCCGTGCATCGAGGCGGATACGGCGGACTTCACCTACGCGCGGCTGCAGCGGATGAATGAAGATATCGAAACGGGCTACGATGCCGCAGCACTCGAGGATTTCGCGGATCGCGCGCGCAAGTGGCGCAAACGGGGCGACTCTTACATCTTCATGATCAATGGCGCGAAGGTACGCGCACCGGCGGCTGCGCTCGCTTTGAAAGAGATGTTCGTGCTTTAATTTGCGTTAACCAACGCGAAGTGCTTAGCCGCGGCTCGGAACGACGCCCCTGTTGGCGTCCCGCCGGCAGGCGACGCCGTTCCCAGAGCAGCGGAGGCTGATGCCTTCCGCACATTGGGGGAAAGCAAATGCGCAAAATGATAATTGCCGCGCTAGGCGCGGGCATGATGATAGTCTCGGCGCCCGTGTTGGCGCAGGAGTTGCCGGTCGTCAGCGGTCCGTTCTGGAACGTCAGCGAAGTCACCATCGATGACGGCCAGTTCGCGACCTACGCCGATTATCTGGCCGGCCAGTATCGCAAGAACATGGAGTTCCAGAAATCGAAGGGGTGGATCAAGGACTATTACATCTTGTCCAACAACAACAAGCGGGCCGGAGAGCCTGACCTGTATCTGATTACCGTGTTCGATCATGTGACCACGCCGGCCGAAGACATTGCGCGCGAAAAAGAGTTCAACGCCTTCATGACCCAGAATACGCGCCAGCAGGATGCCGGCAGCGGTCAGCGCGCCAAGTATCGGCACCTTGGCGGCAATTATCTTCTGCAGGAACTTCGCTGGAAGTAGCGACCCAAGAGAGCCCGGCTGCCGTTGCGCGGCGCCGGGCACTCCGCCAATAGTCGGCAATATGCGCAATGCCGATCAACCGATCCGGATCAGCCTCGTCGCGCCCGACGGCCGAATGGGCAAGGCCATCGCCAACGCGGTCGCGGACGATGCGCGCTTTCTGATCGACCAGGACCACGGCGACGTGATTGTCGATTTTTCGGCTCCCGACGCTTTGCTGCAGAGCCTCGATCGCGCGACCGCCGCGAACGTGCCCCTCCTTGTCGGAACCACCGGTCTTCAGCCCGATCACCATGCCGAAATCCAGAAAGCCGCGAAGGCGATACCGGTCATCTACGCGCCAAACACATCGCTTGGCGTGAATTTGCTGCGTCAGCTTGTTGAGGAAGCCACTAGCCGCTTGGGACCCGATTGGGACGTGGAAATTCTCGAAATGCATCACCGCCACAAGGTCGATGCGCCGTCCGGTACGGCACTGATGCTCGGCCAGGCCGCCGCCAAGGGGCGCGGATCGACGTTGCAGGAACTCAGCCGTTTCGACCGCATCAGCGAGCATCCCCATCCCCGCGAGCGAGGAACCATCGGTTACGCCTCGCTCCGCGGGGGCTCCGTCGCCGGCGAACATGTCGTCATCCTAGCTACCGAGGGTGAACGAATCGAGCTCGGCCACCGTGCGGACAGCCGCCGGATCTTTGCGCGCGGCGCGCTGGCCGCCGTCCACTTCCTGTTCGGCAAGCCGCCAGGGATCTACACGATGCAGGACGTAATCGCGCCGTTGTGAGCGAGCCCGCCGTCAACTCGCACGGCCTCGCCCGCCGCCTTGGCCCGTTCGACGCGACCATGCTGGTGATGGGCGGGATCATCGGCTCCGGCATTTTCGTCACCCCCGCCGAGGTCGCCCGGCACGTCGGAACGCCGCTGCTGATCGTCGGCGCCTGGCTGATCGGCGGGATCGTCGCCCTCGCCGGAGCGCTGGTCTATGCCGAGCTCGCCGCGCGCCGCCCGGCAGTCGGCGGCCAATATGCCTATCTCCGCGACGCTTACGGCCCCCTGCCCGCCTTTCTTTACGGTTGGTCGCTCCTGCTGGTGATCCAGTCGGGCGGGATGGCGGCCGTCGCCATCACCTTCGCGCGGTACGTCAACGCGCTGTTTCCATCGGCACTCGGCGACAATGGGCTGGCGGTCGGCGTGCTTGCCGTTCTGACCTTGATCAATTGCCTTGGGGTGCGGTCGGGCAGCAATGTGCAGAGCGTCCTGATGCTGCTGAAGATCGGGGCGATCGCAACCTTGGTCGCGGCGGGCTATTGGCTCGCCCCCGCCGCCGCGCCGATGCCCGCTGAGCCGACCGATGTCTCGACACTCGCGGCGCTGGGGGCGGCATTGACGCCCGTGATGTTCTCCTACGGCGGTTGGCAGACATCCAGTTTCATCGCCGGCGAGATGCGCGATCCGACCCGCGATCTTGCGCGTGGCCTCCTGTTCGGCGTCATCGGCGTCGTCGTCCTCTACACCGCAGTCGCATTCGTGTGCGTCCACGTGCTCGGCGCGCAGGGATTGGCTGCGTCAAAGACCCCCGCCAGCGATGTCATGCGAGCAGCGTTCGGCGAAAGTGGGGCGACATTCATCGCGGCCGGCATCGCCATCTCGGCGTTGGGGTTCCTCAGCCAGAGCATGCTGACCGCGCCCCGCGTCTATTTTGCCATGGCCGAGGATGGGATTTTCTTCCGCTCGGTCGCGACTGTCAGCAAGCGCACCAAAGTCCCCGTCGTCGCCATCGCGTTGCAGGGGGTCGTCGCGGCCGTCATCGCCTTGTCCGGCACCTTCGGGCAGATTCTGAGCTACGTGGTCTCGGTCGACTTCATTTTCTTCGGGCTGACCGGCGCCGCAATGTTCGTGCTGCGCCGCAAGTTCCCCGAGGAGAGAGTAGCCTTCGCGGCACCGGGCCATCCCGTCACGACAGGATTGTTCGTCGCCGCCTGCGCGGTCGTCGTCGTGGCCACGGTCTGGAACAACCCGCTCAACAGCCTGATCGGCTACGCGATCCTGCTCGCCGGCGTCCCGGCCTTCCTTTATTGGCGCAGGGCGAACGCCGGATGAGCGGGCGGACGATGCAGTCTGATTACATGCATTGGGCCAAGTTCAAAGCGCCGGTCCGGTTCACGCTGACTGCAAGCGAGGTCCCTCATTTCCGCATGGAACAGCTCGGCGTCGGGATCGCCGATCTCGACATGGATGGCGCCAGTCACCCGCGTTACGCGCCGCTCAGGCAAGCCATCGCCAGTCGCTATGGCGTGAAGCCCGAGGAGGTCGTCGCGGCCGACGGCACGTCGATGGCCAACTTCCTCGCCATGGCCGCGCTGATCGAGCCCGGCGACGAAGTCCTGCTCGAACGGCCGACCTACGAGCCCATTTTGGGCGCGGTGAGCTTTCTCGAAGCAAGGATCAAGCGGTTCGACCGCAAGCCGTCGGAAGCCTTTCGCGTCGATCCGGACGAGATCGAGCGAGCGATCACATCCGCCACCCGTTTGATCGTCCTTACCAACCTGCACAATCCGAGCAGTGCGCTCGCTTCCGAAGCGGAGTTGCGCGCAATCGGCGACCTCGCGACCAAGGTCGGCGCTCATGTCCTCGTCGACGAAGTCTATCTCGACGCCGCGACGCCGGGCCGAAGCGCCGCGCACCTCGGGCCGGAATTTGTCATCACCAACAGCCTGACCAAGGTCTACGGCCTGAGCGGTCTTCGCTGTGGGTGGATACTCGCCGAAACCAAGCTTGCTGAGCGAATGTGGCGGCTGAACGACCTGTTCGGCGTCAACCAGGCCCATCCGGCCGAGCGGCTTGGCTGCATAGCGTTCGAACATCTGGACGAAGTTCTCGGCGACACGCCCGCGATGCTTGCGCGCAATCGCGCCCTCTTCGACGACTTTGTTGCCGGTCGCGACGACCTCGCATGCGCCTTGGCCACACATGGTATTACCGCCTTCCCGCGCTGGGCCGGCGGCGACACCCAGCGGCTCGATGATCATCTCCGCGCGCATTACGATACTGCGGTCGTCCCCGGCCGCTGGTTCGAACTGCCCGACCATTTCCGCATCGGCTTCGGCATGGGATCGGACGACTTTGCTGAAGGTCTGCGCCGCCTCGGCAACGCGCTGGACGACCTGCGATGAAGCGCGAAGAAGTCTTCGAATTCTTCCGCCGCCTGGCCGAGGCGAACCCTTCGCCGACGACCGAACTCGAGTCCGGAAATCCGTACCAGTTGCTCGTTGCGGTGGTGCTGTCGGCGCAGGCCACCGATGCCGGTGTGAACATCGCCACCCGCCCGCTCTTCGCGCGCATCACGACGCCTAAGCAAATGGTCGCGCTCGGCGAGGAACGCCTGCGCGACGCGATCAAGACCATCGGCCTGTTCAATACCAAGGCCAGGAACGTCATCCTTCTCAGCCAGGCGCTAATCGACCGCCACGACAGTGAAATCCCACGCACCCGAGAAGAGCTTCAGGAATTGCCCGGCGTGGGCCGCAAGACCGCCAATGTCGTGCTCAACACCGCGTTCGGCGAGGAGACCTTCGCCGTCGACACCCACGTCTTCCGCGTGTGCAACCGGACCGGCCTCGCGCCCGGCAAGACGGTCGAGATCGTCGAAGCCAAGCTGGAGAAGATCGTCCCGCAGCCCTTCCGCCGCGATGCGCATCACTGGCTGATTCTGCACGGCCGCTACACTTGCAAGGCCCGTCTGCCGGAATGCTGGCGCTGTCGGGTAAGTGATCTGTGCCGTTACAAGCCCAAGACCCTTACACCGGAGGAGCGCGCTAAATCCAGCGTCGTTCGAAGCGGTCGCCGAGCGTCGTGAGCAACTCGTACTGCGAAAGCCCGGACTGCCGCGACGCCGTCGGCAGGTCGTAGTCGATCTCGACCCAATCGCCTTCCTTGAGATCGCGCGCCGCGTCGACGTCAATTGCAAGCAGGTCCATCGACACGCGGCCAATCATCGGCAACGCGAACTCGCCGGCAAATGCCGACCCGCGCGATGAGAAACCACACAGATAACCGTCGGCGTAACCGATATTCAGGATGGCCGCCTCGGTGTCGCGATCGGCGATGAAGGTTGCGCCGTAACCGCAGCTTTCCCCCGCCGGAATGGTCCGCCGCTGAACAATCTGCGCCTCGACCCGCGCAACCTGCCGGATATTTCCTTGCGCCTCCGCGCGCGGAATTCCGCCGTATAGCGCAAGGCCCGGACGAACGAGGTCGAAGCTGTATTCGGTCCCCAGGCAAATGCCCGCGCTGTTGGCGAAGCTGTAGCGCTTGGCCGGGACCGCCTGCGCGACCGTGCGGAAGCGCTCGAGCTGCATCGCATTCATTGCACTGTCTTCGTCCGCGCACGCCAAATGGCTGTGCAGCGTGTCGATCGTCAGCCCATCCAGCGCGCTAATCTCGGTTGGCCTCAAGCCGAGGCGATTCATACCCGTGTCGATCATGACGTCGCAGGGCCGATCGGGCGCTGCGTCCTTCCACCGCGCGACCTGTGTCACCGTGTTCAGGCATGGCCGCGCGGCCGAGCGCAAGGCAGTTTCGACGTCGTCGGCACCCACGCCGTGCAGAACGACCGTGCTCACGCTATCCGTAACGCCACCCAAGGCGCCCCCTTCGGCCCATGTCGAAACGAAAAAGTCGCGGCACCCCGCGTCCATCAAGGCTGCGGCCGCCTGCCGGGCGCCGAGACCGTAGCTGTCGGCCTTGACGGCGGCGCCTGCGGTCGCGCCTGCCCTTGCCGCCAGCCACCGCCAGTTGGCCTGGATGGCGGCGCGATCGATGGTCAGGCGAAGCGGACGATGCATGGCGGGCGCCGTAACGCCGCTATGGCTGACCGTCGAGGTTCGCCTTGGCCTGCTCCCAATTCGCTCCGTCGAACGGTTGGAGCGCCAATGGTGGCCGCACGTCGAGGCAGTTGGCGTTTACGCTCCATGCTTCGGGATGCGAACGCGGTTGATAGAAGCTCTTCACCCCGCAGTAGCGGCAAAACAGATGCTGTGCCGCACCGCTGCCAAAGCGGTAATCGCTTAGCGAGTCACGGCCCGTAATCAGTTCGAAGTCGGCGTGCGGCACCATCAAGTGCAGGAATCCCGTCATTCGGCACACCGAACAGTTGCAGTCGAGCGCCGGAACTGGCGGCTCCCCAAACTCGGCCGCAAACCGCACCGCGCCACAGTGACACCCGCCCTCGATCTTCATCTGCCCGGAAGTAATTGGAGGTGGCGAGGACAACAAGAAGGCCGCGCCGGGGGAGCCAGCGCGGCCTTCAGCCGTGAGAATCGTCTAGCGCGCCGCAACGACGGCGATCGGGCCTCCTCGGGCTGCCAGTTGCGCGGTGTCGGCCCGGGTCTTGGCGAGAACCTCGACCCGGCATGCGCGGACCTTGTTCGATCCGACCAGGTCGGCATTCGATGCCGTCCCGCAGACGTCCGCGGCGGCGCTAACCAGCCTGTGGTCCAGCGCGGCACGCCCGGCCTGACTGTCGAGATCCAGGTCGGCGGTCCGGACGACGCTGATGTTCTCGGTAGGCGATGCCGCCAGCGCGGGCGCACCCTTGATAACACCGGCGGTGATTAAGAACGCTGTCAGCGCGATTTTGAAAGTCTTGATCATGTCGCTTCCCCTGTGGAAGACCGGAAAAACCCGGCGCGACCGATCAATTAGTATTGAATTGCAACTTACGTCAGCCACGAGTTCGTGTTATTATTCTGCAAATCTGCAGAACCGCGGTCATGCTCCGCGGACTAGGGGGTGCGGATGTTCGACTGGAATGACGTCCGCTTTTTCATCGCCGTTGCCCGCGAGGGCAGCACGCTCGCGGCAGGCCGGCTCCTGCGCGTCAGCCAGACCACGGTAGCCCGCCGGGTGGCGGCGCTCGAAGCGGCGCTCGGCGTACCCTTGTTCGAAAAGCGCCAAGCCGGCTACGCTCTGACGCCGCTCGGCCAGAGCCTGCTCGAACGCGCGGACAGAATGGCAGGGGCTGCTCAGTCGTTCGAGGATGCGGCGGCCGCGCAGGCCCGCGACCTTCGCGGAACCGTGAAGATCACCACCGAGGAAGTTTACGCGATCACGTTGCTCACGCCGATGCTGCGCGAGCTGCATGAGGCCTATCCCGACATCAAGATCGAGCTCGACACGAGCCAGAAGGTTCGCGACCTCGGTGCCGGCGAGGCCGATATCTCATTGCGCAGCACGAAGAACTCGGGCCAGCCGGCCGGCCTCGTCGGCCGCCAGCTCTGCACAGACAGTTGGGCGCTTTACTGCAGCCGCGACTATGCGGCTCGCCACGGCGTCCCCCGCACCGCGCTGGAGCTTCGCCAGCACAGCTTCATCGGCGGTGGCGGCGGTAATTTGTGGATCCACTATCAGGCGTGGCTCCAGGCTCTGGGCCTGGAACAGCAGGTCGCGATGCACCATGCGACGTCAGGCGGATTGCTGTCCGGCATCCGGTCAGGGTTCGGGATTGCCGTCCTGCCCTGCGTTTCCGCCGACGCGGACCCCGACCTCGTCCGCTGTCTGCCCCCAAGTGACGATCATGATCGCGTCCTGTGGCTGTTCACCCACGAACGGGTGCGCCATTCCCGGCCGGTGAGGACGGTCGTCGATTTCCTGTACGACCGTCTCAGCCGACACGTCCGCATGCTGCAGGCTCAGAGAGAGGCCGCCTAGGCTGCGCGCCTCGCGCATTGGGTCACTCGACCGTGACGCTTTTCGCCAAGTTGCGCGGCTGGTCAACGTCCGTGCCTTTCAGCACCGCCACGTGATAGGCGAGCAACTGCACTGGGACAGCGTAAACCAGCGGCGCGATCAGCGGATGCACCTGCGGCATCTCGATGGTCGCCATGCACCCCTCGCCCGCCTCGGCAATGCCCTTCGCGTCGCTGATCAGCACGATCTTGCCGCCGCGCGCCCGCACCTCCTGCATGTTGCTGACCGTCTTCTCGAACAGCGGCCCTGATGGTGCCAGAACGATCACCGGCACATTGTCGTCGATGAGCGCGATCGGACCGTGCTTCATCTCCCCCGCCGCATAGCCTTCGGCGTGGATGTAGCTGATTTCCTTGAGCTTTAGCGCGCCCTCGAGCGCCATCGGATATTCGGGGCCACGGCCGAGGTAGAGAACATCCCGTGCCGGAACCACGAGATGCGCCATCGATGCGATTTCGTCGTCATGGTCCAGCGCGGCATTGATCGCCGCGGGAGCTTCCTGCAGGTGCGTTACGATGTCCGCCTCGTCCTCGGCACTGAGCCGCCCCTTCGCCCGAGCGAGGTTCGCGGCCAACGCAGCGAGCACCGCCAGCTGACAGGTGAACGCCTTGGTCGAAGCGACGCCGATTTCCGGTCCGGCGTGGGTCGGGAGCAGCAGGTCCGCCTCGCGCGCCATCGAGCTTGTTGGCACATTGACCACGACGGCGATGCGCTGCTGCTCGGCCCTCGCATGGCGAAGCGCGGCGAGCGTGTCCGCGGTCTCTCCCGACTGGCTGATGAAGAGCGCCAGCCCGCCCGGCTCGAGCACCGGCTCCCGATAGCGAAACTCGCTCGCCACATCGATGTCGACGGGCACCCGCGCGAAATGCTCGATCCAGTATTTGGCGACGAGCCCGGCGTAGAAGCTCGTTCCGCAGGCAACGATCGTCACGCGATTGACGCTGGATAGATCGAGATCGCCGACGGGTAGCGCCACCTCGCCCTCGAACGGGCGAACATAGCTCTGGAGCGTCTGCGCAACCACGATCGGCTGCTCGAAGATCTCCTTTTGCATGTAGTGGCGGTAATTGCCTTTCTCGACCGGTGCCGAAGACGCACCGGACTCGACGATCTCGCGCTCAACGGGCCGGTTTTCCCGGTCGAAAATCTCGATCCGGTCGCGGCGAATGACCGCCCAGTCACCCTCTTCGAGATAGGCAATGCGCTGCGTCCAGGGCGCGACCGCCAGCGCATCCGAACCGAGATAGTTCTCGCCCTCGCCGTAGCCGACCGTCAGCGGGGCTCCCATGCGGGCACCGATGATCAGGTCGGCGTGATCGCGGAACAGGATCGCGATGGCAAAAGCGCCGATGAGCCGCGGCAGTACGGCAGCCACGGCGTCCTGTGGCGACGCTCCAGCTTCCACCTCGCGGGCGACCAGATGGCCAACGACCTCGGTGTCGGTCTCGCTTTCGAACTTGCGTCCTTGAGCGATCAATTCGTCGCGCAGCGGCTTGAAGTTCTCGATGATGCCATTGTGGACCAGCGAGATCCGACCGACGATGTGCGGGTGCGCGTTGCTGACGGTGGGCGCGCCGTGCGTGGCCCAACGCGTGTGGGCGATGCCGGTCGTGCCACGCAACGGCTCCTCGGCAAGTTCACGGGCCAGATTGTCGAGCTTTCCCTCGGCACGGCGCCGCTCGAGTTTGCCGGCGCTGATCGTGCAGATTCCGGCGGAATCGTAGCCGCGATATTCCAGCCGCTTCAGACCGTCATAAAGCCGCTGTGCGACGTCCCGACTGCCGACGATGCCAACGATTCCGCACATGAACTAGTCGATCCTTTGAACGCGTATCCGCGCGCGCTATGCAACATTGAATGACGGGGGAATAGCGCGCTCGAGGGGGGATACCATGCGTCGATTGATTATCGCGATTGCGGCCGCGGGTCTGCTCCTGTCCACGGCGGCGTGCCGGGTTGCGACAGTTGACCAATCGAAGAGCGGTCCACCTGCGGCCTACTTCGAAAACAGCGGCCGTCCTGACGCCTGGAGCGGCGGTGCCCGTAAGATACCGATCACGACGCCCAAGGGACCGCATCAGGTCTGGATCAAGCGGGTCGGGAACAACCCGAAGCTCAAGCTACTGTTGCTGACCGGTGGACCGGGCCTGTCCCACGCTTACCTGGAGGTGATGGACAGCTATCTGCCGGCGGAAGGCGTAGAATATTATCATTACGACCAGCTTGAAACGGGCGAGAGCGACCGCCCCGACGATCCCGATCTATGGACTCTCCGCCGCTACGTCGACGAGGTCGATCAGGTGCGTAAGGCCATCGGCGGGGACAAGAGCAATTTCTGCCTGTTCGGCCATAGCTGGGGCGGGATGCTGGCGATGGAATATGCGCTCGCTCACCAGGATCAGATGAAATGCCTGATCATCTCCAACATGATGGCATCGATCCCGGCCTATAACGCCTATGCGACCAAGGTCCTCGAACCGCAGATGAAGCCCGCGGCGCTTAAGCAAATCCTGGACATGGAGAAGAGCGGCCAAACCGAGCAGTCCCAGTACATGGGGCTGTTGGTGCCCAATTGGTATGAGCAGCACATCCTGCGCCGCCCCTTCGCCGAATGGCCTGAGCCGGTCGCGCGCGCGGGCGAAAATATGAACCGCCGGTTCTACGTGACGATGCAGGGCCCGAGCGAGATGGGCGCCAGCGGGCGACTTGTGAATTGGGACCGCTTCGATGATCTCAAGCGCATCCAGGTGCCGACGCTGGTCATCTCCGGCAAATATGACACGATGGATCCGGCCTACATGGCGGCGATGGCCAAGCAGCTTCCGCACGGCGAGCTGGCGGCGACCAATGGTGGTCACATGGCCATGTATGACGACCAGCCCACCTACTTCGCCAAGCTGCTCGCTTTCCTGCGCAAACTGAAAGCTGATTAGTCGCCCCGCTTGCGGCTCATTCGCTCGCGGAAGCGGCGGGCCCAATCGGCGATACCGCGCTGCTCGCTTCGCTCCACGGCCAGGCTTCCGGCTTCGACGTCGCGCGTAATCACCGAGCCCGCGCCGACGATCGCTCCTTCGCCGATGCTGACCGGCGCGACCAGCGCACTGTTCGAGCCGATGAAGGCATCCGCACCGATCTCCGTCCGGTATTTTCCGAAGCCATCGTAATTGCAGGTGATCGTGCCCGCGCCGATGTTCGCGCGCGGGCCAACGCTGGCATCTCCGACATACGTCAGGTGATTGACCTTGGCGCCCTCACCGACATCGGCATTCTTGAGTTCGACGAAATTGCCGACCTTCGTCTTGGCGGCAAGGCGGGTGCCGGGGCGGATCCGCGCGAACGGACCGATGCTCGCTTTCGCACCGATGGTTGCACCCTCAATGTGGCTGAAGGCGTGAATGGTGGCGCCGTCGGCCACCTCGACGCCAGGGCCGAACACCACGTGCGGCTCAACGGTGACATCGCGGCCGAGGCGCGTATCGAACGCGAACCAGACGCTCTCCGGGTCGATCAGGGTCGCGCCCTCGTCGAGGGCCTGCTCGCGGCGGCGGCGCTGCCATTCGAGCTCGAGGTGAGCGAGCTCGGCTCGGCTGTTGACGCCCGCCGCCTCATAAGGATCGCCTTCGATCACGACCGCGGTGCGGCCGTCGCTGGCGGCGACGGCGACGATATCGGGGAGATAATATTCGCCGGCGGCATTGTCGTTGCCGATGCGGGCCAGCCACCGGAAGAGGTCCGCGGCGCGGACCGCCATCATGCCCGAGTTGCACAGGCGCACCGCCCGCTCTTCGTCGGAGGCGTCCTTGTACTCGACCATTTTCGCGATTTTATCGTCTTTTTCGAGGATAATGCGGCCATATTTCAGCGGATCGGCGGGCGATGACGCCAGAACGACGACCCCCGGCGCGTCGGGCGCCTCGAGCCGGTCGAGCATGCGGCGCAGCGTCGCGGTTTCGACGAAGGGCGTATCGCCATAAAGTACGATGACCGGGCCGTCGTAATTGCCGAGGAGCGACGCCGCCTGCTGCACCGCATGACCGGTGCCCTTCTGCTCGGCCTGCACCGCGATCGCGGCATTGCGGCCGGCGATTTCGGCCTCGACCTGCTCGCGGCCCTTGCCGACCACCACCACGCGCCGCTCGGCGCCAAGCGCGTCGACTCGATCGAGCAGGTGCAGGAGCATCGAGCGGTTGGCGATCGGATGCAGCACCTTGTGGATGTCGGATCGCATGCGCGTTCCCTGCCCCGCGGCCAGAATGATGACGGCAAAACGGCGCTGATCGGTCATGCGCGAGCCATGGCATGGGGCATGATGGAGCGCCAGCAGGCAAAAAAAGGGCGGCCCGTCGAAACAGACCGCCCTTTAAACGCACCGCGAAGGGGGTTGCGGCGTGTGACCTAACTTTCGTTAAGGCCGCTGGTTCCCTAGTCTCGCTCGTGTCGATGAATCAAGCCCGATGTCGATTGAATCGACGAACGGCTCAATGGTGGCGATGAAACGAAGAAGGGCGGCCCCTCGCGGGACCGCCCCTTCGAGATCGAGCCTGACGGCCGACCTAGAAGACGCTCATATAATATTCGTTGCCGACGAAACCCATCTTCTGGACGTGCGCCTGCTTGGTCACCGCGAGGACCTTGTCGACGACCTCGTAACGCGCCGTGGCATCCGGCTGCAGGTGAAGTTCCGGGATCGGATTCATCTGCTGGGTGGTGTCGAGGTAGGCGCGCAGCTGCGGCAGCGTCACCGGCGAACCATTCCACAGGACCTGGTCCTGCGCATTGATGGACAGCACGTTCTTGACCGGGTCGATCGGCGGCGGCGGGTTGTTCTGCTGGTTCACCGGCAGATCCAGCTTCACGGCGTGAGTCTGGATCGGAATGGTGATGATGAACATGATCAGGAGAACGAGCATGACGTCGATCAACGGCGTCACGTTCATATCCAGCATCGGTTCGCCAGATTCATTGTCGCTAGAGGTCTGCATGGACATGGCGAAAGACTCCTATTCGGCGCGGTAGCCGGTCAGCGGCGGCGGCTCAGAAATGAAGCCAACCCGCTGGAAGCCAGCCTGTTGCATGGTGATGATTGCCGCGCCGATGCACTTGTAACGTGTATTCACGTCGCCGCGGATGTGCGCCTCGGGCATGTTTTCTTCATTGACGTTCTGCACCCCGCCGACGTCCTTGATCAGCTTTTCGAGCTTCTGGACAGAACGATCGAGCAGGTCTTTTTGCGTAACTTTCGTCACGCCCCAATAGACCTCGCACGTATCGCCCGGGCCGTTGCGCACGGTCAGCGAGACGTTTTCGGGTTTGGTCATCGTCGGTTCGTAGCGAACGTCCGGCAATTTCACCGGCACCGCCTGCTTGATCACCTGGGTGGTGATCAGGAAGACGATCAGGAGCACGAGCATGACATCGGTCAACGGAACGACGTTGATGTCCGAAATCGACTCGTCGGCACCTTCCTGGATTACTGTACCTGCCATGAGGCTGGGGTCTTTCTACCTTGGTCCGACCGATACTCCGGCCCGGCCGGGCCGGACCGGAGCTTCGATCATTACTGAGCAGTCGTCGGCGTCGTGCGGCCGGTGCGCAACGGCTCCTGCGTCGGCGCCGGGCGGGTCGGCGTACCGCCGCGCGGAGTCGAGGCCGGGGCAGTGCCACCCATGCGCGGCTTCACCGCACCATCGGACATCAGATAGCCGTGAAGGTCGTTCGTGAAGGCCGCGAGGTCTTCGGTGATCGACTTATTGCGGCGAACGAGCCAGTTGTAGGCAAGCACCGCCGGAACCGCGACGACCAGACCGAGGGCGGTCATGATCAGCGCTTCACCGACCGGTCCGGCGACGGCATCGATGGACGCCTGACCCGACGCACCGATCTTGATCAGGGCGCGATAGATGCCGACGACGGTCCCGAACAGACCGATGAACGGTGCGGTCGATCCGACCGTCGCAAGGAAGGCGAGGCCTTCACCGAGACGGGCGGCAATCGCGCCCTGGCTGCGGGCCAGGCTGTTCGCCATCCAGTCGTGCTGATCGATCGGATCGGTCAGCTTGCCGTGCTGTTCCTGAGCGACCAGCGCATCGTCGACGATGGCGCGATAGGCGCTCTTGGCTTCGAGCTTGGTGGCGGCTTCACGCAGGTTCGGCGAGTTCCAGAAGCTCGACCGGACCTTGCGGCCCTGGCTGATGATCTTCTGCTGCTGCATGAGCTTGGTGAACAGGATGTAGAACGAGAAGATCGACATCAGCACGAGGATCACGAAGACCGAGATCGCGATGATACCGCCCTGCTGAAGCGCGGGAACTAGACCATAGGGATTTGAAGCTGCTGCGGCTGGTGCTGCTTGCATGGCTGTGTGCTTTCCTTCTGAAACTTTGAATCGAAACCTGGGAGTGAATTAGCCTTCCAACCGCCAGACGATCGGCGGGGTCGAAATGGAATCGGTTGTCGGCTGGCCATTGCTGTCCCGCGCCGGGGTGAACTTGGCCCTGCGGCGAAGGATGTTGCAAGTCGCACCGTCGAGCGAACTGTTGCCCGAGGAACGAGTGACATTGCAGCCCACCACACGACCGTCCGGACCAATCGTCAGCGACGCCTGAACGGTACCTTCGGCACCGGCGGACTGCGCCGAAGCCGGGTAATCGTCAGCGCTGAACAGGCTGCGCAAGTCACCCTTGGCGCTCTGCGCGGACTGCACCTTGCGGGGCGGCGGCGGTGGCGGCGGCGGAGCCGGCGCCTGAACGACTGGCGGAATCGGGGGAGGCGTCGGCGATTCGACCACCTGAATCGGCGGCGTCGGCGCCTGCATCCGCACCAGGGGCGGCGGAGTCGTCGGCGGCGGCGGCACCTTTGGCATGTCCTTGGGCGGCGGCGGCGGCTCTTCGGGTGGCGGCGGCTGCTCTTCCACGTCGAAGGTCTTGAGGTCTTCGGTCGCCTTCTTAATTACATTGTAAGCAAGGCCCGTGATGATCGCGTAGCCCAGGGCGAACTGAAGCAGCACGACCATGATGATCGACAGCGTCTTGTTCCCGCTGAGTTCCTTCTTTTGGGCGTAGGACATTAACCCGAAATTCTCCTCGACACACCGCAGCCTGAACCACGGTCAACCCGGACGTCGAACTCTAGCCCGATTCGGCTAATCCCGCCGATGTATCAAAATATCATCGGCGACAAGCGCGCTTCCTTATAACTGGCTCAAAGGCGGCGCAACGGATTTTGTTCCACATCCGGAAGGCCTGAAACCTCTCGACGCAAGCGGTCAGGGCCAGAGTCCGGCGAAGGAGGCAATCTCGACACCCACCCCTTCAGCGTCGGGATAGACGTCGGGCTTCGACAGGCGCAGCCGCAGCGCACGGATGCCGCGGAAGGCCGCAACGCGATCAAAGATCGCTTTCGCCAATGTTTCCTGAAGGTTGTAGCGCCGCGCTGCCGCAATTTCGTGAATCTCGGTGCGAAGGAAATCATAGTTCCAGGCGCGCGACGGGTCGTCGTCAGGCGGCAGGTCCGGCGTTTCCAGCCACACTTCAACCGAGATCAGCAGCCGCTGCGGAGCGCCGATCTCGAAGTCGTGAAAACCGATATCCGCCTGGACTTCCAACCCTTCAATCAGGATTCGCGCGGAGCGGACTCGCAGGTGATCCGGCACGAGTCCCGTCAGCTTGATGTCCGCAGTGCTCATTCGGCCTCGAGAAATTGCACGTCGCGGCCAAGGCCAAGAAACCGGTGGCCGCCGTCGATGGTGATGATTTGGCCGGTCATCGTGGCAGCCTGGATCAAGAAGCGGACGGCCGCGGCGACATCGGCCGGCTGCACCCCCCTCCCCAGCGGGTTGTTGGCATGCATGGCTTCGAAATTCTCGCCGCTCTGTCCGCTCGATGGCAGCATCAGCGCCGGGGCGATGCCGTTGACGCGGATGCCGCGCGGCGCAAACGCCCGCGCGGCGAGCTCGGTCAGTGCCGCCAGCGCACTCTTGGACAAGGTATAGCTCAGATAATCGGGGTTCGGCGCGCTGAGCTTGGCGTCCAGCAGATTGATCGCCAGCGCATCGCCGCCCGTGTGCCGTTCCGCCAGCTCCTCGATCAGCAGCGCGGGGGCGCGGACGTTCACCGCCATATGCGCATCGAACTCGCCGGCGCTGAACTCGCCGAAGCCGTCCCACGCGAAGCGCGCCGCATTGTTGATGAGCAAACGGACCGGCGCGAGTCCGGCAGCAGCGTCGAAAATGAGGTGGCCGCAATTGGGGTCGGCAAGATCGGCTGCGACCTTAATGGCGCCAGCCGCCACGGAATCGTCCGAATGGTGGACGTGGGCGACCACCGACCAGCCGTCCGCCAGCAGCGCTTCCACCAGCACGCGGCCGACCCGCTTGCCGCTACCGGTCACAATCGCGGTTCGCTGCTCCGTCATTCCGGCGGCGGAGTG
>Ga0207705_10000473_pt1 | contig 34432 bp, 35 predicted proteins | sample KBSC13metaG_FD_184314 | JGI IMG/M metagenome (GOLD analysis project Ga0207705, IMG submission 184314) | Corn rhizosphere microbial communities from Kellogg Biological Station, Michigan, USA - KBS C1-3 metaG (SPAdes) (version 2) | ecosystem: Host-associated > Plants > Roots > Rhizosphere > Soil ... | reverse complement strand
GCTGCAGCACTGCGCCGGGCCACCGGTGCAGTGCACGGTCCGCGGCTGGCCACGGGGACGCACGTCGGCCGCGGAGCTCGTCGACCTCGCGCGGTCCTGGTGCGGTGACGTCGTCGGCGTCGCGGCGCGCCCCGCGCGGATGCCGGCCGACGAGCTCGCGCCCGGCGTCTCGGTGGCCTGGGCGCTGCTCCACGAGACCGGGACCGCGACCCTCGTCAGCCACGACGACGCCCCACCGGTCGTGCGGCTCTCCTGGCCGGCCGCGCGCTGGGAGGCCGGACCGCTCGGCGCCCGCTGGGTCGGGGGAGACGAGGTGCCGCTGGCCACGCCCCGGGTCTCCGGCAACGCGCCGGCGGGAACGGCGCACGGGCTCATCGAGACCGCGGCCTGGTTGCGGGACGCCGTGCTCACCGACGAGCCCGTACCGGACGGGCCTGCCGGGCTCGGCGACCTGCAGGCGATCGAGCGCGTCCTGTCCGGCTTGCGCGAGTCCGCGCGTGACGAGCTGCCGGTGCAGCTGTGACGTACCTGACTCCGACCGGATCCGGGCCCCTGGGTAGCCTCGGGGCGAGTCCCCGAACTGAGGAGCGCACGTGACCGTCCGCGTCGGAATCAACGGCTTCGGCCGCATCGGCCGCAACTTCTTCCGGGCCGTCGCGGCCTCCGGTGCCGACATCGAGATCGTCGCCGCGAACGACCTCGGCGACCTCGCGACGATGGCCCACCTGCTGAAGTACGACTCGATCCTCGGCCGCTACCCCGCGGACGTGTCGGTCGTGGACGGCGGCATCCAGGTCGGTGACAAGACCCTCAAGATCTTCGCCGAGCGGAACCCTGCCGACCTCGCTTGGGGCGACGTGGGCGCAGACGTAGTCGTCGAGTCGACCGGCTTCTTCACCGACGCCGAGAAGGCCAAGGACCACCTCAAGGGCGGCGCGAAGAAGGTCATCATCTCCGCGCCCGCGACCAACGAGGACGTCACCATCGTCATGGGGGTCAACCACGGGCAGTACGACCCCGACGCGCACACCATCATCTCGAACGCGTCCTGCACGACGAACTGCCTCGGTCCGATGGCCAAGGCCATCAACGACGAGTTCGGCATCGTCAAGGGCCTCATGACGACGATCCACGCCTACACGCAGGACCAGAACCTGCAGGACGCGCCGCACAAGGACCTCCGCCGCGCCCGCGCCGCCGCCGTGAACCTCGTGCCCACCAGCACCGGCGCTGCCAAGGCGATCGGCCTGGTGCTCCCCGAGCTCAAGGGCAAGCTCGACGGCTTCGCCGTCCGCGTGCCCATCCCGACCGGCTCGGCCACCGACCTCACGGTCGAGCTCTCGCGCGAGGCCAGCGCCGAGGACATCAACGCGGCCGTGAAGGCCGCCGCCGAGGGCCCGATGAAGGGCTTCCTCCGGTACTCCACCGACCCGATCGTCTCGAGCGACATCGTGACCGACCCGGCGTCCTGCATCTTCGACGCGCCGCTGACGAAGGTCATCGGCAACCAGGCCAAGGTCATCGGCTGGTACGACAACGAGTGGGGCTACTCCAACCGCCTCGCCGACCTCATCACGCTGGTCGGCAAGAGCCTCTAGTGCGGCTCGCAGACGACCTGCAGGTCAAGGGAAAGCGGGTTCTGGTCCGCTCCGACCTGAACGTCCCGCTCGAGGACGGCCACATCACCGACGACGGCCGCATCCGCGCGTCGCTGCCGCTCATCCGCTCGCTCGCCGAGCAGGGCGCCCGCGTCGTCGTCACCGCACACCTGGGCCGTCCCAAGGGCACCGCGGACCCTCGGTTCTCGCTCGCCCCGGTGGCGAAGCGGCTCGAGGAGCTGCTCGGCCGGCCGGTGCGCCTCGCCCGTGACGTCGTCGGGCCGGACGCGAAGTCCTCCGTCGAGGAGCTCCGCGAGGGCAGCGTGGTGCTGCTGGAGAACGTCCGCTTCGAAGCCGCCGAGACGTCCAAGGACGACGCCGAGCGCGGTGCCTTCGCCGACAAGCTGGCCGCCTTCGCCGACCTCTACGTCGACGACGCCTTCGGCGCGGTGCACCGCAAGCACGCCAGCGTCTACGACGTCGCGCTGCGCCTCCCGCATGCCGCCGGGCCGTTGGTGGCCGCGGAGGTCGAGGTGCTGGAGCGGCTCGAGAAGGACCCCGACCGCCCGTACGTCGTCGTGCTCGGCGGCTCGAAGGTCAGCGACAAGATCAAGGTCATCGACGCCCTGCTGCCCAAGGTCGACGCGCTGCTCGTCGGCGGCGGCATGTGCTTCACGTTCCTCAAGGCGCAGGGCCACGGCGTCGGCACCTCGCTGCTCGAGGAGGAGATGCTCGACTCGTGCCGGACGCTGCTCGAGAGCGGCAAGGTCGTGCTGCCGGTCGACGTCGTCGCTGCCACGGCGTTCGCAGCCGACGCCGACCACGACGTCGTCCCGGTCTCGGCGATCCCGGACGACCGGATGGGGCTCGACATCGGCCCGGAGTCGGTCAAGCTCTTCGCCTCGAAGCTCGCCGGCGCGAAGACGGTGTTCTGGAACGGGCCCATGGGCGTCTTCGAGATGGCTGCCTTCGCCGAGGGCACCAGGGGCGTGGCCGAGGCCGTTGCGTCGCTCCACGGCCTGACGGTCGTCGGTGGCGGCGACAGCGCTGCGGCTGTCCGAGCGCTGGGCATCGACGAGTCGCGCTTCACGCACATCAGCACCGGGGGAGGAGCCTCGCTCGAGCACCTCGAGGGCAAGGAGCTCCCCGGCCTGGCAGTGCTCGCATGACGACAGCGGCCAGCGGCGCGCGCGAACTTTGCGTGCGCTGGCGCCAGGCTGAGCGCGCGGGACCCGCAAAGTTCGACGGGACGGCCGGTGGCGCGCGCGAACTTTGCGTGCGCTGGCGCCAGGCTGAGCGCGCGGGACCCGCAAAGTTCGACGGGGCAGGGGGGTCGGCATGACGCGCAAGCCGCTCATGGCGGGCAACTGGAAGATGAACCTCAACCACCTCGAGGCCATCGCTCTCGTCCAGAAGCTCGCGTTCAGCCTCAACGACAAGGACCTCGACGCCGTCGAGTGCGTCGTCCTGCCGCCGTTCGTCGACATCCGCTCCGTGCAGACCCTCGTCGACGGCGACAGGCTGCGCATCGGGTACGGGGCGCAGGACCTGTCGCCGAAGGACAGCGGCGCCCACACTGGCGACATCAGCGGTGCGATGCTGGCCAAGCTGGGCTGCACCTACGTCGTGGTCGGCCACTCCGAGCGCCGCACGGACCACGCGGAGACCGACGAGGTCGTGCGGGCCAAGGTGCTCGCCGCCGGCCGGCACGGGCTCGTCCCGATCCTCTGCGTCGGCGAGGGGCTCGAGATCCGGCAGGCGGGCAACCACGTCGCGCACTGCGTCGAGCAGCTGCGGGCCGCGCTCGTCGACGTGCCCGAAGCTGTGCTGAAGACCCTCGTCGTCGCCTACGAGCCCGTCTGGGCCATCGGGACCGGTGAGGTGGCGACCCCGGAGGACGCGCAGGAGGTGTGCGCCGCGCTGCGCACGCTGCTGGCCGACGTCGCGGGCGGGGCGGCGGGCGCGGCGGCGGGCGGCGACGTGGCGGACGGCATCCGGGTGCTCTACGGCGGCTCGGTGAAGTCCTCCAACGTCGCTGCGATCATGGCGCAGCCCGACGTGGACGGCGCGCTGGTGGGCGGTGCCTCCCTCGAGGCGGAGGAGTTTGCGAAGATCGTCCGCTATCCGATGCTGGAGCCGGTGTAAGAACGCCTGTCCGGACGGCCGACGGCGACGCCATCTCCGGTACGACCCAAGGTCACTGCTTGGTCACGATGTCGCGACAACACGGCGCACGTACTTTTGTCCAGCGCTTTTGACGTCCTAGATTGCCGCCGACGGCCACCCGCCGCCGCTGCACGCCCTGCAGGCCCTACCCGGGACGGAGACTCGACCGCGTGACTGCCCCGCTCGATGTCGAACCGTCGGCGCTGGACGCCGACCCGGATGCCGCCATCAGTGCGGAGTCTGCGAAAGCCGTCGAGGGCCGCTCGCTGCGGCAGATCGCGTGGATGCGCCTCAAGCGCGACAAGGTCGCCCTCGGCGGTGGCGTCGTCATCGTGCTGCTCATCCTCACCGCCGTCTTCGCGCCGGTGCTCGTGTCGCTGCTCGGCACGCCGCCCGACGTCCCGCACGGCAACCTGATCGACCAGACCTTCCAGATCCCGAAGGGATCCTTCGGCGGCATCAGCACCAAGCACATCCTCGGCGTCGACCCGACCTTCGGCCGCGACCTGTTCGCCCGTATCGTCTACGGCGCCCGCATCTCGCTGCTGACGGCGTTCCTCGCGACCTTCGTGACCGTGCTCATCGGGACGGTGCTCGGCATCACCGCCGGCTACTTCGGCGGCTGGGTCGACGGCCTCATCAGCCGCGTCATGGACATCCTGCTCGCCTTCCCGCTGCTGCTCTTCGCGATCGGCATCGGCGCCGTGATCGTCGTGACGGACCGCCCGATCCTCGGCCTCACCGGCACCTCGCTCTCGGTGGCCGCACTGATCTTCATCATCGGCTTCTTCCAGTGGCCCTACATCGGGCGCATCGTCCGCGGCCAGACGCTGACCCTGCGGGAGAAGGAGTTCGTCGACGCGGCGCGCAGCCTCGGGGCGAGCAACCGGCACATCATCTTCAAGCAGCTGCTGCCGAACCTGATGGCGCCGATCCTCGTCTACAGCACGCTGATCATCCCGACCAACATCCTGTTCGAGGCGGCGCTGTCGTTCCTCGGCGTGGGTGTCCGCCCGCCGACGCCGTCGTGGGGGCAGATGCTCTCCGACGCCGTGTCGACCTACCAGATCGACCCGACCTACATGGTCGTCCCCGGCGTCGCCCTGTTCCTCACCGTCATGTCGTTCAACCTGCTCGGTGACGGCCTGCGCGACGCCCTGGACCCGAGGGCCGGGCGCTGACCGCGCCCCCACAGACCCGGCGAGAGCAATCCCGCCGTGCACGACGGACCGGGTCGCCGACCCCGTCCGGAACAGTTGTGAAGGGAGCTCCGCTCACGATGTCCCGCAGTTATCTCCGGACCGGTGCCATTGCCGCCGCCGTCCTCGCCCTGGGCGCCACTGCTGCATGCAGCGGCTCGTCCAGTGGGGGCAGCACTGGCGGTGCCACCACCAAGTCCGCCGCATACAACGCCGCCCTCGACGGCATCGTCAACGCATCCGACAAGAAGGGCGGCACCCTCAACTACGTCGCCTCGGGCGACTTCGACTCCCTTGACCCCGCCCGCACCTACTACGCCTACAGCTGGAACTACCAGCGCATCTACCAGCGCACGCTGCTGATGTTCAAGGCGACGCCGGGCAACGACGGCGCCCAGGTCACCGGCGACCTCGCCAAGGGCCTCGGCACGTTCAGCTCCGACGGCCTGACGGTCACCTACGAGCTGCGTGACGGCATCACGTTCCAGGACGGCACGCCCATCACCTCTGCCGACATCAAGTACGCCCTCGAGCGCTCGTTCGCCGAGGACGTCATCAACGGTGGCCCCGGTGCGACGTACCTCAAGCCCGTCCTGGTCGGTGGCGAGAGCTACAAGGGCCCGTACAAGGACAAGGCCGGCCTCGCCTCGATCGACGCGAGCGACCCGAAGAAGATCGTCTTCCACCTGTCGAAGAAGTTCTCCGACTTCAACTACCTCATGGCCCTGCCCATCAGCACGCCGGTCCCGCAGGCCGCCGACCAGGGCAAGAACGGCGGCGCGAACTACCAGTTCCACGTCGTCAGCTCCGGCCCGTACAAGGTCGAGACCTACCAGCCCGGCAAGCTGCTGACGCTGGTCCGCAACACCGCGTGGAAGCAGTCGTCCGACCCGAACCGCAAGGCGCTGCCGGACAAGATCGTCCTCACCGAGGGTCTTGACCCGGCCGACATGGACCAGCGCATGCTCGCCGGCTCCGCCGACCTCGAGGTCGAGGGCACCGGTGTCCAGCCGACGGCCGTCGCCACGATCCTGCGCGACCCCAGCACGAAGAAGAACTCCGACAACCCGTCGACGGGCTTCACGCGCTACATCTCCATCCAGGAGAAGGTCCCGCCGCTGGACAACGTCAACTGCCGTCAGGCCGTGCAGTACGCGGCTGACAAGGTCGCCCTCCAGGGCGCCCGTGGTGGCCCCATCGCCGGTGGCGACATCGCCGGTCAGATGCTGCCCCCGACCCTGCCTGCGTACAAGAAGTTCACGCAGTACGACTCGGGTTCGGACAACACGGGTGACCTCCAGAAGGCGAAGGACGCCCTCAAGGCCTGTGGGAAGCCGAACGGCTTCTCGACCAAGATCGCCACGACCAACAAGGGCAAGGGCCCGAAGGTCGCCATCGCTCTGCAGGCGGCTCTCAAGCGGGTCGGCATCAACGCCCAGGTCGTCCAGGTCGACGCCTCGACGTACTACAGCGGCTTCATCGGTGTCCCGAGCAACGTCCACAAGCAGGGCCTCGGCCTTGCCGTGGCCGGCTGGGGCCCGGACTTCCCGACGGAGTACGGCTTCTTCGAGTCGATCGTCGACGGCCGCGCCATCAAGCAGGCCGGTGGCAACTCGAACTACTCCGAGTTCAACAACCCCAAGGTCAACGACCTGATCGACCAGGCGCTCGCGACGACCGACGTGTCGAAGCGCAACGACCTGTGGGGCCAGGTTGACCACCTCGTCATGGAGGGTGCCGACTACCTGCCGTTCGTGGCGGACAAGGCGCTCGACTACCGCAACCCGCGGCTGACGAACGTCTACATCAGCAAGGCGTTCGGCATGTACGACTACGTCAACATCGGCGTCGGCAGCTAGTCCTGCCGCTCCGCCACCTCACCTCGAAAGGCAGGTGACGGCTGCTGCGGCCGGGGCTCGCGCCCCGGCCGCAGCGGTCCGCTCTCATGGGTCGCTTCATCATCCGCCGGCTCCTCGGCGTCGTCGTCCTGCTCTTCATCGTGAGCATCATGACCTTCGCGGTCTTCTTCATGGCCCCGAAGGTCGCCCACGCCAACGTGGCGCGGAACTTCTGCGGCCGCGTCTGCGATGACGAGGCCGTCAAGCAGGTCTCGATCAAGCTCGGCCTCGACAAGCCGCTCTACGAGCAGTACGGGGCGTACCTCAAGGGCATCTTCGTCGGCCGCGACTACCGCCTCGGCTCGGACGTCACGCACTGCGGCGCCCCGTGCCTCGGCTACTCCTTCAAGACCGACCAGTCCGTGGCCTTCCTGGTCAAGGACCGCCTACCGGTGACCGCCTCGATGGCCATCGGTGCCGCCGTCATCTGGCTCGTCTCGGGCGTGAGCGTCGGCATCATCTCGGCACTGAAACGCGGGTCCATCTTCGACAGGACGGCCATGGGCGTCGCTCTCGCAGGTGTCTCGCTCCCCGTCTACTTCACGGCTCTCGTCGCCCTGTCGATCTTCAGCTACAAGCTCAAGATCCTGGTGAACGTGCACTACGTCGGCTTCACGGACAACCCGCTCGAGTGGGCCAAGAACCTGCTGCTGCCGTGGATCTGCCTGGCGTTCCTCTACTCCGCGACCTACGCGCGTCTCACCCGCGCCAACATGCTCGAGACGATGGGCGAGGACTACATCCGCACCGCCCGGGCGAAGGGCCTGCCGGAGAAGACCGTCATCCGCAAGCACGGCTTCCGCGCCGCGCTCACGCCGATCGTCACCATCTTCGGCCTCGACCTCGGCGGCCTGCTGGGCGGCGCCGTCCTCACCGAGACGGTCTTCAACTTCCGCGGGCTCGGCTACGAGGCGTACGCCGCCATCGCGACCCAGGACCTGCCGGTCATCCTCGGGATCACGCTGTTCGCAGCCTTCTTCATCATCATGGCGAACCTCCTCGTCGACGTGGCGTACGCCTACGTCGACCCGCGCGTGCGCTACTCCTGACCAGTCAACCGACACCGCTCGCCCTGTCATCCCCGAACCGAAGCTGAGGACCTGTGAGCCAAGAGACCCTGGAGGGCACGGCGGCCCCCCGCCCCGCCTCGAAGGCGTTCCTCGAGCTGCGTGACCTGAAGATCCACTTCCCGACCGACGACGGCCTGGTGAAGTCAGTCGACGGCCTGTCCTTCCAGCTGGAGAAGGGCAAGACCCTCGGCATCGTCGGCGAGTCGGGTTCTGGCAAGTCGGTGACGAGCCTCGGGATCCTGGGTCTGCACAAGGGCACCCGCGCGCACCTCTCCGGCGAGATCTGGCTGGACGGCACCGAGCTCATCGCCGCCACGAAGGAGGAGGTGCGCCTGCTCCGCGGCAACAAGATGGCGATGATCTTCCAGGACCCGCTGTCCGCGCTGCACCCGTACTTCACCGTGGGCACCCAGATCATGGAGGCCTACCGGATCCACAACGACGTCTCGAAGAAGGCCGCGCGGCAGCGCGCGATCGACCTCCTCGAGCGCGTAGGGATCCCGACGCCGGACAAGCGCGTCGACGACTACCCGCACCAGTTCTCGGGCGGGATGCGGCAGCGCGCGATGATCGCGATGGCGCTGTCGTGCAACCCGGCCCTGCTCATCGCCGACGAACCGACCACCGCCCTCGACGTGACGGTGCAGGCGCAGATCCTCGACCTGCTGCGCGACCTCCAGAAGGAGTTCGGCTCGGCGATCATCATGATCACGCACGACCTCGGCGTCGTCGCCGAGTTCGTCGACGACATCCTCGTCATGTACGGCGGCAAGTGCGTCGAGTACGGGTCGGTCAGGGAGGTCTTCTACGAGCCGCAGCACCCGTACACCTGGGGGCTGCTCCAGTCCGTGACACGCCTCGACCGGGTTCGCGAGGACCGGCTCAAGCCGATCCCCGGCTCGCCCCCCAGCCTCATCAACGTCCCGCGCGGCTGCTCCTTCCACCCGCGGTGCCCCTACGAGCCGCTGACCGGAGGCAAGGGCTCCACCGTGGTTCCCGAGCTGGTCGACGCCGGCAAGGGCCACCTGGTCCGCTGCCACCTGTCCGCGAAGGAGCGGCAGGAGATCTTCACCAAGCAGATCAAGCCGAACCTCTGATGACCCGGGAGCGCCACCCATGACCGCCACCGCCGCCGACGCCGCTGCCGGCCACGCAGGCCACGGCCAGCCGCTGCTCGAGGTCGAGGGCCTGCAGAAGTACTTCCCGGTGACCCGCGGCATCATCTTCCAGAAGGAAGTCGGCGCCGTGAAGGCCGTCGACGGGCTGAGCTTCGCCGTCAACAAGGGCGAGACCCTCGGTGTCGTCGGCGAGACCGGCTGCGGGAAGTCGACGATGGGTCGGCTGCTCACCCGCCTGCTCGAGCCCAGCGGCGGCTCGATCCGGTTCGACGGCAAGGACATCACGCACCTGTCGCGTGGCGGGATGCGGCCGCTGCGCAAAGACATCCAGATGATCTTCCAGGACCCGTACAGCTCGCTGAACCCGCGGCACACGATCGGCACGATCGTCGGGGCGCCGTTCGAGCTGCAGCACGTCAAGACCGAGAACGGCGTCAAGAAGGCCGTCCAGGACCTCCTGGCGCTCGTCGGTCTCAACCCGGAGCACTACAACCGCTACCCGCACGAGTTCTCCGGCGGTCAGCGCCAGCGCATCGGCATCGCCCGCGCCCTCGCTCTGCGGCCGAAGCTCATCGTCTGCGACGAGCCGGTGTCGGCGCTCGACGTGTCGATCCAGGCGCAGGTCATCAACCTGCTCGAGGACCTGCAGGACGAGTTCGACCTCACCTACGTCTTCATCGCGCACGACCTGTCGGTGGTGCGGCACATCAGTGACCGCGTCGCCGTCATGTACCTCGGGAAGATCGTCGAGATCGGCGACCGGATCTCCCTCTACGAGCACCCGATGCACCCCTACACGCACGCGCTGCTGTCTGCCGTACCGGTGCCGGACCCGGAGAAGGAGAAGAAGCGGGAACGCATCCTGCTGACCGGTGACGTACCCTCTCCTCTGAACCCGCCGCCCGCGTGCCGGTTCCACACGCGCTGCTGGAAGGCCCAGGCCATCTGCAAGCAGGTGGAGCCGCCGCTGGTGCAGATCCAGCCCGGCCACGAGGTGGCCTGCCACTTTCCCGAGGAGCGCGTGCTCGTCTGATGATCGCCTTCCTGAGCGTCCTGCTGATCCTGGCCAGCCTCGGCATGGTCGTGCTCGTCCTGCTCCACAAGGGCAAGGGCGGCGGCCTGTCCAACATGTTCGGTGGCGGCGTGTCGTCGTCCCTCGGCGGCAGCGCCGTCGTGGAGAAGAACCTCGACCGGCTCACGATCATCTGCGGCTTCGTGTGGTTCACGTGCATCGTGGCCCTCGGCCTGCTCCTCAAGCCCGCGACCTGACCTAGACTGTCCCTCGATCAATCGAGGGGAGCTCGACGTGGCAGGCGGCAACGCGATCCGGGGCAGCCGGGTCGGTGCAGGACCCATGGGTGAGGCCGAGCGCGGCGAGGCGGCCCCGCGCCGCAGGGTGAGCTTCTGGTGCGCCAACGCGCACGAGACCCGTCCCTCCTTCGCCGAGGAGGCGGCGATCCCGGACACCTGGGACTGCCCGCGCTGCGGGTTCCCGGCCGGCCGCGACAAGGAGGCGCCGCCCGCGCCCCCGAAGACCGAGCCCTACAAGACGCACCTGGCCTACGTGCGCGAGCGCCGCAACGAGGCCGACGGCGAGGCCATCCTCCAGGAGGCGCTCGCCCGCCTCCGCGGCAAGTAGCCCGCTCCGGTTCAACGATGTGAGTTGGGTGGTGTCCTGACACCGTCCAACTCGCTTTGTCGTTCCAGGAGACTGGCGGCGTGGCGGAGTACGAGGTCAGCGACGATCCCGACCGGGTCGATCTGGACGCCGTGTGGGCGTTCGTGTCGACGGAGGCCTACTGGGGCCGGTACCGCACCCGCGAGGACGTGGAGAAGCAGGTACGCGGCGCCTGGCGGGTCGTCGGCGCCTACGTCGATGACGCGCAGGTCGGCTTCTGCCGAGCCGTCTCGGACGGTGTCGCGCTGGCCTACCTCGCCGACGTCTACGTGTTGCCCGCGCACCGCGGTCATGGCCTCGGCAGGCGGCTCGTGCACGCGATGGTGGCCGACGGCCCGGGCGTCGGTTTCCGATGGCTGCTGCACACCTCCGACGCCCACGACCTCTACCGCCAGTTCGGCTTCCGCGAGCCCGACACCAGCGTCATGGAGCTGCCCCATGCCACCTCCCGGGGGAGTGCCTCATGAGCGTCAGCGCGCTCGACGTACTCAGGCAGGCAGCTGGGAGGCGGCGGCGAGGTCGAGGAGCCAGAGCGTCTGCTCTCGGCCGACCGCGCCGGCCACGGGCACGTCGACCGCGGTGGCACCGCGCGCGGCCTGACCCAGCGCTGAGGCCTTCTCGGCGCCCGACGCGATGACCCACACCTCGCGGGCCGACCGGATCGCGCTGAAGCCGAGCGAGATGCGGATCGGCGGCGGCTTCGGGCAGTCGCGCACGGCGAGCACCGCGCGGTCGTCCACCGCGGCCGGGGAGTGCGGGAAGATCGACGCGACGTGCCCCTCGGGCCCGACGCCGAGGAGCAGCACGTCGAAGGACGCCGGCACGGCGTAGGAGGCCGCTGCGGCGTCCACGTCGTCGGACAGCGCAGGCATCGGGTGCACGCGCGCGGGATCCACGGGTACGTGGTCGAGGAGCGCCTCGCGGGCCTGCAGCTCGTTGCGATCGGGGGAGTCCGCGGCGACGAAGCGCTCGTCGCCCCACCAGACGTCCACGCGCGACCAGTCCAGGCCCGGGACCGAGCGCATCGCCTTCAACGACGCGATCCCGATGCCGCCACCCGTCAGGACCACCGACGCCACGCCGTCCGGGCCTTGCAGCTCGCGAAGGCGCGTCACCAGGCGCGAGGCGACCTCCGTGGCCAGGTCGTCGTGGACGGAGACGATCACGAGGTCGTCAGTGCCGGGTCCAGGTCCTGCGTGTCCATCGGGTCCTGCCAGATGTGCTCGCGCTTCGGGGCGCGGTCCGACAGCCCGGAGAGCCCGGTGACGACCTCGAGCGACTCGGCGTAGGTCTCGTCGGCGTCGAGCCGCCGCAGCTCCTCGGCCAGCAGGTCGCCCAGCTCGCGGCGCGGCAGCGGCATCGCCCGGTCCGGCTGCCCGGTGCGCGAGAGGGTCGCGGTGAGGCCGTCACCGCGAGTGATCCGCACGGTGTCGTCACCGACGACCAGCTCCACGCCCGTCACGCCCGGACCGGCGGTGTCCTCGATCGCGACGGTGACGCCGAGCCGGCGCTTCAGCCAGCCCGCGAGCAGCGCGCGCGAGGGGTTGGTCGCCTCGCCCGACACCGTCACCGACCGCGGCTCCCCGGACAGCGAGTCGTACGCCGACGCGCAGAGCGACCGCCACAGCGTCGTGCGCGTCCAGGCGAGGTCGGTGTCGCCCGGTGCGTAGTCGTCGCCGCGCCGGCCCAGCGACGCGAGCGGGTCGTCAGCTCGCGCGCAGTCGGTGATGCGGCGGTCGGCGATGACGCCCAGCGGGTCGTGCGCGACGAGGTGCGGCGGTTCCCCGAACCACCAGGTCACGACCGGCGCGTCCGGCGCCAGCAGGGGCAGCACGACGGACTCCGCGTGCAGCGACAACCGCCCGTACATCCTCATCACGACCGCCTCGCCCGGCCCCAGCCGGCCACCGACGGAGACCTCCGCGTCGAGGCGCGGCTCAGGGGCGTCCGGCCGCCGGCGGACGACGATGAGCAGCCGGCACGGGTGCTGCGCTGCGGCGGCGGTCGCGGCCTGCTCGGCCTCGGCGACGAGCTTCTCGTCGACGACCGCGACCAGCGTCAGAGCCAGCCCGCTCGACACGGACCCGGCCGCGCGGCGCTCGATGGAGAGCGCCTTGACGACCTCGGTCCCTGTCGTGTCCCAGAGGGCTGTCACTAGGGTCTCCTCCACGAACGCCCGTCGCGGGCGAGCATCTCGTCGGCGCCCTTCGGCCCCCACTCACCGGCCCGGTAGAGCTCCGGGCCGCCCGACTGCTCGTTCTGCTCGGCCCACAGCTGCTCGATCGGGTCGACGATGCGCCAGGACGCCTCGACCTCCTCGTTGCGGGGGAAGAGCGACGCGTCGCCGAGCAGCACGTCAAGCAGCAGCCGCTCGTAGGCCTCGGGCGAGTTCTCCGTGAAGGCCTCGCCGTAGAGGAAGTCCATCGCGACGTCGCGCACCTCCATCGTCGTGCCGGGCACCTTCGAGCCGAACCGCAGCGTCACGCCCTCGTCGGGCTGGACGCGCACGACGAGCTGGTTGGCGCCGAGCTCCTCGGTGTCGGTCTGCGCGAAGGGCAGGTGCGGCGCCTTCTTGAAGACGATGCCGATCTCGGTGACGCGGCGGGGGAGCCGCTTGCCGGTGCGCAGGTAGAACGGGACGCCGGCCCAGCGGCGCGTCTCGACGTCGATCCGGACGGCGGCGAACGTCTCGGTCTTCGAGCCGGCTGCGACGTTCTCCTCGCCGAGGTAGCCCTTGACCCGCTCGCCGGCCAGCCAGCCCTGGTCGTACTGGCCGCGGACGGCGTACGACGCGAGGTCCTTCGGCAGGCGGAGGGAGTTGAGGACCTTGATCTTCTCGTTGCGCAGCTCGTGCGCGTCGAAGCGGACCGGCTCGTCCATCGCGGTCAGCGCGAGGAGCTGCAACAGGTGGTTCTGCAGGACGTCACGCGCGGCGCCCGTGCCCTCGTAGAAGCCCGCCCGGCTGCCGATGCCGACGTCCTCTGCCATCGTGATCTGCACCGAGTCGATGTGGTGGCTGTTCCAGATCGGCTCGAAGAGCTCGTTCGCGAAGCGCAGCGCGAGGAGGTTCTGGACCGTCTCCTTGCCGAGGTAGTGGTCGATGCGGAAGACGTCATCGGCGGTGAAGACCTCGTCGACGAGCCGGTTCAGCTCGATCGCCGAGGCGAGGTCGTGGCCGAACGGCTTCTCGACGACGACCCGGCGCCAGCTGTTGGTCTGCTCGTTGTCGGCCATGCCCGTGCGCTCCATCTGCTTGAGCACGGTCGGGAACGCGGCCGGGGGGATCGAGAGGTAGAAGGCGGCGTGGCCGCCGGTGCCGTGGCTCTCGTCGAGGTCCTTCAGCATCTGCGCGAGCTTGTCGAAGGCGTCGTCGTCGTCGAAGGACCCCGGGAGGAACTTGGTGGCCTCCGCGAGCCGCTGCCAGACCTCGTCGCGCCAGCCGGTGCGGGCGCCCTTCTTCGCGGCCTCGCGGGCGATCTGCTCGAAGTCCCCGTCGCCCCAGTCGCGCCGGGCGAAGCCCAGCAGCACGAAGCCTGGCGGGAGCAGGCCGCGGTTGGCGAGGTCGTACACGGCCGGGATGAGCTTCTTGCGCGCGAGGTCGCCCGTGACGCCGAAGACGACGAGGGCACACGGCCCGGGGACGCGGGGGAGGCGCCGGTCGCGTGGGTCCCGCAGCGGGTTGCCCGCCAGCATCACGAGAGCGCCTTGGCGATCTCGTCGACGCCCTTGCTGCCGATGACGTTGAGCCGCAGGACGGGGCGGCCGTGCTGCTCCAGGACCTTGGCGTCGCCGACGGCCTGCGCCGCGATGAGCGTCCCGTAGGTGAAGTCCCGGCCGGGGATCGCGAGGTCCTCCACGACGTTGCCGGTGATCTGCAGGAAGACGCCGAGCGGGGGACCGCCCTTGTGGTACTGACCGGTCGAGTGCAGGAACCGCGGGCCCCAGCCGAAGGTCACCGGCCGAGCGGTGCGGCGGGCGAGGGAAGACCGGACCAGCGAGAGCCGCGCGTCGCGGTGCCGGTCGAGGTAGGCCTGCACCGCCACGTAGCCCCGCTCGGGGATCCGGGCGAGCAGCGCCGCGACGGCGGAGACGAGGCTGACCTGCCCGTCCAGCAGGCCGGGGGTCGCGAAGACCTCGACGTTGCCGTCGACGAAGACCGGCTCCTCGGGCTCCGGCTGGTGCTCGACGATGTCGCGGGCGGCCTGCTTGGCGCTCTCGACGTCGGGCTGGTCGAAGGGGTTGATGCCGAGCAGCCGGCCGGAGACGGCGACGGCGTACTCCCACAGCACGAACTGCTGGCCGAGGTTGGCGGCGACGCTCGTGCCGACCGGTGGCGTCTCCCCGTTGATCCGCACGACGTGCAGGTCGCCGGCCGGGCTCTGCAGCTCGGGAGCGGACGGCTCGACGACGACGGGCAGCAGCCCGGTGCCCTGCTTGCCGGTCGACTCCGCGATGAGCTGCTCGGCCCAGTCGCCGAAGCCCGGCAGCGGCGAGGCGGCCGCGTCGAGCACGATCTTGTCGCGGTTGTCCGCACCGAGCGTCGAGCCGAGCTGCAGCGCCGGGTTGTCCTCCTCGCCCAGCCGGCTGAAGGCGGCCCAGCCCTGGTCGAGGAGCAGCTCGACGTCGGCACCGGCGAGCGCGGACGGGACGACGCCGAAGGCGGTCAGCGCGCTGTAGCGGCCGCCGACGTTCGGGTCGGCGAGGAAGACCGCGCGGTAGCCCTCGTCGCGGGCGAGCCTCTCGAGCGAGGAGCCGGGGTCGGTCACGACCACGATCCGCTGCTTCGCGTCGAGGCCGGCCGCGGTGAACGCCTCGACGAACGACCGGCGCTGGCTGTCGGTCTCCAGGGTGCCGCCGCTCTTGCTCGACACGACGACGACCGTCTTGCTGAGGTCGCACGCCAGCGCCTCCCGCACCTGGTCGGGATGCGTGGAGTCGAGGACGGTCAGCTCGACGCCCGCGGTGCGGCAGATGACCTCCGGCGCCAGGGAGCTGCCGCCCATGCCGCAGAGGACGACGTGGTCGACCCCCTCCGCGCGCAGGGCGTCACGGAGCTGGAGCAGCTCGGGGACGAGCTTCCACGTGACGTCGATGACGTCGAGCCAGCCGAGCCGGATGCTCGCCTCGTGCTCGGCGGCGGCACCCCAGAGCGTCGCGTCGTGCGCCAGCAGCTTCTGCGGGAAGCCGTCGGCCTCGAGGGCGTCGAGCGCTCGCCGCTGGTGGAAGCGCAGCCCGTCGCCGTTGACGTTGACCGAGATGATCACGCGCGAGCCTTCGCGAGCTGGTCGGTGACCGAGTCGAGCAGCTCCTGCCAGGAGTCCTCGAACTTCTTCACGCCCTCCCGCTCGAGGACCTCGGTGACGTCGTCCATGTCGACGCCGGCGGCCTTGAGGTCGTCCATGAGCTGGTGGGCCTCCGCGTACGTCCCGTCGATCGTGTTGCCGCGCAGCACGCCGTGGTCAGCGACCGCGTCGAGCGTCGCCTCCGGCATCGTGTTCACCGTGCCCGGCGCGACGAGCTCGGTCACGTACATCGTGTCGGGATAGGCCGGGTCCTTCACGCCCGTCGAGGCCCACAGGGGACGCTGCCGCTTCGCTCCTGCGGCTTCGAGGGCCTTCCAGCGCGGGGAGGCGAAGGCCTCCTCGTACGCCTGGTAGGCCAGGCGCGCGTTGGCGACGGCCGCCTTCCCGCGCAGCTCGTGCCCGTCGCCGAGGCGCTTGTCGACCTCGGTGTCGACGCGGCTGACGAAGAAGCTCGCCACCGAGCCCATCTTGGTGATGTCGTGGCCGCCCGCCTTGGCCTGCTCCATGCCGGCGAAGAAGGCGTCCATCACCTGCTTGTAGCGCTCGATGCCGAAGATGAGCGTCACGTTGACGCTGATCCCGTGAGCGAGCACCTCGGTGATGGCCGGCAGCCCTTCCAGGGTCGCCGGGATCTTGATGAACAGGTTCGGCCGGTCGACGAGCCACCACAGCGCCTCGGCCTCCGCGACCGTGCGGTCGGTGTCGGCGGCCAGCCGCGGGTCGACCTCGATGGACACCCGGCCGTCGACGCCGTCCGACGCGTCGTAGCGGAGCTTCAGGACGTCGCAGGCCCACCGGACGTCGTAGGTCGTCAGGGCCCGTACCGCCTCGCCGAGGTCGACGCCGCGCAGCGCCAGGTCGCGCACCTGCTCGTCGTAGGCGGCCCCGTCGGAGAGCGCCTTCTGGAAGATCGAGGGGTTGGTCGTCACCCCCACGACGTGCTTGTTGGAGACGAGGTCGGCGAGGTTGCCGCTGCGCAGGCGCTCGCGGGAGAGGTCGTCGAGCCAGACCGCCACACCAGCGGCGGAGAGGTCGGCCAGCGGGTTGCTCATGTCAGGCCTCTTTCAGTTTCCGGTGGTGGATCCCTTGGTCTTGCCCAGGACGGCGAGTGACGCGTGGGCCGCAGCCACCGCGCGGTCGGCGGTGAGCCCGAACTGCTCGTAGAGGGTCTGGTAGGGCGCCGAGGCGCCGAAGTGCTCGAGGGACAGCGGTACGCCGGCTTCGCCGAGGTACTTCCACCAGGACTGCGCGACGCCCGCCTCGACGGTGACGCGCGCCTTGACGTCCGACGGCAGCACCAGGTTGCGGTACGCCTGGTCCTGGGCCTCGAACCACTCGACGCACGGCATGGAGACGACGCGGGTCGGCTTGCCCTCGGCCTCGAGCATCGCGCGGGCGGCCACCGCGATCTGCACCTCGGAGCCGGTGCCGATGAGGATGACCTCGGGCTGCCCGTTCGAGGCCTCCTCGAGGATGTAGCCGCCCTTCGCGACACCGGTCGTCTTCGCCGGGTCGAAGGTGGGGACGTTCTGCCGGGTCAGGGCCAGGGCGGCCGGCCGGTCGGTGTGGCCGAGGATCGTCTTCCACGCCGCGACGGTCTCGTTGGCGTCGGCGGGGCGGACCACGTCGAGGCCCGGGATCGCGCGCAGGGCCGCGAGGTGCTCGATCGGCTGGTGCGTCGGGCCGTCCTCGCCGAGGCCGATGGAGTCGTGCGTCCAGACGTAGGTCACCGGCAGCTTCATCAGCGCCGCCAGCCGGACCGCGCCGCGCATGTAGTCGGAGAACGTGAGGAACGTGCCGCCGTAGACGCGGGTGCCGCCATGCAGCGTGATGCCGTTCATGATGGCGCCCATGGCGTGCTCGCGGATGCCGAAGTGCAGCACCCGGCCGTAGGGGCCGCCGGTGAACTCCTTGGTCTGGCGGTCCGCGGGCAGGAAGCTGGGCGCGCCCTTGGGCGTGGTGTTGTTGGACTCGGCCAGGTCGGCCGAGCCGCCCCACAGCTCGGGCAGCGCCGGGGCGATGGCGCTGAGGACCTCACCGGACGCCTTCCGGGTCGCGACGCCCTTCGGGTCCTCCGGGTACGCGGGCAGCGCGTCTGCCCAGCCGTCGGGGAGGGTCCGCGTGCGCATGCGCTCCAGCAGCGCGAGGGCGTCGGGGTTCTGCTCGGCCCAGCTGGCGTACCTCTCGTCCCAGGCGGCGTGCAGCTCGCGGCCGCGCTGCACGACTTCGCGCGCGTGCGCCAGGACGTCGTCCGGGAGGATGAAGGTCTGCTCCGGGTCGAGGCCGAGGATCTTCTTCGTCGCGGCGACCTCCTCGGCGCCGAGCGCCGAGCCGTGCGCCTTGCCGGTGCCCTGCTTCGTCGGGGCGGGCCAGCCGATGATCGTGCGCAGCGCGATGAACGACGGCCGGTCCGTGACGGCCTTCGCGGCCTCGATGGCCTTGTTGAGGGCCGCGACGTCCTCGACGTACTCGCCGTCGTCGTGCAGCCAGTTGACGCGCTGCACGTGCCAGCCGTAGGCCTCGTAGCGGGCGCACACGTCCTCGGTGAAGGCGATGTTGGTGTCGTCCTCGATCGAGATGTGGTTGTCGTCCCACAGCAGCAGCAGGTTGCCGAGCCGCTGCGTGCCGGCGATCGAGCTGGCCTCGCCGGAGACGCCCTCCTCGAGGTCACCGTCGGAGGCGAAGCAGTAGACGTCGTGGTCGAAGATCGACTCGCCGTCCGGGGTGTCCGGGTCGAGCAGGCCGCGCTCCCGGCGGGCCGCCATCGCCATGCCCACCGCGTTGCCGACGCCCTGGCCGAGCGGGCCGGTGGTCGTCTCGACGCCCAGGGTGTGGCCGTGCTCCGGGTGGCCGGGCGTGAGCGAGCCCCACTGCCGCAGCCGCTGCAGGTCCTCGATCGTGAGGCCGTAGCCGGAGAGCAGCAGCTGGATGTAGAGCGTGACGCTCGAGTGGCCGCAGGACAGGACGAACCGGTCACGGCCGGTCCAGCCGGGGTCGCTCGGGTCGTGCCGGAGGTGCCGCTGGAAGAGCAGGTAGGCAGCGGGTGCGAGGCTCATCGCCGTGCCGGGGTGACCCGATCCGCACTTCTCGACGGCGTCCATGGCGAGCGCGCGGACGACGTCCACCGATCGCTTGTCCAGGTCCGTCCACTCGAGCGTGCCCACGGTGCGTTCCCCTCGCGTCGTTCGTCTCCTGGATCGTCTCCTGGATGATGGCTTCGACCCTATCGCCGACGGCCTCCCCGCCACGGCCGGGGCCAACCGCCCCGGAGCAGGACGGTCAGGTCGCGGGCGGCTAGAGTTTCCGCCGTGACGAGCCTGGCCGAGCCAACTGCGGCCGCCGTCCCCACGAGGACCCCCATGGCCCGTGCGCGGGCGACGGTCGGTGCCTACGTGGCGCTCACCAAGCCGCGCATCATCGAGCTGCTGCTGGTGACCACGGTTCCCACCATGGTGCTGGCCGCGCACGGCTGGCCCGGCTGGGGCCTGACCGCCGCGACGCTCGTCGGGGGCTCGCTCGCCGCCGGCAGCGCCAACGCGCTCAACTGCTGGTGGGACCGCGACATCGACGTCGTGATGAACCGCACGTCACGCCGGCCCCTGGCGAAGCACACGGTGACGCCGACGGCGGCGCTCGTCTTCGGCCTCGTCCTCGGCGTGCTGGCCACGGCCGAGCTGTGGCTGACGACCAACGTGCTGTCGGCGGTGCTCGCGGACGCGGCCATCGCGTTCTACGTCTGCGTCTACACGATGGTCCTGAAGCGCCGGACGTCGCAGAACATCGTCTGGGGCGGCGCCGCCGGGTGCATGCCGGTGCTCATCGGCTGGTCGGCGGTGACCAACACGGTCTCGTGGGCGGCGGTCGTGCTCTTCGCGGTCATCTTCTTCTGGACCCCGCCGCACTTCTGGGCGCTGGCCATGAAGTTCAAGGACGACTACGCCCGAGCCTCCGTGCCGATGCTCCCAGTCGTCGCGACGCCGCAGACCGTGGCGCGCCGAGTCGTCTGGTACTCCTGGGCGATGGTCGGCACCTCGCTGCTGCTGGCCCTCGACGCCACCGGCCCGGTCTACCTCGTCTCGGCGGCCGTCCTCGGCGGGGTCTTCCTCCGCGAGGCGCACGTCCTGCAGCGCCAGGTGCTCTCCGGAGCCGCGTTCAAGCCGATGCGGCTGTTCCACTACTCCATCACCTACCTCTCGCTGCTCTTCCTCGCCGTCGCCCTCGACCAGCTCCTCTGACGTTGCGGGTCGGCCTCGCAACCTGCTCGGTCTGGCCGTCGCTGGACGACGACGGCAAGCTGCTGACGGCGGAGCTGGCAGAGCTCGGGGTCGAGGTCGACGCGTGCGTGTGGGACGACCCCTCGGTCGACTGGGACGCCTACGACCTCGTCGTCATCCGCAACACCTGGGACTACTGGGACAAGCACGACGACTACCTCGCCTGGACGCGGCGGGTCCCGCGGCTCGCCAATCCCGCTGCCGTCGTCGCGTGGAACACCGACAAGACGTACCTGAAGAGGCTCGCCGACGCGGGCATCCCGACCGTGCCGACCACCTGGGTCGCGCCGGGAGAGCCGTTCACCGCTCCGGACTTCGCGTTCGTCGTCAAGCCGAGCGTCTCCGCGGGCGCGCGGGACACGGCGGCCTACCCGGCTGGGGACGCCCGCGCCCAGGCGCACGTCGACGACCTGCACGCGCGCGGCAAGACGGTCATGGTCCAGCCGTACGTCGACGCGGTCGACACCGCCGGCGAGACCTCCGTCCTCGTCTTCGCCGGTGAGGTGTCGCACGGCGCCCGAAAGTCCGCGGTCCTGAGCGTCGGCGCCGGGGAGGCCGCGCTCGGCAGCTGGGAGATGGGCCCGCGGCAGCCGTCGGACGAGGAGGTCGCACTCGCCTCCCGCGTGGTCGAGGTCGCACAGAGCTGGGGCGACGACCTGCTCTACGCGCGCGTCGACATCCTGCCCGGGCCCGTCGTCGTCGAGCTCGAGGTCACCGAGCCGTCGCTGTTCCTGACGCTTGCGCCGGGATCGGCTGCTCGCTGCGCCAGGGCCGTCCGCGCGTGGACAGAGCGAGCCAGCTCGACACGGTGAACACGATCGTCGCCAGGGCCACGTGCCCGGCGACGGCCCCGGCGGGCACGCCGTGGAAGTACTGCCAGTAGCCCAGGCCCGCCTGCGCCGCGACGAGCGCGACGAGCGCGAGACCCCACGCCTGGAACGTCGTCCGCCAGGCGACGACGGCGGTCGCGAGGACCAGGCCGGACAGCAGCCAGACGCCGTCGGCGTGGAGCTGCGTGATGTCGCGCGGGTCGAAGGGCAGCCGCTTCACCTTCGGGTCGCCCGCGTGCGGGCCGGTTCCCGTGACGAGCGTCCCCAGGACGAGCACGACGCTGACCGCCGCGACGACTGCGGTCGACAGGCGCTGCAGCAGGGGGTGCGGGGGAGCGGGCGGGTCCAGGCGGCGGAGCAGGGCGGCCGCGGCGAAGACCAGGGGGAAGCTCGTGAGGAAGTGCACGATCAGGACGTACGGGTTGAGGCCGCTGAGGACGAGGAGCCCGCCGATGACGGCCTGCAGGGGCACCACGAGGGCCTGGACGCTCGCCAGCCGCAGGTGCTCGCGGGCGTGCTTCCGGACCGCGAGGACCAGCAGGATCCCGACGGCCTCCATGACGACGGCGAGCAGCCGGTTGCCGAACTCGATGTCGCCGTGGATGCCCTGCGCGGCGGTGTTCGTCAGCGACGTGCCGGTGCAGCGCGGCCAGGTGGGGCAGCCGAGGCCGGAGCCGGTGACCCGCACCGCGGTGCCCGAGACGACGAGCAGCATCTGCAGCGCCAGCGCGAGTCGGGAGAGCCGGCGGACCACGCCGCCCAGCCTAGGCGCGACTGTGACCGAGGCCCTACCGGAAAGCGGACCCAGCAGTCCGCTTCTGCCGTAGGTTGCCTGCGTGCGCCCTCACCCCCGCAGGACCCTGCTCGTCCTGACCCTCCCTGCCCTCGCCTACTCGCTGGCCCAGACGATGCTCGTGCCGGCCTTCACCGACATCGAGCGGGAGCTCAAGGTCACCGCCGCCGACGTCACGTGGCTGCTCACCGCCTACCTGGTCTCCGCAGCCGTCTTCACGCCGCTCTTCGGCCGGCTCGGCGACATGGTGGGCAAGCGCCGGATGCTCGTCGTGTCGGTCGGCGCCTTCGCGGCGGGCAACCTGCTCTCGGCAGCCGGGGGGACGTACGCGCTCGTCCTCGGCGGCCGCGTCGTGCAGGGCATCGCGGGCGGCATGTTCCCCCTCGTCTTCGGGATCCTGCGCGACGAGTTCCCGCCCGAGGGCGTCGGCGCCGCCATCGGCTTCGTCAGCTCGACCCTCGGCATCGGCGGCGGCGTCGGGCTGCTGCTCGGCGGCTCGATGGTCGACGCCCTCGGCTACTCCTCGATCTTCTGGCTCGGCGCCATCGTCTCGGTGATCTCGATCGTCGCCATCCTCGCCCTGGTGCCCGAGTCGCCGAACCGCGTGCCCGGCCGGACCGACTGGGGCGGGGCGGTGCTGCTCTCGATCGGGCTCGTCGTCGGCCTCCTGGGCGTGTCGCAGGGGCCGGTCTGGGGCTGGTCGGACGCGCGCGTGGTCGCGCTGCTCGTCGCCGGTCCCGTGGTCCTCGTCGGGTTCTTCGTCGTGCAGCGCCGGACGGTCGAGCCGCTCGTCGACGTCCGCACGCTGTCGTCCCGACCCGTGCTGCTCACCAACCTGGCGACGCTGCTCGTCGGCTTCGGCATGTTCGGGGCGTACGTCCTCGTCCCGCAGATCGTCGAGGCTCCCACCTCGACCGGCTACGGGTTCGGAGGCAGCGCCACCCATGCCGGGCTGCTCATGCTGCCCGGGTCGGTCTGCATGTTCTTCTTCGGTCCGGTGAGCGGCACGCTCGGCACGAAGTACGGCCACCAGTGGGCCCTCGCCCTGGGCGCCGTGCTGTCGGCGGCCGGGCTCGGCCTGCTGTCGGCGTTCCACGGCTCGGACGCCGAGGTGCTCGTGTTCTTCACGGTCGTCACGCTGGGCATCGCCTTCGCCTTCGCCGCCATGCCGAACCTCATCGTGGCCTCGGTGCCCGTGACCCAGACCGGGCAGGCGACCGGCTTCAACGCGGTGGTGCGGTCCGTGGGCTCCTCCATCGGCACGGAGGTGACGGCCGTCATCGTCGCATCGAGCATCGCCGCCGGGTCGCTGCTGCCCAGGGACTCCGGCTTCGTGACGGCCTTCGCGCTCTGCTCCGGGGTCTCGCTGGTGGCCGCCGTCCTCGCCTTCCTGGTGCCGGCCGCCCGGACCCCGCACGTCCGGGCCTCCGAGGAGCGCGGCTCGGCGTCGCTGCTGCCCGACCCCGCGCTGGCGACCGACGCATGAGGGACCGGGCGGACGCGGCGCGCAACTCCGCCCTGGTCCTCGACGCCGCGCGCGAGGTGTTCGCGGCTCGCGGGCTCGCCGCCGGCGTCGAGGAGGTCGCCGCGCGGGCCGGTGTGGGCAAGGCCACCGTCTACCGCTGCTGGCCGACGAAGGACGCGCTCGTCGCCGCCGTCACCGGCGCGCGGGTGGACGCCTTCACCGACCGCGTGCTCGCCGTGCTCGACGCTCCCGACGCGACGGCCGCCTTCGAGGAGCTCCTGCTCTCGGCCGCCTCGACGAGCGCGGAGAACCGGCTGCTGCACACCGGCCTGACCAGCGAGACGCCGGCCCTCGCCGCCTCCCGCGCACGGTGCCGCGCGGCGATGCAGCAGCTGATGGACCGCGGGGTGGAGCAGGGCGGCCTGCGCGCCGACGTGACGGCTGCGGACGTGACGCTGCTCTTCAACGGGTTCACCGCGCAGCTGGCCGCGGCGGGGGAGTCCGACCCCTCCGTGTGGCGCCACTACGCCTCCCTGGTGGTCGCCGCCGCGCGCTCTTAGGTGCCCCCTGCGGGTGATCACCAGGACATCTCGCGGCCGCCGCGCCGGTGGGTCAGCCGCCCGATCCCCTGTTGATCACCGGGCGAGGTCTTGACGTCAGGCTGAGCCGCAGTACGGTTTAACTATGGAACTAGATAAAGCGATGGAGTTCCGGCTGGACCCCGCGTCGGGGGTGCCGACCTACCTCCAGCTCGTGCAGCAGGTCGAGCAGGCACTGCGGCTCGGCTACCTCAAGCCCGGTGACCAGCTGCCCAAGGTGCGCGAGGTCGTGGCCGCCCTGGCCATCAACCCGAACACGGTGCTGAAGGCCTACCGCGAGCTCGAGCACAAGGGGCTGGCCGCCGGGCGGCCGGGCCGCGGGACGTTCGTCGAGGCCTCGCTCGGCGAGCCGACGCTGCCGGCCCTCACGGACCTGCGGCGCGGCCTGAAGACCTGGCTCGCGAAGGCCGACGCCGCCGGCCTCGACGACGACGGGATCGTCGCGCTGGTGACGAGCACCATGCGGGATTTCCGCCAGCGGCGTCCTGACGACGAGCGCGGTCGGGACGTCGGATGAGCATCATCGAGGCGCGCGGCCTGGGTCGCAGGTACGGGAAGCGCTGGGCGCTCGAGGACTGCACGCTGAGCCTGCCCGAGGGACGGCTCGTCGCGCTCATCGGTCCGAACGGCGCCGGCAAGTCGACGCTGCTGAACATGATCGTCGGCCTGACCGCGCCGACGGCCGGGGAGCTCACCGTGCTGGACGGCCACCCCGCCGGGTCACCGGCCGCGCTCGACGGGATCGCCTTCGTGGCGCAGGACATGCCGCTCTACCGCAACCTGACGGTGGCGGACATGGTCCACCTGACGCGCAACCTCAACGTCAGCTTCGACACGGCCGCGGCGAACCGGCGGCTGGCCGACCTCGGCATCGACCCGAAGCAGAAGGCCGGCAAGCTGTCCGGCGGCCAGCAGGCGCAGCTCGCCCTGAGCCTTGCCCTGGCCCGGCAACCGCGGCTGCTGGTGCTCGACGAGCCGACCGCGCCGCTCGACCCGCTGGCCCGCCACGACTTCATGGCCACCGTGATGACGGCCATGGCCGAAGACGGCATCTCGGTGATCCTGTCCTCCCACCTGCTCGCGGAGCTGGAGAAGGTGGCCGACCACCTGGTCCTCATCGCCGACGGGCGCGTCCGCGTCGACGGGCCGGTGGACGAGCTCATCGACGCCCACCGGCTCGTCACGGCGCCACGCGGCGCGTTGCCGCAGGGCTGCGACGTCATCGAGTCGAGCGGGTCGCACCAGCTGGTGCGACTGGCAGCGCCGCTGCCGGCCGCGCTGCCCTCCCGTCCCGTCGGCATCGAGGAGCTGACCCTCGCCTACTTCCGGCAGGGCACCCTGATCGGAGCTGCTTCATGACCACCCTGACCGCTGCGCCGGGAGTCGGCCTGCGACCGGTGCGCTGGAGTCGGCTCGGCTGGGTCACGTGGCGTCGCTACCGCTTCACGCTGGCGGCGGTCGTCCTCGTGCTCGCCGCACTGAGCCTCGAGCTGGTCCTGTCCGGGCAGCACCTCCGCAGCGCCTACGACGCCGTGAAGGCATGCACACCCGCCGCCTCACCTCGGTGCCGCTTCCTCGACGAGAGCTTCCACAACACCTACGGCGGTGGCGGCTTCCTCGCTCCCGTCCTCCTCCTGCTGCCGGGGATCCTGGGCGCCTTCGCCGGCGCGCCGCTCGTCGCGAAGGAGCTGGAGACCGGCACCTTCCGCTTCGCCTGGACGCAAGGCGCGGGTCGCATGCGCTGGGCGGTCTCGCTCCTGCTGCCCGCTGGCCTCGTCCTCGCCCTGCTGCTCGCCGCGCTCGGACGGCTGGTCGCGTGGCACGACCAGCCGCTGGCGGACGCCGGCATCCAGAGCCGGCTGGAGCCGGTGACCTTCTCGACGTCCGGCGTCGCGGTCGCGGCATGGGCGCTGCTCGGCTTCGCCCTCGGTGCCTTCGCCGGCGTCGCCTGGCGACGGGTGCTGCCCGGCGTGGCGAGCGCCTTCGGGGCGTGGTTCGGCCTCGCGTTCCTGGCGACCCGGGTGCGCGGGCACTACCTCGCGCCGCTGCGGACGACGAGCATGCAGCTGTCCCCGCGGAACCTCTCCGTTGACGAGTGGTGGACCAAGGGCGGCGCGCGCGTCCCGTCCACGCAGATCGACGCGACCCTGCGGTCGCTGGGCGCGGAGGTCAGTCCGCACGGCGTCAAGGTGCACGTGGTGCCCAACTCCGGGAGCGTCGACCCGATCCAGTACCTCTTGGACCACGGCTACCGGCAGGTTACGACCTACCAGCCGGCCAGCCGTTACTGGACGCTGCAGTGGATCGAGACCGGCTGGCTGGTCGGGCTGTCCGTGCTGCTGCTCGGCGCGGCGTTCTGGCTGCTCCGGCGCCGGGCTGCCTGAGAGCTACTCCCAGCGGAACAGGCGGCTCGCGAGCGCCAGGCTGACGACCGCCCAGGCCACGAGGGTCAGCAGGTCGCGCGCCGACCACAGGTCGTGCTGCAGGAGCTGTCGCAGCCCGTCGGACAGCGCGGCGGTGGGAAGGCACAGCGCGAGGTCCTTGCCCGGGCCGAGCTCCTTCAGCGGGTAGAGCACACCGCCCAGCCCGAGGAGCACGAACCACAGCAGGTTCGCGGCGGCGAGGGTCGTCAGTCCGCGCAGCGTGCCGCCGAGGAGCAGCCCGAGACCGGAGAACGCGGCCGTGCCCAGCGCCAGGAGCAGGACGGTGCCGGGCACGTTGCCGTGCGGCTCCCAGCCCAGGAGCGCGCCGACGAGGCAGATGAGGGAGACCTGCACGACCTCGACGATGAGCACCGCCGACGTCTTCGCGAGCAGGAGCACCGAGCGCGGAAGGGGCGTGGCCCCGAGTCGCTTGAGCACGCCGTACTGCCTCTCGAAGCCCGTCCCGATCGCCTGGCCCGTGAACGCCGCGGACATCACCGCGAGGGACAGGACGCCGGGTACGAAGAAGTCGACGCGGCGACCGCTGATGTTGATGACGGGCACCTTCGAGAGCACGACGACCAGGCCGAGCGGGATGACCAGCGTCAGCAGGACCTGCTCACCGTTGCGCAGCAGGAGCATCAGCTCGGCACGCGTCTGCGCGGCGAACATCCGCCCGCGCGGGGCGGCGGCGGCCTGCGGTGTGAGCGACGGCCAGGCGGTCCTGGGCGAGCTCATGGCCGGAGCTCGCGTCCGGTGAGGTCGAGGAAGACGTCCTCGAGGGTCCGGCGGGTCTGCAGGTTCTCCGGCAGGACGCCGCGGGTGGCGCACCAGGCGGTCACGCCGGCGAGCAGCTGCGGTCCCTCAGGCCCCTCGACGAGGTACGTCGCCGCCGGGGACTCCTTGCCCACGCAGTCCGGGCCGAGCGAGCGCAGCAGGTCGTCGACGTCGAGTCCCGCCGGCCCGGTGAAGCGCACGAAGGCCTGCGTCGACGACGTCAGCTCCGGCACGGTCCCGTGCGCGACGACCCGGCCGTGGTCGACGACGTAGACGTCGTCGGCGAGGTGCTCGGCCTCGTCCATGAGGTGCGTCGTGAGCAGCACCGAGACGCCGTCGGCGCGCAGCCGCTCGACGAGGTCCCACGTCGCCCGGCGTGCCTGCGGGTCGAGGCCGGCGGTGGGCTCGTCGAGGAACACCAGCTCGGGGCGCCCGATGACGGCCATGGCGAGCGACAGCCGCTGCTGCTGGCCCCCTGACAGGCGCCGGTACGACGTGTCGGCGACCTCGTCGAGGCCGAGCAGCGTCAGCAGCGACCCGGGATCGTGCGGGTGCGCGTAGAACCGGCTGAAGAGGGTGAGCAGCTCGCGGGCCTTCAGACCCGGGTAGCCGCCCCCGCCCTGCGGCATGACGCCGATCCGCGCCCGGGCCTGCGCCGGCGTACCGCCCAGCACCCGTACGGTCCCGCCGTCGGGCTCGCGGAAGCCCTCGCAGACCTCGACCGTCGTGGTCTTGCCGGCGCCGTTCGGGCCCAGGAGGGCCGTCACCGACCCCGCGCGGACGGACAGCGACAACCCGTCCACGGCAGTCCGGTCGCCGTACCGCTTGACGAGGTCGACGACCTCCAGGGCGGCGGTCACCCGGCAGAGCGTAGTGATCGAGAGCTGGGTAAGGATGGGCTTAGTGGCGGCTGTCACCGCGCCCGGGTTCGACCCGGGGCAGGATTTAAGTCACACTGGCGTTGTGAAAAGCATGGGCGACACGCAGGGCACGCGCGAGCGCGTCCTCGCGCTGCTGCTCGAGCTCGGCACCGCCACCGCGGCCACGTTGTCCGAGCGCCTCGAGGTCACGCCGGCGGGCATCCGCCGCCACCTCGACGCGCTGCTGGCCGAGGGCGTCGTCACCACGCGCGAACCGCGCCGGCGCGTCGTCACGCGCGGCCGCCCGGCGAAGCTCTACGCGCTCTCCGAGGCCGGGCACGCGGCCGGCCCCAGCGCCTACGACGACCTGGCCGTCAGCGCACTGCGCTTCATGAGCCCCGACCAGGTCCAGGCCTTTGCCGACGCTCGCGGCCGGGAGCTCGAGCAGCGCTACGACGGCCTCGGCACCCCGGAGGAGCTCGCGACCGCGCTCAGCGCCGATGGCTACGCCGCGTCCGTCACCGACCAGGGCCTCGCCGGTCTGCACGGCGTGCAGCTGTGCCAGCACCACTGCCCTGTCCAGCACGTCGCTGCGGAGTTCCCGCAGCTCTGCGACGCCGAGACCGCGGCCCTGTCCCGCGTCCTCGACGTGCACGTCCAGAGGCTCGCCACCATCGCCCACGGCGATGGTGTCTGCACGACCTTCGTCCCACGGAAGGCTTCAGGGAAGGCACCGGTATGACCACCACGCAAGACCAGACGCTCGACGGCCTCGGCAGCTACAAGTTCGGCTGGGCCGACAGCGACGTCGCCGGTGCCTCCGCGCGCCGCGGCCTCAACGAGGAGGTCGTGCGCGACATCAGCGCGAAGAAGTCCGAGCCGCAGTGGATGCTGGACCTCCGGCTCAAGGGCCTGAAGCTCTTCGAGAAGAAGCCCATGCCGACCTGGGGCTCCGACCTCGACGGCATCGACTTCGACAACATCAAGTACTTCGTGCGGTCCACGGAGAAGCAGGCCACGTCGTGGGACGAGCTGCCCGAGGACATCAAGAACACCTACGACCGGCTCGGCATCCCGGAGGCGGAGAAGCAGCGCCTCATCGCCGGCGTCGCCGCGCAGTACGAGTCCGAGGTCGTCTACCACCAGATCCGCGAGGACCTCGAGGCCCAGGGCGTCATCTTCGTCGACACCGACACCGGCCTCCGCGAGCACGAGGAGCTCTTCAAGGAGTACTTCGGCTCGGTCATCCCGGTCGGCGACAACAAGTTCGCGGCGCTCAACACCGCGGTCTGGTCCGGCGGCTCCTTCATCTACGTCCCGAAGGGCGTGAAGGTCGACATCCCGCTGCAGGCCTACTTCCGCATCAACACCGAGAACATGGGCCAGTTCGAGCGGACGCTGATCATCGCCGACGAGGGCTCCTCGGTGCACTACGTCGAGGGCTGCACGGCCCCGATCTACTCCAGCGACTCCCTGCACTCGGCGGTCGTCGAGATCATCGTGAAGAAGGACGCCCACGTCCGCTACACGACGATCCAGAACTGGTCGAACAACGTCTACAACCTCGTCACCAAGCGGACCGCGGTGCACGCCGGCGGCCGGATGGAGTGGATCGACGGCAACATCGGCTCCAAGGTCACGATGAAGTACCCCGCCTGCTTCCTGCTCGGCGAGGGCGCGTCCGGCGAGACGCTGTCCATCGCCTTCGCGGGCGAGGGCCAGCACCAGGACGCGGGCGCCAAGATGGTCCACGCCGCGCCCAACACGACGTCGAACATCGTGAGCAAGTCCGTCGCGCGCGGCGGCGGCCGCACGTCCTACCGCGGCCTGATCCAGGTGCAGGAGGGCGCACACGGCAGCAAGTCGAACGTCGTCTGCGACGCGCTGCTCGTCGACACGATCAGCCGCTCCGACACCTACCCCTACGTCGACGTCCGTGAGGACGACGTGTCGCTCGGCCACGAGGCGACCGTCTCCAAGGTCGGCGAGGACCAGCTCTTCTACCTGATGTCGCGCGGCATCGAGGAGAGCGAGGCCATGGCCATGGTGGTGCGCGGCTTCGTCGAGCCGATCGCGCGCGAGCTGCCCATGGAGTACGCGCTGGAGCTCAACCGGCTGATCGAGCTGCAGATGGAGGGCTCCGTTGGCTAGCAAGCCCCTCGACGCGACGAAGTTCACCCGGACCTTCAGCCGCGACCCGGACGCCTTCGCCCCCATCAGCGGTCGCGAGGAGGAGTGGCGCTTCACGCCGCTCTACCGGCTGCGCGGGCTGCACGACGGCACGGCCGTCGTCGACGCGACCATCGCCGTCGAGGGTTCCTACGAGACCATCGGCCCCGACCACCCGCTCGTCGGCACTGCGCTGACGCCGGCCGACCGGCCGACGGCGGTCGCCATGCGCGACTTCAAGGAGGGTCAGCTCGTCACCGTCGACGGCGAGCTGGAGGAGCCGATCACGCTGTGCTTCAAGGGATCCGGGGAGGCGTCGTACGGTCACGTGGTCATCGACGCGAAGCCCTTCAGCAAGGCCGTCGTCGTGCTCGACCACGTCGGGGACGCCACCCACGTGGGTGCCGTCGAGGTCATCATCGGGGACTCCGCCGACATCACCCTGGTCAGCGTCCAGGACTGGGACGACACCGCCGTCCACCTGTCCGCGCAGGCCGCCCGGCTCGGCCGGGATGCGCGCTTCAAGAGCGTCGTCGTCACCTTCGGCGGCGACCTCGTCCGGCTCAACCCGACGGTGAGCTACGCGTCGAGCGGCGGTTCCGCCGAGCTGCTCGGGGTCGCGTTCGCCGACGCCGGTCAGCACCTCGAGCACCGGCTCTTCGTCGACCACGCGGTGCCCAACTGCTCCAGCCGGGTCACCTACAAGACAGCGGCGCAGGGGGTGGAGGCGCACACCGTCTGGATCGGCGACGTTCTCATCCGCGCCGAGGCGACGGGCACCGACACCTACGAGCTCAACCGCAACCTGCTGCTCTCCGACGAGGCCCGCGCCGACTCGGTGCCGAACCTCGAGATCGAGACCGGCGAGATCGCCGGGGCCGGCCACGCCTCGGCCACTGGTCGCTTCGACGACAACCAGCTGTTCTACCTGCAGTCCCGCGGGATCCCCGCGGACGAGGCGCGGCGCATGGTCGTGCACGGCTTCTTCACTGAGGTCCTGCAGCAGATCGGCGTGCCGTCGCTCGAGGCCCGCCTCGAGGCCATCGTCGACAAGGAGCTGTCGGCGTGAGGGCCTGCGCGCTGAGCGACCTCCCCGAGGAAGGCGCGATCCGGGTCGTCCTGGACGGGACCCCGCTCTGCCTGGCCCGCAGCCAGGGCGAGGTGTTCGCCATCAGTGACGTCTGCTCGCACGCCGACGTCTCGCTGTCGGAGGGCGACGTGGAGGACGGCACCGTCGAGTGCTGGCTGCACGGCTCGCGCTTCGAGCTCCGCACCGGCAAGCCGTGCGGCCTTCCCGCGACCAAGCCGGTCGCCACCTATCAGGTCGTCGTCGAAGGCGACGACGTCCACGTCAAGCTGGAGAAGTAGTGAGCACCCTCGAGATCCGCGACCTCTCGGTGTCGGTGGAGGACAAGCAGATCCTCCAGGGCGTCAACCTCGTCATCAAGGCGGGTGAGACGCACGCGATCATGGGCCCCAACGGCTCGGGCAAGTCGACGCTGGCCTACAGCATCGCCGGTCACCCGAAGTACACCGTCACCGGCGGCACCGTGACCCTCGACGGCCAGGACGTGCTGTCGATGTCGGTCGACGAGCGCGCCCGCGCCGGCATGTTCCTCGCGATGCAGTACCCCGTCGAGGTCCCCGGCGTCTCCGTCTCCAACTTCCTGCGCACCGCGGCCACGGCCGTCCGCGGCGAGGCTCCCGCCCTGCGGCACTGGGTCAAGGAGCAGAAGGCGGCCATGGCCGCTCTCGAGATGGACCCGGCCTTCGCCAACCGCAACGTCAACGAGGGCTTCTCCGGCGGAGAGAAGAAGCGCCACGAGATCCTGCAGCTGGAGCTGCTCAAGCCGAAGATCGCGATCCTGGACGAGACCGACTCGGGCCTCGACGTCGACGCGCTGCGCGTCGTGTCCGAGGGCGTGAACCGGGTCCGCGCCACAGGCGAGACCGGCACGCTGCTCATCACGCACTACACGCGGATCCTGAAGTACATCGTCCCCGACTTCGTGCACGTCTTCGCCGGCGGCAAGATCGTGGAGGAGGGCGGCAAGGAGCTCGCCGACGAGCTCGAGGCCAACGGCTACGCGAAGTACGTCGGAGCGGCGGCGATCTGATGGGCCTGTCGTCAGGGCTCGACGTCGAGGCGGTCCGCAAGGACTTCCCCGTGCTCGCGCGGGAGGTGCACGGACACCCGCTCGTGTTCCTCGACAGCGCGGCGTCGTCGCAGAAGCCGCGGCAGGTCCTCGAGGCCGAGCGGGTCTTCGTCGAGGAGCACTACGCGAACGTGCACCGCGGCGTGCACACGCTCTCGCAGGAGGCCACGGACGCCTACGAGGGCGCCCGCGCGACGGTCGCCGGCTTCATCGGCGGCCAGCCGGACGAGGTCGTCTTCACCAAGAACGTCACCGAGTCCATCAACCTGGTCTCCTACGCGCTGACCTCGTCGCTGGGCCCCGGCGACGAGATCGCGGTCACCGAGATGGAGCACCACTCCAACCTGGTGCCGTGGCAGATGCTCGCGGAGCGGACCGGTGCCCGGCTGCGCTGGCTGTCCCTGACGGACGAGGGCCGGCTGGACCTGTCGAACCTCTCCGACGTGGTCAACGAGCGCACCAAGCTCTTCGCCTTCACGCACGTCTCCAACCTGCTGGGCACGGAGAACGACGTGCCCACGCTGGTCGCCCGGGCCAAGCAGGTCGGCGCTCTCACCCTCGTCGACGGCGCGCAGGCCGTCCCGCACGAGCCGGTCGACGTCCGCGCGCTCGACGTCGACTTCTACGCCTTCACCGGCCACAAGATGCTCGGCCCGACCGGCGTCGGCGTGCTGTGGGGGCGTGCGCTGGACGACCTTCCGCCGTTCATGGGTGGCGGCTCGATGATCGAGCTCGTCACGATGGAGCGATCGACCTACGCCAAGGCGCCCGAGCGCTTCGAGGCCGGCACGCCTGTCATCAGCCAGGCCGTCGGGCTCGCCGCCGCCTGTGACTACCTCACCGGCCTGGGTCTCGAGAACGTGCGCGAGCACGAGATCGCCCTGACCGCAAGGCTTCTCGACGGGATCCGCTCGCTCGACGGGGTGCGCGTCCTCGGCCCCGACACGACCGAGATGCGGGGGAGCGCGGTCTCCTTCGTCATCGACGGCGTCCACCCGCACGACGTCGGACAGTCGCTCGACGAGCTCGGCATCGCCGTCCGCGTCGGCCACCACTGCGCGGCTCCGGTCTGCAAGCGCTACGGCGTCGCTGCCACTACGCGCGCGTCCTCCTACGTCTACAACAACGAGGCCGACATCGACGCGCTGCTCGCGGGCATCGTCAAGGTGCAGGAGTTCTGGGCATGAGCGACAGCCTGTACCAGGAGATCATCCTGGAGCACTACAAGCACCCGCACCACAAGGGCTTGCGCGACCCGTTCGACGTCGAGGTGCACCACGTCAACCCGACCTGCGGTGACGAGGTGACCCTGCGCGTGAAGGTCGTCGACGGGGTCGTCGAGGACGTGTCCTACGAGGGCCAGGGCTGCTCGATCAGCCAGGCGTCGACGTCCGTCATGACCGACCTCGTCATCGGACAGCCCGTGGACGCGGCGCTGACGAAGCACGAGGCCTTCCTCGAGCTCATGCAGAGCAGGGGGCAGCTGGAGCCGGATGAGGACGTTCTCGAGGACGGCATCGCCTTCGCGGGCGTCAGCAAGTACCCGGCGCGCGTGAAGTGCGCGCTGCTGGGCTGGATGGCCTGGAAGGACGCCACGTCCCAGGCCCTGGAAGGGAGCTCAGCATGAGCGACGCCGTCGAGACGCCCACCGTGGCGACCGATCCCAAGAGCAAGCCGTCCGAGGAGGACGTGCTCGAGGCCATGAAGGACGTCGTCGACCCCGAGCTCGGCATCAACGTCGTCGACCTCGGCCTCGTCTACGGCGCGATGATCCACGACGACGTCACCGTCACCCTCGACATGACGCTGACGTCCGCGGCCTGCCCGCTGACCGACGTCATCGAGGACCAGACGCGCAACGCGCTCGACCCGCTCGTCAACGACGTCCGGATCAACTGGGTCTGGATGCCGCCGTGGGGTCCGGACAAGATCACCGACGACGGCCGCGAGCAGCTGCGGGCCCTCGGCTTCAACGTTTGACGCGTCGCACAGCCGCCTCGACGTGGGCGTTGCGCTACGCCGAGTCGCCACAGCGTGACGCGCTGGATGCGGGCTA
>Ga0207705_10000471_pt1 | contig 34547 bp, 30 predicted proteins | sample KBSC13metaG_FD_184314 | JGI IMG/M metagenome (GOLD analysis project Ga0207705, IMG submission 184314) | Corn rhizosphere microbial communities from Kellogg Biological Station, Michigan, USA - KBS C1-3 metaG (SPAdes) (version 2) | ecosystem: Host-associated > Plants > Roots > Rhizosphere > Soil ... | reverse complement strand
GTCGGCGCCGCGGTGGCCGCCAACCGGGGCGTACAGCCGCGCGCGCTCGACGTCGACGAGGTCCGCGCGATCCTGCGCAGGCAAGGCGCGCATCTCAGCGACGAGGGCGAACTGGCGAAGGCGCGCGACAAAGTGGTGGAGATGAGTTGAACGACCCGCACACGCTCGATGTAGCGCACTTCCTTCAGGGCCTGCGATTTTCGCGCTACCATCTGCGGATATTGGTCCTGTGCTGCCTGGTAACCTTCTTCGACGGGCAGGACTTCTCCGCGCTGGCCTACGCCTTGCCTTACATTCGCGACGAGATGGGCATCACGAATGCGATGACCGGCTATGTCAGCGCTGCCGCCTTTCTCGGCCAGATGATCGGGTCATTGTTCGGCTCCTACGTTGGGGACGTCTTTGGCCGCAGGCCAGTAATCGCGGCTTGCACGATCGGCAGCGCGATCCTGACTTTCGCGGTCGGCTTTGCCGCTACGCCGGAACAGCTGATTGCCCTGCGCTTCGTCAGCGGGCTCGCGATCGGCGGCTTGCTCGGCCCGGTATGGGCGCTCAGCATCGAAAGCATGCCGCGGGCAATGCGTGCCACGAGCGTGACGATCATCATGCTGGGCTTTTCCTGCGGTAGCGCCTCGGCCGGCCCGATTGCGAACTGGATTGCGCCGGCCCTTGGCTGGCAGGGGATCTTCTGGGTCTCCGGCGCTTTGACCGGGGTCTTCGCCCTCATCCTGTTTTTCAAGCTGCCCGAGAGCGCTCGCTGGGCCGTCGCCACGTGCAAGCCGCGCGAGCGGATAGCGCCCATGCTGGCACCCTTCGACCCGGGCGTGGCGATCGACGGCTACCAGCGCTTCATCCTGCCCGACGAGCGCGAGGCGGCCGGCAGCGCCAATCCCGTGCACAAGCTGCGCGAGCTGTTTGCGGGGCCGCTCGCCATGGTGACGCCGCTTATCTGGGCCGCCTATTTCTGTTCGAGCTTCGCGATCTACCTGATGAGCGCATACGCCGTGATCTTTATGGAGAACCTCGGTCTTGCGCGACAGGACGCGGCCTGGCTCGGATCGCTCGGCGCCATTCTCGGTGCACTCGGCGGCGTCGCCTTGCTCACGCTGACCGAACGGCGCGGGCCGGCCTGGATTGCGCTCGCCCCGCTCCTCGGTGTGCCCTTGGTGCTGCTGGTCGGAACGGGCGCCGCGATCGCAACGCCTGCTTTCGTTCCCGTGCTGCTGCTCGTAGCGGTGATGGTCGGCACCGGCCATGCGGCGGTCATTTCGATCACCACGATCTATTACTCGAGCGCTGTGCGTGCCTCGGGCGGTGGATGGGCAAGCTTCGTCGCGAAGTTTGCCGCCGTCGCTGCGCCCATCTTCGGCGCGCGGTTCCTCGCCGGGCGCGCTGGAGCGATGGCCGGCTACACCTTCACCGCGGTCTGCCTCACCGGTATCGTCGTGTGCGTGCTCCTCCTCGCGTACTTCGCTCGCAAGTTGAAATCTGATCCGGCGAGAAGGGCCGCCCCTGCCGATTAACGAGCCGGGCTTTAGCGCCGGTTGAATTCGAGGGGCAGGTCGTTCGGGCACAGCTGGACGGCGCTGTCGAACCGCCCCCGCGGCGTTCGCGATCGGATGGAGCGCTTCGTTGGGCAAGGGCCGACTGGGCTGCAACTCAAGCGGATGTACTGTCCGATCGGGTGGACGTCCCCGACGGCATTGATGTGCCAAGGTAGGTGTGTCGAAGCACCTATGAGGAGGCGTCCATACAGGAAGTGAGCACGATCGGGCTAGATATCGCGAAATCAGTTTTTCAGGCGCACGGCGCGGATTCCGCCGGCCGCCAGCTGTTCAGTCAGCGGATTACGCGAGCCGCCGAGCCGCTCCTTGCCGCCGGACGAGTGTTGTCGCGGAACCAGCCCTAGCCAGGCCGACAGGCTGCGCCCCGACTTGGACACCTGCGGATCGGGCACGGTTGCCACCAGCGCGCTTGCCACCAGCGGCCCGACACCGCGGACCTCCTGCAGCCGGCGCCCGAGTTCGGTTGCACGACTGTCGGCGCAGACCGCACGATCGGTCTCGAGCAAGTGTGCGAGCACCCGCCGATATTGATCGACCAACATCGCCAGGCAGGCACGGGCAAGCTCGTCGAGCCGGCGCTTCCAGTCAGTGTCCGGCATTAGGCGTTCGAGCCCAGCTTGGATCGCGGAGTTCGGCATTGATGCTGACCAGTTGATCATCGTGAACATGAAGTTGAACACGACCTCGCAGTTGGGCCTCCGCAACAGCGGGGCCACCGCACGCATATCGATCTTCCAGCCCTTCGGGTCCATTAGGACGAATGAAAAGGCGTTGGGCGGGACCCCACGCAGCAAATCCGGAACGAGTTTCACAAAGTCGTCGTTAAATGTTCTGATCGTGATGTCCGGGTAGCGCGGTATGATTTCCTGCAACCGGGCATACTCGATTGCCGCCTCAGCTCAGGCGGAGCGATCTTCCCTATCCATTGCAGCGACACCGATGAGTTGCTCAAGAACGCCGACATTGCGCTCTACGCTGCGAAGGCTATCGGTCGTGCGACAATAATGATGTTTGAGCCGCAGATGCGGGACGAGCTGCGGAGCCGCAGGGCCATGGTCCGCGATGCAATCGCGGCAATCCATGACGACCGCATTCTCCCCTTTTATCAACCTAAAATCGACTTGGGTGGGCACGCTGTGGTCGGCTTGGAGGCGCTTCTGCGGTGGCGTTTGCCGGACGGCCGGATCGGCTTACCTGCCGACCTGGAGGCGGCGTTCGAGGATCTCGAGGTTGCGGCTGCTATCAGCGGCCGGATGATCGAACGGGTCATCGCCGACATTCGCCGCTGGCTCGACCGAGGGACGAACTTCCACCACGTCGCAATCAATGCTTCAGCGGCCGAATTCCGGCGCGACGATTTTGCCGAGAGTCTGCTGGAACAACTGCGCCGCGCCGAGGTCCCCACAGAGTGCCTTCAGCTCGAAGTGACGGAGACGGTGTTTCTCGGCTGCGGCGTTGGGCTCGTGGGTAGCGTTCGAGCCTACGCACTAGGCAAAGGCATTCCGGTCGTGTCCCTCAAGCTGGAATGGAAAGACCCTCCGGGCTTTATTGGCCATGTGCAGGCGCAAAAGGGCTCCATAAACGACCCTGCGGCGTCAGCGAGCGCCCTCTACAAACTCATCGCTGAGCGCTTGGGAGCAGTGGACCGGTTGCACGATGGCTTGGTGTCAGCATTCGTGAGGTCCGCGGACTTCAACGATGCACGTTACCGTTTTGATCGGATGGCCGCTAACGTGGAGAAGCTGACCCCAGAGCAGCTTGAGAGCATCATCAAAGGCTACCGGGACAATGCCAATCTGCACAATGCCTTCTATTTGGATAATCAGCACGAGAGGTTGGTGAAGTATCTCAAGCGGGCGACGGGGGCGGAATACCGGATTGAGGGGGCTGATATAAGGGCGCCCGCAGCCATGGACTTGGACGACGACATTCCCTTCTAGTTGATTGGCCGTGGTAGGCCGTAGCTGCCCAAAAGAGCAGTCAATCCGGCCAACGAATGTGTGTTTTTCGAGCGGCATCTGTTGCTGTCTACGACCGCTACTGGCACTCACCAGAATGCCGCAAGACTGGCGGAGAGCGCGCGTTCCGGAGAGGCGCACATGCGCCGGTCCCTTTCCCAACCCGCGCAACCTCCGTATCAAGTTGCCGTCGGCGAACGCATGTGACTGAGAGAGGCCCGCGAGCAGGATGTCATCGGAGGTAACTTCTTACCAGCGGCGGGTCGAGCGTTGGCTGGAGGCCTGCTTCCCTCCAGCGGTCCGGGCTGATCGTAGCGAACGCATGCATAGGTTCCTTGAGGAAGCCTTGGAGCTTGCTCAGGCCCACGGCTGCTCGTCTGAAGACGCCCATGCACTCGTCGAATATGTGTTCGGCCGGCCGCAGGGGCAGCCCGAGCAGGAGGTCGGGGGCGTTTTGGTGACGCTCGCCAGTTTGTGCAGCGCCTCCGAAATCAACATGGACGAGGCGGGCGATCGCGAGCTCGAACGCAACTGGGAGCGGATGGATGTGATTCGAGCCAAGCAGCAAGCCAAGCCCCACGGCTCGCCGTTGCCGCAATGATCACGTTTGGTGCCGAGACCCCGAAGCGCGGCGGGGTGCTCCCGCATTGATCACCTTGTCTTTCGAAGATCAGCTAGTCCACGACGCGTGCACCGACCTTGCCCGTGCGGAGCAGCTATATGGTCGCGTAGAGGCGGAAGACTTGGTCTCGTTGATCTCGGACGCACTGGCACTGGAGAACGCGCGAGAGCTGATCGACCTGTATCAGGGTATAAAAATTGAGGGTGACGATTCCCTTCACGTTCCAATTGGTGCAGACTACCGCGCGGTGATCGTGCCTGTCGGGATCCGCTTTGGTCGATCAGGCGACGGGCGCGTTCTTTGGGAAACGGTGACAAGGCTTAAGCTGGTGGAAGTCTCGAGGCTACCTTGATGGACGTGCTTGAGTTCACACCGGACTGGTTTTCGAAGCCTGGTGACTCGCTGCGCGCTATGATGCGGCGCCGCGGCGTGGCGCCGCAGGCGGTGGCGGGCAGGCTGCCCGGCGGTATGACTACTCTGCAGAGCTTGCTTGACGGCTCTTTAGCGATCGGGCGAGAGCATGCTCGCACTCTGGCCAGCGCGCTGGGGGGATCAAGCTCTTACTGGCTGAAGCGGCAGGAAAACTACGACGGCGCCCTCGAGCGCGCAGTTGATCGTGCCTTCGCGACAGAGGCGGACGATTGGCTGCTCATTCCCGTCCCAGGCCCACGCCCACGCGGTCGGATGTCAGACGACACGCGGCGAGCCGAGGTGCGGCGCCGCTTGGCATTTTTTAACGTCGGCACGATGGCGGCATGGGAGACTCGGTACGGCCGGTTACAGTCGGAAACGCTGTTTCGCACAACGCATGCGTTTACTTCCGACGATGGCGCGGTGCTCATGTGGCTTCGCCGGGGTGAGTTGGCCGCCGATCTGGTAGCCACGAAGCCGCTGCGCCTCGACAACCTGCTGGATCGTATGGAGGCGATCAGGAAGCTGTCGCTGGTCAGACAGCCGGAGCGGTTTCTTCCGAAGCTGAAGTCGCTCTGCGCCGAGGTGGGCGTCGCCGTGGTGGCGCAACGTGCGCCAAAAGGCTGTCGCGCGTCCGGGGCAAGCCGGATGGTAGCGTCCGACAAGGCGATGATCCTGTTGAGCTTCCGCGGGCTGTCCGACGACCGGTTCTGGTTCACGGTCTTTCATGAATTGGGACACGTCGTCTGCCATGGGGCACAGACCTTCGTCGACGGCGACATCGGCGCGGAACAGGAGGATCAGATGGAGCGCGAGGCGAACACGTTCGCGTCGCGCTGCATCATTCCCGAAGAGAGCGAGCAGGACTTTGACCGCCTCTACGCCGCGAAGGACGAGGTGATCCGGTTCAGCGTGAAGGCGCAGGTCGCGCCGGGCCTCACCGTTGGCCAGATGCAGTACCGCCGGATGATCAAGCCGGACCAAATGAACTATCTGAAGCGCCAGTGGCGCTGGGACGATCTGCAGGAGCTACTCGATTAGCCGAGGTAGTGTATGAAGCTCGTTGGGCTTTTCTGCCAGTTGCAGAGCGCGTCTTCCATTACGGCCATGCCCACGCTCAGCCGCGCGTCGAGTGCGTCGAGCGTCCTTTGAATCGCGGCCAGCGGCGTCGCACTGCTGCGCGAACCATCGACGAGAAGCCGGGCGCCGCTTTGCGGACCGGTCGCGCCCTTAAGATAGGCCGAGCCCGCCGAGATCGGCGCGAGGCCGTAGCGTCCGACTAAGGACAGGTAGTCGAACTTGCCAAGGCGGGCGAAGGTGAGAACCTTCATACTATTGTAGAGGTGGTCATAAATCGTGTGCGGGTCGTTGCCCGCGGCGCGGACCGCGTTCGCGAAAAACGCGGCGTGTCCGGCGGGGCCGATCCAAGCCAGGTAGTCGTCGACGGTCCTCCGCAACGGACTGGCGGCAGTGGGCTGCAAACTGTTGTATTTCCGGTGGTTGCCAAACTTCCCACGAATTTGCTGCCAGTTCGCGTTGATCCAGCTGTGGAATACGGCAGGGTTCGCTGTGACCGTGGCCCAGTCCCAGACGCCGGCCCCCAACCGGCCGTAAATGTCCTGCAGCCGCTGCCACTTGGTGTCGGCTGGCCGACCGAAGTGAGTCATCAGAAAGATGAGCCAGCCAGCTTCGTCGACGTTGCCCTGCTGCATGTGAAACGCGACTGCGCGTTCGGCGTCGAACAACGGGCTGTTGGGATCGGCGCGAGCGGCCGCCACGGGCTTTTTCTGAACAGCCTTGTAATAATCCTCGCGGCGCAGGCTGGCGACGAACTGCAGGGCAAGCGTGTTTACTGTCGCGTTGTTTGGAAGCCCGGCAAGGCCGAGCGGTTCCCTCGCGGCGGCGAGTTCGTTCGCGATTCGCCGGCGCTCCGCGTCCCTACTTGGCCACATCAGCTTTGCTCCTGGGCGGTGCAACGCCGGTCTGGGCACCTTCGCGGATTTTTAAAGCCTTCCTGCCGTCGACATAGGGTCCGTAGGAGGGCGACGCCAGCTGGGCCCGTATCTCGTCGAGGCGCCGCACATGGTCTTCGGCACTGGAGGCGTGCTTTCGCGACCAGAACACCTGAAGCAGGCGTGCGATGTCCGCCCAATAGGGATCTCCCATCTCTGCATCCACGTCGATCGGCTCGCCTTGACGAAGCCTGCCCTCTAGGGCGAGTAGGACGTCGACGCGTCCGAACGGATTCCCTTCCGGCATTGCTGGCATCGCGTGGACTTGCTGAAATCCTTCAGCAAGATAGGCGCGCATTTCCGCAAGGTAGTCATCGTAGACGTGCATACTGCCGACGAAATGGTGGTACTCGCCCAAGCTGATGCCCAGCCGTCGGGCCATCATCTCCTGGATCATCGTGAAGCAAAACACGTCGTGCGGGAGGCCCCAATACGCGTCGTTAGAGCGAAGCGTGGCCGACATGTGAAGCCGTCCTTCGCGCTGGTGGAACTGGAGCGTAGTCGTGCACGGAACTTCCACGTGGTCGGCGGCGATGTCCTCGGCGTTGAATAGCTGGACCACGGCTCGCCGCGATCCAGGCTTTTTTCGAAGCAGCTTTTCCACGCTTGCGAATTGGTCAATCGATCCGCGCATCGCGAGAAGGCGCGGCCCATAGGCGCCTTCGAGAATTCCGCCGACGGCCTCCCTCGCGTATTCGGAGACGTAGGGCTCGATCAAGTCGAGACTGTCCGAACCAGACAGATACCAGAGCAGTTCGCCAAGCGCGCTGAATGGCTTTCCACGGTTCTCCGAGCGACTGATCCTGGCGCGGGGGTTGGTTATTCGGAGGCTTACGCCCAGCAGCTCGAGCGTGTTGCCGCGCGAGCCCGCGTGCTGACGTCCGTGCGCGTCGATTTCCTTGTATAGCTGATGCAATACTGCATCGAGGCTTTCGCGTTCAATTTCCACTAGCAAGCACTGCTTCCGCGGCCCCCCGCACTGACTGCTGCCGTATGAATCGACGGAAGGAGGCGTCAGGTCAACCCGATAGAGTATAACGTGCCGTCACTACTCACGCGCTATCCCTTCCTGTTTCCCACTTTCAGCATGCTCGGTCCATTCATCCCATGCTGGTCACAGCAAATAATTGAATGGCGGCTTTCGGGATGGACAGTGGAACCGGCGAAGGACCAAGTTTGGCGCCAAGCTGTCATTCAAGCGAACGCTCGGCCGCCCCATAGAACATCGGATTGCGCATCCACGCCTCGACGGCTGACTCGCGCCAGCCTGCGCAGCGGGTGCTGATCCGCACATTCTTCGGGAACGTACCGGCCTGCATTTTCCGGTAGAGTGTCGAGCGGCTAAGCCCGGTGCGGTCGAGGACGGCATTGAGGCGAAGAATACGGTCAGGTGTATCGGGCATGGCATGATCCTGTCTGCGGCGTTCTGGCTCCCTGCGAGCAGGATCGACATCGTCGTGGATTGCGCAACGGGGCAGGTAGGCTCTTGGGGGCCAGTGTCGGCTAACGTCGGTAGAGAGGTGTCTTGGCGCGCGTAGGACTTGCGGGACCAAAGTCTCAGGGCGTCTCACGCCTGTGGCGTGACCGCGCTCTACGCCGCTGACGCGGCGCCGAGTCGCTCTTTGAGCGTCTCGGCCCATCCGGGTTGCGATCGCATGACGCGGTGCCGGAGCCTTGCTCCGGCCGGCGGACAGCGCGTGTTCGCGCGCTGGCGCTGTTGTGCGGCCTTCGGCCTGGCGGGGAAGCGCCCGCTTCCCTCTAGGCCCGCCGCGGCGGGCCGCAACCTGAGCTCGCGCTCGGGTCCTTCACGGTGTTGCGGCCCGTTGGGTGCGGCCCGCCTCCTTCGGTGGGCCTGCCGGTCCGCTCCTTGCCGCTCCCCCGCCATTCCGGCGGCCATGTGTGCGGTAGAAGGAGAAGGACCAATGGAACTCAAGCATATCGACATCGCCAAGCTTGCCGTCTCGCCTGCCAACATGCGGGTGAAGGGCAAGGCCCCCGACATCGCCAACATCCTGCCGTCCGTCAGGGCGCGCGGGGTGCTCGTCCCGCTGATCGTGCGGGCCAATGGCAGCCCGGACACTTACGAGATCGTCGCGGGCAAGCGGCGCTATCATGCGGCGCTGGCCGTCGCCGAAGAAGGCGGGGGGATCGACGAACTGCCCTGCGCGGTGATCGAACCAGGAGACGATGCCGCAGCGCTCGAAGCTTCCTTGATCGAGAACATCGCCCGGCTCGACCCCGACGAGGTCACCCGGTGGGAAACCTTTACCCGGCTGGTCAGGGAAGGGCGCAGTGCCGAGGATATCGCGCTAACGTTCGGCCTCACCGAGCTTCAGGTGAAGCGCACCCTCGCGCTCGGCAATCTGCTTCCGCGTATCCGGAACCTCTATCGTTCAGAGCAGATCGATGCGGTCACCGTGCGGCACCTGACCCTTGCCTCCAAGGCAAGGCAGCGCGAGTGGCTGGCGCTCTTGAACAGCGAAGATGCCTATGCCCCGGTCGGCCAGCAGCTGAAGGCATGGCTGTTCGGCGGGGCCTCGATATCGACCAAGGCCGCGCTGTTCGACTTGGCCGCGTTCGACGGCCCAATCGTCGCGGATCTGTTCGGCGAGGACAGCTACTTCGTCGACGCCGGGCAGTTCTGGGCGGCGCAGAACGCGGCCATTGAGAGCCGTGCCGACGCTTACCGCGAGGCCGGATGGAGCGAGGTCGTTGTGCTCGAACCGGGCCAGCCGTTCTACACATGGGAACACGAGCGCACGCCCAAGGCCAAGGGCGGCAAGGTCTATATCGCCATCGGCCATCGCGGGGAGGTCGCGTTCCACGAGGGCTATGTGACCTGCAAGGAAGCGCGCAGGCTTGAGCGCGGGGAAGCGATCGACAAGCCCGTGCGGCCCGAGGTCACCGCTGCCACCAACGACTACATCGACCTGCACCGTCATGCGGCGGTGCGGGCGAGGCTGGCATGCGAGCCGGGCGTGGCGCTGTGGGTTGCGGTCGCGCACATGATCGCCGGTTCGCCGCTGTGGACCGTGCGGGTCGAGCCGCAGCACTCCACCAACGAGGCCGTGACCGAAAGCGTCGAAACGAGCGCGTCCGAAGCCTCGTTCGATGCCAGGCGGCGCGAAGTGCTGGCGCTGCTCGGGTTCGATGCCGACACACCCACGGTGACCGGCGGCGAGGGCGAGGGACTGGCGGCGCTGTTCGTAAAGCTGGCCAAGCTTGACGATGCGGCTGTGCTGGCCGTGCTAGCGGTGGTCATGGGCGAGACGCTCGATGCACACAGCGATCTCGTCGACCTTTTGGGCCAACGTCTGGCGGTGGACATGAGCCAAGTCTGGCAGGCCGACGATGCCCTGCTCGATCTCGTCCGCGACCGCGAAGTCCTGCTCGCGATGGTCGAGGACGTGGCGGGCAAAGCCGTTGCCGGTGGCAATGCGAAAGAGAAGGGCAAGACCCTCAAGACCATCGTGCGCGATTCTCTTGCCGGTGCCAACGGGCGGCCCAAGGTCGAAGGCTGGGTGCCGCGCTGGCTGTGTTTCCCGGCGAGCGGCTACACCGCGCGTGGTGGGGTCGGTTCTGCCGTGCGCGGCGCTGCGGCGGCGGCCCTGATCGCTCCGGAAGCGGAGGCCAGCGAGCCAGAAGCTTGCGAGCAGGAGGCCACACAGCAGCGGACTGCTGAGCCGGATGCAGCCGAGCTTCCCAGCGAGCCGGTCCGCGAGACCGCGTGACCTGTCCCGCCCGGCGGCCTTCGGGCCGCCGGTCACGGCTCTCGCATGGAAGACATCCGATGACCCACGAATCCATTCCACAGCTGCGCAAGCTGGCCCGGCGCGCGCTGGAGCGTTCGCTGCGGCCCGCCGCGCCGCCATCGAACGAGCAGCCCGATTGCGAGCTTCTCGCCCGGCTCCAAACGGCCTTGCTTTCACTGCCGCGCAGGCGGCGGGAGCTATTCCTGGCGGTGCGGCTCGACGGCGCCAGCTATGCGGACCTTGCCAATCAGACCGGTCTTTCGGCCAAGAAGGTCGAGTGCGAGGTTGCGTTGGCGCTGGCGCAGATCGATCGCTGCCTTGAGCGGCGCAAGGTTGCGCCGCTTCGCACTTCGTGGCGGCGCTTCTGGCGCCGCTGATCGCCGCTCGCCGGGCCTGTGGCCCGGCAAGGTTGGCCCGGCCCGATTAGCCGGTTAGGAAGGAATCGCATGCGGTCCGATCCCGATCATCTACCCGAGCGCCAACAGCGCGAGCTCGAGCGCATCCGGGACATCCTGCTCGAGGAGTTCGATAAGGCGATTGCGCGCGCCACCCAGCCGCACAAGCGGAGCGGCAAGGTCTATCGGATCGTCCTGTTCGGCTCCTATGCGCGGGACGACTGGGTCGACGAGCCCGAGAACGGCTACCAGTCCGACTTCGATCTGCTGATCGTGGTCAGCCATGAGGACCTGACCGACATCGCCGACTACTGGTATCTGGCAGAGGACCGGATCGCGCGCGATCCGGCCATCGCCCGCCCGGTCAACCTGATCGTCCACTCGCTCGATGAGGTGAACAGCGCGCTTACGCGCGGCGAGTACTTCTGGGTCGATATCGCCCGCGACGGCATCGCGCTCTACGAGCTGCCCGGCCATTCGCTCGCCACGCCGAAGCCGCTGACCCCCGCGGATGCGCACCGGATGGCGAAGGAGTACTTCGAGCGCAATTTGGCCATCGCGTCTCACCGGATCGAGACATTCGAATTCCAACTTTCGCGGACCACGGATTCGACAACTTGGCCGAATGAAGCAGCCTTCATGCTTCATCAGGCGGTGGAGGCAATCTACGCGTGCTTCCTGTTGGTCAACGCGCTCTACTTTCCACGCTCGCACAACATCAAGTTTCTCCGCTCGCTTTCCGAGGACCGCGAGCCGCGCCTTATCGATGCCTGGCCGCGCGAGACGAAGAAGGACCGCGCGCGGTTCGAACGGTTGAAGCGGGCTTACGTTGAGGCACGCTACTCCGCGAGCTACTCGATCACGACCGAGGATCTCGACGCACTGGCGGCGTCGGTCTCGCGCCTGCGCGACATGGTCGAGCAGGTCTGCCGTGAGCGTCTGGCCGAGCTTGAGGTGGAAGCGGCAGATTAGCCGTCAGTTTGCGCGGGTTGGCCCAACGGAAAGCGGTGCGTTTTAGTAACATTCGTGTGCTCGGCAGATCGCTCCCGCACTGCCACCTGGACCCGCATTCCCGTCTCTTGAGGCCATGACCTACGGCCGGCCGAAGCTCCCGAAACCATCGCTTCGCGAGATTCTTCCCCGCCGCATGAATGCGGCTCCTCGCGCACCAACTATCTCGCCGCTCCGGTCCTCCGCTGACTCTGCGGCCCTGCGGGTTCGCGCCCTTCTTGTCCCGGCCGTTCCGGTCGGCCCATCGACAAGGGAACGGGTCCCGGTCGACAGACAAGGAGAACGCATCATGCCTGCCATCGGATATGTCACCCAAAGCGAGAACGGCACCTTCAAGGGCCAGCTCAAGACGCTCAGCATTCGCGCGGAGATCACCGTCGTCCCCAACGCCCGCAAGGCCAACGACGTCCAGCCCGACTACCGGGTCTACTCCGGCGACGTCGAGATCGGCGCCGGGTGGAATCGGCGCTCCGAAACGTCGGGCAACGAGTACATCTCGCTCAGCCTGGCAGCGCCCGAGTTTGGGCCGCGGCGGCTCTATGCCAACCTTGCCCGCGCCGCCGGCGACGAACGCGACGACCGGTTCGTCATTCTCTGGAATCCGGCGGACTGAGGGCTCGCTCCCGCGGCGCTTCAGGCGCCGCGGGGTGGCCTTCAGAGGAAGCGGCCAAAGGCCTAAACGTGAGCTCAGCTCGCTGCCGTGCGGCACGCGTCGTACATAATTGAGCCGGGCGTTGAGATCGCCCTTGAGTGCGAGCCGGAACCTTTAGCCCCTTTAGAGACCTGGACATACGTACCGGCCACCCGGCCTATTCCGCTCGGGAGAAGACCTGATCTAAGGTGCTTGGCTCCAGCTCCTGGTCCGGATTCCTCGGCCCTCGTTCGGATGCTTCTTATCGTCCCGACATGTGGACGGAGTCCAAGCGGACGCAGTCTATCATCTCACCGGCGGGACGGCCAAGGATAGGGCTGAAAGTCATCACCGGATCTCCATAGGATGAGGAGGAGCACCGCAAGCTTTCGAGCAACTGCGACCTTAGCCTTCGAATGCCCAACCCGTTTAGCGAGAGACCGGCCCCAGTCCGCTAGTGCACAATGGCTGGCAGCATGACACAGGATCACATTGGCTGCCATCACGAGGTGACCTCGCGTGAGCTTGTTACCTGCCTTCGTAATGCGCAGCCGAAGCGCCGTGCCTCCGGACTGCTTCACCCGGGGCGTCAGTCCGAGGTAGGCGCCCACATCGCCAGCGCGCTCGAAGCGCCAGGGATCCTCAATGGCAGTGTAGAACGAAAGAGAGGTGACCGATCCGACGCCAGGCACCTGCATCAAACGACTTGTGACTGGATTGGCGGCGGCCAGTCTTGCTATTCTCTTATCTTCGGCGTGCAGAACGCCAGCAAACGTCTCGTAGAGCTGGAGGATAGGTGAAACCTGTTCAGCAAGGTCGATTTCAAGCTCGCTGCGAAGACGAGCGAGTTCTAGCGACACCTCAGTCTTAACACGTGTTGGAGAGGGTAGGCGCGTAAGGCTGCTCCCGTGGACGCGTAGGAGGGATCGAAGCGCGCTCGAAAGTGCGCCCTTCTGCTTTATCATCTGGTCCCTCAGCACGAGGCTGGACCTAAGCAGCTGGATTTCAGGGCTTTTGATGTGAACGGCAAGAACTCTGGACTGCCCCGTCCGCGCGATTTCTGCCAAACCGCGCGCGTCGTTAACATCGGTTTTATTCTGTCTGATTGCTAGAAATTTGCTTGCTTTGCCTGCATCTAAGACAGTGAGCGGAAGCCCGATCTGGCGAAGCTGCCGTACCAGTGCAGGCGGAGAACCCGACTCCAGCACTACCTCTCTAAGGGAGCCCAATAAAAGTCCTTCAACCGCGGCTGCGATGGCCCGACCGGTCGAGGGCACTACCTTTTCGATGCAATCTTCTTTGCGCATCCCTTGGGCGCAGAGCCTCGTCTCGCGCTCTCCAACATCAAGGCCGATCCACCAGGGACCTACAGGCATGGCCCACCTCCGAACTGGGGAACGCGACCGCCAGCTTGACCAGCTAGATAGCTCTAATGCTTCTGAAGAGAGGTTCCGGCGTCCCGCGTTCCCGGCCGCTTTTGGCCGCGATTCTCATAGCACACTTCGACTGCGAAATCTTCGATCTTCGCTCGCTTGCGGCGTAAAATCAGCTCGAAGGAGGAGCTGAAGCCTCGAAGGTCCGTTTCCCTCGCCGCCGCCACAGTGTCAGCGCCCGCTCGCGCTGGTCGCTGCGCAAGGTCGCGGCGCCTTCGACCAGAAGGCCGAAGATTACCGCGCGATCATCGTCGGTCAGCTCGACGAGGCCGGCCTTGGCGATAAGGCCTCCTAGCTCAATCAGCTGACGTGTGCGTTCGCGGCGCTTCACTTGCCAGGCGCGCGTGTCATGCAGCGCCCGCTTCGCCAGTAGCCGATTGCGCGCCGCCGCCATCCGCCCTGTTGCTGCTCGCACGCCAATCATCGCCGCGTGCAGGCTTTCGCGCCGGTCGCCGAAAGAACGCCGCGCCGCGCTTGCGCCACGCCTCCTTCGTCGCGTGATCGTCGGCGGCGGTAGCGTTCAGCAGCGCTCCAGCAAGCTCCTCGGCCGGCAGCGCATCAGCTCCGGTCGCAATCACCAGCTCGCCAAGCTGACGAACTTTGCGGTCCTTCAGCTCCCTGGCCTTATCGTCGAGCGCCTTCAGCTCAGCATCGTAATCGCGGGGTTTGCGCATCGAATGATGTCCTCCTTGTTCAGTGAGGACGAACCAGTTATCGAGCGCTTCGATCAGTCGCAATGCGCTGAAATCTCCTGACATTCTCCTGTCCCGAGAAAGATGAATTCTTTCGAGGGCGCGCTTATACGTCGTGCCGACGTGGCTCCAATGCTGTAACTGGTCCGGTCGCGATGGCGATCTACCACTTCTCCGCAAAGGTCATCTCCCGCGCTGCCGGATCGTCCGCGCTCGCGGCGGCGGCATACCGCTCGGCCTCGCGGCTGCACGACGAGCGCCTCGATCGGCACCACGACTTCTCGAACAAAGCCGGCGTCGTCCATTCCGAAGTGCTGCTGCCGGACGGCGCGCCGGAGCACCTCGGTGATCGCGAGCAGCTTTGGAACGCGGTCCAGGCGGCCGAACTGCGCAAGGACGCGCAGCTTGCCCGCGAGGTCGAGTTCGCGCTTCCGCGCGAACTCGACCAGGCCGAAGGTATTCGCCTGGCGCGCGACTTCGTGACCCGCGAGTTCGTCGCGCGCGGCATGATCGCCGACCTCAACGTGCACTGGGACATCGGCGCCGACGGCGAGCCCAAGCCGCACGCGCACGTGATGCTGAGCCTGCGCGAGGTCGGCGAAGAGGGCTTCGGCGCCAAGGTGCGCGACTGGAACTCTACCAGCCTGCTGGCCCATTGGCGCGAGGCGTGGGCCGACCACGTCAATGCGCGCTTGGCCGAGCTCGGTATCGAAGCGCGGATCGATCATCGCAGCCTCGAAGCGCAAGGCATCGATCTCGAGCCGCAGAACAAGATCGGCCCCGCGGCCTCTCGCATGGTGGCGCAAGGGCTGGAGAGCGAGCGGCTCGATGAGCATCTCGACATCGCGCGAAGGAACGGCGAGCGTATCCTCGCCGATCCTTCGCTCGCGCTCGACGCGATCACGCACCAGCAGGCGACGTTCACTACGCGCGACCTGGCGAAGTTCGTGCACCGCCACAGCGCCGGCAAGGAGCAGTTCGACGACGTCATGACGGCGGTGAAAGCCGCGCCCGAGCTGGTCAGGCTCGGCAAGGACGGGCGAGGCGAGGAGCGGTTCACCAGCCGCGCGATGATCGAGACCGAAGCGCGGCTCGAGCGGGCCACCGACCGGCTCGCGCTGCGCTGTCATCATGGTCTCCCGGCGGACGCGATCGCTCGCTCGATAACTTCCGCCGGGAGTCGCGGCCTCATCCTTGAGCGGGAACAGCAGACCGCGCTGGCGCACGTACTTGAAGGGTCCGACCTTGCCAACGTCGCCGGCTATGCCGGCACCGGGAAATCGGCGCTGCTCGGCATTGCGCGCGACGGTTGGGAGCGCGCCGGGTACCGTGTGCAGGGCGCGGCGCTCTCCGGCATTGCTGCCGAGAACCTCGAACATGGCTCGGGCATTGCTTCTCGCACCCTCGCCAGTCTCGAACACCAGTGGGGGCAAGGGCGCGAGCGGCTGTCGCCAAACGACGTGCTGGTGATCGACGAGGCGGGCATGATCGGCACGCGGCAGATGGAGCGGGTGATCGCCGAGGCCGAGAAGCGCGGGGCCAAGGTCGTGCTGGTCGGCGACGTCGAACAGCTGCAGGCGATCGAGGCGGGCGCGGCGTTCCGCGCGATTGCCGAGCGCCATGGCTGCGCCGAGATCACCACGGTTCGCCGGCAGCGCGAGGACTGGCAGTGCGAGGCCACGCGCCAGCTCGCAACCGGGCGAACCGGCGAGGCGCTCGCTGCCTATGAAGAGGCAGGCCATGTGCATGCCGCCGCTTCGAGCGAGCAAGCGCGCGCAGATTTAATCGAGCGCTGGGACCAGGACCGGCAGGCGGCGCCCGGCGACAGCCGGATAATCCTCACCCACACCAACGACGACGTGCGCTTCCTCAACGAAGCAGCCCGGACAAAGATGCGTGAGGCCGGCGAGCTGGGGCAGGACGTGAAGGTCGACGCGACCCGCGGCATCCGCGTGTTCGCTTCGGGCGACCGGATCATGTTCCTGCGCAACGAGCGCAGCCTCGGCGTCAAGAACGGCTCGCTCGGCACCATGCGCCGGATCGATGCGCTGCGCATGGAGGTCATGCTCGACGACGGGCGCCTGGTCGCGTTCGACCGCAAGGACTATGCTGACCTCGATCACGGCTACGCGGCGACGATCCACAAGGCGCAAGGCATGACCGTCGATAGGGTGCACGTGCTGGCGACGCCTGGGCTCGACCGGCATGCGGCCTACGTTGCCCTGTCGCGCCATCGCGAGAGCGTCGAGCTGCACTTTGGCAAAGACGACTTCGCGGATCGCTCACGGCTTGTGCGCACGCTCAGCCGCGAACGCGGCAAGGACATGGCGAGCGACTACACGTCCACTCCGGACAAGGCGCCAGAGCCGGCTCCGAAGCGGCGGGATCCATTCGCCGGGTTGAAGCTCAAAGCCGGGCCGGTCATTGAACCGGCAGGCCCCGATCCGCTGGGTCAAGCGGTTCAGCGCTTCGGGCGCGCGGCGCAGGATATCGTCCGCATGCGCGAACAGGGCTACGAGGCCTTGCCGCATCAGCGCCAGGCATTCGCGCGGGCACGCAAAGCGCTCGATGCCATCCGCCCGGATGCTGCGCACGACCTGCGCGCGGCGATGAACAAGGATCCTTCGCTGATCGGCGAGGCGGCCGATGGGAGGACCGCCAGAGCTGTCCGCGCGATGACGATGCAGCGCGACATGAGGATCGATGCGACAAACCGGGCCGACAGGTTCGTGGCCGACTGGCAGGCAAAAGCCCGGCTGCTGAGGCGGCTCGAACGGTCGGGCGATTACACTGCGGCATCACGCGTGAAGGATGGCATGGCTCAGATGACCAAGAGCCTGCAGCGCGATCCGCAGCTCGAGTCGCTGCTCAAAAACCGGCATAAAGAGCTCGGAATAGGTCCGTTCAAAGGCAGTTCGTTGTCCCACGAGCTCCAGAGCGTTCTCAGCCGCTCGCGCTCACGCGGACTGGGGCGCTAGGGTGTCGATCATGGCCGACGAAACCGCAGACCCTGTCATCGAAACCGATCCTGCCGAAGCCTTCGAGGAAGTCCGGCGCGAGCTCAGCATGCTCGAAAGTGCAATCAAGGGACTGACCGCGGCGCGGGAGAACACCCCCGACTATAGCGTTACTTTAGGCGGTATGGCCCAAGCCCTCGCCGCGATCGAGGCGCGGCTTCACCGGATCGAGAACAGCAAGACGCTGGCGCTGTCTCCTATGGAGCTGGAGAAGGAAATCAGTGCGGCGGCCGAGGCCGCGCGGTCCCAGGACCGGCAGATGCTGGGCGATGCGCGCGATGCGCTTGTCCGCTCCCTTGGCCAGATCGACGCCATGATCGAGCGGGGCCAGGCCGTCGAGCGGCGCACCCGGCTAGAATGGATGATCGGGGCCGGCGGCGTGCTCGTCGGAATACTGCTGTGGTCGATCCTGCCCGGCGCCGTCGTACGCTCGCTTCCGGAAAGCTGGCATGCGCCTGAATGGATGGCCGCCAGGATGATGGGAGGGGAACCAACTGCTGCTCGGCAGAGGATGATCAAGCCGCGGAAGAAAGCGGACCGGCAGTAGCGCGCCAATTTCGGTCGTTCAACGCTCGCGCCGATGACTCCAAAAGCGGCCGTTTAGGGGCGCTTCCCTTTCTTTCCCTTCTTCGCGCCATTCCTCCCTTCCTTCGTAGACGGGCTCGACTTCACCTCGAGGGACGAAGGGGGCGCAGCAGCGGCATTGCGCTTTCCCGATCCGGGCTTAGGCGGTTTCGCCACCGACTTGGCGGCCTTCTTAGCCTTTTTGGCGGCCTTAGCGGCCTTGGCGTCTAGGCCGCGCCGGGTAAGGTCGATGCCGATGACCCGGATGTCCTCGACACCCAGATAGTCGTTAGAAATGAGCGTCCAATGTCGCTGGAGTTCGTCGATCAACATTTCGAATGTGTCGGCGCGCCTTCCGTTCGGCAGGTTCCAATGGGACTTCGTGCCGAGGTGGACGAGGAGGAAGATGCCGCGGCTAGAGCGCGGATCGCGTAGATAGTCGCCGCACAGCTGTATCTCGAGACGCTCGAATAGGTGCGGACCGGTCCACTTGTCGGCCAGCTTCAGCTCGGCCGGAACAGGTGCGTCGAAGCCTGCGCCAAAGAAGCGGAGATCTGGGCGCTTGGCGTCGGCAAGTTCCTCCTCCTGGGGAACAACGTAGCGGCCGGCCGCGTGGTCGCGACACCACCCGCCGATGAATATCCTGAATTCAGTCTCCTGGTCCACCGCCTGCAGGATTGAGGCGATCGATGAGTCGCCGTTCTCTAGGTCGTGCTTCAGCGCGTCCAGCTTGTCGACGGCGTGATACCAGAGTTCGCGATGGTTCGTCGGCGTGCTGACTAGCGACTTGCCGAACTCCCGCACCTGTGAGGGCGTCCACGAGTCGACGTCGGCGTCTGCGGCTGCCTTCGACTTCGCGTGATATCCCATCCAGGGTCTGGTCTCCTCGTCGGGGTGCGCGCGAGCCATCTCGAGCAGCGCGAGGAAAGCCGGTTTGCCCGGCGTCTCGCGGATGAAGGCGATCAGTGCGTTGCGCGCATCCTGTGCGTCGTCGCGGAGGCCAGGCGAGTATACGCCTTCTCCCGCGCGCTCGATGTCATCCTGTTGCCGGATGTAGCGCGCCATGAGCAGGTAGAGCGACTTCATGTGCTCGACCGCGCGGAAAGCCTGGCGGGCGCGGCCTTCCTGCGACCTGCCGCCGATGAGGGCCACGATGAAGGCCAGCGCCAGCTTCGTCTGCTCCGCCGGGTCGTTCATACCGGCCAACCGGGCGGCGAGGGCGGGGATTGCAGCGGCGGGATCGACGCCCACCCAGGCGGCGAACCAGATCGGAGAGAAGGTGAGGTTGCGGGTGGCGTTCGCCTTCTGCGAAGCGATGGCGGCGATCGTCTTGTCGTCGAGCGAAGACCGGTTGATGATCGCCAGCAGGTAACCCAGGTTCCGAGTGTTGGCCCGCTTCGCCCGAAGGTGCGGAAGAAGCGACGGCGCAATCTGGTCCCAGACCCAGTCGCCGTGCCAGCTGACGTCGTAGAGCGCGTAGTGGCTCTCGCCCTCCGCCGTTTCCGTGGAAAGCTCGTGTTTGATTTCCTTCAGCAGGACGTCGAGGACCTGTGACGGAAACGCCTTGTGCAGCTGAGGAAACCAGACGGGGAAGCCGTTGAGTTCCTGAAGCGCGTATCGGGTTGCGAGCTCCGCTTCGGCCGGAGTTAGAGCGGATGGCCAGTCAGCGGTCTCCCGCGCTTCTATCGAGAGCCCGGTGAGACCGAAGATCGTCGAGAACAGCGTGGTGTTCGCGACGGCGCCCTCCGAGCGAAGCAGAGGCGTGTTCTGCCGCCAGTATCCGACGGCCCCGTCCCGGAACGCGAGCGCGACGTCGTCGCCGAACTCTTCGATGAGCGATCGCCAGTTGCCTTCGGTCCACCAGTTGTGCTGACTCTCGCCGCTGCGCATCTGCTCGTGAAGGTAGTGCTGGTCGTTGGAGATCTTGCCCGGCTTGCCGAAGTCGCGGATCGTCGCCACGCGGCCCGCGAGGATCTGCTTGGCCATCTCCTTGGCCGCAGCCTCCTTCGCCGCCTCCCTTTCGGACCGGCGCTTCCAGGCGGCCTGCTGGCGCTTGAACTTGGCGTTGGCACCCTTGGGCGGATCAAGCAGCTTGTTGAGCTCGGCTTCAACGCCGGGATCGACCGATGCCGCTTTCTTGAGTGCCTCTCGCCACGCACGGAGGCGACCGTTCTGCTGGTAGAGCGAGAAGGTAAGCGTCAGCGCCACGAGCTTGTCATCCAAGAGCGGCCGAGCGACGATTTGGTCACGCATGTAGTCGAAGTCCGAGCCGTCGAAGGCCCAATAAGAGCCGAAGATCGAGACGTGCCAGTAGTCGGTCAGCCGCTCGCTATTCTTGCGCTTCCGCCGCGCACGCTCCTCGGCCACGCAGTGCCAGAACAGTGCTCGGTTCAGCTCGGGCCATCCGCGGACGAGCTGTGGCAGTTCGTTGCGGATTTCCTCGAAAACGCCGCGCCCGTAGTCCTCGGCGATCGGTAGCTTCCGCAGGATAGAGAGCGCCGCCTTCTTCAGCGTGGTCGGATTGCGGTGTCTGATCATCCGCATCAAGAGCTGGCCGGCGGTCTGGCCGAGCCAGCTATATCGCATGGAGAGCTCGCAGTGGCGCTGCTCGACGACTGGCCTGCGCCTGAGAAGCTTGCCGACTCCGTCGAGAAGCGTGGACAGGAGAGCTGGAGAGAGCGCGGCGACATAGCTGGCGAGCGCATCCGAGAGCGGGTCGGTCTCGAACCGCTTCTTGGGCGCCGCGAACTCGAGGGCCGCAACCAGCCAGTCCACGTCGTCCTTCGTTTGGCCGAGCCCGTCGAGAAGCTCGCCGAGCCAGCTCCGGCGGAGCGGCGGTGCTTCCGTGATGAACGACTTGCGGACCTCGGTGGCGGCCTCCGGCGGCCCGACCTCGGTCACTGCCCGGATGGCGGCTATCCGCGTATACTTAGCGCGTGAGGTGAGGGCGAAGTGCTTGGCCTCCGGAGCGAGCGCGGCGATGCCTCCCTGCTGGACCATGCGCAGGAGGAACCAGACGATGTCCTCATCGTCGCTATGTTTGTCGAGAAGCTCCCGAATCACCTCCGCCAGATCCGAATTCGTGAAGCGCTGCACCGCCGAGTATTCGGTGGCGCTTCCGCCGTGCGCCGGCTGAGCGAGCAGCTCGCAGGTTTCGCGCAGAATCTGTGCCCGCGCGGCCGCCGGCAGCTGCGCGGGGTCTCCGCCCTCGAACAGGACCTCGGGCGCGAGGCGCATAACGCGTTCGAGGATCCGCTGGTCGAGAAGGGCGAGCCAAGGAAGGATCGGACGCACCGTCGGAACCACGACCTCGATGCCATATTGACGCCGGAAGAAGAGGTTCTCGATCTTCGCCCGCGACCCCTCGTCGACGAGCATCGCGTTGAGCCATTCTGCCGTGAGGAATTCACGCACCGAGCGGTGGTGGAAGCGCACCGTCCCGTAGATGCCTTCGTCGAATATCGGCCTCGTCAGGAGTGTGCGGCAGTCGGCGTCGTTCCAGTCATTCAGCACCTCCTTAATCGGGAGGCCGCGGTCGTTTTGCTGGCCGTCGGGCACGCGGATCGCCGACTCTTTGACGAGCGTCGTCGCGGCCGCGACCAAGCGCGCGCCCTCGCGGATGCGCTCCTTGGAGATCGGGTTGGCGTCGGCGCGGTCTTGATCGCGCTCCTCAAGTCGCTTGTCGATGCTCGCCCGCATCAGTTCGAGGCGCGAGCCGATCTTTTCATTGGCGATCCAGAACTCCACGGTCTCCGCCAGGTCAAGGGGGCGGGCTGTGAACGACCATGCCTCGGCGCGTTCCACCGCCTTCTTAAAGGCGTTGATGTCGGTGACGCCCTTGGCGCCCGCGAAGCGATCGACCTGCTCGCCGGCGAGATCGTCGAGCGCGACGATGCGAAAGGGCGACTTCCGGCGCTTTGACCCCGGGGCGTCCGTGGTAGTCACGGCCTCATCGGACTCCTGGTCCTCCTTGGGCGCGCTCGCGGGCGGCGTCCACGGCAGCGCCGTCTCGCAAATCAGGAGATCGGTCGTGGGCCGCCAGGCGTCGGTTCTGCCGGTGATGACGACGTGGGCGCGCTGCAGGACGCCGCGTAGCTTGCGGCCAATCTTCCTGATCGCGCGCTCGAAGTCCTTTGGGTCCTTGAGCCTCGCCTCATCGACGGAATCAAGCAGGAGCCAGCCTTCCTCACCGGATGCGATCCAGTCATCGAACTCCTCTGGCGTTCCTTCTTCGAACGAGGCGTCGAAGTCCTGCACTAAGTGCTCGATGCGAAGAAAGAAGGCGTGCTTCTTGCGGAAACGGAGGTCGCGGCAGACGTGCCGGATCTCCTCTGTCTTGCCTGAACCGGCCTCCGATAGAAGGGTGACGCGGGGCTCCTTGAGCAGGTCGGACCACTGCGTGGGCTTCCCCCGGCGCATCAGCCGGAAGAGCTCGGACTCTTTGCCCTCCTCCTCGCTAAGGGCGAGATCGTGGAAGGTGCGGTGAAGCTGGATAAACTCTTCGAAGTCGTCCGACATCTAATTCCTCTCCGGACTATCACTGACAAGCGATGGGCCATCAGTTTGCAGGACAAACTAGCGTCGAACGTACTCCCGCGCACGTTTGACCCAGGTTCGGCGCTATTCGGGCCAGCCCTCGGGCAGGCCAAAAATCTCGCGCAGCGATTGGCCGGGCTGGGTTTCCAGACGGCCGTCGACGACCTCCCGGACTTCGACCCCGAGCGGCAGACCGGCGATCGGGCTGCGCGCCCAGGGGTTGAGAATGAGACTCATCGAGCGTTGCCCCACGCTCCAGGCGGAGAGGCGCACAACAAACAGGACGGCACTCGAGCGGGTGTAGACCGGCCCGCCTGGACCGCGCCATGCGCCGTCAGCGTTCCTCATTCCGCGCGCGGCACCATCCTGCGAGAAGATCACGCCTGTCGTGCCGAACAAGGCGTCGACGGCGTCGCCGACGCGCGCGAACTCCTCGAGCGCGTTTACCGCGATCACCAGCGGCAGGCCGATATCGCCGTAGCGCCCGGCCTTACCCTCCACCGCAGATTTGATCGCCGCCTCCGGTAGAATGACCCCGCCCGGCAGCATCCTTCCACCGATCGCGCGATCATCTCGCCGCCGGATGTTTTTGGGCACCGGCTGGATCATGAAATGTGCACCGCGTTCGGTATGTTGCCAGACCGGTTCGGGCGGCTGACCAGCCTCGGCCCTCACGACCGCTTGGTCGTAATCTAGCTCATCGACGAAGCGCTGCACCGCACGGCGCAAGCGAGCGGTAGCGATCGGCTGGTTCGGAGTTCCGCAGGGGTGCAGATGCAGGAAGAAATCGGGCGACCGGACATCGTCGATCGCCTGGAACGCTTCGCGCATCCGCCGGTCGGCGCCCGCTGCGACATTGTCTATTCCCGAAGCAAGTGTGGCTTCGAGATAGAAGCGACGGCCGTCGGGCGCCTCGGCGAGGAAGTCCGGCGCCTTACCGTTCGGCAGCTGCGGTTCAATCTCGACGATCGTGAAGCCCTGCCGCAGCAACAGCGCATGCAGCATCAGCTCGAACATCGCGCTCCGGTGCGACACGTCGTCGCGCGAACGCAGCCGCCGTATCAAATCCGGGCGGTGAGCGGCGGGATAGTCGACGAGCCACGCATCGACCAGTCCCCGCACCTGGCGGCCTCGGGGCGGCCCGAGGCATTGAGATAGTCGAACTGCCCGATCAGATGGCTCGCGGGTTCCTGTCCCTCCCGAGGGATGTCATCAAACGCCGTGATCGGTTCCTGATCTGCTTGGTCAGCGCACATCGTCGTTCCTCGAAGGTGGGATATAGGCCAGGGACGACCCGAGCGCAGATCTTCTTTCTGAAGAAGCCGAAAATATCGCGTTTCTGGACGCAGCTAAGACACGAAATTTGCCGGCGCTAGCTTCTTCCAAACGCCCGGTTACGCGCCCCCCAGCTCGAGAGCGGACCTTCGGCTACCGGCCATTCCGAGAGGAACTTTGCTCGTCGCCGCAGCACGCCCGTGGTATCAGAGTCCTGAGGGAGCGGTGGAAATGGGAAAACGCCTTTCGGCCAGGAGTCTTGCCCTTGCCGCAGCTGTGGCTGCACTGGCGGGCTGCTATGCGCAAGACCAAGACAAGACGGCCGCACCGGCGGCGGTTGAACCCAAAACGCCCCAGCCTGATTATCACCCGAGCCTGGCCGACATCATGACAATGGCGGTCCAGCCCCGTCACACTAAGCTGGGGATCGCAGGCAAGACCCGCAACTGGCCTTATCTGGCGTATGAGACCGGAGAACTCCGATCGGCCTTCGCGCGGGTTGCCAAGACGGTGCCATCCTTTCGGGGGCAGGACATGTCAGCATTGATTGCGGCGGGAATAAAGGATCCAATCGACGCAATGGCGGCCGCGGTCGATGCCCGTGATGGGCAGAAGTTCGATGCCGCCTACGCCCGGACGACTGCGGCCTGCAATGCTTGCCACACCAATTTGGCCAAAGCCTTTGTCGTCATCAAGGCGCCCGTCGGCTTTTTCTATCCGGATCAGGACTTCGCTCTGCAGCCGGAGTCAGCGAAGCCTGGCTGAGATCAGCGCCAGCAGGAAGCAATTCCGGTTGAGCACGGTTTGGGCGTGAGGACCGAGCCATGGTTCGATTGTCACGACACAATCGGGAGCTCAAAGATCGACGCCAATGTCTCGGCTTTCGCAACTGCTGTCGCCGTAACCGGACGGTCCGCTTTCGGCCAAAACGAGACAAAGAGCCCCGCGCCCGGAAAGACTCTAGCTTTCCGGGCGCGGGGCTCGGGCCAGTTCAATGAGGACGGGGGGAGTTACTGACCCGAGTTGTTTTGCTGCTCGGCGGCCTGCTTGATCGCGCCTTCGCCCATCGCCGAGACAAGGGCGTTGCCGTTACCGGCGGCCTGGAAGTTGCCGGCAGGAAGCATCGCCTTGGCGCCGTCGACCTTGACCAGCAGCGACTGTACCTGGCCACGGCCGTTGGCGATCACCTGCTGGACCTTGCCGATCTTGTCGCCGCTGGCGTCGAGCACGCTCATGCCCTTTTCGACCGAGAACGCACCCTGGCCGGCGGCCGCCGCGCTGCCCGCCGCGGCGAGCGCGCCATTGCCGTAGCTGGCCGCGCCATTGGCCGCGCCGCTGGCGCTGCCCGAGGCATTGCCGGCGAGATTGCCGGCGCTCGAACGGGCGTTGCTGACGAGATTGCGGGCGCTGCCGCGCGCCGATTGCGCGGTGGAACGCGCCCCGGCGACGGCGCCTTGTGCGGTCGAGCGCACCGCGTCGGTGCCGACGAGGTCGGCCGAGGCCGAGCCGCCGCCTGAAGCGGAACCATTGGTGTTGCCGCTGCCGGTGGCGGCAAGCGGTCCGGTCAGCGCGCCGTTGGCGCTGCCGTTGCCGTTCGCGCTACCGTTGCCGCTGGCATCGACATGGCCCTTGTGCCGATCGACGTGCGTCGAACCGTTGCCGCTGGCCGAGCCGCTGCCGGTGGCGCCGAAGGTGCCGCCCAGCGGGTCACTGGGGAAGCCTGAGGTCGAGGGCAGGGTCGGCAGCGACCCGACGGAGCCGGCGCCGCCGAGCACGCCGCCGAGGCCGCCACCGCCGCCAAGAATTTGCGCCTGCGCGGGCATGGAAAACAAAGCGATGGCCGAAGCGGCGATCAGAATCCGTTTCATCGTCAGGTTCCTTTTTCCTCACACCGGCGGGTCGTCTGGCCGGCTCGTGGGGAAAACGGATGCCCGGGACGGTTTAATCCATCAGCGGCGAAAAAAGTTGGCCGATGCCTAGCGCGCGGCGCACTTCGCGCAGAGCAAGCCGCGCCCGAATTGGGCGTCGGGGCCCTTGGCACCGAGATCGATCGCTTCACGGTCGAGTGTCGCCTGCCACGCACCGCCCCACTCCAGCGCCGCCGCCGCGCGCGCGGCGACGAGCGGGACGGCGAACGAGGTCCCGCGCAAGCCCGCCCAGCCGCCGCCCTTGTTGCGCCCGCGGATGTTGGCACCGGGCGCGGCGTAATCGAGGTGCAGCGCACGCCCCGCCTCGATCAGCGGCCGTTCGTGTCCATCCACGCCCGTCACGGCCACCACGCCGGGATAGGAAGCCGGGTAAGCGGGGGGTGCCGCCGGGCCGTCGTTGCCGACCGCGGCGACGACCACCATGCCTTTGCTTCGCACCGCGCCGATCGCCTTTTCGAGCACGCCATTGCGCGGTCCGACAAGGCTGATCGACACGACGCGCGCGCCGCTGCCCGCCAGCCAGTCGAGCGCGCGAACGATCGCCAGCGCGTTTCCGCCGGCCGGATCGTTACCGTAAACGTCGGCGGCGAGCACGCGCCGCACACCGGCGCCTTGCAGCAGCGAGACCACCGCGCTGCCGTGGTTGCTGGCGACCGGCGCACCCCTGGCGAAACCGCGCACGGCGGCGACTGCCTCGCCTTTGCCGGGCGCGCCATCGATCACGCCGACCGGCGTCGCGATCGCGGGCGCGGCGGCCACCGCTTGCGCGGCAGCCTCGACGCGGACGGCGCCGCTCTGGAAATGCAGGTTGTCGGGCGCGATGTCGGCATTCGGAGCCGCGCGCAGCAGCCGGCGCTGCGCTTCGGCGAGCGACATCCCGCGCGGCGCCTGCAGCCGCGTCACGGTCATTCCGAGCGAGCCGAGGGTTTCGCTGCCGGCTTCCGCGAAGCCCGCGCCGCGCGCCGCGGCCAGCGTCGCCCCGTCCGGATCGAGCAGGAGCAGCTCGCCGCGAACCGCCGGCTCGCCGTTTGCGTCAGGCTCGACGAATTCGCGCTGGCGGTGGAGCAAGTCGGAAATCCGGTCTGCCCGCGCTTGCACAAGGCTCTCGGCGCTCTGGCGAATGTTCTCGAGCGGCCCGTCGAGCGTCTGTTCGACGCTCTGCATCACTGGCCCGACCACCGGCGCTTGCGGCAGCGACACGCCCGGCACTAGCTGCGCCGCGGCGGGCACCGCGAGCAGCATGGTCAGCAGGGCAAGGGAGGGGCGCATTCTCGTCACTCTTGATATTTTGCCTGAAGCAGGGATGAAACGGCTCGGGTCGTCCGTTTAATCCGTGAAACGAGGCAAGTCATACCCGACGACGGCTTCGAGCAAGGCGTGATGGCGCTCCTGCCCCGCTTGCGGCGCTTTGCCGCTGGCTTGGCGCGCGACCCCGCCGACGGCGACGACTTATGCCAGGCGACCGTGATGCGCGCATTGGAAAAGCGCGACTTGTGGGTGCCGGGAACGCGATTGGATAGCTGGTTGTACCGAATGATGCGCAACATCTGGATCGACGAGAGCCGCGCCCGAACGCGGCGCGGCGAGACGTTCGTCGCCGAAGACGCCGGACTCTCGGTCGGCGGCAGCGGCGGGCAGGAGGAAGCGATCGAGCTGTCGGTAATCGACCGCGGGCTGCAAACGTTACCCGATGAGCAGCGCGAGGCGGTGCTGCTGGTGATGGTCGAGGGTTATTCGTACAAGGAAGCCGCCGGGATCGTCGGCTGCCCCGTCGGCACACTCAATTCGCGGCTGGTTCGCGGGCGCGACGCGTTGCTTGCCTGGCTCGGAGACGGGGTATGAGCGTGACCCGCGAGGAACTGGCGGCGTTCGCCGACGGCGAGCTGATCGAGCCGCGTCGTAGTGAAGTAGCGGCGGCGGTTGCGGCAGACGCGGCGCTGGCGGGGGAACTCGAGAGCCATCGCGCGTTGAAGGATCATCTGTCGGCGCACTTTGCGCCGATCCTAGAGCAACCGATCCCCGAACGCCTGACGGCGCCGTTGGCAACGGCCGAGCCGAAGGTGGTCGACCTCACCACCGCGAAGCAAAGGCGCGCCCTACGCGGCATCCCGCGCTGGAGTTGGGTCGTCGCCCCGGCGCTGGCGGCTTCGCTCGCACTGGCTGTGTTCCTGCCGCGAGACGGTGGAATGGCCGAACGCTATGCCGGCCCGCAGCTAGCCGCGGCGCTCGACGATCAGCTGGCGGCCTCGCAGGCGAGCGACGCGCCGACGCACATCCTGCTGAGCTTCCGCAAGGGGGACGGCCGGTTCTGCCGTGCCTTCTCCGGTAACGCGCAAAGCGGCATCGCTTGCAAGGACGCTAATGGTTGGCAACTACTGGTGGGTGGCGCCTCGGCCGAGACGCAACCGGGCGATTACCGAATGGCAAGCAGCTCCGCCCCCAAGATCATGGCCAAGGCCCAGGAATTGGCTGATGGGCCTGCGCTCACAGCGGAGCAAGAAAAGATGGCGCGCAATCGAGGCTGGCGCTGAGATACAATTCCTGAGCGGTGGTGGTCTGCTCAAGTCAGATGCTGACCGACCGCTTTTGTGCGTGGATCAATCCAAAGCAGTCTGTCTCGGTTCGGCCAAAACGGGTCATTCGCGGAGACCATCGGCGGCTGATCGGCTATTCTCTCCCGGCCGAGGTTCCGATCAGCGCCGGCGCTTCTTGATCGACTTCGCGCTGTCGGCAGCTTTCTGGACGGCGGCGGCGATCGCCGCAGGATGCGGCGTCAATGTCCGACCAGGCGGGTGGACAACCTCGCTCTTGTCGGCGGCGCATTTGAACTCGCTGATCGGCCATCTGACAAGGTCGGGCGCGCAGGCGTTGTACATCGATTGCCGCTTCTTCTCGCCCCAGAGCCATGGCTTCGCCTCAAAGTCAGCATTGTTCTTCTCGCCATGGGGTTCCACGAACAGCGCGCGCCTCGTAGGAGGCTTGGTCTGAGGGTTGGGCTCAGGCCAGCGCGTGTCCCAGGACAGGATGACGTTAGAACGGTCCTTGCGCCAGTTATGATAGTGATAGTGCCAACCCATCCCATGAGTCTCGCGCTTGAGATAGTCCTCACCGTCATCGATACTGATGAGAAACAGCGCGATGTGGTCAGGAATGCGCCGCAGGATTGGCACGTTGCGCTTTGGCACGAGAAGACCGCGAAGAATCTCCCGCTCGACTGTACGAACGATCATGGCATCGCCCAAGGCCCAACGTCCGCGATCGTCCGGCCGTATGTCAGTGAGGTCAGGATCCCAGTCAGTTTTTTCGAGCGCCCTGCGCAATTCCTCAATGATGGTCTGAGCCGGACTTCGATAGCGCTCCTGTATGCCGAATTCCCGCTGCAACATCTCGTCCTGGCCGCCCGCCACGGTGAAATCGTCGACTTCGATCTCATGCGGCTCGGCTTCTGCTACGAAGGCGATCAGGCGCCGTGCAATCTCAACAGGGTCCATTGCGGACTGTTTCTTTCAGCTGAGGAGCGCGGTCAATCGATCATCGCCGCCGGCCAGTTGCGAAGCCGGGAAAAAGTGCGGAGGATCGCGTAAATAGATATGCCCGCCTCGTCTTTCGGGACAGGTAGCGGTTTACAACTACGCAGCCACCAACTCTTGGAATTGCGCCCGTGACAAGCGCCTACGCCTTTCTCTTCGACGGCAGTGTCGATGGCTTGCCCGAGCCGCAGTTGCCGATGTTCACGGCGGCCGTCTTTGATGCCGTTTCTTCCGTCGACTGGCGCGGCACGGTCCGCGCCCAATTCCGGCTCGGGCTGCCCTCGTTGCTCGGGTTCGCGGAGCGCACGACCGCGGTGCACGGCACCGAGAAAGGGAGCGGTCGGACCGTCTCGCGCGATCTCGACACCTACAAGCTCGTCGTCATGCAATGGCTGGATGCGCTTGACGGAGGGTGGAGCAGCGTCGATCGTGAATGGGGCGAGCGGGTTTTTCGCCGCCATACCTATGAGTGCGTGTCTCTTTCGGCGCTTAGCGAGGAAGTGCGAGATGGTGTCGATGCAGCGTTGCGGCAGGTGCCGGGCTATCTAGGCGGGTTCGCGATCGACCCCGGCAATCCGCTGCATCGCGGTGGCTTTTTCGACCTCTTGATCTACGGCGCAGCGATCGTCGACGGTACCGTCGTTCAGGAGCGCACGATCGAGGGGGACGAGGACTGGCCGCTGGAAGGCGCCGCACAGTTCCGGCCTGGCGGCCTCGTCTGGCAAGAGTATGGATGGCTCAGGTCGGGGGGGCCGGTCGGCCTGCCGAAGATCGACCTTTCTGAACGCGGCGCGGCCGCCGCTTCGGCCCTTGCACGCAAGCACGCACCGAACGTCGAGCAACGTGTGATCGCAGCATTAAGCGAGGCGCTGTTCCTGAACGCGGGGAAGAAGACCTTCGAGTTCAAGACTACCGGTCGGCCAGACGATATCCTCGAGGCCATCATGCCCGAAGGCAAGTTCACCAAGTATCTGTTCGACCGCGCGCACAAAGACGGTGGGTCGAAGGCGGATTTCATCATCGACGAACTCGGCATAGCCCTGACGACTGGCGCTATCTTGCAGCGCAACTCTACTTCGGGCTCGCTTCGGCACAGCCCGAGGCCGTGCAGTTCAACGAGTGGAAGGACGGATACGGCGCGCGGTTCGACGTGGCGATGCGGGTGCGCGGCCGCAGCGGTAACACGGGCGTGTTGGTGACCGGCTGGAACATGAATCCGGGCGCCCTTCCGTCCTTATCGACCGCGTTTCCCGGCAAGCGCGACGCGCAAGCAGTTGAGCCGGGCGAAGTGCCGGTCCTGCCGCCGGGCAAGCGCACGGACACCGACTGGGCGACTCTGTGGAAGTGGGCCAACGAGGCGGGCATTTGCGACGCTGAGGCGGCGATTCCCACGCCGATGTATATCGTCGGCTATGAGCCGATCGCCGAGGGCGAGATCGGCAGCGCGACGGTGCGAGTGGCTGACGCGCGGCGCGGCCTGGCGCGGTGGTTGTCGCGCTACGGCCCTGGGCAGAAGGACGGTTATGGGGGCACGGTCGTGTTCAGCCCGGTCGCTAGCCAGTCCTATGACCGCGCCGTCGCTTGGGCGCGCGCGGTCACGGTTGTCCTGCGCCTAAATGGCATCGAAGCGGAGGTGGAGGCGTTCAAGGACTGAACGCTGTCGCGAGGGAGGAGGTTAGCACGGCAACGATCGAGATCGACTGGACCTTTGTCGGGTCGATTCCAACGCCGGCGGTGCTCGGCAAGTCTGGTCTACGAAGCGCCCAAGAGGGGACCGCCATCGGCGCCCACGCCTACACCTGCAAGGAGCAAACGTCCGAGTTCCGCTAGGGCGGGGGCGAACAGTCTGCCCGGTGCCATTACCGCGGCCATTTTCGCAGCGGCGAGCTTTAGTTAATCTCAGACACGTGGGAAGAACGACGCTGTCGTCAGGACAACGCAGCTTTCACTCCGAGATGGCAGTTGAGGACCCCATGCAAGTCAGCAAGTTTGAGATATTTGGCTTTCGCGGCATCCGGCATGGCGAGTTCATGTTCCAAGAGCTCACCACGCTCATTGGCGCGAACAACGCGGGCAAGACGACCATTACCGAGGCCTTGGCCTTGGTCCTGGGCCGCGATCGACTGGTTCGGCCTTTGACCGAGCATGACTTTCATGGCTCGGCCCCTGATGCTGCCGACCGCATCAAGATCGTGGCAACGCTAACCGGGTTTCAGCCGAACAGCTCCGATCATCATTTGGACTGGTTTCGTTATGGCCGCGCCACCATCAAATGGCTCGATACCGACACGAATGAAGTGAAGCCGGCGAGCACGAAACCCACGGATCTGCTTGCCTGCCAGATCGCCTTTGCGGCCCGCTTCGATCACGAAACCCTAGAGACTGTCACTTGCCGCTACTTCTACGACGTCGACATTGACCCCTTCAACGAAGAGGCGATCGTCCTTTCGGTCCATCAGGACCTGTTAAAGCAGATCGGCTTCTTTCTGGTCCCGGCAAGCCGGACCTGGGACAGAACCATTTCCTTCGGGTCGGAGCTCTTTCGGCGCGTGGTCGCATATGTCGGAGGTCGCCCGGCTGCGGCGGTCTTGGTCGAGCGTGAGCGGCTCCGCACCCCGGCAGCGCCGCTAGAGGATGACGACCACCTCAGCGAGCTTGTCGATGAGATCAACAGGGACATCCGTGCGATTTTTGGCAGACCCTCAGACCTGAAGCTTCGCGTCACCTCCACTGACAGCGACGGCATCCTCGACGCAATCGTTCCCCATTTTCAAGGCGCGACTCCCGTGCCGCTTCCTTCCCGGAAACACGGAAGCGGCCTTATCTCGATGCAAACCCTCATTCTGCTGATGCGGTTTGGGCGATTGCGCGTGGCGAAGGGCGACGGTTTCATGATGGTGATCGAAGAACCTGAGCTCCATGTTCCGCCGCCGCTGCAACGCAAGCTCCTGCGGCTCATGCAGTCGATGACGACGCAGACGATCATCACGACGCATTCGCCAACCGTTGCCGCCGTCCCCGAACCGCATCAGCTTTCGCTGATCGTGAACGAAGCAGGGGAGGCAACGGGGAGGCCGCTTTGTGCTTCGCCCCTGCGGGACGCTCCAAACCCCATCCGTGGTTTGTTGCTCTCCGACCGAGATGCGACGGTCTCAGCGCTCATGCACCCCGCCGTCTTCGTGCCGGAGGGGAAGACCGACGCTGGCTGGCTGCAGCTTATGGTCAAGGCTCTTGAGCTGAATTCTGACGGCCTGACGGATGAGGCGCTTGCCTTTGCCCATGAAGGAGGCGTCATACCAACGAAAGACGCGAGAGTGGCCGATGTATACGAACACCTTCGGACCATCCACCCGTCGCTCACCTGCATTGTCGATGGTGACCAAGCGGGGCGCGACTACATTGCCACCTGCTGCGGATTACAATCGCCACCGACAGCGATTGTTCGCTGGCCCGATGACTGGTCAATCGAGCACATGATCGGCTGGATCGTGGAAGCCGACCCTGCAATCCTTGTGAGCGATGATTTGCAGGCGGCAGCAGTGCCGCAGGACCCTGAGGGACTGGTCAACGCGCTCCGCGTTCCGCCTATGAAGCGCGACGAGATCATGCACGGCTTGATCGCCGATGCAATCATTCCCAGCCTGCCTTGCCGCAGGAGGATCGGCCATTTGTTGCGCGTCCTGTCTGATATCGCAGCAGGGAGGAACTTGCCCGAAGGCGCGGCGGCACGGGAAGTTCACGGCAACGGCGTGACGAACGTCTGGACATTCAACAATGCCTTTCCAGGGATTTGAGGGACCGGCAGGCACGGGCAAGACCTACCGCCTCATTGAGGCGGTACGAAGCAGGGTGGCTGAAGTTGAGATGCAGCCCCACAGCCGCATTCTCGCGCTAACGTTCATGCACGGCTCCCGGCGTCGCTTGGAAGAGCGTCTTGCCCAGCCTGCGGAGACGCGGGGGCGCACCGCGTGCATGACGATCGATTCGTTCGCCAATCACATCGTGCGCCGCTGGCAGAGCTGCCTTCCGGCGCTGCCGGACATGAAGCAGTTCAATGAGGTCTGCGACACCTGCGGGCAACTCCTAGAGCGCGCCGACATCCAGCAATGGGTGCACGCGTCGTTCCCAATCCTTGCCGTCGACGAGGCGCAGGAGCTCGCGCCTCCGCGGCTACGGATTGTCCGAGCGCTTGCAGAGCGAATGGACGCCTTCGTTGCGGCTGATGAGTTCCAGTGCCTCGATGAAGGCCTCGATACCGGGCCATTCCTCGATTGGTTCAACGCCGGGAATGTTCAGCGGCTCGATCAAGTCAGGCGGACAAATCAGCCCGGACTTCTTGCCGCTGCTCAGGCCCTGCGTGGCAACGCGCCCCCGCAGGCCGGGGTGGGCCTCGAAATCCGCCACGAATTCCCCGGCCAGATGCCCTTTGCAATCGGCCATGCCATCCGCCGTGATCGTGCGGGAACAGCCGTCATCATCGCACCAGGTGGGGGCGCTTGGGCATCAGATGTCATCGCAAGATTGGCGGTGGGCCTTCAAACGGCCAATCAAGTCGTTCCGGCTATGCGCCTTGGCTGGGAGGCTGGCTCGGCCGAAGAAGCCAAGCGCGTGACTGGCGCTGTATGCCCCGATGAGGGAATTGCCACGGCAGACCTCATTGCCGGCCTTGGCGCTCTCGTTGAGCCGCCTCTTTGGCTGAAGACCGTGATTGGCTCCGTCGAGCAGGGGCGCCGCGTTCGCGGCCAGCAGAACTGGTCGCGAGAACAGGTGAAGGACCTGTGCGAGCGCAAAGCCAACGCATACCGAGCCTACGGCTACGGCCACTCTCGCGATATCCCAGTGCTCTCGATTCACGGCGCGAAGAACCGGCAATTCCGGAATGTCGTCGTGCTTTGGGGCCCCACCGTGGGCGGGACCGACGACTACAAGCGACGGCTGTTGTACAACGCGATCACGAGAGCCGAGCAGCGCTGCACGGTCTTTGTACGAACCCAAGCGCTACTGAACGCCGCACCATTCGCTTAGTCGGGCTGCCGGTGCGGCTTGACCGCTTTCGCTCGCATCACACCGAAACCAGTCTGTCCGCTACCGGCCAGTTTGAGCGGTTCAGCGAATCCGTGAAAACCGGCAGCTAGCCGGGAGTCATGCGGAGCGGGGCTGTGGACGCACTCTGTCCCGCGCAACTTTCGATGCGCTCCTGAGGGTGTGGCATTCT
>Ga0207705_10000470_pt1 | contig 34558 bp, 35 predicted proteins | sample KBSC13metaG_FD_184314 | JGI IMG/M metagenome (GOLD analysis project Ga0207705, IMG submission 184314) | Corn rhizosphere microbial communities from Kellogg Biological Station, Michigan, USA - KBS C1-3 metaG (SPAdes) (version 2) | ecosystem: Host-associated > Plants > Roots > Rhizosphere > Soil ... | reverse complement strand
GACCGCGATCGGTGTCGGCGGGCCGTCCGGGCTCGCCGACACCGATCGCGGTCGCGCCGCGCTGCGTCAGCACCCCGTGCAGGATCTGCGTCACAGTGTCGGCCAGACCCGGGTCGAGCACCTGGTTGCAGTCCGTGCCCGGGACGCTCACGTTGTGGTGGTTGCGATCGGTGACCTTGGTGATGACCAGGGGCGAGCAGTAGGTGCCGTGCGCCGCGATCGTCGCGTAGGCGCCGGCGGTGTCGAGCGCGCTGAAGCCCTGCGGGCTCACGCCCAGGACGAATGACGGGTAGATGTCGGGGACACGCTTGCCGTCGCCCATGCGCACGCCCATCGACTCGGCGACCTTCACTGCCTGGCAGACACCGACCCGCTGCTCAAGCTGCGCGTAGAAGGTGTTGACCGAGAACCACGTGCCGGTGACGAGGTTGAACCGGCCGGACTCACTGTCGCCGGCGTTGTGCACGTCGTACGACGACAGCTCTTGGCCGGAGCATGAGGTGTAGCCGCTGACGGTGATGCGTGGCGGCGCGTAGATCGTCGTGCTCAGCGGAAGGCCCTGCTTCATCGCAGCCACGAGAGTGAAGAGCTTGAACGTCGAACCCATGGCGAAGCGGCTGACGCCGCCCCCGAGTGTCGTGTCGACGGCGTAGTTGATGTCGTTCTGGTGCTTTTTCGGATCGGAGCCGTAGACGGGTGTGTCCGCAAGGGCGAGTACCCGACCCGTGCCCGGCTCGACGACAGCTTCGGCGCCCGCCACGCCGGTGGGTTCGTGCGCGAAGACGTACTTGTGCAGCGCAGCGTCGGCCGCACGTTGCACCTGCGGCTGCATCGTCGTGCGGATGGTGAGCCCGCCGCGTTCGAGGAAACTCTTGCGGGCCGCAGGACTCGTCCCGAACGCCGGCGAGGTCAGGATCACGTGCTCGACGTAGTCGCAGTAGTAGGGATAGCGCGACGCCTCGCAGCCGTTGCCCTGCTTGTGCAGGTCGAGCTTCACTGGTGTCACGGCCGCACTGTCGTAGTCGCTTTGCGTGATGAAGTTGTAATGCAGCATCTGCCCGAGCACCACGTCGCGGCGTTGCCGCGCGGCCTGCGGATGCAGCACCGGGTCGTAGGCGACCGGCGACTGTACGAGACCGGCCAGCATTGCGCTCTCGGGCAACGTCAACTTGCTGACAGGCACACCGAAGTAGTGCTGTGCCGCCGTGCCCACGCCATAGGCGCCGTCGCCGAAGTAGGCAATGTTGAGGTAGCGCTCGAGAATCTGCTCCTTGGTGAGCGACTTCTCCAGCGTCAGGGCGTAGCGGGCCTCACGGGCCTTGCGGGCCAGGGTGTCGGCGGCGGCACCCGGATCACCGCTTTCGATGAGCATGTTCTTCACGTACTGCTGGGTTAGCGTCGAGCCGCCCTGTTGCACCGAGCCCGACGAGCTGTTGTGCAGCAGTGCACGCAGTGTGCCCTTGAAGTCGATCCCGTGGTGCTCGTAGAACCGGACGTCCTCGATTGCGATGAGGGCCTTCTGCATGACCTCGGGCACCTGCGACAGCGGTGCGGCCACCCGGTCTTCGGCGTAGAACGTCGCGATCGTCGACCCGTCAGCGGCGAGGATGCGCGAGACCTGGGGGAGCGGCGATTCCTGGAGCACCGACGGGAGGCTCTCGAAGTCATTGGCGCCGGTGCGGGCCAGCAGCCCGACACCGCCGACGATCGGGAGCAGCATGCCGGCGAGCAGCACGCCGGCGACTCCCGCTACTGCCGCGAGCAGCGCGACCCGGTGCATCGTCGCGCTCTTGGCCACCCGCTCAGCCTACGGTGACCGGGCTTCCGTCGCCGGACTTGCGAGCCATGCCCTCTTTTGGCAGCAACGCGCTCGGCGTCCGGTGAAGCACAACGTTCGTCGTTCGGCATCCCCCGAAAGGACTATCCGAGAATGAGACGAACGGGGACTGTCGCCCTTTGCGTCCGGTTCGTAACTTCAAGGTGCGCAAATCACCGCCGCCACAGCGCTACGAACGACAGGACGTCAGCAATGCCTTGGACTCAGGACTGGACGAGCAACGCGGCTTGCCGAAACGGCGCCCCGGACAGCTTGTTCGTTCAAGGTGCCGCGCAGAACCGCGCGAAGAGCATCTGCCTGGGCTGTCCCGTTCGCACCGAGTGCCTTGCCGACGCGCTCGACAACCGGGTCGAGTTCGGCGTCTGGGGCGGCATGACCGAGCGTGAGCGGCGCGCGTTGCTGCGCCGCCGGCCCAACGTCACGTCGTGGCGGCGGCTGCTCGAGACAGCCATGAGCGACTTCGAGGGCACCCGCCAGGGCGAGACCGCCGCGGTCGCCAGCTAGCTCGGCTGGCCAGCTCAGCCGGCCAGCTCAGCCGGTTCGCCGGCCAGGTCCGCGCCGATCGCGCGGAGCCCCTCGAGGTCGTGCACGTCGGCCGCCTGCGCGCTCACCGTCACCACGGGCACCTGCGGATGGGCGCCCGTGAAGCTGCGAGCCATCCGCTCGTCACGCGCCGCCGCCCGCATCGTTTCCGAGTGGATCCGCAGCGTGGCGGCCGCAACCGGCGACTCGCCTGCATCCTCGAGCGACTCCGCGGCGGCCATCGCCCGCTCGGCCGACAGCGCCGGGTAGCGGCTGCGGTGCACCCGGTTGAGCACCATCGTCGCGAGCGGCATGTGCTCGGTGGAAAGCCGCTCGACGAAGTACGCCGCCTCGCGCAGCGCGTCACGCTCGGGGACTGCGACCACCAGGAACGCGGTACCGGGTTCCTTCAACAGCTGGTAGGTCTTGTCGGCCCGCTCGCGGAAGCCGCCGAACATGGTCTCCAGCGATGACACGAACAGGCTGAGGTCCTTGAGCGCCTGCGCGCCGATGACCCGGGTCAGCACACTGGTGAAGACATTGAGGCCGACGGTGAAGACCTTCATATACGCGCGGCCGCCGGCTTTCGCCGGTGCCAGCAGCATCCGGATCATCCGGCCGTCCAGGAACCGGCCAAGCCGCTGCGGGGCGTCGAGGAAGTCCAGCGCCGATCGGCTCGGCGGGGTGTCGACGACGATCAGGTCCCAGCGCTGCTCGGCCTTGAGCTGCCCGAGCTTCTCCATTGCCATGTATTCCTGCGTGCCGGCGAAACTCGACGACAACGAGACGTAGAAAGGGTTGGCAAGGATCTGCTGCGCGCGCTGGGCATCCGAGTGAGCCAGGACGATCTCATCGAACGTCCTCTTCATGTCGAGCATCATCGCGTCGAGCGTGCCGCCGCTCGTGCCGTCGACGCCTTTGACGGATCGCGGGGTGTTGTCCAGCTCGGTCAGCCCCATCGACTGCGCCAGCCGACGGGCCGGGTCGATGGTGAGCACGCAAACTTTGCGCCCCCGCTCGGCGGCACGCAGCCCGAGTGCGGCGGCCGTCGTCGTCTTGCCGACCCCGCCCGCGCCGCAGCACACGATGATCTGTGCCTCGCCGAGCAGTTGGTCGACGTCGTACGACGGCGGTAGCGGAGCGCTCACGTCAGCAGACCTTCGTCCAGACAGCGGGCGAGCTCGTAGAGCCCGGCGAGGTCCGCCGCGTCGTCGAGCAGCGGCAGTTCGACCAGCCGGCGTTCCAGTCCGATCAGCTCGTCGCGTTCGCGCTGCTCGAGAAGCACCCGCCGAGCATGCTGGCCGGCTTCCGCGGCCAGTGCCGTGACCAACGCGTCGCCGGCTTCCAGGGCGGCGGCCTTCAGCCCGCGCGACAGGTCGTCGCGGTCGAGGCCGCCGTCGGCGGCCACGGTCAGCTGCGCCGCCGGTAGCAGTGGCTCGCGCACCATGTTGACCAGCACCGCTCCGACCGGAAGCCGCGCCGCCTCCAGCTCGGCCACGGCGTCGATCGTCTCCTGGACCGGCATCTCCTCGAGCAGCGTCACCAGGTGCACGGCGGTCTGGCGCGACCGGAGCATGTTCATCACGCTGTCCGCCTGCTGGCGAACCGGACCCATCCGGGCCAGCCCGGCCACCTCGCTGTTGACGTTGAGGAAGCGGGCGATCCGACCCGTCGGGGGCGCGTCGAGGACCACCGCGTCGTAGATCCGCCCGCCGCCCCGGCGCGCGCGGGTCGCGGCCTCCATCACCTTGCCGGTGAGCAGAACGTCGCGCAGCCCAGGAGCGATCGTCGTCGCGAAGTCGATGGCACCGATTCGCTTCAGCGCGGAGCCGGCCCGGCGCAGGTTGTAGAACATCTCGAGGTATTCGACGAGGGCCGCTTCCGGGTCGATCGCCAGCGCATAGACCTCGCCGCCGCCGAGTCCGGACGCAACCCGTCGCTCCTCGTAGGGCAGCGGCGGTGTGTCGAACAGTTGTGCGATGCCCTGCCGCCCCTCGACCTCGGTCAGCAGCACCTGCTGCCCGTCTCGGGCCAGGGCCAGGGCAAGCGCGGCGGCGACCGTCGTCTTGCCGGTGCCCCCTTTGCCGGACACGACATGCAGCGTCACGCCGGCCAGTTCATCCACCGTTCGAGGCTAACCGGAGGTTACTCGTGAGAAACAGACAGATTGTCAGCAGGAGTCCTCAGATGTGTGGCGAACACCACTGGACACGACCCGGAAACCCAGACCGGAGGGGCAGCGGGGCATGTACGACGAGTACACCTGGCGGGCGAACGCGGAGTGCCGCGGCGAGAACGCCGTCTACTTCTTCGCTCCCAGTCATTTCGAGCGGAAGCCCGAGAAGGATCTGCGCGAGGGATCGGCGCGAGCGCTCTGCCGGCGCTGCAAGGTCCAGCAGCAGTGCCTCGACTACTCGATCCAGGTCGAAGAGGGCCACGGGATCTGGGGCGGGCTCAACGAGCTAGAGCGCAAGCGTCTCCTGCGCCGCCGCCGCGCCGAGAGCGCGTCCGGCGTCGAGACCGCCTGAAGCTCTGCCCGGCCGCGTAGGTCGGCTTCAGCGGCTCAGTAGGGTCAACTCGTGCAGAAGTGGGAGTACGCGACCGTCCCGCTGCTGGTACACGCGACCAAGCAGATCCTGGACAACTGGGGCGAGGACGGCTGGGAGCTGGTCCAGGTCGTACCCGGTCCGGGTGGTGGCGACCAGTTGGTCGCCTACTTGAAGCGCCCCAAGCAGTGACAACCGCAACGCAGCGGCTCGCGGACCTCGGTCTCGCGCTGCCTCCCGTCGTGGCACCGGTTGCTGCCTATGTCCCGGCAGTTCGCAACGGCAACCTGATCTGGACCTCGGGCCAGCTACCGATGGTCGAGGGCAAGCTGCCGGTGACAGGCAAGGTCGGCCAGGAGGTCGATCCCGCGACCGCGAAGGACCTGGCCCGCACGTGCGCGCTCAACGCGCTGGCCGCAATCGCCTCCGAAGCAGGCGGTCTGGACAACGTGCGCCGAGTGGTCAAGGTGGTGGGGTTCGTCGCCAGTGCCCCGGCTTTCTTCGGTCAACCGGGCGTGGTCAACGGCGCCAGCGAGCTCCTTGGCGAGGTGTTCGGCGACGCGGGCAAGCATGCCCGCAGCGCAGTCGGCGTTGCCGTGCTGCCGCTCGATGCGCCGGTCGAGGTCGAAGTCGTCGTCGAGGTCGGTGACACCGGGCGATGACCGAACCGAATGCGAACGCGCAACGGCTGCCCAAGCAGTTCGTCGAACACGCCCGCGCACTGGCCTCCGGAGAGCTCCGGGCGGCCGAGCCCAAGCACGCGTCGACAGTGGTGCTTCTTCGCGACCACGGCAGCGGCATGCAGGCCTACCTGCTGCGACGGACGCGGACGATGGCGTTCGCCGCCGGGATGTACGTGTTCCCCGGTGGATCGGTCGATCCGCGCGATGAGACTCTCGCCGACGAACACTGGGCCGGGCCGCCCCCGGCCGCGTGGGCCGACCTGCTCAGCGCCGACGAGGCACTGACGAAGGCTCTGGTCTGCGCCGCGGTCCGCGAGACCTTCGAAGAGTCCGGTGTACTGCTCGCCGGCAGTGGGCCTGACGACGTCATCGCCGACACGACCGGTGACGAGTGGGAGGCCGACCGCGCCGCGCTCGTCGACCGCAGCCTGTCGTTCGCGGCGTTGCTGGACCGTCGCGGCCTGGTGCTGCGCGCCGACCTGCTCCGGCCGTGGGCGCACTGGATCACACCCGAGATCGAGCCGAAGCGATATGACACCCGCTTCTTCGTCGCGGCGCTGCCGGCCGGTCAACGCACCCGTGACGTCGGCGGCGAGGCCGACCGGGTGGCGTGGGTGCGCCCCAGCGACGCCCTCGGCGCTGCCGATCGCGGCGAGATGGGCATGTTGCCTCCCACCGCGTTCACGCTCTCCGAGATCGCGACCTACGACGATGTTGCCGCGGTGCTCGCTGCCGGCACCGACCGCGACATCAAGCCGGTGCTGCCGAAGGTGGTGGTCGGCGACGACGAGCAGGCACGGCTGTTACTTCCACACGACGAGGCGTATCCAGGGCAGTGAGCACACTCGAACAGGCCACCACCCGCGCACTTCGCCTGCTGGCCCCCAACCCCAGTCCGATGACGCTCGAGGGCACCAACACCTGGGTGCTCCGCGAACCTGGGGACTCGCCCTGCGTCGTCGTCGATCCCGGCCCGCTCGACGAGGGGCATCTCGCCCGCGTCGCTGAGCACGGCCCGGTCGCGCTCATCGTTCTGACGCACAGCCACCTCGACCACTCCGAAGGTGCGCGGCGGCTGCACGAGATGACCGATGCGCCCGTGCTGGCTCTCGACCCTGCGTGGTGCATCGACTCCGCGCCGCTGCAAGCGGGCCGCGCCACTCCCATCGACGGTGTCGAGTGGCTGAGCATCCTGACCCCCGGTCACAGCAGCGACTCGATCTGCCTTCTGCTCACCCAGGACCGGGCGTTGCTCACCGGCGACACCGTGCTCGGCCGCGGCACGACCGTGGTGGCGCATCCGGACGGCCGCCTCGGCGACTACCTCGACTCACTGCAGCGGCTGCGCGACCTCGCCGACAGCGAGATCGACATCCTGCTTCCCGGGCACGGGCCGGTGCTCTCCGCGCCGGCAGAGGTGCTCGACTACTACCTGCGGCACCGGCAGGAGCGGCTCGACCAGGTGCGCGCCGCTGTGGCGGCGGGCGACTCCGACGCCGGCGCCGTCGTACGCCGTGTCTACGCCGACGTCGACCCGGTGCTGTGGCCGGCAGCGGAGTTGTCGGTGCGCGCCCAGCTCGACCATCTCGCAGCTGGCACGTGACCGAACCCGGGGGTCCGCTCACCTGTCCCGTCTGCGGGACGCCGCCAGTGCCGGGGGCGCGCTTCTGCCACAACTGCGGGGCCGTGCTCGACATCGGCGGCGTCACCGACGCGACCGCGGAACGCCGCATCGTCACCGTGCTGTTCGGTGACTTGTCGGACTTCACCGCGTGGGCCGAGGACCTCGACCCGGAACGCGTTGGCGTCGTGACCGACCGGGTGCTCGCCGCACTCAGCCGCATCACGTTGGAGATGGGTGGCCGCGTCGACAAGCTGACCGGCGACGGCATCATGGCTGTCTTCGGCGCACCGACGACGCACGAGGATGACGCCGAACGCAGCGTGCGCGCGGCCGCCGAGATGCAGCGCGAGGTCCGGCGGCTGATGGAGGAGGAGGCCGGCGGCGGCCGCCGGATGGGCCTGCGCGTCGGGCTCAACACCGGCGAGGTGCTGGCCGGCGTGCAAGCGCACCTCGCCTACACAGTTGTCGGCGACACGGTCAACACGGCGTCGCGGTTGTCCGACGCAGCCGGCATCGGCGCGATCTTCGCCGGTCGCGAGACCGCGCTCGCCACCATGTCGCTCGCGTCGTGGCGAGCGCTGCCGCCGTTGCGCCTGAAAGGCAAGCGCGAGCCGGTCCCGGCGTACGAGCTCGTCGGTCTGCGGCCGCCCGGTGCGGTTCGCGTCGGTCTCGGCGACGAGGCGCCCTTCATCGGGCGCGACGCGGAGTTCGGACGGCTCGTGGGCAAGATGTTCGACGTCGTCGAGAGCGGCCGTCCCGCGTCCGTTGTCATCAGCGGCGAAGCGGGTGTCGGGAAGACGCGGTTGCTGGTCGAGCTCGACCGCTTCGCCACCGAACTGCCCGCGGTTCGGCTGCTGTGGGGACGTTGCACGCCGTTCGGTGAAGGACGGGAACTTGCACCGCTGGCCGAATGGGTGCGCACGGTCTTCGGCATCACCGATGCCGACGACGTTGCGACGGCGGAGTCGAAAGCCCGGCGCACGCTGGCGCGCCTGTCACGCTCACAACCGGAACGAGTGATCTCTGCGGCCACGACGGATCGGTTGCTCGCGTTGCTCGGCATCGTCGAGATGGCAGTGCCCGGACCTCGCGACAACGCGACGCCGGGCGGCGGCAGCGCCGCACGCGACCCTTTCGTCGACGCGGTCACTGCTGTGCTCGCCGCTGTTGTCGCCGAAGGTCCCGTGGTGTTGGTCGTCGATGACGCGCACTGGGCGGCGACGGACCTGTTGCGAACGATCGGCGACCTCGCCGTTGCACTGCCGGGCCCTGTGCTGCTCGTGGCCGCCGGACGTTCCGACGTGCTTGGGCACGAGTGGTGGGAGCGGTTGCCGTCGCTCGAGGTGCTGCCGCTCGCACCGCTCGACGACGGCGCCTCGGAACGCTTGCTGCGCGCCTACCTCGGCGGAGCGGCATTGGACGGAGCGACACGTGACGTGTTGCTGGCACGTGCGCAGGGCAACCCGTTCTTCCTCGCGGAGCTGTTGCATCTGCTCGTCGACCAAGGATTGCTTCGACGGGTCGGCGACGGTTGGCGACTCACCGGTGAGCTGCCGCGCGAGATCCTGCCGGCCGGAGTGCAGTCAGTGCTCGCGGCGCGCATCGACACGCTCGGCCCAGCGGCGAAGACGGCGCTGCGGGACGCCGCGGTGGCCGGCAACCGGTTCACACCGCAGATGGTGGCGGCGCTTGCGACGCAACTCGACGACAACGGCGTGGACGAGGCGCTCGACATGCTCGTCGCGCGCGGCATCGTGCGTCCGCTGAGCGACTCCGGCGAGGTGGTGCGGTGGTATGCGTTCGCGCACACGCTGGCGCAAGACGTGACCTACGCCGGCATCCCCAAGGCCGAACGGGCGCGCCGCCACGCGCAGCTCGCGCGATGGGCGGGCGAACACTGGTCTGCGCCGGCGGCGGAGGTCGACGCATTCGTTGCCACTCAGGCCGAGCAGGCCATTCGCCTCGCCGCCGAGATGCGCCTTGCACCGACCGATGCCGCGTGGAGAGCGCGCGAGCCCGGCGTCGCGGCTCTTGTGCGGCTCGGTCAGGCGGCGCTGGCACGTGACGACAACAGCCGCGCCGACGCTGTCCTGACGCGGGCGTTGCAACTGGCAGCAGATGCCGTGACCGGCGCGCCTGTGCTCGACGCTTTGGTGGGTCGGGCCGCGGCACGTGTCTCGCTGCACCGGCTGCAGGAGGCCGAGGCGGATCTGGCCGTTCCACGCGTCTCCACTGATCAGCGGCGACGGTCGTCTGCGTTCGTTGTGCTCGGCGACATCCGTCGTCGCCGTGGCGACCTCAACGGCGCGACCGAGGCGCTGGTGTCGGCACTCGCCGCGGCGAGTGAGGCGGGTGTCGACCGCGTCACCTCGGAAGCGTTGCGGCAGCTCGGAATGATCGACTATCGCAGCGGCAAGCTGACGGCCGCCGAAGGCCGATTCCGTGAGGCGCTTGCGCTGGCGCAACGCGTCGGTGACCGGCGTGGCGCCGGCTGGGCCTTGCAACATCTCGCCTGGAGTGCGACGACGCGCGGCGACTACGCACTCGCCGAGATGATGCTGAGCGAGGCGGCCGAGGTCTTCGCCGCGCTCGACGACGAAGGCGGCTTGTCGTGGTGCGCCGGCACCGAAGCGTTCGTCCGGCTGTTGCAAGGACGCCTCTCCGCTGCACGCGACTTGGCTCGTGGCTTGCTCACCATCGGACAAGCGATGGGTGACGAGTGGGGAACTGCGGCGTGCCTGACCATCGATGCCTACGCCGCGGCCGAGCTGGGCTGGGTGACGACGGCCCTCACCGAGACGACCGACGCCGAGGAGATCTTCCGCGAGGTCGGTGACACGTGGGGTGTGAGCCTCGCTCTCGTCGCGCGCGCCGCGGCGCTGCGCGCCGACTGCCGCTGCGAGGAGGCGATCACGGCGCTGCAGGAGGCCGTGCGCATCTCGGTGGAGTCGGCGCAACCGGCGAGTGGAGCCTTGGCCTTGTCCGCCCTCGGCTATTGCTGGCTCGACGTAGGTGACATCGACCGTGCGGAGCGCACGGCCCGGGAAGCAATTGCCGTCGTTACCGGGCTGGAGCTGCACGCGCCTGCGCTCATCGGCCCGCGGGTGTTGCTGGCACAGGTGCTGCGGGCACGCGGTCGGATCGAGGACGCATTGCCACTGTTGCACGAAGCCGCAGCAGTCGAAGACGAAGGATCGTTGGTGTTCCCGCGTCGGCAGGCGATTGCCCACTATGCCGGGGCGCAGCTCGAGCGTGGTGACGTTGGCCACGCCTTGGTGACAGCGCAGCGGGCGCTGTCGGTCGCGGCTGAAGACGTGCGCTCACGTGTGGTCGCCCTGCGGGTGCTCGCGCAATGTCTCACCAAGGCCGGCGACGCACCTGCCGGGTTGTTCGCCGCCCGTCAGGCAGTCGCGCTTGCCGAGGCGACGCAGATGCGCAGCGAACGCGAGACGTCGCACCGCCTGCTGAAAGAGCTGTCCGAGGGTTAGCGGGCTCTCCGGGCGAGCCGATCCCGGGCCAGCAGCACGACCGTGCGTCCTTCGATCCGCAGCCAGCCGCGGTTGGCGAACTCCGACAGCGCCTTGTTGACCGTCTCACGGCTGGCGCCGACGAACTGCGCCAACTCTTCCTGGGTGAGGTCGTGCCGGACGCGCAGGCCGTCGTCCTCCTGCTCGCCGAACTTGTCGGCCAGGTCGAGCAACGCCTTGGCGACACGACCCGGCACGTCGCTGAACACGAGATCGGCCATCGCCTCGTTCGTACGACGCAACCGCTGCGCCAACGCTCGCAACAGGTTGACCGCGACACCTGGTCGCTCGAACAGGACCGGCCGCAGGTCGTCATGGTCGAGCGAAGCGAGCGTGCTGTCGGTGATGGCGCTCGCAGTCGCCGTACGCGGACCGGGGTCGAACAGCGACAGTTCGCCGAACATCTCGCCGGGGCCGAGCACGGCCAGCAGGTTCTCCCGGCCGTCCGTTGATGCGCGGGAGATCTTCACCTTGCCGTCGATCACGACGAACAGGCGGTCTCCGGTGTCGCCTTCACGGAACACCACGTGACCGCGCACGACCGCGCGCGATGTCATCGCGCTGCCCAATGCCTGTGCCGCGTCCTCATCGAGCGCGGCAAACAGCGGCAAACCCGCCAGCGGCCCTTCCACGCGGAGAAGTGTCTCGCAAGAATGCTCAGGCGGTGGCGAGGCGGTCCACTGCGGCCCGCGACGTCGGCAGCGCGGTCAAGCAGAGGTCCGGTTGTTCGCGGTAGCGAGCGATGAGCTCACCGGTCGCTGCTGCGAGCCGCTTGTGCAGCGCGGTGCGGTAGGCGGACAACTGCGCTTCGGACTTCATCAAGTCATGCGCCAGCCGTCGGTTGCCCTCGTCGTCGCCCGCTACTGCCTCTCGGGCGTAGACCTCGACGAGGTCGGGCAGCGGCGGGATGTCGTCGTCCGGTAGCACGTTCAGGAGCGCGCGTCGGCCACTGTCGATCCGAGCCTCGGCGAAGACACCGCGCAGGTTGTCGACGGTCGGGAGCGCACCACCATTCTCGGCGGCGCGCACGAGGTCGAGCCGCGCCTGCACGATGCGCCGCCAGTACGAGACGCGTCCCTCTTCGGCGGACAAGGCGCGGCGGTAAGCGCGCAGCCCGTCCAACGACAGGTGCGCGAACTCGGGGCTCCGCTCCGGAACGGTGCGGAACCGTCCGGCGTCGCTCGTGGGTCGGTTGCCCATAATCACTCTCCGTAACCGTCACGAGCAGATCGGCGGGGTTCCCGAAATGCTTGAGATGCGTTGCGACTGCATCACCCACTCGGCGTACGGCGCCGCGCACGTACCCTCGTCACGTGCCGCGAACGTCCGCCCCGACGAATGCGGCGCTAACACCGACGCAGACGGTGCGGCGGGCGCGCGCCACGGGACGGGCGTTGGCGGCGGCTTATCCCGATGCGCACTGCGAACTCGACTTCTCCAGCCCGCTCGAGCTTCTGGTCGCCACCGTGCTGTCAGCGCAGACCACCGACAAGCGGGTCAACGAGGTCACCCCGGCGTTGTTCGCCCGTTACCGCACCGCGGCCGACTACGCCGGCGCGGAGCGCGCAGCGCTGGAGGAGATGATCCGTCCGACCGGGTTTTTTCGTGCCAAGACCGACAGCCTCATCAAGCTGGGTCAGGCACTGGTGGAGCGATATGACGGCGAGGTGCCGCGGCGGCTCGAGGATCTCGTCACCCTGCCGGGGGTGGGCCGCAAAACCGCCAACGTGGTGCTCGGCAACGCATTCGGCGTTCCCGGCATCACCGTTGACACGCACTTCGGGCGACTCTCGCGCCGGTTCGGCTGGACCACCTCCGATGATCCGGTGAAGGTCGAGCACGAGGTCGGCGCGCTGTTTCCGAAGAAGGAGTGGACGGTGCTGTCGCACCGGCTGATCTGGCACGGCCGACGGGTCTGCCACTCGCGAAAGCCTGCGTGCGGCGCTTGCGTTGTTGCCCGCTGGTGCCCGTCGTACGGACTGGGTCCGACCGATCCGGACGTCGCCGCGAAACTGGTCAAGTCACCCGAGGCGGTCGCCGCCTCGTGACCCGCTTCGTGCTTGTCCTGGCCTTCGTCGCGGCCGCGGTGACCGCGTGCACGTCGGAAAAGTCCGCATCCGCGCCGACGCCGTTGCCGCCCGGGCCGAGCGAAGCACAGCTGGTGGCCAAGGCCGGTCTCGACCCTTGTCCGGCGACGCAAGCCCTGCCGGAAGCCGGGAAGTCGTTGCCCGACCTCACCCTGGCCTGCCTCGGGACCGGTCCCGAAGTGCACCTGTCCGGGCTGCGTGGCCGGCCCACGGTGCTCAACATCTGGGGCTCGTGGTGCACCCCGTGCCAGCGCGAGACGCGTTACTTCGCCGAGGTCTACGACCAGGCGAAGACGAAGGTGCGCTTCCTCGGGGTCGATACCGAGGACGACCCGAAGAGCGCGCTTGATTTCGCCGCGCACGTGTCCCCGCGGATGCGTTATCCGCAGGTCGTCGACAACTCGAAGAAGTTGCTGATCGCCTTGCGCCTGCCGAGCGCGGTGCCAACGACGGTCTTCGTCAGCGCCGCGGGCGACGTCGTCAAGGTCTCGCCCGGCCCTTACACCTCTAGTGCCTCGTTGCGATCGGCCATCCAGCGCTACCTCGGCGTCTCCGCATGACGGCTGCCGCACCGGAGTGGCTGACGCCGCTGCTCGAGCGCCTGCGCACGGTCGAGGGATCTGAGCTGATGCCGCGGATCGGTGCGCCCGGTCCCGATGTCCGCCGGTCGGCGGTTCTGATCCTGTTCGGCGACAGTCGCGGCCAGCCCGATGTGTTGCTGATCGAACGCAGCGCGCATCTTCGCAGCCATGCCGGTCAGCCGGCCTTCCCGGGCGGCGGCATCGACCCGGCCGATGACGGACCGGTCGCGGCTGCTCTCCGGGAGGCACAGGAGGAGACCGGCCTCGACCCGTCCGGGGTCACCGTCCTGCAGGTGCTGCCAGAGCTGTGGGTGCCGCCGTCGGCGAACGTTGTCACACCCGTGGTCGCCTGGTGGCACCGGCCGAGCGACGTGACACCTCAGCCGGGTGAGGTCGCCGCGGTCGCCCGAGTGCCGCTCGCCGACTTGGTCGACCCGGCGAACCGTTTGCGGGTGCGGGCCCCAAGCGGCTACCTCGGTCCGGGCTTCAACGTCGCCGGCATGCTCGTCTGGGGCTTCACCGCCGGCATCCTCGACCGGCTGCTCGCGCTCGGCGGCTGGGAACAACCGTGGGACCTCGACCGGGTCGAGGACCTGCCGCCGCGGGCGCTCGAGCTTGCGATGCGGCAACGGCGGCGCGTGGCAGGGCAAGACTGATGGACCTGCTCGACGTGCTGCTCTTGCTCGCCTGCGCTGGCTTCGCAATCTCCGGCTACCGGCAAGGCTTCATCATCGGCGTGCTGTCTTTCGTCGGGTTCTTCGGCGGTGGCGTGCTCGGGGCGAAGTATGCGGCGGCGCTGCACCACGCGTTCGGCGGTGAGGGCAAGTCCGCCGTCTTCGGTCTCGTGGTCGTCTTCGTCTCCGCCGCCATCGGTCAGATCCTCGCGACCCTCCTCGGCGACGTCATCCGCCGGCACCTGACGTGGCATCCCGCCCGGCAGGTCGATGCCCTTGCCGGCGCCGGGATCAGCGTGGTGTCGGTTTTGCTCGTTGCCTGGTTCCTCGGAACGGCGCTGGCGCACAGCGCATTGACCGGTGTCGCGCGGCAGATCCAGCACTCGCGCGTGCTGACCGCGATCGACCGAGTCATGCCTGACAGCGCGAAGACATGGGACGCCGCGTTCCGGCGACTGGTGCAGCAGAACGGTTTTCCGCAGGTCTTCGGTGCGATCGGTGCGGAGCGGATCGTTCCGGTGGCGCCGCCTGACCCGCGTGTCGCCGGCAGCCGAGCGGTCCGGATCGCCGAACCCGACATCGTCAAGATCACCGGAGTCGCGCCGTCATGCCGCCGGCAGCTCGAGGGCAGCGGCTTTCTGTTCGCCCCCCAGCATGTGATGACCAACGCGCACGTCGTCGCCGGCGTGCACTCGCCGACGGTGCAGACCGCCGCAGGCAAGAGCTACGACGCGCGAGTCGTTCTCTACGATCCGCGCCGGGACGTCGCGGTGCTTTACGTGCCCGACTTCACGTCCCGGCCGTTGTCGTTCGCCGGGGTTGCCGATGCCGGCCAGAGCGCCGTGGTTGCGGGCTATCCGCAGAACGGGCCGTTCCGGGCCGTCGCGGCGCGGGTGCGCACCCGCCAACCAGCGCAAGGCCCGGACATCTACCAGAACCGTCAGGTGACGCGTGAGATCTACGCCGTCTACGCGACTGTGCGTCCGGGCAACTCGGGAGGGCCGTTGCTGTCGCCGGACGGCGGCGTCTACGGCGTCGTGTTCGCCGCGTCGGTCGACGATCCCAACACCGGCTATGCGCTCACCGCGAAGGAGGTCGCGAGCGACGCGGCCGGCGGTAGCACGCGCACCCAGCAGGTTTCGACAGAAGGCTGCGACTGACGAAGGTCACAAAATCGTTGCGGTGATTGCTGTCACAGCCGTGTTTGCTCGACCGTCGCGCGGTGAGTGCTTACTGTAGTTAGCGGTTAGCAAGCACCCGAAGCCGACGGAGGTGAGCGCTGTGACCCGCATCGAGCTGTCCCGATCGGTGCTCGCGGAACCTTCCGGCGTGGCGCTGGTGCTCGCCGGTCCGGCCGCGCGCGAGATGTGGCCGCATTCCGGCGATCGGGCCGTGATCGCAGTGGGTGGGCGCACGGCGACGAGCATCACGATCGACCCACCCCGTCGTGCCGGGATCGGGTTCATCACCCGGGTCGTCATCCGAGAAGGGGCGACCACCGTGGCTGCCGGTCGCCTGACGATCCAACCGGCAGTTGACCTGCCCTCCGGTTCGGATCTGTCACTTGTCCTGACTGCGTCGGAGAAGCACGAGCGGGCGCTGCGCAGGGACGGCAAGCGCTACCTCGACAAACTCGCCCGGGTCAGCCGGGATCGTTCCTCCGCGGCCTGACGTCGCAAAGGCGCGGCATGCCGACCGCTCCGCCGGCGTCGTACAGGTCACCCGTCGCGGCGATCGTGTCCGCCGCCGCCAATGCCCACGCCCGCAGTGCCGCCACGTCGAGGTCGTGCGGGCGTGAGCCGTCCCACGGCGCGGTCGTCGCCGCGGCTCGACGCAACAGCGCCACTGCCCCGCGGGCGTTGCCGCGCTGGGCGTGCGTGATCCCGACCGCCAGCTGGGCGAGGCCGCGCCACAGCTCGTGCTCCGGGCCGAGGTCGGCCTTCCAGATCGCCTCGAGCACCTCGTGTGCCCGGAAGGCGCGGCCGGCGTCGATGAGTGCCTGCGCCGCCGCAAGCGACTCCGTCGGCGGCAGCGGCTGCGGGTCGGGTTCCGGCAAGACCGTGCTGTCCGTCGGGAGCGGCCTGCCGAGGGGGTCGCGCGGTCGGGGCGGACGGCTCACGCCTCCTTGCACCACCTGATGAGTTCGCCGCTGACGATGTCCGGCCGTTCCTGATGCGGGAAGTGGCCGCAGTCGTCGTACAGCCGCCACTCGTAGGCCGCGCTGACGTGCCGGCCCGACCCCTGCGCCGTGGCCGGCAGCACGCATCGGTCGTCGGCGCCGTGCAGCTGCAACGTCGGGATCCGGATCGGCTCCTGCAGCGCGCGGCGGAACCGTCGTCCATCCGGCCGCGGCACGGATCGCACTGCCCAGCGGTAGTACTCGAGGGCGCAGTGCGGTGCGTGCAGGATCTGCATCGCGTCGCGGCAGCGCCGCTCGGTGTCGGGGTCCGGAAAGCGGTCACCGCCCCACTCGCTGAGCAGCGCCCCGACGTTGCCGGCATCGTTCGCTACGATCCACCGCTCCGGGTGCCAGGGCAGCTGGAATCGGGCGATGTATCGGCTGGCCCGTCGCTGCTCCGGCTCCCGGGCCAGTGCGCTCGCCCACCGCAGCGGGTGCGGGATCGAGAGCACGGCGAGGCGGCGTACGACGCTGCCGTGCAGCGCCGCCATCGTCCACGCGATGTGCCCGCCCCAGTCGTGACCGACCACGACCGCGTCGCGCTCGCCGAGCGCCCGGATCAGTCCGGCGACGTCCGCGGCCAACGTCATCGCGTCGTAGCCGCGCGGCGGCTTGTCGCTGGCGCCATAGCCGCGCAGGTCCGGCGCCACGGCGCGGAAGCCGGCGTCGGCGAGCGCGACGATCTGGTGCCGCCACGACCACCAGAACTCGGGAAACCCGTGCAGCAGCACGACGAGTGGGCCGGTGCCGGCTTCGGCCACGTGCAACCGGATGCCGTTGGCGCTGACGTCGCGATGGGTCCATGGGCCGTCGACGAGGACGGCAGACTCCTCGACCAGCCGACGCGGCGGCACCATCGCCTCAGGCGCGGTGCGAGGCGCGCAGCTCCTCGAGCTCCGGATCCGGGGCGGTGGTGGGGTGCCGCGCCCACTCCAGGTCGTCCTTGACCGTGCGGATCGTGCGCTGCGGCGGCTGCACGCGAGCGACCTTGCCGAGTCCGGCAAGTCCCAGCAGACCGGCAATGCCGCCATAAAGACCGGCGATGCAGACAAAACCGGCCCAGAAGGGCAGGTCGGCGCCCTCGGAGATGCCGAGTGCCCCGGCGACGGAAGCGAACAGGAGCGCGAAGAGCCCGAACAACCCGGCGCCGCCGAGGAAGCCCGCGCCCAACCCCGCGCGCTTGGCCTGCTCGGCGATCTCGGTCTTGGCGAGCTCGACTTCTTTGTGGACCAGCAGTGAGAGGTCGCGCGTCGCGGTCGCGACCAGGGCGCCCAGCGTCTGCTCCTCGGCGTCGAGTTTTTGGTCCGTCATGTGTCCCCCTCGCCTGCGGTCATGTTCGCTCGGTACCCCGTCTGTCGTCACGAACACGGTCGCACAGATGCGAACGGCGTCCGCGAGGGACGCCGTTCACTGGCACGTCCTCCGGGTGACCATGCGCCGGCTCTGGTCGCTGGCCGGGGACCAGCCCCGGTCTCGGCTGCCTTTTGTGGCTGACGCCCGCGTGGGTGCCCGGTTTCCGTGCGCGGTGCCCGCGGTGGGACGGATCTCGGCCGTTCGCCGCCCGCTGGCCCCGTGGGGGATGTTGTACTCCGGCCCGCCCCGGTTGACCAGTCCCTCGCCCCGAGAAGATTTTTTTCCGGGGTAGGTTTGCTGTCGTGAGCACCCGGGCAGACCCCGGCTGCCCCACGCGGGTCCTCGATCCGCGTCCCTGAACGGGTCCGGCTCGTCCCCCCCGGAGTCGGATCTCGCGACGGCCCCCGCTACCCCCCCGGCGGGGGCCGTCTCATTTCCGCAGCCGCTTCTTCGCCCGCGCGTCCACAACCCTGGCGCTCGCGGGTCCGGCGCGGCAATCACAGGGCGATTGTGGCCGTCTATGTCTGATTCGCCCATGTCCGAATCGTCGGTGCGGGTCGCGGTCGCCGACCCGGCACTGGCCCGCCACGTCGCCCGGCTGGCATCGATGGCCGGCCTTTCCGCTGTGACCGTGGCGGCCGAGCATCTGGGGGCCCATGTTGGTGTCGCTGCGCCGCTGGTGATCGACCTCCCCGCCGCCCGCGAGCTGGCCGGGCCGCCCCGCGGACCGGTGCTCGTGGTGAGCTCCGCCGAGCCGTCCGCGCAGGACTGGCGGGCCGTGCTGCCCGTCGGCGCCGAGCGGCTGCTGGTGCTGCCCGAGGACGAACCGGTCGCTCTCGAGTGGTTGCACCGTGCCAGTTCGATGCGTGCTTGCTGGGTGGGCACCGACGCCGGCCGGCGGCGCAGCGGCCGGCTGCTGTGCTGTGTCGCCGGCCGGGGCGGCGCCGGCGCCTCGGTTCTGGCCGCGGCGCTCGCCCTGGCCGCGGCCAGGCGTGACGGCCGGGCCCTCCTGCTCGACCTGGACACCGACGGTGGCGGCCAGGAGCTGCTGCTCGGGATCGAACACGTCGACGGCTGCCGGTGGCCGGCGGTCCTCGACGCCGGCGGCGCGGTGAACATCGCCGCGATGACTGCCGCCGCCCCCAGTGTCGGCGGGGTGTCCGTCATCACGCGGGATGCACGGGAGCCCGCAACACTTCCCGGCGAAGTCGTCCGCGCCGTCACGACCGCCGCGGTCGCCACACAGGACCTGGTCGTGGCCGACGTGGCACCGGCGCCGGCGAGCGGGGCGACTGCGCTCCCGCTCGCGGACACAGCCCTCGTGGTCACGACTGCGGACGTGCGCGGCGTCGCTTCGGCAGTGCGAGTGGTGTCGTCGGTGCGAGAGGTCTGCAATGACGTCCGGCTCGTCGTACGACGCTCCGGGCGGGTTCTGCGACCGGAGGTCATCGCCGAAGCCGCCCGGGCGCCGGTCGTCGCCGAGTGGCAGTGGGAACGACGGCTGGCGGACGCCGTCGATGCGGGTGCGTTCGCGGTTCGCTGGCGGGGGCTCGCGGTTGCGCGAGTCGCGCAGCACGTGCTCGACGTCTGCGCGGCTCCGGCGTGAGTGCGTTCGACCCGACCGCGATCGTGGCCGCGGTGCGGCGGGACGTGCCGGACCTCTCCGATGAAGTTGCAGTGGCCGCATCGGTGCGCGCTGCCACGCCGATCGCGGGACCGCAACGACTTCTCGAGACATGGCGACATGTGCAGGCGGAGGTGGTCGGAGCGGGGCCGCTGCAACGGCTGGTCGATGACCCGGACGTGAGCGACGTCATGGTCAACGGCCCGGGTCCGGTCTGGGTGGACCGCGGTCGCGGCGCCGAGTCGACCGACGTGCGCATCGACGGCGAGCACCAGTTGCGGCAGCTCGCTCAACGACTTGTCGCGGCGGCCGGCCGGCGGCTCGACGACGCCTGCCCCTTCTCGGATGCGGTGCTGGCCGACGGCACCCGCGTCCACGCCGTCCTGCCGCCGGTGGCGCCGCAGGGCACGACGTTGTCGCTGCGGGTCCCACCGCGACGCACCTTCACGCTGGCCGAGCTCGTTCGCCGGCGCACCCTTTCGGCCGAAGGCGCGGAGCTGTTGCGCCACGTCGTGCAGCGGAGGCTGTCGTTCGTCGTGACCGGCGGCACCGGCACGGGCAAGACCACGCTGCTGTCGACCCTGTTGTCCGAAGTGCCGGAGGCCGAACGTCTGCTGCTCGTCGAGGATGCGCCGGAGCTGCGTCCAGCGCATCCGCACGTTGTGCGCTTGCAGACCAGACATGCCAACTCCGAAGGCGCCGGAGCCATCGCGATGTCGGATCTGGTCCGGCAGGCGTTGCGGATGCGGCCGGACCGTCTCGTCGTCGGGGAGGTGCGCGGTCCCGAGGTCGTCGACTTGCTGGCCGCGCTCAACACCGGCCATGACGGCGGTGCGGCGACGCTGCACGCCAATCGGACCGAGCACGTAGCGGCGCGATTCGAGGCCTTGTGCGCTTCGGCGGGGCTCTCCCGCGAAGCCGCCCACGCGCAACTCGCTGCGGCGGTGAACGTCATCGTGCACTTGCGTCGACGCAGTGACGGCGAACGCTATGTCGCCGGTGTTGCGGTGCTGTCCGCCGATCCGTCAGGCCTGGTGCGATCGTTGCCGGCCTACGCCTTTACCAAGGCGAGCCCCCAGCCGCTCGACGGCGCTGCGGCGCTTGTGCGGCTCTTGCAATCGCCATGAACGCGGCGGGCCTTGCCGCGGTGGCCCTTGCCGCCGCTCTGACGCTGCGGCCGATGCCTTCACGACGGCGGATGCTCGCTGCCTGCGGCTCTACACCTGGCCGATCGACACAACACCCACTCCTCGCCTGCGCCGTCGTCGCGGTGGCGGCGACCGGGTCGCCGATCGTCATGTGCGCCGTCGTCGCGGCTTGGCTCGGCGCCGCCCGCTGGCGGCGGCGGCGCCGGGAACGTGTCGCGCACCGTCAGGCCGCCCGCGACGCACGGGAGCTGACGTTTGCGCTCGCGGCCGAGCTGCGGGCCGGCCGCCCGATCGGCGATGCGCTCGTCAACATCGCCCCACACCTGCCGATGATCGGGGCGGCTGTGGCCGTCGCCGGTCGCGCCATCAACCGTGGCGCAGAGGTCGAGGCGGAACTCCTGCGTGTCGCGGACCAGACCACGTGCCCGCGGATGCGTCCCGTCGTCGCCGTGCTCACCGTCAGCCGTGTGGCGGGGCTGGCGGTGGCCGATTTGCTGGACCGCATCGGGGCGTCGTTCGACGCCGACGACGGCGCGGCCAACGACATCGCGGCCGCGGCGGCGGGTCCGCGCGCCACGGTCAGCGTGCTCCTGGCGCTGCCGGTGTTCGGGCTCGCGATCGGAACGACCCTGGGACTGTCGCCGTTGTCGGTGCTCCTGCACACGAGGGCGGGCCTGCTGTTAGCCGCGGTCGCCGGCCTGCTCGACCTGGCGGGCTGGTGGTGGGTGCGGCGCATCATGTCCGGCGCGCTGCGGTGACGGCCCCAGTCTTTGGTGGCCCAGTGTTGACGTTGGTGGCAGCCGCCGCGGCCGCCGCTGCGGCGGCGATGGTGGGTCGTGGCCGACAGCGGCGCCGGCTTCACCGGGCTGCCGCCAGGCCTGGTCGCACGTTCTCTCGTCGCCGGACGAGGACGGGCCGGCCGGAGCCCGGCGTCGACCTGGCGCTCGCGACGGAGTTGCTCGCGGCCTGTCTGACCGCGGGTGCCGGCATGCCGGACGCGCTCATGACGGCCGCGTCGGCGGCGGGGCCGGTTGCCGGCGATGCGCTGCAGCGGGCCGCATCGGCGTTGCGGATGGGTGAGCCGGTGGCGGCGGTCTGGGCGGCGGCCGCGCGCGACTGTGCGCCTCTTGCCGACGTCAGTCGTGCATGCGTTCGCACGACGATGACCGGTGCTGCGGTCGCCAGCGAGCTGCTCCGGGTCGCCGCACGGCACCGCGCCGATCGTTCGGCGCTGCGGCAGCGAGCCATCGGCCGGGCGTCGGTCTGGATGGTGCTGCCGCTCGGCGCCTGCTTCCTGCCCGCCTTCGTCCTGGTCGGCGTCGTACCGGTGCTTCTGGCCGCCGTCCGGCATCTGCCGTAAGTCCACAACCACGGTTTCGCGATGCGCTGCACAGATGCCGGCGTAAGCCGTCCGAGGTCAGCTTCAAGCCGGCACCGTGGTCGAGCCGCCTGCTGGCGGCACCGCACCGGCCGGCCGCCGGGAAGGGAGTGGTCATGCGCCTCGTTCGCCTGTTGTCGGTCTTCCGGGCTGTGCCGGAAAGCCGGGAGGCTGGAATGTCCACGGCGGAATATGCCGTCGGCACCGTGGCCGCGTGCGGCTTCGCCGCGCTGCTCTACAAGATCCTGACCAGTGACTCTGTGCTCCACCTCGTGACGGACATCATCAGCCGCGCGCTCCACCTCGGTTTCTAGGACATGTCCCGATTCCGGCGTGGCCGCGTCTCCGGCGGGGTCGCGCCGGAAGCCGGGATGGTCACGGCCGAGCTCGCAGTAGCACTTCCGGCCGTCGTGCTCACCGCCGTCGCGGCCGTGACCTTTCTGTCCGTGCTGACCGCCCAGCTGCGGGCACTGGACGCCGCGGGCGTCGCTGCCCGACTCGTCGCTCGAGGCGAGAGCCCGGCCGCCGTCGCGAGCGCGGTCCACCAGCTGGCGGGCGGTGCGCACCTCGTAGTCAACCGCGAGTCGGCGGACCCACGCCTCGTGGTCGTCGAAGTCAGCACGAAGGTCCCGGTGGCGGGGCTCGGGCGCCTGCTGCCGGCCTTCGTCATCCGCGAACGGGCCGGTGCTCCGAGGGAACCCGGTCAGCCGTGATCGGCCACAGCCAGGGTGGCTCGCGGGAGCAGGGGTCGGGCACCGTTCTCGCGTTGGCGCTCGTTTGCGTCGTGCTTCTCGCCGCGATGGTCGTGGCGGGCATCGGCACGGCAGTCGTGGTCCGCCACCGCGCGGCCGCGGCCGCCGACGCGGCCGCTCTCGCCGCTGCGACCACCGCTCTCGCCGGCGCGACGAATGCCTGTGAGCTGGCGCAGCACGCCGCGCGAGCCGGCGGATCGACCTTGCAGCAATGCCGGCTCACCGGTCCGATTGCCGACGTCCGCGTTGTCGTCGCTGTTCCGCGATGGCTGCGATGGGCCGGTGCGGCGGTGCTGGCAGGCGCGACGCTCAATGCTCGCGCCGGCCCGGCCGACATAACTCAATAGGACTATCGCAAATCCGGAGAAACCTGCACGTCCCCTATGTGCGACGTAACCTTGCGCACTGGGTGTCGTTGTGGGGACAGACACGTCGCCGAGGAAGCGAGACACGATGGCCGGCCCGCGCGCTGCGTCCCCTGAGAAGGGGTCGTTCCTGCCGCCTGCTTCGGCTGGCGACAGTCACTCGCTCGGTGCCCTGCTCGGGCTCGCAGTGCGCCGCCCTGGCGGTCGGCGATCTGTGTCGTTGTTCACCGTGTTGCTTCTGGTCGCCGGAATCGGCATGTTCGCTTTCCCGGCGGTGACCGATCTCTACGGCAGCTACCAGCAGCGTCACGTGCAGGATCGGCTCGCGGATCCGTCGTTCAAGACCGACTACATCGAACATGAGGTCAAGGTCGGTGAAGGTCTGACCCGGCTCGTCATCGACAACGACCGGGTCCACGTCAACGTCATGGTCGTCCAAGGCACCACGCTCGCCGCGTTGCAGGCGGGTGCTGGCCACTACGAGACGACGCCCTTCCCGTGCGAGCCGGGCAACGTCGGCATCGCGGGTCATCGCACCACCTACGGGCGGCCGTTCAACAAGATCGATGAGATGCGCGCCGGGGACACCGTGCAGCTGATCACGCCGATAGGCACGTGCACCTACCAGGTTGTTCCGGGCTTCAGTGGCCACCCGAACCCGTTCGTCGTCCTGCCGAACGACTTCGGCGTCGTCGGCCAGGCCGGCGCGCTCGGCACCGGGCACTGGCTGACGCTGACGAGCTGCCACCCGAAGGGCAGCGACAGTCACCGGATCGTTCTCCGTCTGAAGATGATCAAGTTCACGCCGTTGCAGAAGGCGCAGGGGGGCAAGTGATGAAGCGCGTGTTGCGCACCGCCGTGCGCGCGACGGCCGGCCTCGGGATCGTCGGCGCCGCGGTCGCGATGGCGGCGACGCCTGCCTACGCCGCGAGCGGCACCCTGACGGTTTCACCCAACGGCACGGTCACGAGCGCCTCCGTCATCTCCATCGCCGGCCACTACGACAACCGCACGTCCATGGGCAGCGTCTCGTTGAAGTTGACGATCGACCGCCCGGAGGGTGGCACCTACACACTTTGGTCCGGCAGCGGCGGCGGACTCAGCACGGGCAACACCCCGACGCAGTCCGTCGACACGCAGAACGCGCCGTGGAGCTCGCAGCAGGCGGTCAACGGCACCTACACCGTGCACTTCACCGTCGGCTCGTCGACGGCCCCGTCCGTCGACGTGACGTTGCGCATCCCGCCCACCGCCGTGAACCAGTTCGGCGCCAGTGCATCCGGCACGGTGGCGCACTTCACCTGGGCGGCCAACAACGAACCCGACCTCGCCGGCTACGACATCGTCGACGTCACCGACGGCAACAGGCGCGACCTCACCCCGGGCGGCATCGACACCAGCGTGTGCTCGCAAGGCAGCTGCTCCGTCGACGTGGACTTCGGCGCTTCGGCGGCCGGCAGCACCCGCAGCTTCGTCATCGACGCGCTGCGATGGAGCTCGCCGTCCCACTCTGACGTCGTGGCCTCCAAGGACAGCGGCGCCTCGGTCACCTTTCCCGCTGCAGCCACGGCCGCGCCGGGTGGCACCTCGAGCGGTGGCAGCGGTGGTAGTGGCAGCGGCAGCACCGGCGGCGGTCAGGGCAGCACGGTCGGCACCCGAACCTCGGGTGGCAGCGTCGGCTCCGGCGGTCACGTCGCCGGGTCCAAGAAGTCGGGCGCGACGATCAGCAGCAGCCATCCCGGCGCTGCGCTGCGTGCGTATCTGCCCGCGTCGATCGCCGGCGCCGCCCCGGATCTGCCCTCGGTCGTCACCGAGGTGAAGCCGTTGCCGGAGGGCACCTACAAGCCGACACTCGCCTATCCCGACCAGGTCATCAAGCAGCCGGTGCAGCACCAGGCCAGCGGCCCGATCGCCACCGTGGGCACGGACCTGGTCCGGGTCCTGGACGTCCAGGCGTTGTGGAAATCACTCGCCGGCGCGGCGATCGTCCTGCTGGTAGCCGCCCACCTGCGCGCCTGGCTCGGCGCCGCCGACGCGCTCGATCACTAGGCCCTGGATCCACTAGGCCTCTCGATCGCTAGGCCCGGTGGCGGCCCGGCAGCAAGTGCCTCGACGGACGCTCGGGTGCGGCTTCCTCGCTGGGGTAGACGTCGTCGGGAGCGATGTCCCGCGCCTCGAGTTCGGCGGACAGGCGCTCGTTGTGCTCGCGCAGTGCTGCCGCTTCCGTCTCGGCGTCGCGCCGTGCGACCGCGCGCTGGCGTCGCCGACGCGCGGAACGACCGATCCCGCCGGTGAACATCAGCAGCCCCAGGGCGAACAGCAGCCCCAGGACCGCTCCGGCGATGAAGATCGCACCCAAGGACAGATCCGTGATCGGCTGGTTGAACGCCGTCCCCATGACGGTGTGCGCGTTCTGAACGACCGCATCCACCGCAAGCGCTGCGCACGCAAGCATCAACAGCAGGCCGAGCGCAATCATCGCAGGGCACCCTTCTGTCTGGGCCCTGACGCCGCCTGATCCGGGGCTCCGCTTGATCCGGAATTCGCCCGATCTGTCCGGGCCAGGGCTGTCCGCCTCGCCTGCCGGGTTACTACCCCCGTTGCGGTCGCCTACGCGGACCGGCCGAGCAGCGCGCCGAGCAGCGCATCGAGGAGGCGGATGGCGCCCGGCTTGTCCAGCGGCTCGTTGCCGTTGCCGCACTTCGGTGACTGGACGCAGGACGGGCAGCCCGCTGCGCAGTCGCAGTCCTCGATCGCCGACCGGGTGGCCCCGAGCCACTCCTGCGCGCGGGTGAAGCCACGCTCGGCGAATCCGGCGCCACCAGGGTGCCCGTCGTACACGAAGACCGTCAGCCGTCCCGTGTCGGGATGCAGCGCCGTGCTGACCCCTCCGATGTCCCATCGGTCGCAGGTCGCGAACAGGGGCAGCAGGCCGATCGAGGCGTGTTCGGCCGCGTGCGCGGCGCCGGGCAGGTCGGCCGCGTCGATGGCAGTGCCGGAGAGCACCTCCTCGTCGAGCACCCACCACACGCCCCGGGTCCGTAGCTGCCGCGGCGGCAGGTCGAGCGGCTCCTCGCCGAGGATCTCGCCGGAGACGATGCGCCGGCGCTGGAACGACACGACCTGGTTGGTCACGTCGACGGTTCCGAAGTGGACCGATGCTCCGTTCGCCGCCAGGGTCCGCGACGTCTCCACGATCGCGATGTCGGTCAGGTCGCGGGCCGAGGTGGTCCAGTCCGGGTTGGCCGGCTCGACCAGCGCGACGCTGTCGCCGAGGTCGAGGGCCTGTACGACGTAGCTGTCGCCCTGGTGCAGGTAGACCGCGCCGCGGTGCACGCTCGTGTGGGCAGCGGCAGCGTCCACCGATCCGAGCAGCCGGCCGGTGGCAGCCTCCACGATCCGCACCGGCGGGCCGCCGGTGCCTCGCAGGTCCGCCAGCGCCGCGGCCCGCTCCCGCTTGGTCCAGAACCATCCCGCCGGCCGGTGGCGCAGCAGGCCCCGGCGCACGAGGTCGTCGAGCTGCCCGCGGGCGGACGGGCCGAACAGGTCCAGGTCGTCGTCGGTGAGCGGCAGCTCGGCGGCCGCGGCGCACAGGTGCGGGGCAAGGACATACGGGTTGTCCGGGTCGAGCACTGCCGCCTCGACCGGCTGCCCGAACAGCGAGGCCGGGTGGTGAACGACATAGGTGTCCAGCGGGTCGTCCCGCGCGACGAGCACGGCAAGGGCATCGCGCCCGGCTCGGCCGGCCCGCCCGGCCTGCTGCCACAAGGAGGCGCGGGTGCCCGGCCAGCCCGCGATCACGACCGCGTCGAGCCCGCTGACGTCGACGCCCAACTCCAACGCATTGGTGCTTGCCAACCCGAGGAGCGATCCGTCTTGTAGCGCGCGCTCGAGCGCCCGGCGTTCCTCGGCCAGGTAGCCGGCTCGATAGGCGGCGATCCGGCGCCCCAGCGCCGGGTCTGCGTCGGTGGCCGCCCGGCGCGCCGCCAAAGCGACGGTCTCCGCACCGCGCCGGGACCGGACGAACGCCACGGTGCGCACGCCCTCGATCACGAGGTCGGCGAGCAGGTCACCGGTCTCGGCGGTGGCTGACCGGCGGACCGGCGCGCCGTGCTCGCCCGCGAGCTCCGAGAACGGCGGCTCCCATAGCGCGAACTGCAGGCCGGCCCGCGGCGACCCGTCATCGGTCACCTCGACGACGTCCTGCCCGATGAGGCGCACCGCCGTCGACGCCGGGTCGCTCACCGTGGCGGACGCGAGCACGAACACGGGCGTGCTGCCGTAACGACCGGCGACCCGGCGCAGCCGCCTCAGCACCTGCGCGACGTGGGAGCCGAACACGCCGCGGTAGCCGTGACACTCATCCACCACGACGAACCGCAGCCGGCGGAGGAACGGCGCCCATCGCGCGTGGCTCGGCAGGAGAGAATGGTGCAGCATGTCCGGATTGGTGAGCACGACGTTGGCGTGCGCTCGCACCCAGTCACGCTCGGCCGGCGGCGTGTCCCCGTCGTACGTCGCTGCCCGCACCTGCGTGAGCGTCAGCGCCCGCAATGCGCGCAGCTGGTCACCGGCCAGGGCCTTGGTCGGCGACAGGTAGAGGGCCGTCGCCTGGCCCTGGATCGCGGCGGCGGTGACCGGGAGGAGGTAGGCGAGCGACTTGCCCGAAGCGGTGCCGGTGGCCACCACCACCGAGCGGCCCTGCCAGGCGTGGTCGGCGGCCGCAGCCTGGTGCACCCACGGGGCCTGCACCCCGGCGGCATGCAGCCGGCTCTGCACGAGTTCAGGGATCCAGTCCGGCCACGGCGCGACCCGGCCTTCCCGTGGCGGCACCGTCTCCACGTGCGTCACCCGTGTCAGCCGGCGCGGATCGCGCAGGAGACGCTCGAGCAACGTGGTGGTCGGGGGCATCGCGCTCCCAGTCTCGCCGCTGTGATGGCAGTCTCGCCTCTGTGATGGGTTGGGTGTGGCCAGGCCGCTTTGGGGGCAAGGCGTCGCTGCGTGATTGAATTTCCCGGCTGGTGGGCATCGCCTTGGCGCTGCTGACCCGATGACCTTTTCGTTCTGGAGGATCCGTGGACCTGTCGCTGTCGACGAGAACCGAAGGCGACCGCACCGTGGTGACGGTCGGCGGCGAGATCGATGTCTACACGGCACCGAAGCTTCGTGAGCAGCTGATCGACCTTGTGTCGAGCGGCAACTACGACCTCGTGGTCGACATGGAGAACGTTGACTTCCTTGACTCGACCGGACTCGGCGTCCTCGTCGGCGGACTCAAGCGGGTTCGCGCGCACGAGGGTTCGCTGCGTCTCGTCTGCACGCAGGAGCGGATCCTGAAGATCTTCCGGATCACCGGCCTGACGAAGGTCTTCCCCATCCACGCGTCGGTCGACGAGGCGCTCGCAGCGACTGACTGACCGATTCGATGGCGACCGTCGAGGTCAGTTTCACCGCGCTGCCGGCGCATGTGCGCACGGCGCGGCTGGTCGCGCTCGCCGTCGCGCGTCGCGCCGGAGTCAACGAGGACCTGCTCGACGAGGTGCGCCTCGCCGTCGGTGAGGCCTGTTCGCGGGCGGTCGGCATCCACCAGTCGAAGGCGGCGGACACCGCGGTCACGATGCTGCTGGTGGACGAGCAGGACCAGTTCATCGTCGAGGTGGTGGACGTCGGACCGCTGGAGTCGAGCGTGTCGCCTGACGACCTCGACCTCGACGCCGACGCTCTGACCGCGCCGGCCGCGCCCGACGCCGGCACCGACCCGCTCCCGGACCTGCTGCCGCCCGGGTTCGGACTCGCGGTCATCAGCGGGCTGGTCGAGCAGATGAGCGTCACCAGCGAGATGGACGGGACGCATGTGCGGATGACCTGGCCGGCGAGCGATGTCATGGCGCCCAGTGCAGAGTGACCTTTGGCTGCGCAATGACATCGACGACTCAGTGACCCTGGCTCGGCCCCCCGCGCCGATCCCTGGCTAGACTCCATCCCCGGCCGGGGCGCGCCTTGCGATCGCAGACGCCCCGAACTCTTTCACCGCCCCGACCGGGAGGACGCTGATGTCCCCGCTTGCTCACCAAGCGACGCTCCGCGCCGCTGACATCGCGCACGTATCCGGCGGCGACTACGGAATTCTCGTCGTCGTCCTCGTCGTCGCGATCTTCGCTCTGCTCGTCGCCGGGTTCTTCGCCCGGGAAGTGCTCGCCTTCAGTGAGGGCACCCCGCGGATGCAGGACATCTCGCGCGCCGTGCAGGAAGGCGCGGGGGCCTACCTGCGGCGGCAGTTCACGACACTGGCGCCGTTCGCGGTCATCATCTTCGGCCTGCTGTTCATCCTGCCGGCCGACACGACCGGCACGCGGATCGGCAGGTCGCTCTTCTTCCTGGTCGGCGCCATCTTCTCCGCCTTCGTCGGGTTCGCCGGCATGACACTTGCGACCCGGGCCAACGTGCGCACCGCCGCGGCCGCGCAGACCGCCGGAGCCCGCCCCGCAATGCGGGTCGCGTTCCGCTCCGGAGGCACGGTCGGCATGCTCACAGTCGGTCTCGGCCTGACCGGCGCGAGCGTCGTCACCTTGATCTTCAACGAGCACGCTCCCCAGGTCCTGGAGGGCTTCGGCTTCGGCGCGGCGCTGCTGGCGATGTTCATGCGTGTCGGTGGCGGCATCTTCACCAAGGCCGCCGACGTCGGCGCGGACCTCGTCGGCAAGGTCGAGCAGGGGATCCCCGAGGACGACCCGCGCAACGCCGCGACCATCGCCGACAACGTCGGTGACAACGTCGGTGACTGCGCCGGCATGGCCGCCGACCTGTTCGAGTCCTATGCCGTGACCCTGGTCGCGTCGCTGATCCTCGGCAAGGTCGCGTTCGGTGCGCAGGGACTGGTCTTCCCGCTGATCATCCCGGCGGTCGGTGTCATCACGGCCATCCTCGGGGTGCTGGTCACCGCGCCGCGCGAGGGTGACCGCAGCGGGCTCACCGCCATCAACCGCGGCTTCTTCATCTCTGCGATCGTCTCGGCGCTCCTCGTGCTCGTCGTTGCGTTCGCCTACCTACCGTCGTCGTACGCAAAGCTCAAAGGCGCTGCGAGTTCGGTGCAGGCACTGTCCGGCAACCCCCGGGTGACGGCGTTCCTGGCCGTTCTCATCGGCCTCGTGCTCGCCAGCGCGATCCAGGTGCTCACCGGCTACTTCACCGAGACCGAGCGGCGCCCGGTGCAGGACATCGGCAAGCAGTCCCTCACGGGTCCGGCCACCGTGATCCTCGGCGGCTTCGCCGTCGGTCTCGAGTCGGCCGTCTACTCCGCGGTGCTGATCGGTGGCGCGGTCTACATCGCGTTCCTGCTCGGCCACGGCATCGTCGTGCTGTCGCTGTTCGCGGTGGCGCTCGGCGGCACCGGGCTGCTCACGACGGTCGGTGTCATCGTCGCGATGGACACGTTCGGCCCCATCTCTGACAACGCGCAAGGCATCGCGGAGATGTCCGGCGAGATCGACGCAGAGGGCGCTGTCGTGCTCACCGCGCTCGACGCCGTCGGCAACACCACCAAGGCGATCACCAAGGGCATCGCGATCGCCACTGCGGTGCTTGCCGCGACGGCATTGTTCGGCTCGTTCGCGACCGCGGTCGAGACCGGCAAGGGCGCGGGTTTTGCGCTGCATCTCGATGTCTCGAAGCCCAACGTGCTGTTCGGTCTCATCATCGGGGCGTCGGTCGTGTTCCTGTTCTCCGGTCTCGCCATCAATGCGGTCTCTCGCGCCGCCGGCCAGGTGGTGTTCGAGGTGCGTGACCAGTTCCGCAACAACCCGGGAATCATGGATGGCACGGTCCGCCCGGACTACGCGCGGGTCGTCGACATCTGCACGCGTGACTCGCTTCGTGAGCTCGCCACACCCGGTCTGCTTGCGGTGCTCGCACCGATCGCCACCGGGTTCTGGCTCGGCTGGGAGCCGCTCGGTGCCTACCTCGCCGGGGCCATCGCTGCCGGCGTGCTCATGGCGATCCTGTTGGCTAACTCGGGCGGTGCCTGGGACAACGCCAAGAAGCTGGTCGAGGACGGCAACTACGGCGGCAAGGGCTCGGAGGCGCACGCCGCGACCGTCATCGGTGACACCGTTGGTGACCCGTTCAAGGACACTGCCGGCCCGGCACTCAACCCGCTGATCAAGGTCATGAACCTGGTTGCCCTGCTGATCGCCCCGACCGTCGTCAAGTACGGCGTGCACGGCCCGCACGAGAACACCGCGGTGCGCGTCATCGTCGGCGTCCTCGCGCTGGGCCTGATCGTCGGTGCGGTCGTCGTCAGCAAGCGGCGCGCCGTCGGCTTCGGCAGCGAGAAGCCCGCGGTGGAGACGGCCGCCGCACCCTGACCGCACTCCTCTCACACGAGACGGCGCAGCGTGTCGCGGACACGCTGCGCCGTTCGTCGTACACCGTCGATGGTGTCGTCGGGCGATGCGGCGCCGCCGCGGTAGCCGCGCTCGCCCGGCACGAGCAGGCGCCGGTGCGGGTCGCGCTCGGCGACTCGACCGACGACTTCTCCCTCCTGGTCCGGCTGCTGCTGCTCGGCGACCGGCTCGATGCCGATGCGGTCGGCCGGGTGCTGCCGGTCGCAGACTGCCCCGACCTGCTGGTGGTCGAGGGCGCCGAGGTTCGCTGCCCGGTCGAGGTCGCTCCGCACGGAGACGACGAGTGCGACTGGTGGGTCGTGTCGGATCGCACCGACGTGCACGGCCGTCCGCAGCGGACCGATCACGTTCTCGGAGTCGGCGGCGCGTCGACGACGCTGGCACAGCTCACCATCCGGCGTCCAGTGCAGTCGGCACTCGACATCGGCACCGGCTGCGGTGTGCAAACGCTGCACCTGTCGCGGCATGCGACGCAGCTCACGGCAACCGACGTGGTGCCGCGCGCTCTGCGGCTGGCGGCCACGACGTTCGCGTTGTCGGGAATCCAGGCCGACCTCGTCGACAGCGACCTCGTCGACGCAGTGGCGGACCGGACCTTTGACCTGGTCGTCAGCAACCCGCCGTTCGTCGTCGCCCCGGCGCCGCGCTTTGCGTACAGGGACGGCGGCCGCGACGGCGACGACATGTCCCGGCTGGCGGTTCGTGCTGCCGCGTCGGTGCTGGCAGAAGGCGGCGTGGCGCAGTTGCTCGTCAACTGGCTGCACCTTCGCGGTGAGGACTGGCACGACCGCGTCGCTTCATGGGTGACCGATCTCGGCTGCGACGCCTGGCTGGTGCAGCGCGACGTCCAGGAGCCGGCCGACTACGTCGGCACCTGGTCCCGCGACGCCGGCGACTACGACGAGTCTGCCGCGGTGCAGTGGCTGTCCTGGTTCCGACAGCGGCGGGTCGACGCCATCGGCTTCGGGTGGGTCCTGCTGAGGCGTGCGCAGGGGCCGCACCGGATCGCGGTCGAGGAGATGGCGCAGCCGGTCGACCAGCCGCTCGGCGGCGACTATGCGTCGTGGCTGGACCGCGTCGGGTGGCTGCGCCACCGCAGCGACCAGGCGCTGCTCGGCACCGCCCTTCTTGCCGCCCCTCAGGTCCGGCACGACGTGACCGGCGACCGCGGCGACGGCGGCTGGCTGCCGCTCGCCCAGGCGCTGCGGCTGGACGGCGGACTGCGCTGGTCGCTGCCGTGCGACGACCCCACCGCCGCGCTGGTCGCCGGCTGTGACGGCACGACCGCGCTGCGCACGCTCGTCGCCGTGCTGGCGCCTGCGATCGGCCGGCCCGAGGCCGAGGCCGCCGAGGCGGTTTGTGGCACCGTCCGCGGCCTGATCGACCGTGGCATCCTGCTGCCGCCATGATCATCGCGGGCGGGCCGGGAGGGCGGGTCGTAGCCTCGGCGGCAATGAGCCAGATGTCGCTGTTCTCCGCAGGCGCCCGCGATCCTCGCGTGGGCGACCTGGAAGGGCTGCTCGCCGGACCGGGCCAGGTCGTGCGCCGGGCCGAGCTCGCGCGGATCAGCGTCGTCGTGACCGACATGTGGCGAGTTGACGCTTTGGTCGCCGAGATGGCGACGCTCGGGCTCTCCGCCGAGGTGGACGATGCCGAGCCGGCAAGCGGCACGGCCGGTGGGGTGACCGTGCGCTCACCCTGGCTGTCCCAGCTCCGCGAAGTCGCCGATTCCTGGACCCTTGGGGCGGTCAAAGTGCCACCGGCAGGCTGGGCTCTGGACGGTGGCCGGCTGCGCTGGTGGTGCCTCGGCGCGGGCAGTGCCCAGCCGGCCATGTATACGCTTGCGCTCGGCGCGAGCGACGAACCGGCCTGGGGGGCGGTCGGCGCTGCGCTCGCCGCCGCTGGAGTGCCGGGGGTGCTGGTCGGGCCCCGGGCCTTCGGCCCGGCGTACCGCATCGTCGGCCAGAGGCGGTTGGGACGGCTTCGCGAACTCGTCGGGGACCAGCCGCCGGACGTCCCGGACATCGGCTGGCCGGCCGACGCCAGAACAGGGATCTGACCGCTCGCACCGAGGAGACACGTGGCACGGACCGACAGCCGCCGCCGGCTGGTCATCGTCGAGTCGCCAGCCAAGGCGCGGACGATCGCCGGCTACCTCGGGCCGGACTTCGTCGTCGAGTCGTCCATCGGACACATCCGCGACCTGCCGAGCAACAGCGCCGAGATCCCGGCGGAGAAGAAGAAGGAGCCGTGGGCGCGACTCGGCGTCGACGTCGACAACGGCTTCGAGCCGTTGTACGTCGTCAACCCGGACAAGAAGCAGCAAGTCGCGAAACTGCGGGCCGCCCTGAAGGACGCCGACGAACTGCTGCTCGCCACTGATGAGGACCGTGAGGGCGAGGCCATCGCCTGGCACCTCCTCGAGGTGCTGCAACCCCGCGTGCCGGTGCGCCGAATGGTCTTCCACGAGATCACCCCGCAGGCCATCCGCGCCGCCGTCGACGCGCCTCGCGACATCAACCGGGCGCTGGTCGACGCGCAGGAGACCCGCCGCATCCTCGACCGGCTCTACGGCTACGAGGTCTCGCCGGTGCTGTGGAAGAAGGTCATGCCCCGGCTGTCGGCAGGCCGGGTGCAGTCGGTCGCGACCCGGCTGCTGGTGGAGCGCGAGCGGGCCCGGATGCGCTTCCGCAGCGCTGACTACTGGGACCTCGAAGCGACCTTCGACACCGGTCGTCATGAGACGCCCAACTCGTTCGAGGCCACGTTGGTCGGGCTCGACGGGAAACGGGTCGCGACCGGGCGCGACTTCAACGAGAGCGGCGAACTCACCAGCGACGTCGCCCGACTCGACGGTGCGGCTGCCGGCGCGCTTGCCGGACGGCTGGCGGACACGTCGTTCGCGGTGCGCTCCGTGGAAGAACGGCCTTACCGCCGCTCGCCCTATCCGCCGTTCATGACGAGCACGTTGCAGCAGGAGGGCAGCCGCAAGCTGCGCTTCCCGGCGAGCGTCACGATGCGGCTGGCGCAGCGGCTGTACGAGAACGGCTACATCACCTATATGCGCACCGACTCGACGACGCTGTCGGAGACCGCGCTCACCGCGGCGCGTCAGCAGGCGCGCGAGCTGTACGGCGACAACTACGTGCCCGATTCCCCGCGCCGCTACGAGCGGAAGGTGAAGAACGCCCAGGAGGCGCACGAGGCGATCCGTCCGGCCGGCGACAGATTTCGCACCCCGCAGCAGGTGCGCGGCGAGCTCGGTAACGACGAGTA
>Ga0207705_10000469_pt1 | contig 34559 bp, 34 predicted proteins | sample KBSC13metaG_FD_184314 | JGI IMG/M metagenome (GOLD analysis project Ga0207705, IMG submission 184314) | Corn rhizosphere microbial communities from Kellogg Biological Station, Michigan, USA - KBS C1-3 metaG (SPAdes) (version 2) | ecosystem: Host-associated > Plants > Roots > Rhizosphere > Soil ... | reverse complement strand
CGAAACGGCCGGGGCAAGTTGGGCGAGTGCGCGTCCGCCGATCGTGCCCGATGCCGCCAGGGCAACCGCGCCTTTGGTGAAAGTCCGCCTGTCGATTTTCATGCTTGTCCCCCTTGGAACGAAGGTGTGCGGGGGCCGCGCGGGGAGTCAAGCGGGCGCAAAAGAAAACCCCCGGCTCCGTCGCCGGGGGTTCTCGAATTCAGGTTGGCCCTCACGGGAATGAATCCCGTGACCTCAGTCGGGATCGGCTATGCCGACCCGCTGCCCGGCCCTCGCGCACTCTTCGACGCAAGCTTTGCTTGTTTGCACAAGCGCACGCTTACGTTCGGGCGCTCAGGCGTTGCAGGCTTGCGAGCCCTTGCCCGGACGCTCGAGGGTGATGCTCTTGCCGCCGGGCGTGCCCGAGAGCGAGTAGCCGTCGGCGGTCATCGGCTTGCCGGCTTCCGGCGCCGTCAGTGCAACCGGGGTCGCATCCTGCTTGGCGCGGAAGTTGGCCGACTTATTGTCCGACAGCCAGTCGATGTAGACGACGCTGTTGTCCTTGCAGCGGTAAATCTTGCTCGACGCGATCGACGGCGGAAGCGCAACCGGCTCGTTGGTGGCCGGTGCGTTATTGGCCTCGTCGCCGTCGGGACCGGCGATGATGGTGTGGTTTTCCTTGTTGCAACCGGCGAGCGCGGCGGTTGCGGCAAGGGCGAGCAGAAGCGGGGTGCGAGTCATGCGGGCGCGCTTCGCGTTTCAGACGCAATTCGTCAAGGGCAGACCGTCCAGTTCGCTTGCATATCGTCGAATCGAGCCATAGCTTCGTCGATGTGCCTCATCGCGCTGAAACCACGGCCCAACGGGTCCGCATCGGCCTGACCGGCCTTGCCTTCGCGTTCCTGCTCGTGCTGCTCGGAAGCATTGTCAGCCATTCGGGCCGCGACGAAAATTCGGTAGCGCCTGCCAACGCGGCCGCGAACGCACCCAAGGAGCCGCTGGCGGAGCTCGGCGTCGCACCCGGCCCGGAAACATCGGCGACGCAGAACAGCGACAGCAAGTCGAAGTGATTCCAACGGGCAAGCGGCGACTGGCGGCCGCTGTCGCCGGCCTGCTCCTCGTGGTCTTCGCGGTCATCGCCGGCACCGTCATGGGGCGGAGCGGACAGACCATGCGGGCCCGGCCGGCGGGCGGGCGGCCGCCGCTGCTCCTCCTGACCAGCCTTCCGATCGTCTTCCCGGAGGATATCACGCTGAAATCCAGGCCCCCGCCGGTGCTGGCGGCGCTGCGTTCGCGCTATTCGGTCGTTCCGATCAGCCTCGCCGACCGGACGAGCCTGGATGGCCACCGCCTGCTTCTGATGGCGCAGCCGCAGGCCCAACCCGCGGAAGTCCTGGTGGCGCTGGACCACTGGGTCCGAAGCGGCGGTCACGTGTTGCTGCTCGCCGACCCGGCGCTCGAATGGCCGAGCCGGCGGCCGCTCGGAAGCGTGGCCCGTGCGCCGCTTGCCTATCCCGACACCGGGCTGCTCGGCCATTGGGGACTTCGCCTCGACGCGCCGGACTCGCTGGGGCCGCAAGCGATAGAGATCGGCGAGACGAAAATAGAAACGGCGTCGCCGGGCGTGCTCGTTGCGAGCGGCGGAAATTGCTCTGTCGACAGCGGCTTCATTGCCCGTTGCCGGATCGGGAGCGGCGAAGCGACGGTCATTGCCGATGCCGACTTCATCGATACGTCCGAATCGCGCTCGCCGAATCTGCAGCTGCTGCTGGGCGAACTCGAGCGGCTCGAGCAGTGATTCGCGGACGATGCCATTCCGCACAGACTTATCCACAGCCTGCGAAAGCGGGAACGGGAAGTGAACGAACCACGAAACTGAGATAAAAAAGTCGCGGAAATCCAAGCACGGGCATGAAATCCCGCTCAATGGCATCAATATCCATTGTATCCCGCGCCGGGGTGAGTTACCAACACCGGCTGTAGCGCGGGGCTAAACCCTCTTTTGTGAATCCGGCGCGGGACCGGCGGCGATGCCGCTCACCGGCGAACGGGGAAGCTGTGCGCTGCGAAGGGGATGGACGTGGCGCTTGAGCATCTGTTTCAGGGCAGTGCTTTGAACGCGGTCGACGCGAAGGGTCGCGTCTCCGTGCCAGCCTTCCTGCGCTCCGTGATCGAGCGTCGTGGCGACGCCCGCACCATCACCCTTGCCAAGCATGAAGCCTTCCCGGCGCTGAGCGCCTACGATCCCGCCTACGCGGCGCTCAAGCACGCCAAGCTCGAACGGCTGTTCGAAAAGCAGGAGGGCGATGCCGACGCCGCCCTCGATTATCAGCAGCGAAATTTGATGGCATTCGCCGCGACCGAGGAAGTGCCCTACGACACATCCGGCCGCATCGTCCTCCCTCCGATGATGCGCCGGAAGGGCGAGATCGACGATCTCGCCCTGTTCCTCGGTGCCGGCGAGACGTTCCAGATCTGGAACCCGACGCTGTTCCTGGCCGAACCCAGGATTCCCGAGGACATGAAGGACATCGCCCGGTTCCGTCTCGAAGAGCGGGGGCTCAAGCTGTGACCGCGAGCGCCCAGCACACCCCGGTTTTGCTCGACGAAGTCGTCGACGCTCTCCAGCTGCAGCCCGGCGACACCGTCGTCGACGGCACTTTCGGAGCGGGTGGCTACACCCGCGCAATGCTTGCGGTGGGGGTGGGACGGGTGATCGGTTTCGACCGCGATCCGGACGCGATCGCGGAAGGCCGGTCACTCGTCCCCGACCCGCGCTTGACCCTTGTCGAAGAGCGGTTCAGCCAGATGGACCGGGTGCTCGCCGAGCGCGGCATCGGCCCGGTGGACGCCATCGCTCTCGATATCGGGGTCAGCTCGATGCAGCTCGACCGGGCGGAACGGGGCTTCGCCTTCTCCGGCGACGGGCCGCTCGACATGCGGATGGACCAAAGCGGGCCGACCGCGGCGGAGTTCCTCAACCAGGCCGATGAAGCGGAAATTGCCCGCGTGCTCCGCGAGTACGGCGAGGAACCCCGTGCGCGGACCATTGCCAGGGCGATCGTCAACGCCCGCCCGGTCGAACGGACCGGCGAGCTTGCGGCGATTGTCCGCCGCGCAGTCGGCTATCGCCAGGGCCAGAAGAGCGATCCGGCGACTCGCACCTTCCAGGCAATCCGGATCCACCTCAACGCCGAGCTCGACGAGCTGGAACAGGGATTGGTGGCGGCCGAACGTTCCCTGCGCCCGGGCGGACGCCTTGCGGTCGTCACCTTTCACAGTCTCGAGGACCGGATCGTCAAACGCTTTTTCCGCGAGCGAAGCGGTGGGACGCCGGCCGGTTCGCGTCACCGTCCCGTGCTTGCCGACCCCAATGAACCGACGTTCGAGAAGGTCGCCAAGCCGGTTTCCCCGACGGAACGCGAGCTGGCCGGCAATCCCCGGTCGCGATCGGCGCGGCTCAGGAGCGCCACCCGCAGCTCGGCCCCCGCAAGACAGCCCAAAGGAGAGAAGAAATGAGCGTCCGAAGCTTCCATTCCGTGTTCATGGCTAGCGCCGTGGCTGGAGCGGCGCTCGGGTGCTATCTCGTCTCGCTCCGGGTCGCTTCCGAGCGCGCGGCGCTCGAGGATGTCGAGTCGACCATCGTCCAGACCCAGACGGACATCCGCTTGCTCCAGACCGAAGTCGGAACCCGTTCGCGGCTCACCCAGCTCGAACGCTGGAATGCGAGCGCTCTCGATCTTTCGGCACCCGGGGCAAGCCAGATCCTCGGCGACAAGTTCCAGCTCGCCACGCTCGTCCGGCCCCAGCACAAGCTCGAGGTCGAAGCACCGGTGGTGCTTGCGGCCGCGCCAGCGCCGCCACCCAGCCAGCCGCTGGCAAGGGACAGCGATCCCGACGCTGCCCCGGCGCCATCCGGCGACCTGCTCCATACGGCGAGCCTGAAGGTCGAGCCGCATGAGGCGTCCGCACGCAAGCAGGCGACGGTCAAATTGGCCGAGCCCAAAGCGCAGCCCGCCAAGGCCGTCGCCGCCGCCGAAAAGGCCACGGGCAAGAAAACTGGGGAAAAGGTCGCCGCCGCCGAAACGAAGCCGGTGACAAGGCCGGTGCGCACCGCCAAGGTCGATCCGCTGGCGCCGCTCCCGGGCGGCAAGTCCACAGCCAAGGGAACCCGCACGGATCGATGAACGCCCCGACAGCAGCCCTCGTCGCCCCGCGCCCCGAGCGGCTTCGGCTTGTCGGACAGCGTCGCCAGATTCTCTCCCTGATGCACCAGCGGCTGATGCTGGGCATGCTCGTGTATGCGGGCGTGGTCGCATTGATCGTGCTGAGGATCCTGTATCTGGCGGCGTTCGGCGACCATGCTGGAAGCCGTCCGACGGTGAGTGCCTACATCCCCGAGCGCGGCGACATCGTCGACCGCGACGGCCAGCCGCTCGCCCGGACCATCGACGCGTGGAGCATCGGCCTTCACCCGACCAAAGTGATCGGCGACAAGCTGCAGCTCGCGCGCAAGCTTGCCCAGCTGATGCCCGAGAAGAGCGAAGCCGAATATTTTGCGATGCTCCGGTCGGGGAAGAACTTCTTCTATTTGCGCCGCCGGGCGGCGCCTGATGTCGTGGAGGCGGTGAACGCACTCGGCGAACCCGGAATCGCCCTCAACCGCGAGCCCGAGCGACTATACCCGCAGACCTTCCTCGCCGCCCACGTGATCGGCTTCACCAATATCGACGGCCATGGCGCCTACGGGGCCGAGCGCGCGTTCGACAAGCAATTGTCCGATCCGGCGCTTCGCGGGCAGCCGGTTCAACTGTCGATCTCGATGACCGTCCAGCAGGCGCTTGAGCACGAGCTTCAGGATGCGATGACCAAATTCTCGGCGATCGGCGCGGCCGGGGTCGTCATGGACGTCCATACTGGCGAAGTGCTGGCGATGACCTCGCTTCCGGCGATGAACCCCAACGCTCCGGGCAAGATCACGCCTGACCAGATGTTCAACCGCGCGGCGCTCGGCGTTTACGAGCTCGGGTCGACCTTCAAGCCGTTCACTCTGGCGATGGCGATGGACTCGGGCGTGGTCTCGGGGCCGGGCCAGATGTACAATTGTCCCGACGCCCTGCCGGCCTACGGCCACATCATTCACGATACGCACCCGTTCGGCCGCCGTTGCTCGGTCGCCGAGATCATGATGGAAAGCTCTAACATCGGGATGGCGCAAATGGCCGACCAGGTCGGCACCGCGCGGCAAAAGGCATTCCTCAAGAAGATGGGCTTCCTCGACCGTGTCGAGATCGAACTGAAAGAGCGCGGCCGGTCGCTGACCCCGTCGACCTGGGGCCCGTTCGAGACCATGACCGTTGGCTTCGGCCAGGGCATCGCGGTCGCCCCGCTGCAGCTGGCAATGGGCTATGCGACGTTGTTCGACGGCGGCGTCTATCACCCGCCGACGATCCTGAAGATCGGCCCGAACCACCCGCTTCCCCCCGGAAGGCGCGTTTTCACCGCCGACACCAGCTACCGGATGCGCTCGCTGCTCCGGCTGGTGGTCATGAAGGGCACCGGCAAGAATGCCAACGCGCCCGGCTATCGCGTCGGCGGCAAGACCGGCACCGCCCAGAAAGTGATCAACGGCCGCTATAGCCAGTCGATCAACATCACCAGCTTCGCCGGTGTGTTCCCGATGGACGACCCGCGCTATGTCATCGTCGTGATGCTGGACGAGCCCAAGGCGACCAAGGAAACCTACGGATTCACGACTGCCGGCTGGAACGTCGCGCCTGTGGTCGGAAAGACGATCAGCCGCATCGCACCGATGCTCGGCATTGCCCCGGACATGCACCGCGAGCCGGACATGTCCGAAGTGCTTCCCTACGTCCAAGAGGCGAAATAACTGCGATGCGCCTGTGCGACCTCGCAGACATCGATAGCGATTCCAGAGTGACCGGCTTCGCCATCGATCACCGCAGGGTGACGAAGGGCGCGGTCTTCGGGGCGTTCCGGGGTGCGGTTTTCAACGGCGAGGATTTCATTTCCGCAGCCGTCCAGAAAGGCGCCGTGGCGGTGGTTGCACGGCCGGAAGCCACCGTCGAAGGCGCGGTTCACCTGGCTGACGAGCAGCCCCGCCGGCTGTTCGCGCAAATGGCCGCGAGATATTTTGCGCCCTATCCGGAGACGGTGGTCGCGGTGACCGGGACCAACGGCAAGACCTCGACGGTCGAGATGACGCGTCAGATCTGGCGGATGCTTGGGCATCGCTCGGCCTCGATCGGAACACTCGGCGTGACGACTTCCGACGACCAGGTGAAAACCGGGCTGACGACACCCGACATCGTCACATTCCTGAGCAACGTGGCGGGCCTCGAGCGGATGGGCATCAGCCACGTCGCTTACGAGGCATCGAGCCACGGCCTCGACCAGTATCGCGCGGAAGGCGTGCCGCTGGCGGCGGCGGCGTTCACCAATTTCAGCCGCGACCACCTCGACTATCATCCATCGATGGATGCCTATTTCGAAGCCAAGATGCGGCTGTTCGATGAGGTGATCGAGCCGGGGCGGGCGGCGGTGATCTGGACCGACGATGCGAAATCCGACGAGGTGTTCGCGAGGGCGAAGCGGCGCGGGCTGAAGATAATGACGGTCGGCCGGAGCGGCGAGGCGATCCGGCTGGTCGAGCAATCGCCGACTGCGCTGGGGCAGACATTGGTCCTGGAGCACGGCGGCAGGCAACAGCGCCTCGCGCTACCGTTGATCGGGGCCTACCAGGCATCGAACGTGATGACCGCGGCCGCGCTCGTGCTTGCGACCGGCGGTGAATGGCACGACGTCTATTCCGCGATGGGCCGGGTGGCGCCCGTCCGTGGACGGCTTGAACGGGCGGTAATCAGCCGCGCCGGAGCGCCGGTCTATGTCGATTATGCCCACACGCCCGACGCACTCGATGCTGCGATCATGGCGCTCAAACCGCATGTGGAGGGAAAGCTGATTATCGTCTTCGGGGCTGGCGGCGACCGCGATCAGGGCAAGAGGGCACCGATGGGCGAAGCCGCGACGCGGCTGGCGGACGTGGTGATCGTTACCGACGATAATCCCCGGGGCGAGGATCCGGCGAGAATCCGCGCCGACATCATGGCCGGAGCGCCGGGCGCGATCGAGGTCGCGGGGCGCAAGGATGCGATTGCGCGGGCGCTGGAAATGGCTGGCTCGGGTGACATCGTCCTGCTTGCCGGCAAGGGGCACGAGACCGGCCAGATCATCGGGAAGACGGTGCTCCCGTTCGACGATGCGCTGGTGGCCAGGGAGTGCGCGGCGTGAGCGGGTATCCTCTGTTGGTCCCGAGCGAAGTCGAAGGACATATCTCGACTTCGCTCGATACGAACGGTGTAGGGGACTGGCAATGACCGCCCTCTGGACTTCCGACGAAATCGCCCGCGCGACGGGCGGGTCGGCTAACGGCAGCTTCGAAGTCGCCGGCGTCACTTTCGACAGCCGCGAGGTCGGGCCGGGCGACCTGTTCATCGCGATGCCTGGCACCGTTCATGATGGGCATGAGTTCGTTCCGCAGGCCATCGCTGCCGGCGCGGCGGGACTTGTCGTGTCGCGGCCTGTCGATCACCCGCACGTGTTGGTGGAGGACACGGCGAAGGCGCTCCAGGATATCGGCCGGGCAGCGCGCGAGCGCAGCCACGCGACGATCATCGGAGTCACGGGGTCGGTCGGGAAGACCAGCACCAAGGAAGCGCTTTATGCGGCGCTGGATCGATGGCGGCCGCGTAAGGTCCACCGCTCCGTCAGGAGCTACAACAACCATACTGGCGTGCCGCTCAGCCTCGCGCGCATGCCTCGCGACGCCGAATACGGCGTCCTCGAAATGGGGATGAACAACAAAGGCGAGATTGCCGCGCTGACGCGGCTCGTCCGGCCGCACGTCGCGCTGATCACCGCGATTGCTCCTGCGCATATCGAGAATCTCGGCTCCGAAGAGGCCATCGCCGACGCCAAGGGCGAGATTTTCGAAGGGCTTGAGCCCGACGGGATCGCGATCATCCCGAACGACACGCCGCATCGCGACCGGCTGGTCCGCGCGGCGCGCCGCCATGCCGACCGCATCGTCACCTTCGGAAGCGGCGACGCCGACATCCATGCGCTCCATGCGGTCCGGTCGGACGATGGCGGAAGCTTGATCACCGCCGCGCTGCTCGATCGCGACCTCACTTTCACTATCGCCCAGCGCGGCGAGCATTGGGTTTCCAACGCGCTGGCGGTTCTTGCCGCGGTCGAGGCGGTGGGCGGCGACGTCGGGCTTGCCGGTCTGGCGCTCGCCGACATGGGCGGCCTCAAAGGGCGCGGCCAGCGTCACCGGTTGCGGGTGGACGGCGGCGAGGCGCTGCTGATCGACGAGAGCTATAACGCTAACCCCGCCTCGATGGCGGCGACCCTGAAGAGCCTGGGGGCGGAAACGGGAGTAGAGCGCAGGATCGCGGTCCTCGGGCCGATGCGCGAGCTCGGGTCTCAGGCCAACCAGCTCCATGCGGCGCTCGCTTCGATCGTGGTGGCCGCCGATGTCGACGAGCTGGTGCTGGTCGGCGAGGACATGCGGCCGCTGGCCGAGGCGATCGATGGACAAGTCCATCTCACCAAAGTAGCCGACGCCGACTCCGCCGCCGATGCGGTGGCTCGGCTGCTCCGTCCGGGCGACGCCGTCCTCGTCAAAGCTTCGAATTCGGTCGGGCTGTCCCGAGTGATCGATCGTCTCACGAAAGAGATTGCGGAATGCTCTATCTCCTAGCCCAGCAATTTGACTTTCCGGGCATCCTCAACCTCATTCGCTACTTGAGCTTCCGGGCCGGCGCGGCGAGCGCGACGGCTCTCCTGATCGGCCTTCTTCTCGGCCCCTGGTTTATCTCCTACCTCCGGGTTCGGCAGGGCAAGGGCCAGCCGATCCGCGAGGACGGACCCGTTACCCACCTTGCCAAGCGCGGCACCCCGACCATGGGCGGCCTGCTGATCCTGATCGCCGTCATAGGGTCGGTGCTGCTGTGGACCGATATCAAGAGCACGTACGTCTGGGGTTGCCTGATCGTCACCGCGGGGTTCGGGCTGATCGGTTTCCTCGACGATTATGCAAAGGTGAAGAAGGCCCATCATGCTGGCCTGTCGGGCAGGACTCGGCTGGCGCTCGAGTTCATCGTCGCCGGCTTCGCGACGTGGCTGATGGTCCGGTACAGCGGCACCCAGCTCCACATTCCGTTCGTCAAGGAAGCCGTGCTTGATCTCGGCTGGTTCTATGTCGCGTTCGGGGCCTTCGTGATCGTCGCTTTCGGCAATGCGGTGAACCTCACGGACGGGCTCGACGGGCTCGCGACCATGCCGGTGATCATCGCCAGCCTGGCGTTTCTCATCATCACTTATGTCGTCGGCAACGCGAAGTTCGCTGGCTACCTGGGCGTGCCGCACGTGCCCGGGGCGGGCGATCTCACCGTGTTGTGCCTCGCTATCGTCGGGGCGGGACTGGCGTTCCTGTGGTTCAACGCGCCGCCTGCAGCGGTATTCATGGGCGATACCGGCAGCCTCGCGCTCGGCGGGGCGCTGGGCGCGATCGCGGTGGCGACGCACCACGAGTTCGTGCTGGCGATCGTCGGCGGGCTGTTCGTGGTCGAGGCGCTCTCCGTCGTCATCCAGGTGTTCGTCTACAAGCGAACGGGGAAACGCGTGTTCCTGATGGCGCCGATCCACCATCATTTCGAGCATATCGGCTGGTCGGAACCGACCATCGTGATCCGTTTCTGGATCATCAGCTTCGTGCTGGCACTCGCGGGTCTTTCGACCCTCAAACTGCGGTGATCACGGCCAAGGCCTTCGCGGGCAAGAATTACGCGGTCTACGGCCTCGCGCGCTCGGGGCTGGCGACCGTCGAGGCGCTGCTCGCGAGCGGCGCGAAGGTGACCGCGTGGGATGCGAAAGAGGAAGCACGAGCAAAAGCTCCGGTTGGCGCCAAAATCGCGAACCTCGACGAAACCGACCTGTCGCAATTCGACAACCTCGTCGTCACTCCGGGCCTTCCGCTGAACCGCCACCCGATTGCGAAGCGGGCGCGGGAGGCGGGGGTCGAGATCATCGGCGATATCGAGCTGTTCGCCCGCGCTAGACCCGAGCTTCCGCCTCACAAGGTGGTGGGGATCACCGGCACGAACGGAAAGTCGACGACGACCGCGCTCGTCCATCACATCCTGAAGACCGCAGGGGTGCCGACGACGATGGGCGGCAATATCGGCCTGCCGATCCTCGCACAGGACCCGTTGCCTGACGGCGGAGTCTACGTGCTGGAGCTGTCGAGCTACCAAATCGACCTGACGCAGAGCCTCGATTGCGACGTGGCGGTGCTCCTCAACATCACGCCCGACCACCTCGATCGGTACGAGAGCTTCGAGGCCTATGCGGCGTCGAAGGGACGCCTGCTACGAATGCAGACGGGAGACGAGGACCACACAGGCATTGTTTCGCTATGGACCGAAGCGAGCGCCGATCAAGCTGACGGGTGGGAACTAGATCAGTTCGTTACCTTCATCAGTCCTGAGTATCCCGACCCCGATCAGCATTCATATTTGGCGCTTCAGGGTCCGCACAACCTGGAGAATCTAACGGCCGCCCGAGTGGTTTGCGAGCGGCTTGGCCTATCAGCAGCCCGCATTGAGCTTGGTCTCCGCACCTACCCCGGCCTCCCGCACCGCATGGAGCGGGTGCTCAAGAAGGACGGTGTCCTCTTCGTCAACGACAGTAAGGCGACCAACCCGACGGCGACGGCTCCGGCGCTGGCTGCTTTCCCGGCGATACGCTGGATCCTCGGCGGGCAGGCCAAGACCGACAATCTCGACGAATGCGCGCCGCATTTCGGGCACGTCCGCTCGGCCTACACGATCGGCGAGGCGGCCGATTTGTTCGAGCGGCTGCTGGCGCCGCACATCCCTGTGAAAAATTGTGGAAAACTCGAGGAGGCGGTGCGGCAGGCCGCGCAGGACGCAGAGGCCGGTGATACGGTGCTCCTGTCGCCGGCATGCGCGAGCTTCGACCAGTTCCGCGACTTCGAGGATCGCGGCGATCAATTCAAAGCCTTGGTGGGGGCGTTATGACGAGGCTGATTTCCGACAAGCTCAGGGCCAAGATCACGGTCGACGCGAACCGCTACGGGCGGTCGGATCAGTCGACCGTCGGCCGCTGGTTCTGGGAAATCGACCGCGTCCTCTTGCTCTTGATCGCGGTCCTGATCGGCATCGGCCTGATCGCGGTGGCCGCGGCCTCCCCAGCGGCGGCGGTGCGCTATTCGGGGGGCAACGTCCGCTTCCCGGAGCTTTATTATTTCTACCGCCAGATCGCCTGGATCATGGTCGGCGTTCCAGTGATGATCGGAATCTCGATGATGCCGCGCGAGCGCGCCCGGCGGATTTCGTTGGCCGGCGCGGCGATTTTCTTCGTGCTCCTAGCGCTGGTCCCCATGATCGGGCCGGAGGTGAACGGCGCTCGGCGCTGGATCAACATCGGCGTCGGCCAGCTCCAGCCGTCGGAGTTCCTGAAGCCTTTCTTCGTCGTCGCGATGGCCTGGCTCCTGAGTCTGCGGGAGAGCGACAAGTCGCTTCCGGTCTTTACCCTGTCGGCGGTGGTGACCGGCGCGATCGCCTATCTGCTGATGAAGCAGCCGGACTTTGGGTCGACGATCATTTTCGTCGCCGTTTGGGTGGCGATGCTCGCACTTGCCGGCATTTCGCTGAGGATGCTGGCGATCATCGCCGTCGCCGGCCTCGTCGGCATCGTCCTTGCCTACTTTTTCTACAGCGTAGCGACAGCGCGCATCGACGGCTTCCTGTTCGGACAGGGCGACACGTTCCAGACCGACAATGCGATGCGGACTCTGACGGCCGGCGGGCTGTTCGGGATGGGGCCCGGGGCCGGAACCCGGAAGTTCGGGCTTCCGGAGCCGCACACCGACTATATTTTCTCCGTCATCGGCGAGGAGTTCGGGCTGATCGCCTGCCTCGCCATCGCGATGCTGTACCTCGTCATCGTCGCGCGGGTGCTGGTGAAGCTTCTCGACGAGGATTCACCGTTCGCGATCCTTGCAGGCGCGGGACTGGTTATCGAGTTCGGGCTTCAGGCGCTGATCAACATGGCGGTCAACGTCCAGATCGCGCCGTCGAAAGGCATGACCCTGCCGTTCATCAGCTATGGCGGAAGCTCGATGCTTGCGCTTTCGATTGGCATGGGCCTGCTTCTCGCCTTCACGCGGCGAAACCCCTATTTGACCCGCTCGCCTTACGTGGTGAAATGGAGCGGAGAGGCCGAAGCCGCATGAATTTCGTCTTGGCCGCCGGCGGAACTGGCGGGCACATGGTCCCGGCGCACGCGCTTGCCGCAGAGCTGATCGCTCGCGGGCATGGTGTTCTGGTGATCACCGACGCGCGCGGCGCGAAGATTCCAGGGCTTTTCGACAAGATTCCGGTGCATGTGCTCCCGGCGCGCCAGCTCGGCCGCAACCCGGTGGCGTGGGCGAGGGCAGCGTTGGCGATCCTCGCGGGACGGCGTGAGGCCAAAGCCATCTTTCGCGATCACAGGCCCGACGCGGTAGTCGGCTTCGGCGGCTATCCGGCCTTCCCGGCGCTTTTGGCCGCGAGCGCGATGAGCATTCCGAGCGTGCTGCATGAGCAGAACGCAGTGATGGGACGGGTCAATCGGCTGCTGGCGGGCCGTGCGACGGCGATTGCGACCGCCTTTAGCGAGATCAACCGGCTGAAACCGAAACTTCGCGACAAGGTCGTGCTGGTCGGTAACCCGGTCCGCGAGCAAATCGCGAAGATCGGCGAGATGCCGTTTCCGCCGTTCGACGAAACGTCGCCGCTGAGGATACTCGTAACGGGCGGGAGCCAGGGCGCGACGATCCTCGGCGAGGTGGTCCCGGGTGGCCTCGGGATGTTGGAGCCGTCGCTCCGGCACCGGCTGCAGGTCGTCCAGCAGGGCCGTCCCGACGATATCGAGGAAATTCGCACGCGTTATGCCGAGCTGGGAATTCCGGCCGAACTGATGACCTACATCCTCGACATGCCGGAGAAGCTCGCCGACGCCCATCTCGTGATCGCGCGCTCGGGCGCATCGACCATCGCCGAGCTGACGGCGGCGGGACGGCCGGCGATCCTGATCCCGTTCGCCGCCGCGACCGACGACCACCAGACCGCGAACGCTCGCGAGATGGTTCGGGCTGGCGGAGCGCGGGCAATCCCGCAGGACGAGTTCACGCCCGAGACCCTGGCGCGGCAGATCGAGGCGATTGCCTCCGACCCCCAAGCGCTTGCCAACGCGGCGGCGCGGTCGCTTTCGGTCGGGCGGCCGAACGCGGCGAGCGACCTTGCCGATCTGGTCGAGCGGGTCGGCGGCGGGTTGTCGGCTCTCCCCGTGGGTTTGGAGCCGCGCAAGGCCGCGGTCTATGCGGGCACAGGGGTGCCGGCATGAAAGCTTTGGGCACCGACATCGGGACGATCCACTTCGTCGGAATCGGCGGCATCGGCATGTCGGGGATCGCCGAGGTGATGCACCAGCTCGGCTACTCGATCCAAGGCTCCGATCAGTCCGAGAGCTACGTCGTCGAGAAGCTGCGGAAGGCCGGGATCCCGGTCGCGATCGGCCACAGCGCCGACAATCTCGGCGATGCGGCGGTCATCGTCGTCTCGACCGCTATTTCGCGCGGGAACCCCGAAGTCGAGGCGGCGATCGAGCGCCGCCTGCCGATCGTCAAGCGCTCCGAAATGCTCGCCGAGCTCATGCGGATGCAAAAGACGATCGCCGTCGCCGGCACCCACGGCAAGACGACGACGACATCCATGGTCGCCGCGATGCTCGATGCGGGCGGGATGGACCCGACGGTAATCAACGGCGGGATCATCAACCGCTACGGCTCCAACGCGCGGCTCGGGAAGTCCGACTGGATGGTGGTCGAGGCCGACGAGAGCGACGGCAGCTTCCTCAGGCTCGACGGGACGATCGCGGTCGTCACCAACATCGATCCCGAGCATCTCGAGCATTGGGGCAGCTTCGAGGACGTGAAGCGCGCTTTTTGCCAGTTCATCGAGAACGTGCCCTTCTACGGGCTCGCGGTCCTGTGCGTCGATCATCCCGAAGTGCAGAGCATCCTCGGCCGGATCCAGGACCGGCGGATCGTCACCTACGGCTTCTCGGCGCTTGCCGACCTGCGCGCGGAGAACGTGCAGCCGAGTGGGCTCGGAAGCAGCTTCGACGCAGTGGTGTTCGAGCGCGACGGCGAGCGGCGGATCATCGAGGGAATCCATGTACCGATTCCCGGACGGCACAATGTCCAGAACGCGCTCGCCGCGGTGGCGGTGGCGCTGGAGCTCGGGATTCCCGACGATCAGATCATCACCGGCTTCGAGCGCTTCGAGGGCGTAAAACGCCGTTTCACCAAGGTCGGCGAGATCGACGGAGCGGCGGTCATCGACGATTATGCGCACCACCCGGTCGAAATCCGTGCGGTGCTGGCGGCGGCGCGGGAGACCACCGAGGGGCGCGTGATCGCGGTGATGCAGCCGCATCGCTACACCCGGCTGCAGTCGCTGATGGATGACTTCCAGGCAGCCTTCAACGATGCCGACATGGTGTTTGTCGCCCCCGTCTATGCCGCCAACGAGGAGCCGATCGAGGGGGTGAATTCCGAGGCTCTCGTGGAAGGCCTTCGAGCTCACGGGCATCGGATGGTGAAGGCGGTCTCCGACCCGCAGGATCTCGCGGCAACGCTCCGCGACATCGCTGCGGAGGGCGATACCATCATCTGCATGGGTGCAGGCGACATCACCAAATGGGCCGGCGGCCTGACCGATGGAATCGCGAAGGCGAGGCAGGGCAAGTGAGCGGAACCTCTGCCGACACTCTGCCCGATCTTCAGGGGACGATTGAGCCCGGCGGAAGCCTTGCCGACTTCATCTGGTTCCGGACGGGCGGACCGGCACAATGGCTGGTGCGGCCCAGGGACGAGGCCGATCTCGCGCAATTCCTGGGCCAGCTGGATGAGAGCGTGCCGGTCATGCCCATAGGCGTCGGATCCAACATGATCGTCCGTGACGGCGGAGTCGACGGCGTTGTCGTGCGGCTGCCGAAAAGTTTCGCCAAGGTAAGTATTGAGCCGGGAAACAGAGTCCGCGCGGGGGGTGCCGCGATGGGAATTACCGTCGCTTCGGCTGCGCGCGATGCTGGAATTGCCGGGCTGGAGTTCCTTCGCGGGATCCCCGGGACTGCCGGCGGCGCGGTTCGGATGAACGCCGGGGCCTATGGACGCGAGGTCAAAGACGTCCTCGTCGAAGCGCGGCTCGTGCTGCGCGATGGAAACATTGAGACCTGGTCGCTTCAGAAGCTCGGCTACAGCTACCGTCATAGCGAGGTGCCGGAAGGGGCGGTCGTCGTTGAAGCCGTGTTTCAGGGCGTTCCGGGTGACCGTGCCGCCATCGGCGCCGAGATGGATCGGATCGCGGCCGAGCGTGAGGCGTCGCAGCCGCTGCGAAGCCGCACCGGAGGCTCGACCTTCAAAAATCCGCCGGGGCACAAGGCCTGGGCGCTGATCGACGCGGCGGGCTGCCGCGGGCTTACGGTCGGCGACGCGCAAGTTTCGGAAAAGCATTGCAATTTCCTGCTCAACTTGGGCAACGCCAGCAGTGCGCAAATCGAGGATCTGGGAGAGGAAGTGCGCCGCCGCGTGATGGAGAAGTGCAACATTCTCCTCGAATGGGAAATCCAGCGTATCGGGAGTTACGAGTGAACCGCGCCCTCCACATCGTCGTGCTGATGGGCGGCTGGTCGGCCGAGCGCGAAGTGTCGCTTATGAGCGGGCGTGGGGTGGCCGAGGCGCTTCGCGGGAACGGATGGAGCCGGGTCACGGAGCTGGACATGGGCCGCGACGTCGCGGTGCGCCTCACCGAGCTGAAGCCCGACGTCGTCTTCAATGCGCTCCACGGCACCCCGGGCGAGGACGGCAGCGTCCAGGGTATGATGGATCTGATGGGGCTGAAATATACCCACAGCGGCCTCGAGACCTCGGTGATCGCCATCGACAAGGAGCTGACCAAGATGGTGCTGGTGCCGCACGGCATCAGGATGCCGGAAGGCAGGATCGTCACCAGCGAAAGCCTGTTTCGTGAGGACCCGATAGCTCGCCCCTATGTGGTGAAGCCGGTCAATGAAGGCTCTTCGGTCGGAGTCGCCATCGTCACTGAGGACGGCAATTACGGCTCGCCGATCGGCCGCGATGTCGAAGGGCCGTGGAATCATTTCGAGCGGCTGCTGGCCGAGCCTTTCATTCGCGGACGCGAGCTGACCGTGGCGGTCGTCGGGGACGAGGCGCTCGGAGTCACCGAGCTGAAGCCGGTCGCCGGTTTCTACGACTATGACGCCAAATATACCGACGGGCTCACCGTTCACGTCTGTCCGGCGGAGGTGCCCGAGGCGATCGCTCGGGCGATGATGTGCATGGCGCTCGAAGCGCACCGGCGGCTCGGCTGCCGCGGCGCCTCGCGCTCCGACTTCCGCTGGGATGACGAGCGCGGCGAGGAAGGCATCTACCTGCTCGAAGTGAACACCCAGCCGGGAATGACTCCATTGAGCCTCGTCCCGGAGCAGGCGAAAAGCCGAGGAACGACCTACGCCGAGCTCGTCGAAACCCTGATCGCCGAGGCGCTCGGGTGACGGCTGCGCGGGTCAGGCGTGGGGCTGGGCCCAAGTCGCGCAAGCCGGCGCCACGCGTGAGCGTACCCAGGAAGATTGCCAAGCGCCTGCCCGTCAGCGAGGCGCGGATCAACCGCTGGGCGGCCATCGCTTTCGGCCTGTTCCTGGCATTGATCGCCGCGGTCGTCCTGGTCGCGCTGGACGTTCCACACCGCGCAATGGTTTCGATCGGCGACTCGATCGGACGCGCGGGCTTCACCGTGAAGCGGGTCGACGTCGTCGGAATTCGCCACATGGACAGCGCGCCGGTCTACCAGATCGCGCTCGACCAGCGATCGATGGCGATGCCGCTGGTCGATGTCGGCGACATCCGCCAGCAGCTTCTGAAATTCGGATGGGTCAAGGATGCGCGGGTGTCGCGCCGGCTTCCCGACACGCTCGTCGTCGACATCGTGGAACGCAAGCCCGCGGCCTTGTGGCAGGGGCCGCAACAGCTGGCGCTGATCGATTCCGACGGCACCGTCATCGATCGGGTTTCGGTCACCCAGATGCCCGACCTGCCGCTTCTGATCGGTCCGGGCGCCAATCTTCACGAGCGCGAGTTGAATGATCTCCTCGGCGGCGCGCCGACTCTGAAGCCGCAGCTCGTATCCGCAAGCTGGATCGGCGGGCGCCGCTGGGATCTCACTTTGCAGACGGGTGAAACGATTGCTCTTCCGGAAGGGCAGGAGGCCGCGAAGAAAGCGCTTTCCAAGTTCGCCGACCTCGACAAGTCGACGGGGCTTCTCGGCCGCGGGCTGTTGCGTTTCGATCTCCGGCTTCCGGGCAAGATGATCGTTCGCTTCCCGAGCCCGCCGGGCGACGCAGCTTCCAAGCAAACGACGCAGGGCTGACGACTTGGCACCGACAAGCGACCAGCCCCTGATTGCCGCCCTCGACATCGGTTCGTCGAAGGTGAGCGCGGTCATCGCCGTGCGCGATGGCGAGGACCGCCTGCGCGTGCTCGGTACCGGCCAGCGCGAGAGCAACGGCGTCAAGCGCGGCTACATTACGGACATCGAGGCGAGCGAATTCGCGGTTCGGGAAGCCGTCGAGCAGGCCGAGCGCATGTCGGGCGTCACCATCGACGACGTCTGGGCCAGCTACGGAGCGGGGGGCCTCACGAGCGACGTCGCCAACGTCGAGGTTGATCTGGGCGGGCACCAGATCGATCCGTCCGACATCGAGCAGCTGCTGACGGCGGGCCGTGAGGCGATCGATCGCGGCGGCAAGGTCGTCCTCCACGCTCATCCGGCGCTCTACACGATCGACGGCGCGCAGGAGGTGCAACAGCCGGTGGGCCTTCATGCAGACCGGCTCGGAGTCGATATCCACGTCATCGCCGCCGACGCGCCACCGATCCGCAACGTCGATTACATCATCAGAGCTGCGCATCTCGGCGTCAAAGCCATCGTCGCTTCGCCGATCGCGGCGGCGCTTGCCTGCCTGACGGATGAGGAGCGCGAGCTGGGGGTTGCGCTGGTCGAGCTCGGCGCGGGCGTAACCAACGTCTCGCTTCACTATGGCGGAATCCTGGTCGGCCTTCGCTCGATCCCGCTCGGCGCCAAGGACATCAGCGACGACATCGCCGCGACCTTCGGAGTCAACCGCCGCGACGCCGAGCGGCTGAAATGCTTTTACGGCTCGGCGATGACGAGCCCGCGCGACAATCACGAATTGATCGACGCCAACCCGATTGGTGCCGAAGAAGGCGCGGAGCCGATCCGGATCACCCGGGCGCAGTTGATGACGGTGATCCGCCACCGCGTCGAGGAGCTGACAGGGCAGGTGGATAGCGCGCTCAGGGAACTCGGTTTTTCAGGGCCGGTGGGTCGGCCGGTCGTTCTGACCGGTGGCGGAGCCGAGCTCAAGAATATCGCCGATTACATGCAGGGCGTGCTCGGCCGCACCGTCCGGGTCGGGCGCCCGCGAACGCTCGCCGGCCTTCCCGACGCGCACGGCGGACCGGCCTTCTCGACCCTCGTCGGGCTCGCGTTCCTGGCCGGCTCGAAAAGCGGCGACATCCGCGACATCGCGCTCGGCACGCTCATCAAGCAGCCGCCCCCGAAGACCATCTTCGGCCGTTTCATCTCGGCGATGAAGCGCGATTACTAGGCATGTGCCGGGGGCACATGCCGTGGCGGCGCTCGACGATTAGCCTCGCACTCCCTTACCGCCGCGGCCGCGGATAGACGATATACGGCCGCAGGTTCTGGATGACCTGCGAGGCGTTGAACGTCGCCGGGCCGGTGGCGCAATTATTGCCGACCGCGATGTCGGCCATCGCCTGGTACCGGTCGATCGTGTTCACGTCATAGGAGCCCGGGAAGAACGGACCGCCGAAGAACGGATCGTAATTGTACCACCCGAACGGGCCGTGCATGCTCCAATAAGGCCTCCAGCCCGAATAGAAGCCGCCGCCATAGGGCCCGTATGGGTTCACCTGAACGGTGGTGCGAACGCCGGTGTCATGGTTGACCATCGTGAAGCAGTTGTAGCCGTGAGCAAGGGTCAGCTCGGCCGCGCGATAGAGAAGGTAATTCTCGACCTGCTGCCGTGAGGTCAGGCTGTTGCCGAAGAAATTAACGCGATAGTGGGTCGCGTCGAGCTGCTGGTCGGTGAATCCACCCTGGACATTGGTCGCCCCGAGCGGCTGGTAGGGAGTCGCGGTCGTGCAACCGGCGACGAGCGCGAGCGCTGCCAGCGGCGCTGCAAACTTCAGGTGTCTTTTCAAATCGATACGCATTGCTGCCTCCATCGGAGAGCGGTTACTGAAGCAACGCATGCACAAAAGCGGGCGTTCCAATGGCCGCCGCTCCGCAAGCATGGCTTGGGGTGGCGCCAAGTTGCTCTCCGTTGCATGAACGGCTGCTGTCTGACCGTCGGGGGAAGTGGCGTAAATGGCAAGCACGAAAGCTGGACGGAACGGGAGCGTAACGCTGGTTGCGTTGCTCGGAGTCGCCGTGTTCTTGAACTACGTCGACCGCGGCGCAATCGGCATCGCTGCGCCGCTGATGACGGCAGAGCTGAAGCTCGATCCGGAAGCCTTCGGGCTCGTCCTCTCCGCCTTCTTCTGGGTTTATGCGCCGGTGCAGCTGGTCGTCGGCTGGCTGTGCGATCGATTCTCCGTTTATCGCTTGATGGCGGCCGGAGTCCTGCTGTGGGCAGCGGCGACCGCGGCGACGGGGTTCGTCGCAGGGTTCACGTCGCTGCTCCTGGCCCGCGTGCTGCTCGGCGTCGGGGAGACAATCGCTTTCCCGGGCGCATCGAAGATCATCGCCCGACATGTTCCGCCGGAGCGGCGCGGAATGGCCAATGCGGCACTCTCGCTCGGGATCGCGCTCGGCCCAGCGGCTGGGACGCTGGCAGGCGGGCTGATCCTCGCTTCGCTGGGCTGGCGGGCGATCTTCCTCGCTTTCGGCGTCGTGACCCTGCTGTGGCTTGCGCCCTGGTTTGGAGCGACGGGTAAGCTCGCGCGATCCGAGACGCCGGAAGGGGAAGCCGTGCCGATGGCGGCGCTGATCGGGAAATGGCCTTTGTGGTCGATGTCGATCGCCCACGTCGCCAGCAACTACGTCTTCTATTTCCTGCTCGGGTGGCTGCCGCTGTTCCTGGTCAATTCGAGAGGGCTGGCGATTACCGAGATGACCGTCCTCGCGACGCTCGGCTATGCCGCGCAGGCGATCGCTGCGCTCGGTTTCGGGATTCTGTCGGATTCATGGACTCGGGCGGGCAGGCCGGAGGCGGTGATTCGCCGCTGGATGATGGCAGGCGGCCAGCTCGTTGCTGGCCTTGCGGTTCTCGGGATAGCGTTTGCGCGCGGGCCGCTGGAGCTTGGAATCGTGCTGTGCCTGGCGGGCATCGCGACGGGCGCGCTGTCGCTCAACACCTACGCCGTCGCGCAGATGTTCGCCGGCCCGCGCGCTGCGGGGACGTGGGTCGGAATTCAAAACGCAATCGGCAACACGTCGGGCATTTTCGGCCCGATCGTCACCGGAATCATCGTCAAGCACCTCGGCTACACGACTGCTTTCGCAGTCACCGCGGTGGTCGCCGTCGCCGGGGCGCTCTGGTGGGTCGTCGGAGTTCCGGCGATCCGCGAGGTGGACCTCGACTGACAAGTCTCAGGCCGCCTCCGGGCCGGAGTCGCCGACCCGGACGATGCGGATCGCCCGCACATGTCCGTCGAGGTCCGGCCATTCGATGCACTCGCCCTCGGCAAGGCCGTAGAGCGCAGCGCCCATCGGGGTGAGAATCGAAATCCGACCCTCGGCGATATTCGCTTCGCCTGGAAGGACGATCCGGACCGTGCGCGCCTGGTGGGTGTTGTCGTCGACGAAAGTCACGTCGGTGTTCAGGAGCACATGACCCGCCGGCATGTCGCCGGGCTCATGAAGCTCGGCACGGTCGATCTCTTCCAGGAGCATGGCCGCGACCGACGGCTGCCGCTGCTCGGCCTTGAGCGCGAGATCGGCAACCAGCTCCGACTCCGACGCGAGCAGGTGGATCGGCGGGCGGCCGTCGTTGGCGGGGAGGCTTGGCAGCGCGCTCATCCGAACGCCTCCCACACGAGCCAGAAGACGGCGATGAGCGCCGCGATCGAGGCAACGACGAGCGTCCCTTCGCCCCACTTCACCCGGAAGTGGCTCTTGTGGTCCTCCATGAAGGCATCGAGGTTGGGCTTCAGCGCCTCGCTGCTGGTCAGAAGACCGACGTCGAGATGACGCCCGGTGCGCAGGAACGTGAGGATCTCCGCGGATTCGTCGTCCGTGACCTTCGGATAGCGCGAAAGCAGGTCCGCGACCCGCTCGCGATCGGCGCGAAGTGCCCGCACCTCTTCATGCATTGCTGGATAGTTCATGATTGTCTCCTTGAATTGGGGATTGGCCGGACTCGATCAGGCGAGCGACGGGCTGGCTTCCGCTCCCCGTCCGGAGGGCCTGCCTTGCTTGACCACCCGCCTCAGCTCGCGCTCGATGGCGCGGGCCCGGGGGAACATTTGTCCGTCCACCGCTTCGAACCGATCGTCCGAAGAGTAGAAGATGAAACCGCCCGGGACTCGCACGGCGATCCCGACGGTGCGTCGATCGAATTCGACTGTGAAACGCTGCGTAACCACGATCCTGCTCCCGGAGGGCGAGGCTGCCGCTGTCCTCAGCGCAATTTGCCGTCGCCCGATGTTGAGGAAATGCGCCCGCTTGCGGCGGAGCGCTGCTCATTTTGGGAAAGCCCCGAGCGGGCACCCGCGCGAAGGCGCGGTCGCTCAGGGCGCTAGAATCGTGCCGTACTGCTGCCTGGATGCAGCTGCGGGCGTCTGGGCTGGGAATAACCAGTCATAAGGTCAATATGGACGTTTCCCGAAGGTAATCAAGCCGATGAGCAGGGACGCGACTGGCTGCGAAAAACCCTGTCCGGCAATTGGAAATCTGGGGTTCGGGCAGCGGGATGAAGCGTTCCGCATGTTCCCTTCTTGTCCGAGCGTCCGCGTGGGTCATGATTGGCCTCGCGACGCGCCAGAGCGCGCGCAGGCTCTCCCCGCTTGCCGCGTTGCATTATCGGGCATGTGAGTCCGAACTGCCGCGCTCCCCACATTTTTTCGGGAAAGTTAACTTTTCCGCTTGGCTTGCGACTCGCAATGATTCAAAGATTCACATTGTGGGTTCAAAACGTTGCCTGATTTGGGGGTGGGACCAATGAGCATCGATTTCATTCGGCCGGAAGTCGACGAACTTCGTCCGCGGATCAGCGTCATCGGCGTCGGCGGCGCCGGCGGCAACGCGGTCGCCAACATGATCCGCGCCGACGTCCAGGGGGTCGACTTCATCGTCGCCAACACGGATGCTCAGGCGCTCAACACCTCGTCGGCGGATCGGCGGATCCAGCTGGGCCTCAAGATTACGCAAGGGCTGGGTGCTGGCTCGCGGCCCGAAATCGGACGCGCCGCGGCCGAGGAATCGCTCGAGGAAATCGAAAAGGCGCTGGAAGGCGCGCACATGTGCTTCCTTGCCGCCGGCATGGGCGGCGGCACCGGCACCGGTGCGGCTCCGGTCATCGCCAAGGCGGCGCGCGACAGGGGCATCCTGACGGTTGGCGTAGTCACCAAGCCGTTCGCATTCGAGGGCGCTCGGCGCTCGCGCTCCGCGGACGGTGGCATCGAGGAGCTTCAGCAGCACGTCGATACCCTGATCGTCATTCCGAACCAGAACCTGTTCCGGCTCGCCAATTCGGAGACGACCTTCAAGGAAGCCTTCGAAATGGCCGACGAGGTGCTCCAGCAGGGGGTCCGCGGGATCACCGACCTGATGGTCATGCCTGGCCTCATCAACCTCGACTTCGCCGACGTCCGCTCGGTGATGGGCGAGATGGGCAAGGCGATGATGGGGACCGGAGAAGCGTCTGGCGACAATCGCGCCATCGAGGCGGCCGAGAAGGCGATCTCCAACCCGCTTCTCGACGGCGTCAGCATGAAGGGTGCGAAGGGCGTCATCATTTCGATCACCGGCGGCGAAGACATGCGCCTGATGGAGGTCGACGAGGCCGCCAGCCACATCAAGGAACTGGTCGACCCCGACGCCAACATCATCTGGGGATCGGCGTTCAACAACGATCTCGACGGCAAGATCCGGGTTTCGGTGGTCGCCACGGGAATCGAGGCGGAGAATGTCGTTCAGGCGCAGCCTGCGAAGGTGTTCACCTTTCCGACTCGACCCGCTGCGGCCACGGTAACGCAATCCGCGGAGACCCAGGCGACGGCAGACGCCGACGACGGCGATGCCCTCGATCTTACCGAAGAGGTCTCGAACGACGAAAGCGAGGGCGAAGAGCTCCTGCTCGACAGCGACGACATCCTGACCAGCCCGGTCGGCGCACCGCCCATTGCTCCGCCGTCGGACGACGAGATCGCGTCGACGCAAGCCGAGGACGCCAAGCCGGTCGATCATCCGAAGGGCGTGGCCGGCACAGGCGGGACGTTGTTCGAGCGCATGTCGAGCATCGCTCGCGGGGCCTCGAGGGCGCAGATTGATGACGAGCAGCCATCGTCGGGCGGCTTCAGCCGAGAGCCGATCGACATTCCGCGATTCCTCAATCGTCAGAACAACCAGTAATTCCCGGCGCGGGGCGGCCTCACCGCCCCGCTCACCGCCGCTGCCGCACGGCTCGTCGTGAAGCCACTAGGCAGAAAGGTTCGCGTAAGATTCTGTGTCCCACGGGGATCGAATGGCGGTGGGACAGATCAGCTGATGACTTACACGGGCGCATTGGCGCTTGCCCTGGCGAGCGCCGGAATCGCGTTTGCGGCCGCGCCCTCGGCTGTGTTCGCCCAGGCTGTGCCCCAATATGCCGAAACTCCGGCGGACGCGCTCGCCCGCAACGTGCGGATCCTCGCCGACAGCCCCAAGAGTTTTGATGCGTTGATCGCGGCCGGCAAGGCGTCGCTGCAACTCGGCGAGACCCAGGCCGCGGCGGGTTTCTTTGGACGCGCTGAGGAAGTGAACCCACGGAGCCCGTTTGCCCAGACCGGGATGGGCGCGGCGCTGACCGCAACCGGAGATCCACAGGGTGCGCTGACCTATTTTGCGCGGGCGCTGCAATATGGCGCCAGCGTAGCCAACATCGGCAGCGATCGCGGGCTCGCTTACGACCTGCTGGGCAACCAGGTGGCGGCCCAATCCGACTATCGCGCCGCACTGAGCGGAGTCGATCGCGACGAGGCGCGGCGGCGCCTGGCGCTCAGCTTGGCAATCAGCGGCAAGAAGACGCTCGCTCTTTCGACCCTGGAGCCGTTGCTCGCACGGCGCGACGTCGCCGCTCTCAGGGTCCGTGCGCTGGTGCTTGCGGTCGACGGCGACCTCGCCGGCGCCAAGACCGCGCTCGATTACACGATGCCCGGCGCATCGGCGCGGATGGATCCGTTCTTCCGGCGACTGCCCGCGTTGACGAGTGCCCAGAAGGCGGCCGCGGTCAACCTCGGGATATTCCCGGAGGATGGTGTAGCGTTCGCCTCCGCGCAGGCCGGATCGCAGTCCGGACAGGACCGCCTGGCGTCCATAGATGCTTTGCTTGCGCAGGGCGGGTCCGGCGACCAGCAGGCCGCATCGGTCGCACAGCCACCCGCCCAATATGCTTACGCGGCGCCGTCCCCGGCCGTGGCCCAGCCGCAGCCCCCGCGCGTGCAGCTGGCGTCGGTATCGCGCCAGGCGATCCAGGGCGCGACGTCGCCGAACAACAATCTCATCCAGACCGCGCGCATCGCTTCCGATCCTGGCGCCCGGAAAATCTGGTTGCAGCTGGCGACCGGCGACGATTCGGGCGACTTTCCCCAGCAATTCCGGCGCATCCGTTCGAAGAAGCCATCGCTGTTCACGGGCATCAACGGCTTCGTCGCCCAGACCGGCAACCGCTCGCGCTTGCTGATCGGACCGTTCCACACGCAGGAAGACGCACGCCTCTTCGCCGACGCGCTCCAGACCGCGCGCATTGACTCGCTCAGCTGGACGAGCCAGCCCGGACAGGTGATCAACAGCCTTTCAAACCAGTGAGCCTGCCGCCTTCGCTCGCAGCGCAGCCGTCGAGGTCGCGCGGGCGGTTCCATGCCGAAAGCGACGGCGGTCCCCGCGGCCCGCGCGACATCTTCCAGCGTGATCGCGACCGGATCATTCATTCCGTCGCCTTCCGGCGACTCCGCCACAAGACCCAGGTGTTCGTCGCGCCCGATGGCGACCATTATCGCGTCCGGCTGACCCATAGCCTGGAGGTGGCGCAGATCGGGCGGACCATCGCCCGTGCCTTGGGACTCAACGAAGACCTGACCGAGACGCTGTGCCTGGCGCACGACCTGGGTCACCCGCCGTTCGGTCATGCCGGAGAGGATGCGCTCCAGGAGGCGATGGCCGACGCAGGCGGTTTCGACCACAACGCCCACACGATCCGCATCGTGACCAAGCTGGAAACTCCCTATGTCGGCTTCGACGGGCTCAATCTCAGCTGGGAGGCGCTGGAGGGTCTTGCGAAGCACAACGGACCGGTACGTTCACCCCCATGGGCGCTGGCGGAGTCAAATGCCGAATTCGATCTGGAGCTTTCGACCTGGCCGTCGCTGGAAGCGCAGGTGGCGGCGATCGCGGACGACATCGCCTACGACAATCACGACATCGATGATGGACTTCGCGCCGGGCTGATCGATTTCGACAGGCTTGCGAGGGTGCCGTTGGTTCACAAGCACTGGCTGGCGATCCGCGAGCGAACCGGCGAGCTTCCGCCAGACAAGATGCAGCGAGCACTCGTCCGCGACATGATCGGAACGATGGTCGGCGATGTGATCGCCGAAGTCGCGCGGCGCGTGGCCGAGTCAGGCGTTGAAAGCATCGACGATGTGCGTTCTGCCGGGCGACCGCTTGCGGGATTCTCGTCCGCGCTGGCCGAGCAGGAGCGGGAACTGAAGCGCTTCCTCTACGCCAATCTCTACAATGCGACGAAGCTGGTCGCGGTGAAGGACGAGGCACAGCGCGTCGTCACCCAGCTGGCGCGGACGTACAGGGCCGAGCCGATGCTCCTTCCGCCGGAATGGCAGGGCGATGGAGGGGAGGTCGAGCAGGTCCGGCGGATCGGCGACTTCATCGCCGGAATGACCGATCGCTTCGCCATCGCCCAACATGAGCAATGGGTTGGGGCAGTCGAGCTTCCCGACCACTTTTGAAGAGGGTGACGTCGGGGTGTGCCTGCGCTAGACGCGCGGCTTCCGTACACAGGTGAGAAATTGAGCCTCTACGCCCAATATTCCGCGCTCCTCGACGGTGTGCTCGACGAGCTTCAGTCCGAAGGCAAGCTTCCGGAGGAAATCGACCGCAAGGCCGTCGCGGTCGAGCCGCCGCGCGATCCCTCGCATGGCGATCTCGCGACCAACGCAGCCATGGTTCTGGCGAAACAGGCGAAGACCAGCCCGCGGGCCCTGGCGGAGATGATAGCGCCGAAGCTGGAAGCCGTGCCGGCGGTGACGTCGGTGGAGGTGGCGGGGCCCGGTTTCATCAACCTCAGGCTGTCGCCGGATGCCTGGCGCGACGAGCTCAAGACGATCCTCAACCAGGCCGAAGCTTACGGGCAGTCGGACATCGGCGGCGCGGAGCGGGTCAACGTCGAATATGTTTCGGCGAACCCGACGGGACCGCTGCACATGGGCCATTGCCGCGGGGCGGTGGTGGGCGATGCGCTTGCGCGGGTATTGGAAGCGGCAGGATTCCGCGTGACCAAGGAATATTATGTCAACGATGCCGGTGGGCAGGTCGATACGCTCGCCCGCTCGGTGCATCTCCGCTACCGTCAGGCGCTTGGCGAGGACATCGGTGAAATCCCCGAAGGGATGTACCCCGGCGAGTATCTGAAGCCGATCGGGGAGCAGCTGGCCGCCGAGTTCGGCGACGCCTATGTCGGAGCGCCGGAAAGCGAATGGCTTGCACTGTTCCGTAGCCAGGCGGTCGCGGCCATGCTCGACCTTATCCGCCACGACCTCGCGCTGCTCGGCATCCATCACGATCTGTTCGCGTCGGAGGCACAGCTTCAAAAGGAAGGCGCGGTCGATGCCGGCCTCGAGACTCTTCGCGCGAAGGGACTCGTCTACGAAGGCACGCTGGAGCGGCCCAAGAGCCTGGACGAACAGGACGAGTGGGAGCCGGTCGAACTCACTCTCTTCAAGTCGACCCAGTTCGGCGACGACCAGGACCGGCCGATGAAGAAGTCAGACGGAAGCTGGACCTATTTCGGTGCCGATGCCGCTTATCATCTCAGGAAGGCCGAGACTGCGGACCATCTCGTCAATATCTGGGGCGCGGACCATGCCGGAACCGTGAAGCGCGTCCAGTCGGCGGTGAAGGCGCTGACCGACGGCCGCGTCGATCTCGACGTCAAGCTGGTACAGATGGTGCGGCTGTTCCGCGCCGGAGAACCGGTGAAGATGTCGAAGCGCGGCGGCACGTTCGTCACGCTTGCCGATGTCGTCCGCGAGGTCGGAAAGGACGTCGTGCGGTTCATGATGTTGACGCGCCGCGCCGATGCCCCGCTCGACTTCGACTTCGCCAAGGTGGTCGAGGCGTCGAAGGACAATCCGGTCTTCTACGTCCAGTACGCGCATGCGCGGATCAGTTCGCTCAAGCGCAAGGCGAGTGAGGCCGGAGTCGATCTGGCGACCGCGGCGGACTTGTCGCGTCTCGACGAAGAGGAGTTGGCCCTCGTCAAGCTCGCCGCCCAATTCCCGCGCACGGTCGAAAGCGCCGCGATGGCGCACGAACCGCACCGGATCGCTTTCTACCTGTACGATCTGGCGGCGGCTTTCCACGCGCTCTGGAACCGTGGCAACGACGATCCGACGCGGCGCTTCCTGCTTGAAAACAATCCACAACTTTCACGGGCGCGGCTGGAACTGGCGCTCGCCATCGGGCAGATCATCCGTAGCGGCCTCGACCTGATGGGCGTCGAAGCCGCCGAGGAGATGCGGTGAGATGACCGACCTTCGCAGCGGCTATGATGAAGACTCGCTGCCCTGGCTCCAGGAGGTAGAGGACGAGGACGCGCCGCGCGGGATTTCGGCGCGCGCGATGCTCTTCGGCCTGCTCGTCGTCCTGCTCGTCGCAGCCCTGGTGGCAGGGGGATTCTACTGGCTCGGCAGCCGCGGCGGCGGAGTCGCCGGAGAGCCGGAGCTGATCAAGGCGCCGACGACGCCCTACAAGGTCAAACCCGACGATCCGGGCGGACTCGATATCGCTGGCCAGTCGCAGACTACGTTCGAAACGAGCGCTGGCCAGGACGTGGATTCGCGGCTCAACCTCGGCGCCACCGGGCGCGAGGACGTCACGGCCCAACAGGCTCCGCCGCAGCCAGCCGATCAGCCGGCGACTGCGACGAAACCGGCCGAGGCCGCTCCGCCACCGCCTGCTCCGAAGCCGACCGGTGCGACTGGAACCGTGATCCAGCTCGGTGCCTTCAAGAACACGGCACAGGCCGAGCGTGCGTGGGCGGTTCTGAGCGCGCGGTTCGGAGCGCTCGGCGGGATGACCAAGATGATCGTTCCGTATTCGGCCAACGGCGGCAGCGGCTATCGCCTGCGCGCGGCCGCCTCTTCGCCCGACGCTGCAAGGCAGGCCTGCCGGGCCATTCAGGCCGGCGGCGAAAGCTGTTTCATAGCTCAATAATAACGGCAGACTGATGCAAGCGGCGATTTATGGCCTTTCCGGCCCGGTTCTTACCAACGACGAGCGAGACTTCTTCAGGGACTGCGATCCCGCGGGTTACATCCTGTTCCGGCGCAATTGCGTCGATCCGGATCAGTTGAGGGCGCTGACGGAGTCACTTCGCGAGCTGTCCGGCCGCGACAACCTTCCGATCCTCATCGACCAGGAGGGCGGTCGAGTCGCACGGCTGAGGCCTCCCGAATGGCCGGAGTTTCCCTGCGCGTGGAAGTTCGCCGAGCTTTACGAGAGGGCGCCTGTGTCCGCGATCGAGGCGGCGCGTGTCGACGCGCAGGCGATCGCCCTGGTGCTCCGCGATGTCGGAGTCACCGTAGACGCGCTTCCGCTGCTCGACGTGCGGCAGCCGCAGGCGAACGAGATCATCGGCGACCGCGCGCTTGGATCGGAGCCGATGCAGGTCGCCGCGCTCGGACGGGCAATGCTCGACGGGCTCGCTTCGGGAGGCGCGGTCGGGATCGTCAAGCACATGCCGGGTCACGGCCGGGCGCTCGTCGACAGCCATCACGAACTTCCGGTGGTGACGGCGAGCGAAGACGAGCTGGAGCCGGACCTCGAACCGTTCGCGAAGCTCAACTGGGCACCAATGGGGATGATGGCGCACGTCGTCTACACCGTGTGGGATGCAGAGCGACCGGCAAGCCAGTCGTCAGTCGTGATCGAGGAGATCATCCGTAAGCGGATCGGCTTCGACGGATTCCTGATGAGCGACGACAGCAACATGAATGCGTTGACGGGAACGCAGGCGGAGCGCGCAGCCGCATGCGTGGCGGCTGGCTGCGATGTCGCGCTGCCTTGCAACGGCGTGCTCTCCGACAACATGGCGATCGCGGAGGCGCTGGGGGATATCACTCCGCAAGGTGCTGAGCGGCTGAGGCAGGCGATGCTGATCGCCGAGAGCCCGCCAGAAGGTCCACCGCTGGAAGAATTGATCGCGAAGCGCGACGAGCTTTTGGCCCTAGTCTGACCGGTTCCAGCGCCTGCAGATTACTCGGTACCGTTCGTCGATGGGCGGGGTTGCGCCTCGAAATCCGAAATTGCTTAACTTTGGAAAGTATTTCGAAACCTGCTCGGAAAGACTCGCCCGATGCGCCTCCTTTACGCTTTCTCCGCTCTCGCTCTGGTCATGGCCGTTCCTGCGGTCGCGCAGTCGGACGCCGGTCCCGACAAGGGAAAGAGCGTCGAGGAATTGCACAAGCAGGAGCAGGCAAACGCGGCCAATGACGCTTGGAAAGGCGCTCCGGTCGACGAACAACTCGTGTCGAGCCACCGAAGCGCAAGCGTCGACGGCCGCACCCTGAAATATTCGGCGACGGCCGGGACGCTCACCATCCGCGACAATTCGGGCAAGCCAACCCAGAGCATGTTCTACACCGCCGACACGCTCGACGGGGTGCCGGGGTCGCGGCGGCCGATCACCTTCTTCTACAACGGCGGACCCGGTTCCGCCTCGCTCTGGCTTCGGATGGGTTCGTTCGGACCGACCAGGATCCAGACCGGAAGCCCGGACACCATCCGGCCGGCGCCGTTCGATTACGGCTCGAACCCGGACACCCTGCTCGGAGCGACGGACGTCGTGTTCATCGACGCTCCGGGCACCGGCTATTCGCGATCGTTGGGCGACGCGAAAGGCTCGGATTTCTATGGCGTCGACGAGGATGCCGACGCCTTCGCCCGAGCGATCATAAGGTATGTGACGAAGTTCGGCCGATGGGATAGCCCCAAGTTCCTGTTCGGCGAGAGCTACGGCACTACCCGCTCGGGCGCTTTGGCTTACCAGCTGCAGGACCGCGGCGTGGCTCTGAACGGGGTCATCCTGCTGTCCTCGATCATGAACTACGGACGGCGCCAGCCTGGCCTCGACCAGGATTATCTCAATTACCTGCCGAGCTATGCCACGACCGCCTGGTATCACCACAAGATGGCGAATCCGCCGGCGACGCTCGCCGAAGCAGCCGCCGAGGGACGCGCATTCGCGCAAGGGCCTTATGCGGTCGCGCTCGCCAAAGGTCAGACGATCAGCCCCGAAGAAGAGAATGCGGTCGCGCAGCAGATGAGCCAGCTGACCGGCCTGTCGCCCGAGTTCATCAAGCAGGCGAACCTGCGCGTCGATCTTTCGCGGTTCCGCAAGGAGCTGCTTCGCGACGAGCGCAAGACGATTGGCCGGTACGACTCCCGCTACATGGGCGTCGATCCGGACGCGGCCGGCGAAAGCCCGGACTATGACGCTTCCGATACCGCAATCAGCGGCGCCTTCGTGGGTGTTCTGCACCGCTATCTGAACGACATCGGCTACCACACAGACCTCGAGTACCGTCTCAGCGCCCGCGACGAGAAGGGGTTCGACTGGAACTGGAAGCACAAGGCGCCGGGCCGGGGGTTCGCGATGAACAATCCGAACACCGCGCTCGACCTCGCCGCCGCTATGCGCGAGAATCCCTTCCTGAAGGTCCTTTCGCTCAACGGCTATTACGACATGGCGACGCCGTTCTACGGCACCGAGTTCGACCTCGACCACATGATGCTCGAGCCGGCGCAGCAGCAGAATCTCGAGTTCCGCTACTATCCATCGGGTCACATGGTCTATCTGAACCCGGACGCGCTCCACGAGATGCGGCTGGATGTCCAGCGGTTCATCAACGAGGCGGTCGCCGGGGCTCGCTAAATCGTCAGAAAGCTGTGGATTGGTGCGGGTTGCCGCACCGTCCGCAGCGACGATTCGCTTACAATTTCCGTCGTTTGAGCTAATCTTCGAGCCGTGGGGGTGGTGACGCTCAATTCGGCTGCTCGCGACGGCGACGAGCTCAATCTCAGCCTCGACGGCTGGGAAGGGCCGCTCGACCTGCTGCTGAGCCTGGCGCGCGCGCAAAAGGTCGACCTCGCGCAAATCTCGATCCTCGAGCTGGTCGAGCAATATCTCGCTTATCTGCAGGAAGCCCGGGCGCTGAAGCTCGAGATCGCGGCCGATTATCTCGTGATGGCCGCGTGGCTCGCCTACCTCAAATCCTGCCTGCTGTTGCCAAAGGACCCGGAGGCCGATCCGAGCCCCGAGGAGATCGCTCTCCGGCTGCAGATGCGCCTTCAGCGGCTCGATGCGATGCGTGAGGCGGGTGCACGGCTTCTCGGCCGCGACCGGCTGGGCCGCGACGTGTTCCAGCGCGGCGCTCCCGAAGGGCTGAGGCTGATCCGCAAATCCGCCTGGCAGGCGACCGCCTTCGACCTGTTCTCCGCCTATGGCGCAGTCAAGGCGCGCACCCAGCCGCCGATGCACGTGGTCCACGCGCGGGCGGTGATGACGCTCGATGAGGCGATCGAGCGGGTCAGCCGGATGCTTGGCATCGCGCTCGACTGGACGGACCTTGAGACCTTCCTTCCGGCGACCGATGATCCGCAGCTCCGGCGCTCGGCGCTGGCATCGAGCTTCCTGGCCGCGCTCGAGCTCGCCCGACGCGGGCGGCTCGACCTGATGCAGGAGGAAGCGTTCGCGCCGCTGCGCCTGAAGGTAGCGGCCTGATGGAAGAGTTCGTGAGGGCGGTGGAAGCGACGGTGTTCGCCTCGGCCGAGCCGCTGGGCGTCGAGGATATCGCCGTGCACGTTGGCGAAGGCGACGTTGCGGCGGCACTCGCCGATCTTGCCGAACGCTATCAAGGCCATGGCATTGAGCTGGTCGAGCGAGGCGGCCGCTGGCATTTCCAGACTGCCCCCGATCTCGCGCATCTGCTTCGCCGCACCCGTGAGGAGCCGCGGCGGCTGTCGCGGGCGGCGACCGAAACGCTGGCGATCATCGCTTACCACGAGCCGGTGAGCCGCGCGGAAATCGAGGCGATTCGCGGCGTCCAGATCTCCAAGGGCACGTTGGATGTCCTGATGGAGGCGGGATGGGTGGGAACCGCGGGCCGCCGCGAGACTCCGGGCCGCCCGCTGCTTTATGCAACAACCGGCGAATTCCTTACGCATTTCAGCCTGGGATCGCGCAAGGACCTGCCGGGAATCGACGATCTCAAGGCTGCCGGCCTGCTCGATCCCCTCGACGAGGCGGCGCTTCAGCTCGAGCTGGGAGGCGACTCCGAAGACGAACTGGAAACCCAGGGCGATGGCGACTAGATAGGCGCGACCTTACCGGAGTGTGCTCATGGGCTCTTTCAGCCTCATTCACTGGATCATCCTCGGCCTGTTCCTTCTGTTGCTGTTCGGCGGCAATCGCTTCTCGGCGATGATGAACGACGTCGCCAAGGGCCTCAAAAGCTTCAAGCAGGGCATGAGCGAAGACGACAACAAGCCCGAGGATAAGAAGCAGCTTCCGCCGCAGAGCCGAGCGCCCGAGCAGCCGATCGACGTCACTCCGGAGCCCCGTCCCCGCGAGGACGATAAGACGCGTAGCTAGGCCGCCGGGCCGATGTTCGGCGTCGATTCCACTGAGCTCATCATCGTCGCCGTTCTGGCGCTGCTGTTCATCGGCCCCAAGGAATTGCCATCGACGATGCGCACCGTCGGCCGCTGGGTCGGCAAGATTCGCGCGGTCTCCCGCCATTTCACCAGCGGAATAGAAGCCATGATCCGCGAGGCGGAACTAGAAGAGATGGAGAAGAAGTGGCAAGAGGAGAACGAGCGGATCATGCGCGAGCATCCGCAGCTCGAGCCGCCTACGACCGAAGCCGGGCCAGCGCCGGAAACCGCTGACGAGCCGCGCCTTCCGCTCGGCGATTCCGATCGCCGCGAGCTGCCGTGAAGGACATCGATGAAACCAAGGCGCCGCTGCTCGAGCATCTGGTCGAGCTCAGGCGAAGGCTCCTGTGGTCGGTGGGCGTCCTTGCGGCGCTGTTCGTCGTCTGCCTCTATTTCGCGCGGCCGATTTTTGCATTTCTTGTCCAGCCATTGCTCGAAGCGGGGCAGGGCCGGATCATCTACACCGATATTTTCGAGGCCTTCTTCGTGGAGGTGAAGGTGGCGCTGTTTGCGGCGCTGATGCTCGGCTTTCCGTTTTTCGCCATCCAGATCTGGAAGTTCGTCGCTCCAGGGCTCTATGCGAAGGAGAAGAAGGCGCTCCTTCCGTTCCTCGTCCTGACGCCGGTCTTCTTCGTCGGCGGAGCGGCCTTCGCTTATTATGTGGCGATGCCCTGGGCGCTGCACTTCCTGCTCAGCTATCAGGGCGATATCGGCGGGATCAAACAGGAGGCGCTTCCGGGCGTCGGCAACTATCTGAGTTTCTGCACGCGTTTCCTGTTCGGTTTCGGAGTCGCGTTCCTCACGCCCATCCTGCTGATGATCCTCGAGCGGACGGGGCTCATCACCCTCCAGCAGCTGACCAGGCACCGGCGCTATGCAGTCGTCATTTCGGCCGCCGTCGCCGCGGTGCTGACGCCGCCGGATGCAGTGTCGATGATGCTTTTGCTGGTACCCCTCTATTCGCTCTACGAGCTCGCGATCCTCGCGATCAGGATTACCCACTGGCGCGCCGCGCGTGTCGCGGCGGCGGCGTCCTCTGGCTCAGCTGAAAAAAGTGAGGGCCCGGAAGCGCCACCGGGGGGGGGAGGGTTGGCGGTTCCGGGCCCATTTAAACGGATAGCGAGAGCGGGGGGGCAAAAGGTCACTATCCGA
>Ga0207705_10000468_pt1 | contig 34564 bp, 33 predicted proteins | sample KBSC13metaG_FD_184314 | JGI IMG/M metagenome (GOLD analysis project Ga0207705, IMG submission 184314) | Corn rhizosphere microbial communities from Kellogg Biological Station, Michigan, USA - KBS C1-3 metaG (SPAdes) (version 2) | ecosystem: Host-associated > Plants > Roots > Rhizosphere > Soil ... | reverse complement strand
TCGCCGGGGATGTAGCTGATGACCTCGCGCCCGTTGGTCAGGCGCACCTTGGCCACCTTGCGCAGCGCCGAGTTCGGCTTCTTCGGGGTCGTCGTATAGACGCGGGTGCAGACGCCGCGCTTCTGCGGGTTCTGCTCCATCGCAGGGACCTTGGACTTGGCCTTCTGCGGTTCGCGGCCCTTGCGGACCAGCTGGTTGATCGTCGGCATAAATTCGCTTCACCTTTAAAAACCGACCCTTCCGGGCGGGAAAACCGGTACCCACTTTTCCCTCAAGGGATCGGTGCTCGGCGTTTGCAAGGCGAAGGGAAAAGGAACGTGCATGCCCGGCGCCGCTCATCGGAGAGCCTGGCGAAGGACGCACGAGCCTGAAACGCTCCACCCCGCTTGCGCCGGGTTACTTTGACGGCCGCCCACAAGGACCGCGCTGCCAATGTTCAGCTCTTGAACCGAGGCACGGACCGTTGGTCGCGGAATCCCCTGCCTCGGAAGCTGGCGCCTTTAGGTGGATTCGCCCGGGCGGTCAACCCGGCGGCGTCGCCTACCCTCCGCCATCCCACGGATGGTGGAGAGGTATCGCGCCAGGCTGGGCGCCCCCGGTCCGCGACCAGCGGACCGCAAGCGCGAACGCGCGCCCGGAGCGAAGCGGAGGAAAGCGAAGTGGCTCGGATGGGCCGCGCCAGCGCCTGAAGCGAAAACAAGGATTGAGACAAAGTCAAAGTGGGCCTAGTCTGCGGCGCAAAGAATAGCTCAACAGAGGGGCCTGAACATGATGCGTCGCACAATTTCCACCCGCCTGGCCGTGACCGCTTCGGCGCTTGCCGGGGCGGCGCTGATACTGGCCGGGAGCGCGGGAGCGCAGCAGGCTCCGGCCAAGATGCCCGCCGCCACCGCCGCGGCGACCAAGGCCCCGGCGGCGGCGCGCAAGGGCCCTCCGGTCAAGGAGTGGAAGACGCCGGCCGACCTCAACCGGCTGGTCCCGGTCGACACCAGCTACACCCCGCCGCGGACCCAATGGGGCGACTATGACTTTGCCCACACCTGGCAGATCGAGAACCTCAACGCCGCGCGGATCCTGTTCCAGCGGCCCAAGGTGTGGGGCGACCGGGTCTATGTGAATTCCGAAGAGTTCGGCCGCCGCCTGGCCGCCGCCCAGCACTCCGATTCGTCGTTCTCCAACGAAGGCCAGGGGCTGAACGCCGGGGGCACGCAAGGGCTCGCGAACTGGGTCACCAAGACCGAGTTCGGCCACCGCACCTCGATGCTGATCGATCCCGCCGACGGCCAGTTGCCGGCCCTGACGCCGTGGGCCGAAGAGCTGTGGAAGAACGGCCGTTCCAGCTGGGTGCCGGGCCAGTCGTACGACAGCGCGGCCGATTTCGACAGCTGGGACCGCTGCGTGTCGCGCGGCTTCCCGGCCTCGATGTTCCCGTTCCGCTACAACAACGGCATCCGCATCTTCCAGTCGCCCGGCTACATGGTCATCAACCTGGAGATGCTCGGCACGCGGGTGATCCCGATCGGCAACGCGCCGAAGTGGCCGGGGGCGGTCGAAGCGTGGATGGGCGACGGGCGCGGGCACTGGGAAGGCAAGACCTTCGTCATCGAAACAAGCAACATCAAGAGCGGCGACGGGGTGACTTACGACATCCAGAAGCGCGCCGCCTCGCCCCTCAACATGGCGACGCAGAACGTGCCCCCGTTCAACACCATCCCGACGAGCGTGCAGGCGCACACCGTCGAGCGGCTGACGATGGTCGACGCCAACACGATGGATTACCAGATCACTTACGACGATCCGCAAGTGTTCACCAAGCCCTGGACCGCGCGCTTCGAATGGGCGCGCGACGACAGCTACCAGTTCTTCGAATATGCCTGCATCGAAGGCGACGTGCAGGTGGCCAACTACATCAAGGCCTCCCGCGCCGAGCGCGCGGCGATCGCGGCAGGGACCAAGAAGCCAGAGGTCGGCGCGGCGGATTCGCGCAATACTTTCGCCAAGCAGTTCGACTACGACCCGGCGGCCAACGACCGGCCGGCGTTCCCGGGCCGCGGCGGCCCGCGCGGCGCGGCCCCGCCTCCGCCCGCCGCCAAGAAAGGGGGCTGAGCCGACTGTTCGATCGGTCCGCGATTAGCGGACCGCAAGGCCGCTGGCTCGAGTAGCCGGCAGGCGTAGCCTACCGGCGGCGCCCGCCCTCCCCCGGGCTTGATCCGGGGGAGGAAGGCCGGGCGGGCCGGATGGCCCGCGCCGGCGCTTGAGGCGCAAACAAATTACGCGCTTTTGCCCGCGTAAAGCAGGCAGCCTTCGCCGAGGCTGTTCATCACCGTGGCGATCTCGCTGTCCTCCACCGCGAAGCAGCCGAAGCTGCGGCCGATGCGGCCGTGCTCGTCGATCACCTCGGGTGCGACGTAGCTCGCCGCGTGGATCACGATCGCCCGGTCGAGCGCCATGCTGTTCTCCGAATCAAGCCCGACCAGCCGCTGCGAGCGGCCGTGCTTGCCGTAATACGGGGCCGCCGTAACATAGGCCCCGCGCGAGCTCGCGTTGGAGCCCGGATCGTTCGAGAAGCGCTGGACGAACCCGGTGTTGCTCTCGTCGGAGCCCTTGCCGTGGGCGACGAGCCACATGTGCTCGACCCGGCCGCCTTCGAGGTCGATCAGCGAGAAGCGCCGCTCGCGCGAGGGCAGCGCGAAATCGACCAGCCCGATCCTGTCGCGCCGGCCGATGTAGGCGGCGTGCGAATCCATCGCCGCGCGCGCTTCCGCCAGCAGCGCCGGCTGCTGCGCGGACTGCGCCGTCGCCGGCACTTGCGGCGGGAGCAGCGGAGACGCGGTCCGGCGTGGCAGCGGCGTCGAGCGCGCTAGAAGCCCGCTCGAAACGGTGGCCGCAAGCGCAGCGCCGACGAAATGCCGTCGGTTGAGCATCATGTACGATCCTGTGCGTTGCAATGGGCCCCGTCCGGCCCGATTGACTTTGTCCATACAATATGGATGGTTAATGCAAGCTTTCGAAGATCGTCAGGTTAGCGCGCCGCCGCCGCGGAAGCGACTCCCAGGCGCTCAGCCGTTTCGTCGGTGAGGCAGCCGGCGATGTAATCGACCACCGCCGGGTGCAGCGGCATGGCGAACGACACCCCCGCGCGGCTCCCCTTGTCCCAGATTACCCGCCCGTCGAGCGAGGACACGCCGGGAATCCTCAGCCGCACCGGATTGCCCTTGGCGAGGATCGCGTCGTTCACTTCCACCATGCAACCGTGCTGGGAGATGTCGAGCAGCCGCGCCTCGCACAACTGGCCGAGCGAGGCGCACTGCGCCGTGAAGTGGGCCGGCTGACGCTCGAAGGCACGCTGCTCCATGAAACTCCCTCCAGGAAAGAGGATTACGTAGAGCTTTTAAACTTTCGGTTAATAGCCGGCCCACGCGCGCCGCCGGACGCGCCGACATGAACCGGGTGTGCGTGGATCGCGCGAGCTACGGCGGCTACGCCGCGCTGTGGGCGGTCGAGCGCAACCCCGAACGCTATCGCTGCGCGGCGAGCTTCGCCGGGGTGACCGACTTCACTAAGATTCTCAAGTACGACACGGACTTCTTCTCGATCCGCAAGGACCGCAACAACTGGAATGCACGCGTGCGCGGCAGCGACAACACGTTCCTGAAGAAGAACAACCCGGCGGACTAGCTCCCTGCCTCACCAGCGAGAAACTCCACCAGCGTCCGGACCTTCTTCTGGCGCCATTGCGGGCGCGGGGCGACGAGCCAGTAGGCGCGACGGCCTTCCTCGGGGCCTTCGAGGATCTTGAGCTTGCCGCTTTCGAGCGCTTCCTCGCACAAGAGCAGCGGCAATATCGCCTTGCCGATTCCGGCGAGCGCGCTGGCCAGCGCCTGGCCGGCGTTGCCGACCTGCAGCACCGGCTCGGCCCCTTCGGGCAGCGGTGCGCCGGGCCAGGCGACCCATTCGTCGGGTGAGGAGCCGTCAGCATTCGGCGCCGCGACGACGACCCGCTGGGCAGGAGCGAGCTGGACGCCCTCGAGATCGTCCGGCCCTTCGACCAGGCGCACCGCGACGTCGAGATTGGCTTCGGTGAAGTCGACCTCGTCGCCGCCGATCAATTGATAGCGAACCTCCGGGTTTTCGCGGCGAAACGCGGCGAGCCGCGCGGCGAGCCACTGGGCGTAGAATTCTCGCGGGGCGGCGATGGTGTAGAAATGGCTCGATTGCCCGGCCTGCATCGCCTGGACCGCCTCCTCGAAGCGCAGGAAACCTTCGCGCAAGGGATCGAGCCCAGCCTCGGCTTCGTCGGTCAGCTCCAGCCCCTTGCTGGTGCGGCGGAACAGGACCACGCCGAGCACGTCCTCGAGCGCGCGGATCTGCTGCCCGACCGCCGCCGGAGTGACGGCGAGCTCGTCGGCCGCGCGGGTGAACGAGAGGTGCCGCGCGGCGGCGTCGAACACGCGCAAGGCGTTGAGGGGCAAGTGGGTGCGCTTCATGGCCGGAGCCGTCTAGAAGCCGCGCCGAAGTTCGGCAATGGCTGGCGCATCGGGAACCTGTGCGCGCCAGCCCGTTGATAAGCCGACCCACAGGAGCGGACGATGGATATTTGCGACGTCATACTGAGCGATCATCAGGAACAACGCGCGCTGTTCGGCACGATCGAGCAAATCGATCCGGCCGAAACGGAGGCGCTGGGAGCCGTGTGGCACCGCTTGCGCATTTTGCTGGAGGTTCATGCGGAGGCCGAAGAGCGGCACTTTTACCCCGCTCTGCTGGGAATCGGCACCGGCGCGAACGACGCCGACTCATCCGAAGCGGAAACCCAGGATGCAATCGACGATCACAACAAGATCCGCGACGCGGCGGAAGCCGTGCAGCGGTTCGCCGTCGGCACCAAAGACTGGTTCGCCGCGGTCGCCAAAGCCGATCTCGAGAACGCCAAGCATATGGCCGAAGAGGAGCGCCAGGCGCTGGCCGACTTCCGGCACCATGCTTCGCTGGAGCAGCGGCACGATCTGGCGCTGCGGTTCCTGACATTCGAATACCAGCATCTCAATGGCATTCACGCGCAAGACAAGAACGCCAGGCGCTACATCCGCGAGCACGGCGGCGACGTGAGCGCGCTCGCCTGAACGGTGCGCCGGGCGGCCTGGCTCAGCTCGCCTCGGCGGGCGCGGCGAGCGGGAAGAACGGGATCGACACTTCGAACAGTGCGCCCTCGCTGTCGCGGAAGGTGTAGTGCCCTTCCATCGATCCATGCGGGGTCATCAGCGGGCAGCCCGACACGTAGTCGTGCGTTTCGCTCGGAGCGAGCACCGGCGTTTCGCCGACCACCCCTTCGCCATCGACCAGGCTGACCATCCCGCGCCCGTCGGTGATGCGCCAGTGGCGGGTGAGCAGCCGGACGGTGTCGTCGCGCTTGTTTTCGATGCGGATGTGATAGACCCAGAACCACTTGCCGGCCTCGATCCGCGACTGCTCGGGCATGAAGGTCACCGCGACGTGGACCGCGACCCCCTGGGTGATCGCGGTGTGCTGGAAAAGCGATTTGAGCGCGTCGAGCATGATGGCGAAGCGTAACGGCTTTGCGGCTCGCTCGCAATCGCCGCGGGGACAGGGGTTGTGGGTGAATCACGCGGTCGCCGGAACGGCATTGGCCAGCGCGCTGTCATCGCAGGTCAGCTCCCAGCACACCCCGCCCGGGTGGAAGACAAGCGTCACCGCCGCGCCCAGGTTATGGCGCGGCACGTCGCGGATCAGCGTGGTACCGAAACCTCTGTTCTTCGGCTCGCTGACCGAAGGCCCGCCTTGTTCGCGCCACCACAGCATGAGCCCGGTGCCGTCGCTGCGATGCGACCAGCCGATGTCGACCGAACCGTGCTCGGCCGCCAGCGCGCCGTACTTGAGCGAATTGGTCGCCAGCTCGTGGATCGCCATGCCGATCACTTCGGCCGCGCGCGGCGCCAGCGACAGGGGCGGCCCACCGACGCGGAATTCGCCGAGAGCGTCGCGAATGAACGACAGCTGCAGCTTGATCAGCTCGTCGAGCGGCACTTCGCGCCATTCGCGGCCGACGAGGATGTCCTGGTTGATCGCCAGGCTCTGCACGCGGTCCTCGAAACGGGCGAGGAAGCCCGCCTCTCCCGGCGCGCTACGGCGGGCGAGCGCCTGGATCGTCGTCAGCATATTCTTCGAGCGGTGATTGACCTCCATCAGCAGCAGGCGGATTTGCTCAGCCTGCTCGCGCGCCTTGGTGATATCGGTATTGGTGCCGAACCAGCGGACGATCTCGCCGCTCTCGTCGCGGATCGGCTTGGCGCGGGAGAGGAACCAGCCGTACTGGCCGTTCTTGCCGCGGATCGGGAAAGTGTCCTCGTAATCTTCGCCGGAAGCGATCGCCTCAAGGTAACGGGCTAGCACTTGCTCCTGGTAATCCGGATGGACGACCCGCCTGCCCTGGCGGTCCAGAGGGACATTTTCGGGCAGCCCGGTGAATTCGTACCAGCGCTTGTTGAACCAGAAGATGGTCCCGTCGGCGTGAGCCATCCACGCGAACTGGCTCATGTTTTCCGCGAGGGTGCGAAAACGCTCTTCGCTTTCGTGCACCGCCTGTTGCGCGCGCAAGTAATCGCCGACGTCGCGGGCCAGCTTGCTCGCGCCGATGATCTTGCCGCTCGCGTCGCGCACCGGCGAGACGCTGACTTGCACGTCGAGCAGGTGGCCGTCCTTGTGCATCCGCTTGGTGTAGAACGGCGGGACCCGCTCGCCGGCGCGGATACGGTCAAGGATGTGGTCCTCCTCCTGTTGCCGGTCGGCGGGCAGGAGGCGGCGGATCGAGCCGCCGACCATCTCGTCGGAAGTCCAGCCGAACAGCTTCCGCGCCGCCGGGTTCCAGGCGATGACGATGCCGTCGGTGTTCTTGGCCACGATCGCGTCGTCGGCGGATTCGACCAAAGCTGCGTAGAAATCGCGTAATTCGGTCATTCGTGATCCCGCCCGGCCCCGGGCACTCACCCGCGGGACGCACTTGTCGTGCATCCGACACTCAACGGCAAAGATGGGCGAACGTTCCCGCTATCGACGAGGAACCGGCGCTTCACAGTCCCGCTTTTGCAAGCGCCTGATCGAGGTCGGCGATCACGTCCTCGGGGTCTTCGAGGCCGACGTTCAGGCGCAGCATGCCTTCGGAAACGCCCATCTCCGCGCGCGCCTCCGCGCTGAGCGAGTAATGCGTGGTCGAGGCGTTGTGACACATCAGCGAACGGGTATCGCCGATGTTGTTGGAGATATCGATCAGCTCGAGCGCGTTAAGCAGCGCGAACGCCTGCTCGCGGCCCTCGACCTCGAACGAGAAGATCGGCCCGCACGCATCCATCTGCGCTATCGCCAGTTCGTGCTGCGGGTGGCTCGGCAGCGCCGGGAAGTTGATCTTCGGCACCCGCCCTTCGAGGAAGCGGCCGACCTTGAGCGCGTTCTCGCTTTGGCGATGGGCGCGCAAGTCGAGCGTCTCGAGGCCTTTCAGCACCACCCAGGCGCTGAACGGCGAGAGGTTCGGCCCGGTGTGGCGCTGCATCGCCAGGAGCTTCTTGTTGATGAACTCGCTCGACCCGCACACCGCGCCGGCGAGCACCCGGCCCTGTCCGTCCATCAGCTTTGTCGCCGAATAGGCGACGACGTCGGCCCCGAACTCCATCGGCCGTTGCAGCACCGGGGTGGCGAAGGCGTTGTCGACCACGCTGGTGATCCCGCGCTCGCGCGCCAGGCCGCAAACGAACTTGAGGTCGACGATGTCCATCGTCGGGTTGGCCGGGGTTTCGAAAAAGAACACCTTGGTATTCGGCCGGATCGCGTCGACCCAGGCCTGGTTGTCGCGCGCGTCGATCGTCGTCGACTCGATGCCGAAGCGCGGGCACAACTGGTCGACCAGCCAGCGGCACGAACCGAATGCGGCGCGCCCGGCAACGACATGGTCGCCCTGGCTCAGCTGGCAGAGCAGGGAGATCGTCATCGCCGCCATCCCGCTGGATTGCACGCGGCAGGCCTCGGCCCCTTCCAGCGCCGCGATCCGCTCCTCCAGCATCGCCACGGTCGGATTTTGCAGCCGGGTATATGTCATGCCCGGGTCTTCGCCGCGGAAGCGCGCCTCGGCCATTTCGGCGGAATCGTAGGCATAGCCCGAGGTGAGGAAGATCGCTTCGCTCGTCTCGCCCATCTCGCTGCGCCAGGTGCCCGCGCGCACCGCGCGGGTTTGCGGGCGCCATTTGGAGGTGATCGAACGGTCTTTGCCGGTGGTCTTCTTCATGGCTGCGGCTTTACGGAGAGGGCGTGGCCGGGGCAAGCGCCTTGCCCCAACTGCCCGACGACCCTATCCACCACCGGCGATGAGCTCGGCGCCCGATCATCAGCGCGACCCGCTGACCTGGAACGTCCTGATCGCGCTCGCCTTTCTGGCGCTCCTGGCGATCCGCCTGACGATCCCGGGCAAGCCGTTCTTCGACGAGGTTCACTACGTGCCGGCCGCGCGGGCGATGCTGGCGCTATCGCACCCGGTCAACGTCGAGCACCCGCTTCTCGGCAAGGAGCTGATCGCGCTCGGCATGCGGTTGTTCGGCGACAATCCGCTCGGCTGGCGGACGCTCCCCGCGCTGTTCGGGACGCTCGGCCTGTTCGCGGCGATGCGCGCGTTGTGGTTCGCCTCCGCCTCCCGCTTCGCCTCGCTCGCCGGCGGGGTGCTGATCGCCAGCGACTTCATGTGGTTCGTGATGAGCCGCATCGCGATGCTCGACATTTTCATGGCCAGCTTCGTGCTGATCGCGCTGTGGGCCATCGCCGGCGCGGTGCGCGAGAACGAGACCGGGCGGCGGCGGCTGGCGATCGCCGGAATCGCCCTCGGCCTGGCGATGGCGGCGAAGTGGAACGCGGTGCCGCTGGCGGTCCTGCCGGGCCTCGCTTTCGCGGCGGTGCGCTTCCACGCTCTCGGCTGGCGCGCGCTGACCGGCAGCCGCGCCGCGCCGGTGGCGGGCATCGCGCTGTGGGAGGCGGCCCTGTGGCTCGGCCTCGTGCCGCTGCTGACGTACGCGCTGACGTTCGTCCCGGCGATGTTCTACGCGCAGGACCCGCTCTCGCCGACCGGGCTGATCGCCTACCACCGGCAGATGATCGCGCTGCAGGAGGAGGTGGTGAAGCCACACCCCTATCAGAGTGTCTGGTACCAGTGGGTGGCGGACTGGCGGGCGATCTGGTTTCTTTACGAGCCGGTCGACGGGGCGCAGCGCGGCGTGCTGCTGGTGGGCAATCCGCTGACGATGCTCGTCGGCCTGATCGCGCTGGTGTGGGCCGGCGTTCACGGGCTGACCGAGAAGCGGCCCGATGCCCTGGCGGTGTTCGCGCTTTACGCCGTCGCGCTGGGCACATGGATCGTCGCCGCCAAGCCGGTGCAGTTCTATTACCACTACCTGCTTCCGGGCACGTTCCTGATGGCCGCGCTGGCGCTGGCGCTCGACGCCCGCTGGCGCCGCGGCCGCCGCAAGCTGGCCCTGCTGACGCTGGTGGCCAGCGTGGCGCTATTCGCCGGGTTTTATCCCATCCTGTCCGCCGCGCGCCTCGCCGGGCCGCAGTCGTTCGCCCACTGGATGTGGCTGAGCAGCTGGCGCTAGGACCGCCTCAGAAACGCGGCAGGCGCTTCTGGTCCTTCGGCCCGACCGCCAGCCACGCCAGGAAGCCGACGATGGGAAAGATGAAAATCCCCAGCGCCCAGCCGATCTTCACGCCGTCGGAGCGGGTGTTGCGCCAGACGTTGAGCACGGCCCAGACATCGAGCCCGAAGATGATCAGGCCGAACAGGAGCTTGAACATGGTTGTCTCCTTCGCAAGAACCCTTAGTGTATTACAGAGATAATACACGTCGCGAAGGAACGCAAGGTCAATCCATCAGCTTGCGGCTGAAATAGACCATCATCTGCGCGGTCATCACCGCGGATTGCCGCGCGTCCGCGCCGGACCCGTGGCCGCCTTCGGTGTTCTCGTAGTAAAGGAACGGCAGGCCGTATTCCTCCATCCGCGCGGCGAACTTGCGCGCGTGCTGCGGGCCGGTGCGGTCGTCCTTGGTGGTCGTGAAGATGTACGGTTCGGGGTAATGCCCGCCACGCTTGAGGTTCTGGTACGGCGAGGTTTTCTCCCAGAACGCGCGCACCGCCGGGTCGGCATTCACGTCGCCGTACTCGCCCTGCCAGCTGGCGCCGCGGGCGATCTTCGAGATGCGGATCATGTCGAGCAGCGGCACCTGGATGGTGATCGCGTTGTAGAGCTCGGGATGCTGGATCATCTCGACGCCCATCAGCAGGCCGCCGTTCGATCCGCCGTAGATGCCGAGCCGGCGCGGCGAGGTGATCCGGCGCGCCTCGAGGTCTTTTGCCACCGCGGCGAAGTCGTCGTAAACGATCTGCCGCTTGGTCCCCAGCCCGGCCTCGTGCCACGCGGGCCCGAACTCGCCGCCGCCGCGGATGTTGGCGAGCACGTAAGCACCGCCGCGCTCGAGCCACAGCTTGCCGATCGTGCCCGAGTAATGGGGCGTCTGGCTGACCTGGAAGCCGCCGTATGCCGTCAACAGCGTGGGCGTGGAACCGTCGAGCTTCAGGTCCTTCCCGTGGACGACGAAGTAGGGGATCATCGTCCCGTCGCTGGAGCGCGCCTCAAACTGCTCGACGACATCCCTGGAGGCATCGAACTTCGCGGGCAAGCGCTTGACCGCGTCGGGCACTTTCTCGCTCGCCGCGTCGGCGAAATACAGCGTGCTCGGGGTCAGGAAGCCCTCGGCGGTGAGGAACATCTCATTCGACCGATCGTCCGCCGCCACCACGCCGACCGCGAGGTTCTCGGGCAGGGCGATCGGCGTGAAGCCCCAGGTGCCGTCCGCCAGCGGGGCGAACGACAGCACGCGCCCGCTGACATTGTGCAGCGTCGAAAGCAGCAGCCGGTCACGCGTCGTGGAAATGCCGTCGAGCGCGTCGCGCGGCCCGGGCGCCCACACCAGCGCCGGGGCGGGGTGCGCCGGATCGCGCTTCAGCGCCGCGAGGTTGAGCGCGACGACCGAACCGGCGCGGTAAGTCGTGCCGGCAACGGCCCAGTCCTCGTCGAGCGAAACGATCGCCCGACCGGCGACCAATGCCGAGACCGACGCCTTCTCCGGGATCAGCAGCTTGTCGGCGGTGTCGCCGTTGAGGACGAAAGTCTCGGTGTGGAAGAAGTCCTTCACCCGCAGGATCAGCGACAGGGTGTTGCCCGCCCCGTCGTGCAGCACGCTGGGAAACGCGCCGAGGTCGCTCTTGTAGCCGCGGAACAGTTCGCGCCCGGCGGCGAGCGGCTGCCCCCGTGCGACACGCCGGACGATGTAAGGATAGCCGGATTCGGTCAGGTCCTTGCCGGTCCAGTCGGTCGAGACGAGTAGGTGATCGGCATCCTCCCAGTCGAACGACATCTGGCTGCGCGGCAGGAAGAACCCGCCGGGCACGAAGCTGTTCGTCGCCAGGTCCAACTCGCGTGCCTTGACCGCGTCCTCGCCGCCGTCGGACAACTGGACCATGCACAGCCGCTCTTCGGGCAGGAGGCAGTTGGCGCCCTTCCACACCCAGCTCTTGCCTTCGACCCGGCCGAGCGCGTCGACGTCGAGCACGGTGCGCCAGTGTGGCTCTTTGCCGCGATAGTCGCTCAGCGTCGTGCGCCGCCACAAACCGCGCAGATGGGCGGCGTCCTGCCAGAAGTTGAAGATCCCGCCGTTGCGGAAGGCCGGCACCGGAATGCGATCCTCGGCCGTCGCCAGCGCGAGCGCCTCGTCGTAGAACGGCTTGTAGCGCCGATCGGCCTGGAAGCTGGCGACCGTCTTCGCGTTGTGCGCCTCGACCCAGGTCATCGCCCGGGGCGAATCCTTTTCTTCCAGCCAGATGTACGGATCGTCGCTCACGCCTTGCGCCCCTGCACCCGCCGAGAGGGCCACGGCAAGCGGCAGGAGCAAACGGAGCAATCGCATCGGCGGGAAACTTTCGGCATCGCGGTGTCAGTTTTTTATCAAGAACAAGCAGTTACGCAACCGCGCCGGTCACTTGAAGCGGCTCCAGACGAACTTGCTCGACAGCGCATAATTCCACACCGAGGCGACGCTGACGCCGATGATCGCCGCCAGGTACCAGTGGATGCCGTATTCGTTGAGCAGCGTCGCGACGGCGACGTTGGCGACGGCGCCGATCGAGCACGTGACGCAGAACTTGGCCCAGCCGAGCCAGAAAGCCCCTCCGGCGAGCTTCTGGTCGCGATAGGTCAGCAGGTTGTTGAGCCAGAAGTTGAATGTCATCGCCACCACCGCGGCAATCGTCTGCGCCGCGCTGAACGGCACATGCAGCAGCTTGTAGAGCGGAGTGAGCACCGCCATGTGCACCACCACGCCGAGCGCGCCCACGCTGGCGAACAACGCGAAGCGCGTGGGGACGATCCGACCGAACCAGCGCTCGTAAAGCCCGGCGAGGAAATCGAGCACCACGCCGTGATCGAGCTTGCTTTCGCCGGAGGCGCGCTGGGCGAACTTCAGGGGAAACTCCTTCACTCTGAGCGGCGGTTCCGCCGTGGCAAGAATATCGAGCATGATCTTGAAGCCGATACCGGAGAGGCGTTCGGCCTGCTTTCTGAGCCGGTCGGTGCGCAGCAGGAAAAAGCCGCTCATGGCGTCGCTGAGCTCGGTTCCGGTGAGGCGGCGGGCGAGCGCATTGGCGAGGCGCGAGCCTTTTTCGCGGCCCTTGCTGGCCAGGCCCTCGGTGCTGCCCCCTTCGGCAAAGCGGCTGGCGTAAGCGAGGTCGTAAGCGCCTGACTTCACCGCCGCGAGCATCTCGACGAGCAGCGCCGGATCGTGCTGGTGATCGGCGTCCATCACCGCCACGAAAGGTGCGGCGGTGGCGCACATGCCTTCGATCGCCGCGCTCGCCAGCCCACGGCGGCCGATGCGCTGGATCACCCGCACGCGGGTGTCGGTCTTGGCGATCTCACGCACCACATCGGCGGTGCCGTCCCGGCTGTTGTCATCGACGAACACCGCTTCCCAGCCGCTCGGCCCGAGCGCCTCCGCGAGCCGCGCGACCATCGGTGCGATGTTGCCCCTCTCGTTCAACGTCGGCAGCACGATCGCCAACTCGAGCGGCTTCGCGGCCGCTTCGACAGCTTTGGCGATGGGCATCTCGGTCATCCGCATGGCCTCGCCGGATAGGCGGTAAAGATCAAGGACCGGTTTTCAGACCTTGCCATGGCAAAGCCCTCCCCGGCGGGGAGGGGGATTAAAGTCTTTGCAGCACAGCATCGCCGATCTCGCTCGTACCGGCGCTGCCGCCGAGGTCGCCGCCCTTGATGCCGTCGGCGAGCGCTTGCGCCACCGCCGCTTCGATCCGTGCGGCTTCCGCCTTGCGGCCGAACGAATGGCGCAGCATCATCGCGGCCGAGAGGATCATTGCCAGGGGGTTGGCCTTGCCCTGACCGGCGATATCCGGTGCACTGCCGCCGATCGGCTCGTAAAGGCCCTTAGTGCCGAACGCCGTTTGCTGCTCGCCGAGCGAGGCGCTGGCGAGCAGGCCGATCGAGCCGACGCACATACTCGCCTGGTCCGAGAGGATGTCGCCGAACAGGTTGCCGGTGACGACGACGTCGAACTGGCCCGGGTTGCGCACCAGCTGCATCGCCGCGTTGTCGACGTACATGTGGCTGAGCTGGACGTCCGGATAGTCCTTCGCCACCTCGATCACCACCTCGCGCCACAGCTGGCTGGTTTCGAGCACGTTGGCCTTGTCGACCGAGCACAGCCGCCCCTTGCGGCCTTGCGCGGCGCGGAAGGCGACGTGGGCGATGCGGCGCACTTCGTCCTCGGCGTAGGACATCAGGTCGAAGCCCTGGCGGCGCCCGTCGTCGAGCGTGCGGATCGCCTTCTCGCCGAAATAGACGTCGCCGTTGAGCTCGCGGACGATCAGCAGATCGATCGCGCGGGCCACTTCGGGGCGCAACGCGGACAAGTCCTCCAGGCCGGGAAACATCGTCGCCGGGCGCAGATTGGCGAACAAGCCGAGCGCCTGGCGAAGCCCGAGGATCGCCTGCTCCGGGCGCAGATGGCGTTCGAGGTTGTCGCACGACGGATCGCCGACCGAACCGAACAAGACCGCGTCTGCCGCCTTGGCGGTCTCGAGCGTCTCAGGCGGCAGCGGATGGCCGTGGCGATGGTACGCCGCGCCGCCCACGTCGGCTCCCTGATATGTCACCCCCTCGAGGGGCAGCGCATCGAGCACCTTGCGCGCCTCGGCCATAATTTCCGGGCCAATCCCGTCGCCCGGCAGTATCGCAATTTTCATTCGACCATCCGTCCCAACAGCTCGCGAAGACGAGCGCGCGCGGCCATAACATCGCCGCGCCGGTCGGCAAGCAGGTAGTGATCGAGCGGCCCGGCGAGCTTGTCGAACGCGGCCAGGACTTGCGCCAGATTTTCGCCGTCCGGCCGCTCGCCGCCATAGCCTAGCTCGCGCAACAGCAGGGCCTCGTAATCCACCAGCGCCGCAGCCCAGCCGCGCGCCGACGGAGCGTGGCAAATCGCGTCCAGCAACCCGCCGAGGGCCTGCCACAAGCTCGGATAAGGATGGCGCTCGGGCAGCGCGGTCGCCGTCAACGCGCAGACCCAGCCGATCGCCGCAGCCGGGAGCGGCTCGCCGAGCCACGGCCCGCGGCTTTCGACCAGCTCGAGCCTGGCGAACGGCAGCTGGCTCTCCGAGCGGGCACGGATGTCGGCTTCGACGAGATTGCCGGGTATGACGACCGGCCGCAACTGCCGCCCGCGCCCTCCGGCGACGTAGCCGGCGACGACACCGGCTTCTTCCGTCAGGAGCCGCGCGACGACCGCCGTCTCGCCGTGCGCGCGGGCGGCGAGCAGGATGGCGGGAGCGCGCATTTGCATGGGCGGTGCTTTATGAGTTTCGCGCAAAGGCGCAAAGGCGCGAAGAGACGTGGCCGCCCGCGAAGCGGCCCCAACAACGGGCTCGCACCAGGGCACTAAGCCACCAAGAAGCCGCTCGGCTCGCCGCCTCGCGCCCATCTTTGTGTCTTCGTGTCTTGGTGCGAGAATGGCCCGGCAAAGCCGGGCTCCTTCGGCCAGCCGTCAAAGCTGCTCGGGCACTCCGAGATGCTGGAGATAGTCCGGCTTACCCAGCGAAACGCCCTGAGCCCTGAGGATCGCGTAAGCCGTTGTGGCGTGGAAATAGAAGTTGGGCAGCGCGAAGCGCCGAAGATAGTCGGCCCCGGTGAAGCGATAACCCGTCCCGTTGGGGAACTTCATCACAACCTCGCGCTCGTCGGCGCCGGCGAATGCGGCCGGGTCGACGCTCTCGATGTAGGCAACGGTCTTGTCGCAGCGTTCCTGCAGTTCCGCTAGCGTCGCCTCCGTATCGGGCATCGACGGCGCGGTCTCGCCGATCAGCCGGGCGATGGCGTTCTTCGCCGAGTCCGAAGCGAACTGGTACTGCGCGGTCAGCGGCTTCATGTCCTCGATCAGGCGCGCCTCGACCAAAGCCGCCGGGTCCTTCTCGGCCGCCGCCTTGTCGAGCCAAGCGCGCATGTTCCTGAGCATGCCGGCGAAGACCGGGGCGGACGCGTCGTACAGCGTGGAGCTCATGCTGATGTCTTCCTATCGAGGAGGGGTGGCCGGCGTGCCCGGCCGAGACTTGGCGGCCTTACTTGGTGGCGAGCCTGGCTTCCAGCAGGGCGACGCGGGTTTCGAGCGCATCGGCCTGCTCGCGCGCCTTGGCCGCCATGTCCTTGACCGCGTCGAATTCCTCGCGGCTGACGAAGTCGAGCCCGCCGAAGGCCTGCTTCATCTTCTCGCGCGCGTTCTCGCGCGCCTCGCGGGTCATGCCGGCGAAAGTGCCGGCGGCGCTGTTGGCCATTTTGACGAAGTCGGCGATCAGGGGGTTTTCGCTTTGCATTGCGCCGATGTGGGGCGTGCCGCCGCGCCTGACAAGCTACAATTCGATGCGCTGCACCGCGTTCGAGCCGTGCGCCCCGTCGGCGCGCGGATTGAGCCCGAGAAACTGCCAGGTGAGCACCGTCGCGAACAGGATCCACAGGATGTAGGGCACCAGCAGCCATCCGGCGAGGCGCCGCACGCGCCAGAACAGTGCGGCGGTGATCAGAACGGCGACATCGAGCGCCAGGATCACTCCGAGCGCCGCGGTTATCCGGTGCATGCCGAAGAACACCGGGCTCCACGCGAGGTTCAAGCCCAGCTGGATCACGAACATCCCGATCGCCGCGGCGCGAAAGCGCGCGCCCCACGCCGCGCAAACGAGCGCGAAGGCGACCCCGATGAACGCGTAAAGAACGGTCCAGACGATCGCGAACGTCACCGGTGGCGGGAAGATCGAAGGTTTGGTCAGCGCGGCGAACCACGGACTGTCGGCCGAGCTGCCCACTTTGCCCGAGAGGAAGCCCAGCAGCAGGACCAGGGGCACGAGAAACAGCGCCCAGCGGAAGAAGCTGGCGCGAAGCTGCGCGGGGGAAGCGAGGCGGTTCATCGAAGCTCCTGATTCGGATTGGCGATATTGGCGCGCCGGCCCGCGCGGTCAATCTGGCGCTCCCGCCGCTCCCCGGTGAGCCGCGATCAGGAACTCGACATTTCCCTCCGGCCCGGTGATCGGGCTTTCCACCACGCCGTCGACCGTCCAGCCCGAGGTTTCCAGCCATTGGCGCACCTCGTCGCACACCCGGGCGCGCAGCGCCGGGTCGCGCACTACGCCGCCTTTGCCGACTTCCTCCCGGCCGACCTCGAACTGCGGCTTGATCAGCGCGACCAGGCGGCAATCGGGCGCGGCCAGCTCAAGCGGGCGATCGAGCACTTTGGCGAGCGAAATGAAGGAGGCGTCGCACACCACCCAGTCGGACGGCCGGTCGATCTGGGCTGACGTGAGCACGCGGGCGCTGGTCTGCTCGAGCACCGTGACCCGCGGGTCCTGGCGCAGCTTCCACGCGAGCTGGTTGGTGCCGCTGTCGACCGCGAACACATGGGCCGCGCCGCGCTGGAGCAGCACGTCGGTGAACCCGCCGCTCGAGCTGCCGATGTCCATCGCCACCACGCCGGTTGGGTCGAGCCGGAAATGATCGAGCGCGTGGGCCAGCTTGATGCCGCCGCGGCTGACCCAGGGATGATCGCGGCCCTTGACGGTTATATCTGCATCCTCAGCCACTTGTTGACCGGACTTGTCGACTTTTCTCGTTTCCACGAAGACCAGCCCGGCCATCACCAGCGCTTGTGCGCGCGCACGGCTTTCGGCGAGGCCGCGGGCCACCAGCAGCTGATCGATGCGTTGCTTCGCCATCTACGCGCGCTTAGCCGTTTCGCGCGGCTTGAGCCAACCGCCACGATCCGCCACAGAGGCTGCGATGCCGACGATGCGCCCACTCGCCGCCCTTCCCCTGCTGGCGCTCGCCGCGCTGGCCGCATGCGTCCAGCCGCCTGCGGCGCCGCCGGCCGCCGCTCCGCCTCCGGCGCCCGCGCCGCAACCGGTCGCCCCGCCGCCCGCGCCGACTTATTCCAACTGGATGGACGCGCCGCAGACGCCGGGCGACTGGTTCTACATTCCCGAGCAAGGCGCCTCGATCGCCGCGTTCGGGCCGGCCCAGCGGCAGCCGCTGTTCGCCCTGCGCTGCGACATGGCGAGCCATGCGATGTCGATCGGCCGCACCAGCGCCTCGACCGTCTCGCAGCCGATGACCATCCGCACCGAGAGCGCAACCCGCACATTCTCGGCCAATCCCGCGCAAGGCAGCGTCGAGCACCTCGTCGCCACGAGCCTGTCCGCGAGCGATCCGTTCCTCGATGCGATGGCCTTTTCCCGGGGCCGCTTCGCGGTCGAAGTGAGCGGCGAGCCGACGCTCTACCTGCCGAGCTGGCCGGAGTTGACGCGAGTGATCGAAGACTGCCGCTGAGCGCGGCCACGCTTCCCGGCCCGGACCGCAAGCGCCGGATTCTGACTGTGAAAAACCGAAATACAAGACTTGTTTTATTGCGCGGATCGACTCACATTTAACACAAGACCAGCGGCCCACGCGGGTCTTGGCCACCGGTGAAACGGGCGGTCTGGCTTTCAAGCGCGAAAGGAGGTGATCCGATGTCTCATGGTTCAGCAGGGAGGTCGGTTCCGACCCTCGCGAGGCATTATCGGTAATCTTCGCTTTCGCCGATAAAGGCTTCGTGGGCGGCTCTACCGGCCGCTGACCATGCGAAGGGTCGCTTCAGCCCGGCTGAAGCGGCCCTTCTCATTTGGAGGCTTCGGGGGCCGGTTCCTGGTTCGCCGGGCCCGCCCTTCTCATTTGCCGGCACGGCGAGACCCTTCTATTTGACGGTGGCAAACGCTAGGGGTCCAGCAAGGGTAGTCGCAACGGTTACCATTTATTACAATTTGCTTGCCAGAATTGAAATATTTGTACAGCAAGCCGCATCGCAACTTTGAGACGCACCATCATGGCTGACAGCGCCGACCACCCGATAGATATTGCCCATATCCCCCATCCCGCTCCCGTCCCCGGCGAAACCCGCGCGCAGGCGATCGCCGATCCGGGCTTCGGCAAGGTCTTCACGGACCACATGGTCACGATCGACTGGGACGAAGACCGCGGGTGGCATGGCGCCACGCTCGGCCCGCGCGGCCCGCTGAGCCTCGATCCGGCCTGCGCGGTGCTTCACTATGCCCAGGAGATCTTCGAAGGGCTCAAGGCCTACAAGCTCGCCGATGGGACGATGGCGCTGTTCCGCCCGCACGACAACGCCCGTCGTTTCAACGATTCGGCCGACCGGCTGGCAATGCCCCGCCTGCCCGAAGAGGCGTTCGTCGAAGCGATCCGCCAGGTCGTGCTGGCCGACCGCGACTGGTTTCCCACGGTCGAAGGCGGCAGCCTGTACATCCGCCCGTTCATGATCGCCACCGAGGCTTTTCTCGGGGTGCGCCCAGCCAAGCAGTACAAGTTCCTCGTCATCCTCAGCGCCGCCGGCAACTACTTCAAGTCCGGCGCGCCTGCCGTGTCGATCTGGGTTTCGCGGGACTACACGCGCGCCGCCCCCGGCGGCACCGGCGCGGCCAAGTGCGGCGGCAACTATGCAGCCAGCCTGGTGCCTCACGCGAATGCGGTCGCTCGCGGCATGGACCAGGTGTGCTTCCTCGATGCCGCCGAGCACCGCTGGATCGAAGAGCTCGGGGGCATGAACCTGTTCTTCGTGTTGGACGACGGCAGCCTTGTCACCCCGCCGCTGACCGGCACGATCCTGCCCGGCGTGACTCGCGACAGCCTGCTGACGATCGCCCGCGAGGAAGGCCTGAAGGTGCGCGAAGAGCGCTACGCCATCGACCAGTGGCGCGCCGATGCCGCCAGCGGCCGGCTGACCGAAGCCTTCGCCTGCGGTACCGCGGCGGTCGTCACGCCGATCGCCAGGGTCACCAGTCACGACGGCGAATTCACCGTCGGCTCGGGCGGCCCCGGGCAGATCACCCAGCGCCTGCGCGACCGGCTCGTGGCGATCCAGCGCGGCGCCGCGGAGGACAGCCACGGCTGGGTCATGCGGCTCCACTGATCCTGCGCGCGCGACGTTTCCCTGCACGAGCGGCCCTTGCCAACCCGTCCGGTCGGTTTAGACAGAGTCAACGACCGGGCCGAATCGTTGCCCGGTCGAGGGAGAGACGGGATGAAAACCAAGGTATTTCTAGCAGTTCTGCTGGCCGGCGGCATGGCCGTGTCGGCCGCGGCGCAACAGCCCGCTCCAGGCACGCCGGCGACGGCCGGCCGCCCCGCCGGCCCGCCCCGCGGCGGTGGCCTGCCGCCGCCCGAGCCGGCCGAGCACGTCAAGGGCAACATTTACAAGATCTTCGGCGGCGGCGGGAACACGCTGGTCGTGGTGCAGAAGGACGGCGTCGTCCTGGTCGACACCAAGATGCCGGGCAACGGGCCCTACATCGTCGAGCAAGTGAAGAAGATCACCGACAAGCCGGTCAAGCTGATCATCAACACCCACAGCCATCCCGACCACGTCGGCAGCAACGACTACTTGCGCGAACAGTACCCGAACGTGCGCATCGTGATGAACGAAGGCGCCAAGGAAGAGCTCAGCGGACCGCGCGGCAATCCCAAGCTGTGGCCGACGGAAACCTTCAAGGACCGCATGACCATCGGCACCGGCGCCGACCGCATCGAGCTTTACCACTTCGGCCGCGGGCACACCAACGGCGACACGTTCGTGTATTTCCCCGCCGCGCGCCTGCTGTGCATGGGTGACGTGATGGCGTGGAACATGGCGCCGTTTCTGCCCTCCGGTGGCGCCGAGGCGATCGCTGAGGAAACCGAAGCGCTGGTCAAGACGCTCAACGGCAAAGTCGACCTGGTCGAGGAAGGTCACGGTCACATGAACAACTGGGCGAGCGTCGTGCGCCTCGCCAAGTTCGACCGCGCCATCGCCGATGGGGCCAAGCGCCACTATGCCGCCGGCGATCCCCCGGGTGCGGTCGTCGCCGACCTCGAGAAGAACCCGGACTTCGCCCCGCTGCTCGACAGGCACATCAAGAAAGGCCTCGAATACGGCAACACGCCATTCGCCCGGGCCAACATGAACGCCAACGTCGCCTACGAGGAGCTCGCCGGCGAGCCGGTCGGCTTCGGGGTGGCGAATGGCGCTCCGCTCCCTGCCAATGCCAAGCACAAGGGCTCCGACCCCAGGGACACCGCCCCGCCGACGCCCGAGATGCTGGCGAATGAGGTGGCGAAGTAGCGGCTGCCGGTCCCCCTCCCGCTTGCGGGAGGGGAGGAAGCTAAGCCGCCAGCTTGCCGCGCAGTGCACCGAGGATCAAATCGCTGGCGCGCTCGCCGATCATGATCGCGGTGGCGTTGGTGTTGCCTTGCGGGATCGTCGGCATGATCGATGCGTCGGCGACCCACAGGCGGTCGAGTCCGCGCACGCGGCAGTCCGGGCCGACGACCGCCTGCGGATCGTCCACCGCGCCCATTCTGGCGGTGCCGACCGGGTGGAACATCGGGATGGTCGCCGCGCGCACGTAGAAGCCGAGCGCCTCGCGCGTCTTCATGTCGGCGCCCGGGCGGACCTCGTTCGTCACGTGCGGGGCGATCGCCGGTTCGGCCATGATCGTGCGCGCGATCTCCAACCCGTCTATCAGCTGCTCGACGTCGTCCTCGTCGCCAAGCAGCAAGTGCTCGATCAGCGGCGGCGCTTCGGGATCGTTAGAGCGCAGGGAAATGCGCCCGCGCGATTTCGGCCGCATCAGCGCCACGAACGTCGAAACCGAGCTTTCCTTGCGCAGCGCCAGGTTGCCCTTGTCGGTCACGTCGAAAGCGAACGCCGAGAACGCCAGCTGGAGATTGGGCGCCGGCAGCCCTTCGCGGCTATTCACGAAAGCCTGCGCGTGGCCGATGCCGGTGGTCAGCGCGCCGGTGCGCGAAATGGCCAGCGCCAGCACCTGCCTGACCCCGTTGAGCCCTTTCGCATCGTCGTTGAGGGTGTGGGCATCGACGGTGTTGACGAGGTGCACGCCGGGATGCTCCTGCAGGTTCTCGCCGACGCCGGGCAAATCGCGCACCACCTCGATCCGGTGATGGCGCAACTCCTTTTCCGGCCCGATGCCCGAGAGCATCAGCAGCCTCGGCGTGTTGAGCGCGCCGGCGCACAGGACCACGCCTTCGCGGGCGGTGATCGTGTTCACATCGCCTCCGCGCCGTACAGTGACGCCGGTCGCGCGGCCGTCTGCGGTCTCGATCCTCAGCACTTGCGCTTCGAGTAGTATCTCGAGCGCCGCGGTCTTGCGCTTCAGGTAGGCCGCCGCCGTCGAATGCCTGAGCCCGCGCCGCTGCGACAACTGGATATGGTCGACACCTTCGGCCTCTCGCCCGTTAAGATCGAGCGAGCGCGGATAGCCGGCCTGCTGCACCGCCTCGATCCATTCGTCGGTAATTTCATAGCGGCTGCGCACTTCCGAAACCGCGATCGGCCCCCCCTGCCCGCGCCATTCGTCGGCGCCGCGCTCGTTGTCCTCCATGCGGCGGAAGTAGGGCAGCACGCTGGCGTAGTCCCATCCGGTCGCGCCAAGCTCCGCCCAGTGGTCGTAGTCCCACTTGTGGCCGCGGATGAACATCATCCCGTTGATCGCGCTTCCGCCGCCAAGCCGCTTGCCGGCCGGCCACACGTCCGCCCGCCCGCCGACCGAACCGTCGGGCTCGGCCTTGTACATCCAGTCGAACTCGGGCGTGTGGACGATGCCGCTCATTAGCGCGGGGACCTTCGAGCGGATGTCGGCGTCGGACTTGCCGGCTTCGACCAGCAGCACCCGCTTGCCCGCCTCAGCCAACCGCGCCGCGCAGGCCGCGCCGGCCGAACCGCCGCCGATGACGATCAGGTCGGGCGTCACGCGGGCCGCTCCCAGATGCCCTTGCCGGGCAGCGTTTCGCGGTCGTGCGGCGTGGCGAGATCGAGCTCCGGCCCAACCGGATAGAGGCCATGCTTGTCGGTCAGCGCGTAGTAGTTGCGCTTGATCTCCTCGAGCTTCACCGTGCCGGCGATGCCCGGCCACTGGTACAGCTCGCGCAAGTAGCCGCGCAGCGCGGGGTAATCCTCGATCCGCCGCAAGTTGCACTTGAACGCGCCGTGGTAGCCGACGTCGAACCGCACCAGAGTTGTGAACACGCGCCAATCGGCTTCGGTCAGGTACGCGCCGGCGAGGTAGCGCGAGCGCCGGAGCTGCGCCTCCATCGCGTCGAGCGTCGCGAACACGCTGCGGGCGGCTTCCTCGTACGCCTGCTGCGAGGCGGCGAAGCCGGCGCGATAGACGCCGTTGTTGAGCGTGGGGTAGATCAGCGCGTTCCACCGATCGATTTCGCCGCGCAGATGCTCCGGGTAAAAGTCCAGCCGGTTGCCGGTGATATGGTCGAACGCCGAATTGAGCATGCGGATGATGTCGGCGCTCTCGTTATTGACGATGCGGCTGGTCTTTTTGTCCCACAGTGTCGGCACCGTAGCCTTGCCGGTGTAGCGCGGGTCGTGCTCCTGATAGACGCGGTAAAGCGGATGCGGCACGGTGAACGGCGGGATCGTCTCCTCCTGGAATAGCCATCCCTGGTTGCCGATCACTCCGTGCGAGGCGGACAGCGAGATGACGCCCTCCAACCCTTTCAGCACCCGATAGGCGGTCACGCGCGAGGCCCACGGGCAGACCCACGCGATAAACACGTGATAACGCCCCGCCTCCGCCGGAAATTCGGCATCGGGATCGGCCGAGATCCACTCGCGCAGGGGGCTTTCGATGCGGCGGAACTGACCGTCTTCGCCGATTTCCTCCGCCGCCGGAGGGGAATCGCGCCAGACGCCATCGTAAAGTTGTGACATTGCGTTGCCGTAACCGGTCGCGAAGGACCTGTCACCGCGCAGGTCGCGCGGGAACAGAAATGCTTAACGCGAGTTAACTGCCGAATTGGCCGCTCTTGAACGCCCGCGGGAGGCACCCATCCTAGACGATAATATGGAAGCCGACCTGATTGCGGCGAGAAACGCGCTGCGCGAAAGCGACGCCCGCTTCGACACGCTGGCCGACGCGCTGCCGCATATGGTCTGGTCGACGCTGCCCGACGGCGACCACGACTATTACAACCAGCGCTGGTACGAGTTCACCGGCACCTTGCCCGGCCACACCGACGGCGAAGGCTGGAACGCGATGTTCCATCCCGACGATCGCGAGCGCGCGTGGGCCGCCTGGCGGCATAGCCTCGAAACCGGCGAGCCCTACGAGATCGAATACCGGCTGCGCCATCACAGCGGCGAATATCGCTGGACGCTGGGCCGGGCGACGCCGGTGCGCAACGCGGAAGGCAAGATTGTCCGCTGGATCGGTACATGCACCGATATCGACGCCGCCAAGCGCCAGACCGCTCAGATCGAGGTGCTCAGCCGCGAACTGAGCCACCGGATCAAGAACATTTTCGCGGTCATCGGCAGCCTGATCTCAATGTCGGCGCGGCAATCGCCCGAGCACCGCGAGTTCGCTCAGGGCATCCGCCAGCGCATCGGCGCGCTCGGCCGGGCGCACGAGTTCGTCCGGCCGCACAGCGAGGAATCGCGCCGGCCCGGGGTGGACACCACCCTGCTGGCGCTCGTTCGCGAAATCCTCGCGCCCTACCCGGCCTTCGACGCCGGCCGGATCGAGATCGCAGGCGACGACGAGCCGGTCGACGACCGCAGCGCGACGCCCCTCGCGCTGTTGATCCACGAACTGGCGACCAACGCGACGAAATATGGCTCGCTCAGCCATGAGAGCGGCATCGTCACCATTCGCACGCGGGTGGAGGATCACCACTTCGTCCTCGAGTGGAGCGAGCTGAAAGGGCCGGCCGTTTCCGGCGAGCCCGCCAAGGTCGGCTTCGGCACGACGTTGACCGAGATCAGCATCCGCGATCAGCTGGGAGGCTCGCTGACGCGCGAATGGAACGCAGACGGGCTTAAGGTCGTCGTGCGGGTGCCGTGCGAGAATCTGCGCCGGCGGCCCGCTTCAGCCAAATAGCTTGAGGTAAGGCGGCGGAGTGGCCGGGCGGCCGGACCGCACCGACAAGGCGTAAAGCACCGCGCTGCGCACCATTTCCTCGTCGGTAGGCTTGGTGATCACGCCAATGGCTCCGGCAATCCCGCTGCCGAGCAAGCGAGGGTTCGCGGTGACGAAAAGCACCGTTACGCCGTTGGAGCCCAGGGTAGCGCCGATCTGTGGCCCCGTAAGACCGTCGCGCAAGTTGAGATCGACAAGCGCGAGATCGATTTCGCGATCGAAATAGCCGCGCGCGGTCGCGAGGTCGGGGGCAATACCGATCGTCTCGTAGCCGAGTTCGTGCAGGATCGACTGGATCTCCAGCGCGACCAGGATTTCATCTTCCACAATCAGTATGCGAGCGGACATTATATGATTTTGAACAGCTTCAGTTGACTCGGGAATTCTCAACGCAGGAGTGTGTTCGCGGTTCCATAAAAGGGCCGCGAACTCAAGCCGCCGTCAACAGCTTTTTGGCGGCCGGCGCCACCGCCAGCAGCTCGATCAGCCCGCGTTCTTCGCGACTGAGCCAGCGCGTCTTGCGAGGCAGCTTCAGGCCGGCGCGCCATTTCTGTTGCTGATCGACCAGCGCGACCACCGCCGGATGGACATAGCTCTTGCGGGCGATCGCCGGGGTATTGCCGAGCTTGTCGCTCACCGCTTCCATCAGCCCTTTGATCGTCAGCGGCCGGGCGGCGTGGGCCAGAAGGCCGAACGCGATCGCGCTGGCGTGCCAGGTGCGGAAGTTCTTGGCGGTGAAGTGCTCGCCCATCGTCTCGCACAAATAGTCGTTGACCTCGGCCGAGCCGACCGGGTGGGCCTCGCCATCGTCGTCGAGGTATTGGAACAGGTTCTGGCCGGGCAGGTCGCCCATCTTGCGCACGAAGTGGGCCAGGCGATGATCGGTCACCGCCACTTCGGCGAGCTTGCCCGACTTGGCCTTGAAGCGCAATTTGACCGTCTTGCCGCTGACGCTGGCGTGGCGCATCCGCAAGGTCGTCGCGCCGAAGCTCTTGTTGGTTTTCGCGTAACTCTCGTTGCCGACCCGCACCACGCTCAGGTCGAGCAGCCGGACGACGCTGGCGATCGCGCGGTCGCGAGTGAGCTGGCGCTGGGCGAGGTCGTTCTCGACGCGCTTCCTGAGGTTGGGCAACAGTTGTCCGAACTCCGCGGCGCGGTCGAATTTTTCCGCCTCTTGGGCGGTGCGGTAATCGAGGTGATAGCGGTATTGCTTGCGGCCCTTGTCGTCGATGCCCGTCGCCTGGATATGGCCCCTCGGGTCGCTACAGAACCACGCCTTGGTATAGGCCGGGGGCAGCGCGATCTTGTTGAGCCGGTCAATCTCCGCTCGGTCGGTGATACGCTTGCCGTCGGTATCGAAATACGCCCATGCGCGGCCGGCCTTCTTGCGGGCAATGCCCGGCAAGCTGTCATCGACGTGTTTCAGCCCAGGTGCCCCGCTTGCCATGCGCGCCCTGAACGGGCCGCGAGCGCTTGCGGTTCCATCCTATTGGGACCAACCGGTCGGCCGATGCAGCATAAAGCCGCCCGTCTTCCGCGCACCGTCTGGGCGCTCGGCCTGGTGAGCCTGTTCATGGACGCATCGTCGGAGAGCATCCACGCGCTGCTGCCGCTGTTCCTCACGACCACGCTTGGCGCCAGCGTCGCCACGGTCGGCCTGATCGACGGCGTCGCCGAAGCCGTCGCGAGCTTCGCCAAGATGGTTTCGGGCTACCTGTCCGACCGCTTCGGCCGCCGCAAGCCGCTGGTGCTGCTCGGTTATGGCCTGGCGGCGCTGTCCAAGCCGATGTTCCCCCTGGCGAACAGCGCGACGGCCGTGTTCGCGGCGCGCTTCGCGGACCGCATCGGCAAGGGCTTGCGCGGCGCTCCGCGCGATGCCCTGGTCGCGGACGTCACGCCGCCGGAGATGCGCGGCCGGGCCTTCGGCCTGCGCCAGGCGCTCGATACCGCGGGCGCTTTCATCGGCCCGCTCGCGGCGATCGCGTTGATGGCGGCATTCGCCGACAATATGCGCCTGGTGTTCTGGATCGCGGCGATACCGGCGTTACTCGCCGTGGTTTGCGTGCTGGTCGGCGTGGAGGATCGCGCCCCGCCCGTGCCTCGATCGGCCGCACGCGCTCCGCTCCGGCTCTCCGAGCTCAAGCGCCTGCCACCCGACTTCTGGCGCATCATCGCCGTCTCCGTGGTGTTCATGCTCGCCCGATTCAGCGAAGCCTTCCTGGTGCTCAAGGCGAATGCCGTGGGATTGCCGCTGGCGCTGGCCCCGCTGGTGCTGGTGGCGATGAACCTGGTCTATGCGGCCGGCTCCTACCCTGCCGGCGCGTGGGCCGACCGCTCACCCGCCCCGCGCCTTCTGATGGCCGGGCTGGCGTGCCTGGTCGCGGCCGACCTGACGCTCGCCTGGGCCGGCGGGATCGTCGCCGCCTTCGCGGGCATCGCGCTGTGGGGCGCGCACATGGCGCTGACGCAAGGGCTGTTGTCGAAGCTGGTCGCGGAGCGCGCTCCGGCCGACTTGCGCGGTTCGGCGTTCGGAGTGTTCTACCTGCTCACCGGGGCGGCGACCCTGGTTTCCAGCGTGGTTGCGGGCCTGCTGTGGGATTGGCGCGGACCTGGCGCCACCTTTGTCGCCGGCGCGGCGTTCGCCGCCCTCGCCACGGCGCTCGTTCTGCGGGTTCACGTTCGGCGAGCCAAGCCGAGCTAGCGCAGGGGCAAGCATTCTCTCCCTTGTCGAGACGCTCCGCGCCCGCCATTTGAACCGCGACAAGCCACACGATCGAGGAGCCTCGCGATGTCCGACGTCTACACCCCGCCGAAAGTCTGGGAATACGATCCCGAGAACGGCGGCCAGTTCGCCGGCGTCAACCGTCCGACCGCCGGCGCGCGCGAGGACCACGCGCTGCCGGTCGGCGAGCATCCGTTCCAGCTTTATTCGCTCGGCACCCCGAACGGGATGAAAGTATCGATCATGTTCGAGGAACTGCTCGAGGCAGGCTTCTCCGGCGCCGAGTACGATGCCTGGCTGATCAAGATCTTCGAGGCCCAGCAGTTCTGGTCGGGATTCGTCGACCTCAATCCCAACAGCAAGATCCCCGCCCTGCTCGACCGCTCCGGCCCGCAGCCGTTCCGCGTATTCGAAAGCGGCGCGATCCTGGTCCACCTGGCCGAGAAGTTCGATTACTTGCTGCCCAAGGCCAATCCGGCGCGCGCCGAGACGATGAGCTGGCTGATGTGGCAGATGGGCAGCGCGCCGTTCATCGGCGGCGGCTTCGGCCATTTCTACGTCTACGCGCCGGAGCGCTACAAGTACCCGATCGACCGCTATGCGATGGAGACCAAGCGGCTGTTCTCGGTCGCCGACATGCAGTTGGCCAGGACCGAGTACCTCGCCGGCGACTATTCGATCGCCGACATCGCCACCTACACCTGGCTCGGCAACCTCTACCACGGCGCCTACAACCGTTCGGACGTGTTTCTCGGGCTCGACGAGTACGAGAACGTCGGCCGCTGGGTCCGCGCGATCGACGCGCGCCCCGGCGCGATCCGCGGCCGGCTGGTCAACACCCAAAGCGGCTTGTCCGAGCGGCATTCGGCCAGGGACTTCGACACCCTCGACAAGGAACTGCTCGATCCGGTGCGCAAGCGGCCGGATTTCTAGGTCCGGTTTCCCCTCCCACTCACGGGAGAGGAGGCTTTCACCAGGTCCATCCGTGGCTGCCCATGACGGCAGCGACCACGGTGATCAGGGCCAGCGCCAGCAGCACGCGGTGGATCCATTCCATGCGGGTAAAAAGCCCCGCGGGATCGGTGGTCCTCGCCATCTTGCGGTGTAAAACGAACGGCTCGATCACGAACAGCATCAGCGCGAACAGCGCCCACAGGCACACCATCGCGTGCATCCACCAGTACTGCGGATCGGCGAAGCGCGGGCCCATATGGGCGCGCTCGATCATCCAGGCCCCGCTGGCGCCGGCAAGGATCACCCAGACGCGGGCCTGCCACACGAATCGCGCCTCGAACCGGTGGAAGGCGGCGAGCCGCTCGGCAGGAGGGGTGGAGCGACGAATGGCAGGCATCGCCACCGTGGTCACGAACGCCACCCCGCCGATCCACATCAGGACTGAAAGGACGTGGATCGCCCGGGCAAGGATGAAATCGCTCATGCCCGGGCGACGCTATCAGAACTTGAAGCTACCTTCCACGCCGTAAATCCGCGGCCGCGCCTTGAACACGAAGCCGCCAGGCGAAAATTCGGCATTGTACTTCTCGTTGAACAGGTTGCTCGCGAAGGCGGTCAGGCTCCAGTTATCTTTCCTGACGCCCGCGCGCACGTCGACCAGGTTGACCGGGTTGCGCACGGTCGTGTTGTAAACGTCCCACCAGGTCTTGCCGATATAGCGGTAATCCCACCGCAGCAGCCCCGAGAAACCGTCGCCGAGTTCGGGTGTCCATTGCACGCCGACATTGGCGGTTATGTGCGAGACGACCGGCGCATGGTTGCCGATCACCGCCGGATCGGGAAACTTCCTGATGTTGCTGTCGGTGAGGCCCCACGAGGCGTCGACCTCGAAGTCGTGCGTGGGTGCGACGCGCGCTTCCAGCTCGAAACCGCTCAGCCGCACCTCGGGCACGTTGCCAAGGTTCTGGGTCGAGTTGGCGTAAAGATAGACGAAGAAATAGCTGTTCTTCGAACGGGTGATGAAGCCCGATCCGTTCAACGTCAGCACGCCATTGAACCACTGCGACTTGAAGCCGGCTTCAAGCGTGTCGGCCGTCTCCGCCTCGAAGGCGTCGTTGACACCGACCACCCCGTTGCTGGCTGCGACCACGCCAACGCCGGTCTGGTTGAATCCGCCCGAGCGGAAGCCGCGCGAATAACCGCCGTACAAGGTGACATCCTTCGTCGGCGTGATCGTCAGCGTCACCTTCGGCTGCCAGGCGCTGAAGTTGCGCTTGCGCACGTCGCCTTCGTGACTCTGCGGCGCGCCGTAGAGGCTGGCGATGAAGTTGATGTAGCTCAGCCAGGCGTCCGGCGTTTCAGTGGTGTTCTTGCGGTGGTCGTGATCGTAGCGCAGCGATGCATCGAGGCGGATGAGGTCGCTGAACTGATAGCCGAGATTGGCGAAGCCGGCCCATGCAAAGTTGTTCTGCTGATCCGCCAGGAACGAATATTGCGGGTTGTCGGCATTGGTACTCGGCGTGTGGTAGACCGGAAACACGCCCTTGCCCAAATCGAGCATGTTGCCGGTTGAAATGAACCGATCGGTCGAGATCAGGTAACCGCCAAACATCCAGAACAGCGGCGTCGACGTCGGGCTTTCGAAGCGCAGTTCCTGGCTCACCGCCTTGACGTTCAGATATTGGCTTTGGTTGAGATCGTGGTGCCCGGTGAAGCACGGGTCCGGCGCGCTGGCGCAATAGGATTCGTCGATCGGCAGGAAATCGAACGCGTCGCCGGTGATGATCTCCTTGACCGTGTCGTACGAGGTGATCGAGGTCGCCTTGAACCCGTCACCGGCGTAGCTCAGCTTGGCCGAGACGTTGTTGGTGTCGCGGTTGTCGATGCCGTCGTTGTTGACCCGGACCGGGAGGCTGACGTCGTTCACGTCGCTGACGATGTTGTACCAGAAGCCGGTCGTGCGCGTGCGGTCGAGCGATCCGCGCATGTCGAGGTTCCAGCCGCTGCCGAGGTCGAACAAGAGGTTTCCGCGCAGCGCGTAGTCCTTGTACGGATCGGCCTTGTGCCCGAGGTAGGCGTTGGGAATGTAGCCGTCGGTGTCCTTGTAGAGGCCCGAAACGCGGAACTTGATCCCCGGAGCGATCGGGCCGCTGATGCCGCCGTGGGTGTACCACCCGAAGCCGTTGTCGATCCCGGCGGTGACGTTCCCTTCTAACTGATCGGTTGGTTGCTTGGTGGTGATGATGATCGCCCCGCCGATCGCGTTGCGCCCATAGAGCGCGCCTTGCGGGCCCTTGAGCACCTCGATCTGCTGGATGTCGAACAAGTCCTGGTTGAACTGCGCCGGATTGACCTGCTGGACCCCGTCGACGACCACCGCCACCGATGGCTCGCTGTTGCGCGCCTGGGTGATGCCGCGAATGATCACGAAGGCGTTGCCGACGTTCTGCGTCTCGACCAGGTTGACGTTGGGCGTCAGGTTGATGAAATCGGCGGGCTTCTGGATGCCGGCGTTCTCGATCGTCTGGGCGCTGAAGGCGGTGATCGCGGCCGGCGTGTCCTGCAGCGTGTCGGCGCGGCGGAGGCCGTAAACGACGATCCCGTTGCCGTCCTGGCCAGGCGCGGGCTGGACTCCGGCCACCGTTTCGGTTTTGGCCGGAGCGGTCGTCTGCCCGGCGGCGGCGTTGTCCTGCGCCATCGCGGGAACGGCCAACGCGAGCGACAGCACAGCGATCGAAACCCCGCCCAGAGGGCGCGCGATTGTTGTCTTCATGTGGTCCTCCCTTCGACCCGATCACAGTGTTACGATCCGCGGGGTCACGCGGCAATTTGCATGGCCCGATCCGGCGACGAACCCGGCGCCGCCGTGTCCTTCGCGCCACTATCGGACGAGCGCGCAAATCGCCGGTCCACCCCTTTCCATCTCGGGTTCACCCGCTATAGGGGCACCCGCTGCTGGGGCGTCGCCAAGTGGTAAGGCACCGGCTTTTGATGCCGGCATTCGCAGGTTCGAATCCTGCCGCCCCAGCCAGGTTTCCTCCGGGAATTTCGGCCCGATACGGGTGCTAAATCGCAGAAGCCGAAGGGGCCAGCGGCCTTCCTCGAGCCGCCCATACCCCCGCTCCGGTCAGATCGGATAATGGCCGGGCTGCGTTTCGACCGTGATCCAGCGCAATTCGGTGAAGGCGTCGATCCCAGCCTTGCCGCCGAAGCGGCCGTAGCCGGACGCCTTGACTCCCCCGAACGGCATCTGCGCCTCGTCGTGGACGGTCGGTCCGTTGACATGGCAGATGCCCGACTGCACGCGGCGGGCAATCTCGATGCCCTTGGCGATGTCGCGGGTGAAGACCGAAGCCGAGAGCCCGTATTCGGTGTCGTTGGCCAGCTCGAGCGCATGCTCGGCGTCGCGCGCGCGGATGATGCCGACGACCGGCCCGAAGCTTTCATCGCGGAACAGCTTCATGTCCGGCGTCACGCGATCGACGAGATGCGCCGGCATCAGTACGTTGTGGGTCGTCTCCCCGCCGGCGAGCAACTCGGCACCCTTGTCGACCGCGTCCTGCACCAGCGCATAACAGTGATCGACCGTCTTGCGGTCGACCACCGCGCCCAGCGGAGTATTGCCGGCGGCGGGGTCGCCGACGGGCATCCCCTCGACCTTATCGGCAAACAGCCGGGCAAATTCGTCGGCCACGGCGTCGACCACGATGATCCGCTCGGTCGACATGCAGATCTGGCCCTGGTTCATGTAGGCCCCGAAAGCCGCCGCCTTCACGGCTTCTTCGAGATCGGCATCTTCCAGCACCAGCATCGGCGCCTTGCCGCCGAGCTCCAGCAGGACCGGCTTGAGATGTTCGGCGGCGCGCCGGGCGATGATCTTGCCGACGGCGGTCGAGCCTGTGAAGTTGATCCGGCGCACCTCGGGCGCGTCGATCAGCGCGCCGACGACTTCGGCGGCGTCTTCCGGCGCGTTGGTGACAACGTTGACCACGCCGTCCGGGAAGCCGGCTTCGGCAAAAGCCTCGATGATCAGCTGGTGCGTCCGCGGGCAGCTTTCGCTGGCTTTGAGGATCACGCTGTTGCCGCACGCCAGCGGCACGGCGATTGCCCGAACGCCGAGAATGATGGGGGCGTTCCACGGCGCGATGCCGAGAATGACCCCGACCGGCTCGCGCAGAGCCATGGCGATGCACCCGGGCTTGTCGGACGGAATGACCTCGCCGCCGATCTGGGTGGTCAAGGCGGCGGCTTCGCGGATCATCCCGGCGGCAAGGCCGAGGTTGAACATCGCCCAGCCCGCGGTCGCGCCGATCTCCCCCATCATCGCGGCGACGAAATCGTCCTTCCTCGCTTCGAGCGCGTCGGCCGCCTTCATCAGCACCGCGCGGCGCGCGTTCGGGCCCATTGGTGACCAGGCGGCAAAGCCAGCCTGCGCCTTTTGGGCGATAGCCGCGATGTCCGCGCCCTTCATCGCCGGGGCGGAAGACGCGGTACCTCCGGTCATCGGATTGCGCCGTTCGAATTGCATGCCAGACATCCTCATCGCTCCAAGTTACAGGCCCACCGACCCGTGCTCAGCCATCGCCATAGTGCACGTTGCGGTCGAGCTCGGACAGATAGTTTAAGCCGTTGATGACATGGGTGCGCATCGCCGCCTCGGCCGCCTGCGCATCGCCTGCCATGACCGCTTCCACGATCGCGCGGTGATCCTGCACCGCCGCGCGCAAGCGCTCCCCACGATAAAAGGATTCGAACACCAGGTGATGCACCGGAGTGTTGAGGCGATGGACAATGCCCTGGATCACCAGGTTACCCGCCGCTTCCATGATCAGGTTATGCCATTGAGAATTGAGCCGCGCGAAGTGTTCAGGCGCCGCTTCGGCAACACATTCTTCCATCTCCGTCGCGATCCGTTGGAGCTCGGCCTTCTGTTCGCCCGAGGCTTTGCGGGTGAAATCGGCCGCGCAAATGCCTTCGAGCGCTCCCCGCGCCTCATAAAGCTGGCGGGCTTCGTCCATCGTCGCATTGCGGACCGAGGCGCCGCGATATTCCTCGATGTCGATGAGGCCTTCGGCGGCCAGCCTTTGCAGCGCCTCGCGGACCTTGAAGCGGCTGCCGCCGGTCTGCCGGATGATGTCGATTTCGACCAGGCGCTGCCCGGGGACGAGTCGCTGGCGGCGGATCTGGGCCCGGATCCAGTCGGCGATCTCGACGCTGGAGGGGCCCTTCTTGGCCAACAGGATCGTCTCGCCGTCCACCAAGGGCATCATCCCTCCGCGAACAAGATTGTCAATAATTTTGTCGTCGTGATTTTCGTTGATGTTGTCGACCCGAGCGTTTTCAGTGGCGCCGGGAGGGAGAAGCGCAATGCCAAAATTGTCGATCGGATGGGCGACCGCGCTTGCCGTCGTCGCCGCTCCCGTGGCCGGCGAGACTTATCCCGAAGTCGTTGCTCACTCCCACTATGTCGCGGTTCGCGACGGCACCAAACTGGCGCTGAGCGTCTACCGCCCGGCGGTGAACGGCAAGCCTGTCACGGCCCGGCTCCCGGTCATCTTCGTCTTCACCCCGTACCGCGCGCGCTTCCGCGGGCCCGACGGCAAGATCAAGGAAACCGCGCTCGAGGATGGCCTCGGTCTGCGGTCGCTGCTTCGTGCCGGCTACGTCGTGGCCGTGGCCGACATTCGCGGAAAGGGAGCCTCGTTCGGCCATCGCCGCGGCTTCCAGGATCGCACCGAGGCGCGCGACGGCTACGACCTTGTTCAGTATCTCGCGAAGCAACCGTATTCCGACGGCAAGGTGGGAGTCGACGGCTGCTCGTACCTCGGCGGCGCGGCATTCCAGATCGCCACCACCGCCCCGCCCGCGCTTAAGGCCGCCTTCATCGGCGCGAGCGACCTCGACAAATACGCGTTCGTCGCCAACGGCGGCATCACCGCGCAGTTCAACACCCGGCCCGACGAAGCGCCGGAAGTCGACCTGGCGACGGTGCCGATGGACGAGGATCCCAGCGGCGCGATGCTCAAGGCCGCCGTCGCCCAGCACGCGGCGAACACCCCGATGGGACCGCTGTGGTACGCGATGCCTTATCGCGACAGCCTGTCGAATTTCACCGGCACGCGCTTCTGGGAGGAAGTAGGCCCGTACACGTACCTCGACACCGTCAAGCGCTCCGGCATCGCGACTTACTTCTGGGGCAACTGGCGCGACGAGCCGACCAGCCAGGTCATCCTGTCGGCCGCCAATC